>Ga0182005_1000018_pt1 | contig 324307 bp, 274 predicted proteins | sample Sormic07211103_1_FD_123021 | JGI IMG/M metagenome (GOLD analysis project Ga0182005, IMG submission 123021) | Rhizosphere microbial communities from Sorghum bicolor, Mead, Nebraska, USA - 072115-103_1 MetaG | ecosystem: Host-associated > Plants > Roots > Rhizosphere | place: USA: Nebraska...
CTGAAAGCGGCGCTGATGGGGGCGTGAGCCCTTTTTTAACTTCTACTCGGGTGCCAGAGAAAATCAGCACTTGCACGGCGCGGCAGTTCGCGGCACAGAAACTCGGGTTTTCACACAGCCTGGCCCCAAAGCGGACCATGACAACCTCAGTCAAGCGCAGTGCTCGAATACCTTAAAAGCGGCCGCGCCCCAAGCTTCTTGAGTCTTCGGGTCTACCTGAACCGCGCACTCATCAATTGGCGAATAACCTTTGTCGGGTCCAGTGGCTCCCCCGTTTCGGTGCGGTGTGAAGGTCGCCGTCTTACCGTCGGCATTCACCGAAACTAGTGATGCCTGCTCCTGAAAGGTCGCTTCACTTCTGACGCCAGCGGCCGCCAACCTCGGGGTAGCTAATCCTTTCCAGGATGAAGGATGTTCGACGCCAGCAAAGGAACTAGCCAAGGCTTGATTGATGCTTGCACCCAGCTCAACGGCTGACGCTGGCGTTGGCAAAACGATGTAGGGTTCGGACGCGATGCCAATTCCCGATGTTGTCGTGCTGACCGGACAGACAACCAACCGCGACGGAAGCTTGTAAATTAATGCTTTTTTCATTGACCGAAGTTCTTGTTGAATGATTGAAGTAGCTGCTAGCGCTGCCCGCTTCTGGCCGAATTTGGAACGTTCTAAAAACTCGGTTTCGATATTGCTTTAACAGTCCAAGCACCTAAGATGATTGCCAACCCGCACAGCACGCCTTCTACAGCCGCCAGATTTAACGAAAGAGCACTCTTTACCGCCATGTTGGTTTGGTACGCAAGAGTCAAGGATAGGGTTAAGGGTATCCATCCAACTATTGCTGAAGCCAAAACCGTGCGCCCCGGAAACAGTCGATAAATTGGCCAAGCCGGGGCCGCAAAGAGGACGGAAAGCGTAATCATGCCACTAAGCCGCTCAGCGTCGGGATTAATCGCATTGCCACCATAAAACTCATTAGGCAGAAATCCGTGGCAATACACCCATAGGACCGCAATGGAAATCCCGATCAGTAGAAGCAAACAACACTTGCCAACCTTGATTGCTACCTGCATTTACGCTCCAAGTTCAACCTCAAAGACTCCGTCAGCTGCTGGCCGATTGCCGTCTATGGCAGGGCGCAACTAGTTCACTAGTTCCCCGATGTCTGCTAGTAAAAATTTGCTGTGTTCTTCCTCGAACACAGCAGAAACAGTGATTTGCTGACACTGCACCACTAACATTATCGTGCGAGGTTGTCCATTCGGCGCAACTTTAAGAGGAACTACCTTCCCGCCTCGAGAAGAAAAACATTCTTCAATTTTCTTTTGGTAAGCCTTATCGTCAAATCCCGAAAGGCCGCAGTTTTCTATATCCTTTGGATAGGACACCGTCCGGAGACAGTGAAGCTTAATTTTTAAGTCAGCATTAGCACCGGAAAAATGTGCTAGTGGAGTAGCCTGAGCTCCATTATTAGCGGCTAGCGCAGCCTCTGAAACAAGCAAAAAAAATGAAATAAAGAGAAATTTCACTAAGCGTTTCCTAAACTGAAATTTATGGACCCGACCGCTTTTGGCCGAATCGTGCCCACGACGATTAGGTGGGCGGCATTGCCGAATTGCTTTTCAGGTAGTTGCTAAGCACCTGCCCCATAGATTTTACGATCACAGCATCAACTCTATTGCCTTTCTTGAAGATGGATGCGATGACTTCGACCCAATGGCCTTTCTCGTTTATGGTATGAAAGCTGGCTCCATATAACGGAGCCCAAATCTCAGGATTGTCTTTTACAAACCCCGATCCGGCCCAACCCGCGAACACCTCTGCCAAACCATCCTTATTGCACTGAGTATGGAATCGCTCAGGAACACCGTCGAGGCTGCAGTACAGCTGCAAACACAATTGTGCCGCGTCGTTATATGTTAGCCCATTGGGAAACACATTGGAGAGGTATTGCTTCATTTCCATGCAAGGGGCTTTAAGTGACTTCGGTATGAATATTTTGTCAGCGTGGCTTGGTCTGCTTCTGGCCGATTGGCGAACAGCGAACATTTCAAGCAAACCGTTGCTGATACGCTCGTACATGCGCAGGGAACAACGTTTCATAAAGCGCAGATTCAACGCCAATCAAGTTTACCTGTATTTCTGGCTCACCTACCATCGCTGTGTAGTCAAGCACACTTACGCCAATGGCTGGGATTGTGTCGCCCGCTTCGGTTGCAACAGAAAGCTGCAACTCACTTTGGTCACGGTTTTGTTGACAGACATTCCTTGCGAGAGCATACCGGTCAGAAGGTGTAAATAGGCCATATGCCACCCCCATAGATGCATCGCCGCTTTCTAAAGCTGTATGTCCGATTAAGTCCATTCCTGCATAGACACTGTACATTCATTCCTCATTTCTACCAGACCTCGGTAATACGGCAACGACCGCTTTTGGCCGCACGCGGCCGCTGGAGCAAAGTATAGGTTACGCAAATAGCGCCGAATACTCGGATGCTCGGTGTGCGTCAATTCCGCCCGCTTGTTCGATGTAAAGCTGGTGCGGGCTCACTTGAAGAAAAACGTCGGGCCTAGTAGCTGGACCTGTCAAACGCAGTTCTGCATCCAAACCGAACGAGCCATCAAGAATCGGAATTTCATTTGCAATTTTTGCGGCGAATGGATGTTCATGGATTTGCGCTTTCGAGTCCCAAAGGTCGAAGATACGCGCAAAGGCAGCTTGAGATACTTCTACCCACAAGCCAATACAGTATGGGTGCTGGCGTAACTTGACCGATATAGGCAGAAGTGCTCGGATGAAAAAACGCTTCCCGTCGATAACGCACAAATCGTTAGTCTCTTTAACCAGGCGAGCCCGGTCCTCCACAGAGAGCTTTACAACGTCATCAGGTCGACGAAAATTGAGTTCCATTTCGTCCAAAGAATGTTCCCCACCACATTTTGAAAAAATCAAGGTAATGCCTCTACAAGTTAAGAACGTAGCCTAGCGCCATTTTCAACCGACGTGCGTGCTCAACGTCTGCTCGTGGCCGGATTTAGGCAATTATACAAATCTACCTTTAACGTCAGAGGTTGGCGCAACAAGTTCCTGGTTTAAACGATGGCGAATTTTCTCTAGCGCAGTCTCCTCCGCTTCTGCATCTTCGGGATGCAGGGCTCTCGAAATATGCCTAGCTGCATCTGCAAGTATTGTCCCCCAGGCTGACTCCTCATCAATGCCCATACCATCTCTGTACATACCAATCTTCAGTGAGCAGTGCAACTGCTTCTCAGCTACCCAAACACGCAGCATTTCGACCGATGCCGCATCGCTTAGTGCTGCGGGGGGGTATTGGGCGTTCATTCATATTAATCCGTTCATAAATTTTCGACAGGCTGCTTTTGGCCGTTCTCGGTGCCGAGAAGTTAACCACAGAAGTCAAAAGCCAGAAAAGCGGCAATACCAACAGCTTCCGGAGACGTTCCGTTCACAATTGCCTCATGCTCAACCGCTGTCTCAAACCCTTTTTTTGCTCCCGCTGCACCGCCGTTGCGGTTTGGCGTAATCTTCAACACTGTGCCATTAAATTCAGCTGAAACCAACTGCGACTTCTTTTGGAACGCGGCTTCGGTTTTGACCCCGGCGGCAGCCAGGCGCGGTACGGCAAACGAATGCCAGTCTGTTGGCTGGGGTACATTCTCCCGCGAGTCCTCAAGCGCACAATGGACTGCCTCCCCCAAGTCGATGGGCGAAACCGAACTTGGAAGGACCTGAAACGGTTCGACTGCCACGCGTATTCCAGCCGTGGTCGACGATACGGGGCAAACGACAATATGATTTGCAAATTGTAGATAGACGCCCAGTGCGTTTGCATAAAGGGAACCGCCCTTGGAAAGTAAAGTTGGAATACTGCAGAATGTTTGTTCTTGGCCGCTTCGAACTATACGATCATGCCCATGGCCAGAGCCAAGCGGATGAAAGCATATTATCTTGTTAGTCTGAAAAAATGCGCAGAATTTTAGCAGCATGAATTTGAAATTGCTTGATCACAATACAGCGTGGGCAGGGTGGAACCAGATAGTGAGAGCACACACTTCGGGTGGGGTAGACTAACCGGTGTGTCAATTTTGTGGCCGAGTTCAGCCAAAACCGATGAAATGTGACTGATTCAGACTGTGTTGAGCAGCTTGGCAAGCAAAGCAAGTGTTTGATTTTTAAGGTAATTCAACGAACTCAACTGAGACTCATAATCCGTTGGTGCCCAGTTCGACTCTGGGGAGGCCTACCAATAAAATCAAAGGGTTAGCGATGTTCGCTAACCCTTTTGCGTTAACTGCTAGTCTGATAGCCTATTCGGCGACGCTTATCGCCGCAGCATCCAATTCAACTATGACCACCTCACGACCGCCAAAGGTCCAAGTTAAATGTTTGCTGCCGTGGGTATGAATTTCATCCACCAGGCGCAAAGCGTGTTGAAACAGGCCTTCCCAGGTCGTTTCGGTTGCCATTACCAAACGGCCCTGTGTGCGTGCAGTGACTTCGCCATCGCGGTGACATGCTTCATGAGCGTTTTCGCTGGCGTGTTGGTTTCCTCAACCTCTCTGGGCTGAGGATCTTTGCGTAGCTGGTACTGGCAGTCCGGGCGGCAGTGCTCAGTGCTGGCGATTTTTTGGCTCTATCGCTGGCGTTAAAGCCCATGCCGAGAATTCCCATTACGTGATTGAGCTTGGTATAGCCAAGATCTTCCAGTGCGCCAGTTTCCAGCTGATTCACCGTCGTGCGTGACAGGCCGGCCAGCTTTGCCAGTTGGGATTGACTGATGCCGAATTCCTTGCGCTTTTCATGGACGTGCATCCCGACTTCACGTAGTTGTATAGCGCAACTCCTAAAATGTTCAATAAACGGAACACATTATGACTCATGCCGGGGGATTTTCAAGAAGCATTCGCTCTATCAATTCTCTGCCAACACATCCTTCTTGAACCACTCACTGAGCATTTGCTTCTCATAGTTGTACATCTCGTTGCGATAACTGTTGACGTTGAGCTGGTAGTTGCGATCGGCCAGTTCGCGGTCGCCGCTGCGCAGCACTTTGCCATCCTGCTCGATGCTGTAGCGCAGGTGGATGCGGGGGAAGTCGTAGCTGCCTTTGGTCACGCGCACGTCGCGGATCGGTACGCGCGGGAAAACGTCGCCGGCCAGGTCAATGTCGAGGATTTCCACCTTTAAATCCTGGCCTGCGGGCAGCTTGGTGGCCAGTTCTTCGAAGAACTCGCGGAAATTGATTTCCATCGATTTGCGGTCGGTTTCGAAGCGCGGCACGTCGGTCATCTTCTCGGTGTTGACATAGGTGACGGTGACGGCCGCCGAGGCGGTGCTGGCGGCCAGGGCGAACAGGGCAATGACGGCTGGACGGATCAGGTGGTGCATGGCGGCTCCCGTAGGTGGGCATGGTGAAGTCCCCAATATACCCGAAGAATTAGCCGCCGCGCGCTTGCGCGAACTCGTTGAAGGCGGCAACAAACGCCTCGCCCGAACTGTGCAGGCGCGGCGCGCCGACGTCGAAGGTACAGCGCTGTACCGAGGGTGGCGGCGCCAGGCCGGCTGCGGCCAGCGCGTGTTCGGCGCGCAGGGCGCCGAGCATGCCGTCCATCATCATGCGTGGCATGTCGAGGCCGGCGTTGTCGGTGTGGCCGCCGTCGAGCACGCTGGGGGCGAAGGCCAGCGAGCGGGCGCCCTGGCGGATCGCTTCGCGCATTGCCACGCGGGTGGCGCGGCGCAGGCGGTCGCCGTCGAGGGTTTCTGGCTTGCCGAGGCCAATCACCAGTACCGCGCGGGCGGGGATGGTAGTTGGCGGCAGGCTGATCAGGATGGTTTCCATCTCCTGGGCACGGAAGTGGCCGCTGGCGCGCAGCGTCGTCAACTGGCTGCCCAGCGCGGTGTCGAGACCGAGCAGGCCGCCGGCCACCGGGGCGCCATCCTGTTCGTGCTCGAACATGCAGGCGACGCTGAAGTCGACATCGGCTTGTGCCGGCCCCCAGGCGGCGACATCGAATTCGACGCCATCGAACGTGCCGATGGCCAGGCGTTCCGGAGTTTGTTGAGTTGTTGCGTGCGGATCATTCATGGCGAGGCTCCATGTCAATACGGTTGCTTATCTTAGCTTGTAACGGCCCCGCGCACCCCTGCCGAACTTTATGCGCGCGCCATGGTCGAGATGCTCTGTAGCGCTAACATGTGTACTAAAATTACTTAATCAGAAAGACAAACCAACAATGGAGATAGACGATGATGGATTTTACTCGGCGTAACCTGGTCATGACCGCTGGTGGCGTGCTGGCGGCAACGGCCGTGGCTGGCCCCGTGTGGGCCAATCCCGACCGCAAGCTCGGCTACGCGATCGTGGGCCTCGGCGGCTACGGGCTCGGCGTCATCATCCCGCAGTTCAAGTATTGCCAGCACAGCAAGCTGGTCGCGCTGGTCAGCGGCGACCCCGTCAAGGCCAAAAAGGTGGCGGGGGAGTATGGCGTGCCGGAATCGAATATCTACGATTACAAGAACTACGACCGCATCAAGGACAATCCCGACATCGACATCGTTTATATCTGCCTGCCGGTATCGATGCACGCCGAATACACGATCCGCGGCGCCAAGGCCGGTAAACACGTGTTGTGCGAAAAACCGATGGCGCTGTCGTCGGTCGAGTGCGAATCGATGATCGCCGCCTGCAAGCAGGCTGGCAAGAAATTGATGATCGGCTACCGCTGCCACTTCGAGCCATTCAACCTCGAAGCGCGGCGGCTGGCGCGCTCGGGTGCGATCGGCAAGCTGCGCTATTTCCGTTCCGAGCACGGCTATACCACGGGCGGCAACAACTGGCGCACCAAGAAGGCGATGTCGGGCGGCGGCTCGCTGATGGATATCGGCATCTATGCGCTGCAGGCGGCGCGCTACATGACCGGCGAAGAACCGGTGTCGGTGTATGCCAAGGAAACTACCGACCGGTCCGATCCGCGCTTCCGCGACGTGGAAGACATGGTCGAGTTCCAGCTGGAGTTTCCGTCGGGCGTGATCGGTTCGTGCATGTCGATGTATTCGGCCAACCGCAACCAGTTCCTGTTGATGGGCGACAAGGGCCGCATCGAGATGGAACCGGCCACCGGCTACCAGGGCCAGAAACTGTGGGTGGGCGACGGGCGCAAGAATGAAATCACGGCGCCGCCGAATGCGTCAAGCAACCAGTTCGCCGGCCAGCTCGACCATTTGTCGCAGTGCGTGCTGCAAGACCGCACGCCGATCGTGGCAGGCGAGGAGGGCTTGCGCGATATTCGCATTATCGAAGCGGTATATCGCTCGGCGCGCGAACACAAGCGCATCGCGCTCAAGTAAAACCTATACGCCGCTCTGCTTGTGCAGCCCGGCTTCCTCGGCCAGCTTGATGTCGAGCATCGAGATCACCAGGTCGGCATCGGTCAGCACGTCCTTGAGCGGAAAGCCGTCTTCCATCGCCACCACGGTGCCGGGCGGCACGCGTTCGGTGTTGTCGGCGCCGGGCGGCGTGTTGGGCATGAAGGCAAATTGCGGGAAGCGGGTTTTGCCGTGCAGGGCGATGTCGCTCAAGGTGCGCGGCGCCGCGCGCAGCAGGCCGTTGCGCACGTGTTGCTGGCGTTCTTCGTGGCGCTGCTTGAGCAGGGCGGTCAGGCGCACGATTTCGCCGGCCAGGCGGTCCGATTCGGCCTGGTGTTCGGCCAGTTCGTCGTCGCTCAGCGCTTCTTCCCATTGGGTCAGTTTCAACAGGCCGCGCTTGTGCAGGGCCTGGCGTTGCAGGTCGATTTCGATCGATGCCGCGCGGGTCTGGTGCGTGTCCAGGTCTTGCGTGATGGCGGCGTCGCCATTGGCGCGCAGCCACTTGTCGCCAAAGCCGAACACCAGGCCGTCGAAATAGAAATACATCGGCAGCACTTGCGGCACCGCGCCGGCCAGCATTTGTTGCGGCGTCATGTGCCAGCGCTCGGCCAGCTCGGGCAGGGTGAGGGTCAAGGGTTCGATCAGGGGCATACGGTGTCTCCGGAGTTCAGGCGCTCATTTTCTCACAGACGCGTAAAATAGCGGCTTTGTCACTGTTCGTCACGGAGTATGCCGCATGATGTTTCTTAAAGTTCCGTTTGCGGAAAAAGACGAGGCCAAGGCCCTGGGCGCGCGCTGGAACGGCGAACGCAAGTCCTGGTATGTGCCCGATGGCAAACCGACGGAAGCGTTCTCGCGCTGGCTGCCGCCCGGCGGCGCCAATTTCGTGCCGGCCGTGGCTGCCACCTCGCTGAAAAATCGCCCGGTCACCGTCGATTCCTATGCCGGCAAACCGGTGATGGGCAAGCTGTTCATCGATCTCGAGCACGACTGCGATCCGTTCGTGGCCTGCCCGGTGTGCGCGCCGAAGCTGGCCACGTCCGGCTGGACCGCCACCCACGACAGCGTTGCCCAACTGCTGGTCGGCCTGCGGGGTTAAATCTTGTGTACCAACTACCGGCCCACGTCGCGCGACTTGCTGGCCGATTTGTTCCAGCTCACCCTGTTCGAGGGCGGCGACTGGCCGGCGGAGAGCTGGAAAGACTACCCGGCACCGATCATCCGCTACAACGAGCAGGGCCAGCTGGTGTGCACCACCGCCACCTACGGCCTGGTGCCGCGCCAGAAGATCCCGCCCGGGGTCAAGCCGTGGGACACCATGAACGCCCGCAGCGAAACCGTGGCGCAGCTGCGCTCGTACGCGAAATGCTGGCGCGAGGGGCAACTGTGCCTGGTGCCGATGACCGGATTTTTCGAACCGAATTACGAGTCGGGCGCGGCCCAGCGCTGGCAGATCGCCCGCGCCGACGGCGCGCCGTTCGCCGTCGCGGGCGTGTGGCGCGAGTGGCCCGGTGAAAACGGTCCCGAGTACTCGTTCACGCAACTGACCGTCAACGCCGACGACCATCCGCTGATGCGGCGCTTCCACAAGCCCGGTGACGAAAAGCGTTCGCTGATCGTGATTGCCGCCGATGAATACGACGACTGGCTGCGCTGCCGCGATCCCGAACGCGCGCGCAGCTATTTCCAGCAGTTCCCGCCCGAACTGATGCGCGCCTGGTTCGATCCGCCGCCGCCGCGCAAGAAGAAAGTGCAGCCGCCGGAGCCGCAGTCAACCCAGATCGACCTGTTTTAGAACCCATCGCGCCAGAAGGCAGCGGATTGCGATGCCCCGTTAGCCAGGAACGCGCGAGGAAAAAGGCATGGCCGCCATGCGATAAACGAGCCACGCCGGCCCCGCTGTCGAGGCGCGCAAGCCGCGCCTCATTCCCGCCGCGACAGGTTCTCATAGCGTTCGCTGCAATAGCCAGCGCCGCGCGGTGGCGATCACCTGCGCCGACAACGCCCTGGTAAACGGCGTCTGGATATCCCACATATGCCAGATCAGCGGCACGTCCAGTACCAGGCCCGGCGCCAGGTCCACCAGCGTGCCGGCCTCGAGTTGCGCCGCGCATTGCAGGTGCGGCGCCATGCCGTAGGCAAAACCTGCCTCCAGGAACCGCACGAAACCCTCCGACGATGCATACGAATGATGCGGGTAACGGCCCTGGTAGCCGGTGGCCTGGGCGATAAAGCGCGCCATCAGCGCATCCTTGCGGTTGAAGTCGAGCGCGGGCGCGGATTGCACGCTGGCTGCCGTCAAGCCATCCGGGAACCAGCGTGCGGCAAACCCCGGGCTGGCCAGGCAGTGGTAGCGCATCAAGCCCAGCGGCGTGGCAGTGGTGCCGGCCACGTGCGCGGTTTCGCTGGTGACACAGCCAAATACCCGGCCTTCGCGCAGCATGGCCAGGGTGTGGTCCTGGTCGTCCATGGTGATGTGCAGCATGCAGTCGCCGGCGGCCATCAGTGGCGTGACCGCCTCCTGCAGCCAGGTTACGGCGCTGTCGGCATTGACGGCGATCGCCAGTTCCGGACGGCCCGCGCCGGACGTGTTGGCGCTGTCGAGGGCGGCTTCCAGCAGCCGCACCTGGCGGTAATGGGCGATCAGGCGGTGGCCGGCTGCGGTTGCCTGCGGCGGCTGGCTGCGCAGCAGGAGCAGCTCGCCGGCCTGGTTTTCCAGCATGCGCAAGCGCTGCGATACCGCCGATTGCGTGATCGAAAGAGCGGCGGCGGCCTTGTCGAAACTGCCATGCTCCACCACGGCGTCGAGCGCCGCCAGGCCCCGGTAGTCGATACGGCTCATTAGCGTTCCTAATATTCGATGAATGTTATTAATTATACTTATGTTTGAGGCGCCGCTAAGCTGTGGTTTTTTTGCAGGAGGCAAGCATGGAACTGGGCGCTTTATTGAAGGGAATCGGGCTGGGCGGCGGCCTGATCATCGCGATCGGCTCGCAAAACGCCTACCTGCTGCGCCAGGCATTGAAGCGCGAATATGTCTATACCTGTATCGCCATTTGCATCGTGTGCGACATATTGCTGATCGGCGCCGGCGTGGCAGGAATGGGCGAAGTCATTAATAATATGCCCGGCCTGTTATTCTGGATAAAAATCGCCGGTGCAGCGTTTTTATTCTGGTATGGCATACGCGCAGCGCGTTCGGCATTCAAATCGTCCAGTTTCGATCTCGGTAAACAGGCCACTGCCGTCAGCCAGCGCCAGGTAATTGCCGCCATGCTCGCATTCAGCCTGTTAAATCCCCACGTTTATCTCGACACCGTGGTATTGCTGGGCTCTATCGGCGGCCAGCAACCGGGCGCCGGGCCATGGTATTTTGCCCTCGGCGCCATGCTGGCGTCGATTATCTGGTTTCTCAGCCTGGGATTGGGCGCACAGTATTTAATTCCGGTTTTTAAAAGACCGGTGGCCTGGCGTATTCTCGACGGAGCAATTGCGGTGGTGATGTGACTGCTGGCCGTCTCGCTCTTCCTGTAAAACGGCCGGCGCGGGTGAATCGGCCGCCAGCGCGCATGCCGCCGTGATAAAAAGCTAAAAAATGGCACCATCATGCTCATTTCTGGCGCGACTGCATGGTGGCGAAACACTGCGTTGACGTCCAGGCAGCGGGATACAGCATAAAAATCCGGCTTATCCAGTGCTGCGCAGCACATCCTTAAATTTCGGCTTCCATATAAATATCCTCTGTTACTGGCATACAATAGGTGTTATCAAGAAACTGTTAGCACGCCAACGGCGCCAGGTGATGAGCATACTGCCGGAACAATACGTGAACTTGTCGCTGATGACGTCCGCCTTCGCGGTGGACGCTATACTGGTGGCATTGCTGGTATTTTTATGGCTGATGCACCGCAAGGAGAAGCACGCCTTGCTGTGGGGTATCGGCCAGGCGGCCGTGATGGCCGGCGGATTGACCTGGTTTGCGGGCGCGGCGGTTTTATCGCCGTCATGGCGTTTATTTGTCTGCGCGCTGATGCTGGTCATCGGCATGGCCGGTTATTACAGTGGCACGCAATATTTTCTCGGCGACTTGCGGCGGCGTCACCGGCGCCCGATCATGGCGGCCATGGCCGTTGCCACCGCCGGATTTTATCTGCTATGGCAATTGCATCCGCACTGGGTGCCGCCCGGCAGCGCCGCCGCGCTGGGATTGGTGATGGGGTGGATGGGCGTGCGCCTGGTCCGCGCCCAGCGCCGTTACCGCTTGCTCGGTTGCACCTTGATGGCGCGCGGCGTATTCAACCTGGTCAGTGCCGCCACCTTGCCGCCGGAATGGTATTTGCTGTGGTTTGCCGGCACGTCCATCCTGAAAGCCCTGTCGATGCTGGGCCTGATTTACGCCGTGCAGGATGAAATGCAGCAGCGCTACGCACGTACCATCGACAGCCTCAGCCACGGCTTTCTGATCCGCGACCGCCGCGGCATCATCCACGTCGCCAATGAGCGCGGCGCCCGCTTGCTGGGGTTCGAGCAGGCCGCCGACCTGGTGGGCAAGCACCTGAGCGAAATTTTGCCAAGGCTCACCCCGGCCATGGCCGATGACTATTTCCGCCGCTTCGAGGCGCCCGGCGTGCAGTATCCGATGACCGACACCGCCGTGGTGACCCTGCACTCCGGCGCGCGCCTGCCGCTGGAAATGGCCGGCTCGCCGTATATCGAGCGCGGCCAGCTGTACTGCCTGGTGCAATTGCTCGATATTACTGAACGCCAGAAGAAGGACGACCTGCTCAACCAGGCCGCACGCATCGACCCTGTCACCGGCTTTTTCAACCGCCATGCGCTGTCCGAAGCGCTGGCCAGCGAGGTGGCGCATTGCCGCGAACAGGGCCGCGAATGCGTGGTGCTGTTCCTCGACCTCGACAAGTTCAAGCGCATCAACGATTCCTTCGGCCATGCCACCGGCGACGACTTGCTGCGCCAGACCGCGCAGCGATTGCGCGGCCTGCTGGGGCCAAATGACCTGCTGGCGCGCTTCGGCGGCGACGAGTTCATCGTTGTGCTGCCCGACCTGGCGGCGGGCAGCGCCGAGCCGGCCGCGCGCCGCTGCGCCGAGCACATCCTGGATGCGCTGTCGGCGCGCTTCCAGTTGCTGCACCATGCGATCGGGGTGTCGGCCAGCATCGGCGTGGCCTGTTATCCCGCGCTCGGCAGCGACAGCGATACCCTGATACGCAATGCCGACATCGCCATGTACGAGGCCAAGAAGGCCGGGCGCGGCGAGCTGCGCTTCTTCCACGATTCGATGAACGCTGCCGCCAAGAGCGCGCTCGAGATCGACGGCGCCCTGCGCGGGGCGATCGACAACAACGAGTTCCGCCTGGTGTACCAGGCCATCGTCGATGCCCGCACCGGCACGCTGACCAAGGTGGAGGCGCTGATCCGCTGGCACAACGCGCAACTGGGCCACGTGCCGCCCGACCGTTTCATCCCGGTGGCGGAAGACAGCGGCATGGTGGTGGCAGTGGGTGCGTGGGTGCTCGAACAGGCGTGCAGCCAGATGGCGGCCTGGCGCGATGGCCCGCTGGGCGCGGTCACGGTCAGCATCAATGTCTCGGCGTGGCAACTGGCCGATCCGTTCTTCGTGGCGCTGGTGCAGCAGACGCTGGCGCGCCACGGCCTGCAGCCGCGCCAGCTCGAACTGGAGTTGACCGAACGCGTGCTGATCGACGACGGCGGCCATGTCCACAGCGTGATCGACCGCCTGCGCGCACTGGGCGTGGGCGTGTCGCTGGACGACTTCGGCACCGGTTACTCGTCGCTCAGCTACCTGACGCAATTTCACCTGAACACGCTCAAGATCGACCGCGCATTCGTGATGGACATCGAGCACAGCGAACGCAGCAACAGCCTGGTGCACGCCATCATCGCCATGGGCCATTCGCTGGGCCTGAAACTGGTGGCCGAAGGCGTGGAGACGGCCGGCCAGGCTGCGATTCTCGAGCGGATGGGATGCCATTATTTGCAGGGCTACCATATCTCGCGTCCGATCGCGCCCGAGGCGCTGCTCGAGTTTGCCGTGGGCAGGGCTGCCGAGGCCGCCTAGACTGTTGCAGTGTCACTCAACTGTCATCGCCGCGTCATCGCAACGTCACATGCCGTTCTTACAATCTTGCTGATTGATACCAACTCATCCAGCAAGAAAGAGAACAGCCATGTCCCAGCGCTTCCCCCTGAAACCTTTGTGCCTGCTCGTGCTGCAAGCCCTGGCCATCCACGCTCACGCGGAAGAAGCGGCCGACAGCGCTACCGTGGCCGCCATCGCCGGTCCGGTCCAGACCGTGGAAATCATGGGGCGCGGCCAGTCGCGCCAGGTGCAGAACATCAACAAGGCCGACCTGGCCGAAGCGCTGCCCGGCACCAGCCCGCTCAAGGTGCTTGATAAACTGCCTGGCGTAAACTTCCAGTCGGCCGATCCGTTTGGCGCCTATGAATGGTCAACGTCGTTCAGCCTGCGCGGCTTCAGCCAGAGCCAGCTGGGCTTCACGCTTGACGGCATCCCGCTCGGCGACATGAGCTACGCCAATAACAACGGCCTGCACATCAGCCGCGCCGTGTCGTCGGAAAACATCGGTCGCGTCCAGGTGTCGCAGGGCGCCGGCGCACTGGCTACCGCGTCCACCAGCAACCTGGGCGGTACGGTGCAGTTCTTCACCCTCGCGCCCAGCGACGAACGCGCCCTGACGCTGTCGCAAACCGTGGGCAGCGATTCGACCTCGCGCACCTTTGCCCGCGTCGATACCGGCCTGATCGGCGGCGCCATGAAGGCATCGCTGAGCGGCACCCGCCAGCGCAGCGACAAGACCAAGGGGGAAGGCGGCCAGGACCAGGACCAGGTCAATGCCCGCTTCGTCTTTAACTTTGGCGAGAGCAACAGCCTGACCGGCTTCTTCAACTACTCGGACCGCAAGGAAGTCGACTACCAGGATCTGTCGAAGGAAATGCTGGGCCGCCTCGGCTACGACTGGGACAACTACCAGCCCGACTGGCAGCGCGCCCTGGATGCCGCCCGTGGCCAGTTCAGCGGCAACGTCACCAGCCTCGACGACGCCTATTATTCGGCCGGCGGCCTGCGCAAGGACAACCTGAGCGGCCTGATCCTGGACCTCAACCTGACCCCATCCTTCAACCTCAAGACCACCGGCTACCACCACGACAACAAGGGCGAAGGCCACTGGTACACGCCGTACGTCGCCACCAACGCTGCCAACCCGCTGTCGATCCGCACCACCGAGTACCGCATCAACCGCAACGGCATCATGGCCGATGCCAGCCTGGAGCTGGGTGCGCACACCGTTACCTTCGGCGCCTGGGGCGAGCGCTCGGACCACACCGGCACCCGCGCCTACTACGCGGTCACCGGCCCGGCCGACACCATGTATTACCTGTCGAACCCGTTCCAGATCGACTGGAAGCAGAACTTCATCACCACCACCGCGCAGTTCTACCTGCAGGACAGCTTGGCACTGATGGATGGCAAGCTGAAAGTGAATGCCGGCTTCAAGAGCATGAGCGTGGACATTGCCGCCCGTAACATCATCGGCAACCGCGCCGCCGGCAAGCTGACGGCCGAGAAGAATTTCCTGCCGCAGGTCGGCGCCAACTACGCGCTGTCCGCCGACGACGAAATCTTCGCCTCGGCCGCGAAAAACATGCGCGCGCACCAGCCGGGCGTGGGCGGTCCGTTCTCGCAAACCCAGACCGCGTACGACGCCGGCGTGGGCAACCTGAAACCGGAAACCTCGACCAATATCGACCTCGGCTACCGCTTCAAGCGCGATGCGGTGCAAGGCTCGCTGGCCGTGTACGGCGCCCGCTTCGACGACCGCCAGCTCTCCGTGGCCACCTGCGCCGGCATCGTCGGCTGCCCGTCCACTTTCGTGAACGTCGGCAAGGTCGATACCAAGGGCGTGGAAGCGATCGCCGTGTGGAAAATCAACCGCCAGATCAGCTGGTTCAACTCGGCCACGTATAACGACTCCCAGTACAAGTCCGACTACATGGACGGCACCACCCTGGTCCAGGTGAACGGCAAGCAGGTGGCCGGCGCACCGAAAACCCTGTTCAGCACGGAAGCGTCGTACGACAGCGGCGCCTGGTTCGCACGCCTGGGCGGCAAGTACACGGGCAAGCGCTACTACACCTACACCAACGACGCCAGCGTCGACGCATTCTGGATCGGCAGCCTGTCGGCCGGCTACAAGCTCAAGTCGCTGGGCTTCATGAAAGACCTGTCGCTGCAAGTGAACGTGAGCAACCTGTTCGACAAGCAGTACATCAGCACCGTCGGCACCAACGGCTTCCAGGCCCGCGACCCGAACGGCACTGCGCAAACCCTGCTCACCGGCGCGCCACGCCAGGTGTTCCTGACCTTGAGCGGCAAGCTATAAGGCCTGCATCACCAGAAAGGCCGGCGCCCGCTGCGGCAGGCGCCGGCTTTTTTTGCAATATTTATCGGGTGTCATGGTTGCTGTTGCTTGTGAGATACAGGACCTTGAAGACGCTGGCGAGGGACCAGTTGTCACTGCATACTGAGAGTCTCATGCATGCATCCGGGAGTGCCTTGTGAACTGGTTTTATAATTTAAAAATTGCTACCAAGTTGCTGGTGTCGTTCGGCTTGGTATTGTTGTTGACGCTGGTGATGGGGGTGAGCTCGATGCTGTCCACCGCGCGCGTCAACCAGGCTTCCAGCGACCTGGCCGACAACTGGATGCCCAGCGTGCAAGTGGTGATGGAGTTGCGCAGCGATGTAGGCGATTTGCGGCGCTGGGAACTGGCCCACCTGCTCAACGAGGATCCGGCCGGCTATGCCGACCCGGAGCAGCGCATCAGCGCCACGCTGGCCGCCTTCAAGACCCACCGTGCCACGTACGAAAAACTGATCAGCAGTGCCGAGGAAAAGGCGATGGCAACGACCTTCGACCAGTACTGGGCCGCCTACCTCGCGGAGCACAACAAGATGATGGTCGCGTCCAGGGCCGGCAGCAAGGCCGAGGCGCGCGCGCTGTCGACCGGGGCGTCGGCCAAGGCGCTGGCCCAGCTGACCGATATCATCGAAAAACTCGTCAAACTTAACGTGGACAGCGGCAACGCCGCCAGCGATGCTGCCGATGCCATTTACGATACGGCACGCAACACTTCCATCATCCTGCTGGTGCTCAATATCGGCATCGGCCTGGCGCTGGCCATGTGGGTGGCGCGCATCGTTTCGGCGCCATTGCAGGATGCGGTCGCGGCAGCGACTGCCGTGGCCGAAGGCGACCTCACGCGTGACATCGCCGTCACGTCGTCGTGCGAGACAGGGCAGCTGATGGGGGCGCTCAAGACCATGACGGAAAACCTGCAAGCCCTGGTGGCGCAGGTGCGCAGCGGCACCGACCTGATCGCTACCGCCTCGGCGGAAATTGCCAGCGGCAACCAGGACCTGTCCTCTCGCACCGAAGAGCAGGCCAGTTCGCTGGAAGAAACCGCCTCGTCGATGGAAGAGCTGACCAGCACCGTCAAGCAGAACGCCGACAATGCGCGCCAGGCCAACCAGCTGGCGCAGTCGGCCTCCGGTATCGCCACCCGGGGCGGCGAAGTGGTGGGGCAGGTGGTGGGCACCATGGCTTCGATCAACGAATCGTCGCGCAAGATCGAGGACATCATTTCGGTGATCGACGGTATCGCCTTCCAGACCAACATCCTGGCGCTGAATGCGGCCGTGGAAGCGGCGCGGGCCGGCGAGCAGGGCCGCGGTTTCGCGGTGGTGGCGGGCGAAGTGCGCAACCTGGCGCACCGTTCGGCCGCTGCCGCCAAGGACATCAAGCAACTGATTTCCGACTCGGTGCAAAAAGTGGAGGCCGGCTCGGAACTGGTCAACCAGGCCGGCACCACGATGAGCGAGATCGTCACCAGCATCACCCGCGTGACCGACATCATGGCCGAGATTTCGTCCGCCAGTAACGAGCAGAGCGACGGCATCGAGCAGGTCAATACGGCGATTACCCAGATGGACCAGGTCACCCAGCAAAATGCCGCGCTGGTGGAAGAGTCCGCGGCTGCGGCCGAATCGCTGCAGAACCAGGCGGCGCAGCTGAGCGACGTGGTCAGCGTGTTCAAGATCCACGCAGCGAGCACGCGCGCGGCCGTGGCGCCTACGCCTGCCCGCCGCGCCGTGACGGCGGCGACATCGGCACCGGCCAAGGTTGCGCCACGCCTGGCCGCTGCAGCTGGGGCCAGGCCTGCGCCGAAACAGCCCGCGAAGCAAACGGTGGCAGGCGACGAGTGGGAAACTTTTTAACAGCGTGAGCGACCGGATGTAACAGCTTGTTATCGGTCTTGATAGATTGCAAATGATAATCATTCTCGATTATAGTTCTGCAACTTTCAACACCGATACGGAGCACCATGTTACGTCCCCTCAAGCCCTGGCTGGCCCTCGGCCTGCTGTCCGCCACGCCATTGCTCCACGCGCAAGCTGGCGCCGACGGTGACGCCGCCCTGCCACAAGTAAACGTGGTGGCCGAGCGCAGCGCTGCCTACAACACCGGCACCAGCCGTGGCGCCACCCGCACCGATACGCCGCTGCGCGAAGTGCCGCAATCGGTGCGCGTGGTCAACATCGAGCAGCTCGAGGACCTGGGCGCCATGCGCCTGGCCGATACCGTCGATTTCGTCAGCGGCATTTCGCGCATGAACGACTTTGGCGGCACCTGGGACAACTTCGGCATCCGTGGCTTTTCCAGCACCGACATGGGTTTCCTGGTCAACGGCTTTCCCGGCGCACGCGGCTACAACCCGCCGCGCGACACCGCCACCGTCGAGCGCTTCGAATTCCTCAAGGGCCCGGCTGGCGCCATCTATGGCAGCAGCGAGCCGGGCGGCACTATCAACATCGTCACCAAGAAGCCGAAATTTGCCGCGCGCCACGTGGCCGAGGTGGGCTTCAGCGATCGCGGCCTGCGCCGCGCCACGGTGGACACCACCGGTCCGTTGAGTTCCAGCGTCGCTTACCGCCTGAACCTGATGACGGAGGAGGGCGATCCGCGCTCGGCATTGCTGCACAACAAGCGCATGCTGGTGGCGCCCGCGCTGACCTGGCAGATCGACCCGCGCACCACGCTCAATTACGAAGCGGAAATCCTCAAATCCGACACCCCGCTCGACCGTGGCGTGATCAATGTGCGCGGCCAGCTGGGCCTGCTGCCGCGCGACCGCATCCTCAACGAGCCGGCCGACAAAAACATGCGCCTCTCCAGCAAGACCCAGCAACTGACGCTGGACCGGGTGCTGGCCGACGGCTGGCGCGCGCGCCTGGGAGCAAGCTACAAGGAAAGCACGTTCGAGGGCGACTACACGGAAGCGACGTCGCTGGCGGCGGACAACCGCACCCTGAACCGCCAGGCCACCTGGCGCACGCTGCCGTCGCGCGATACCTCGGTCAACGGCGAGCTCGAAGGCAAGTTCGCCACCGGCGGCCTGGAGCATACGCTGCTGGTCGGCGCCGAAGCTTCGCGCCTGTGGATGAACATGGAAATCCTGCGCTCGGCCAACACCCCGATCGACATTTATGCACCGGTGTACGGCCGCGCGGCCGGTCCGCTGACCTCGCTTACCACGAGCTCGGACGAACGCCAGCGCGTAAAAGCCGTGTTTGCGCAGGACCAGGTCAGCCTGTCGGCACAATGGAAACTGCTGGCCGGCCTGCGCTGGGACGAGTACAGCCAGGACCTGGTCAACCGCGTGGCCCGCAGCCAGTTGCAGCGCAAGCAGAGCGCGGTGTCGCCGCGCGCGGGCGTCACCTACCTGCCCAACAGCTGGAGCTCGCTGTATGTATCGGCCGGCAAATCGTTCCGGGGCAATACCGGTATCGACGTCAACGGCAATGCTTTCGACCCGCAAAAATCGCGTTCCTACGAAGCGGGCTGGAAGCTGCAAAGCGCCGACCAGCGCCTGGGCGCTACCGTCGCCGTGTACGACATCACCAAGACCAATGTGCTCACGGCCAGCGATGTGCCGGGCTTTTCGGTGGCGGCGGGCGAAGTGAAAAGCAGCGGCGTGGAAACGGACGTGACCGGGCAGCTCGGCCGTCACTGGCGCGTGAGCGGCAACGCCGCCTACGACGACGCCCGTGTCACCCGCGACCGCACCCTGGCGGCCGGCACGCGCCTGATGAACGTGCCGAAATGGAGCGCCGGCCTGCTGGCGATCCGCGAAGACCGCCTGCCTGACGGCAGCCGCTACGGCGTGGGCGCCGGCGTCAACCACGTGGGTGAACGCTCGGGCAACAATGCCGACACCTACTCGCTGCCGTCGTACACGACCGCGCGCCTGCTCGGCTACTGGCAGGTGAACCGGCAGGTCAAGCTGTCGCTCGACGTGCTGAACCTGTTCAACCGCACGTATTACACGTCGTCGTGGGCCGGCCTGTACGTCACGCCCGGCGCCGAGCGCAGCGTGGCGGCCAGGGTCAAAGTCGAACTTTAATGTGCCAGCAAGGCCATGTTGCGCCCGCGCTCCTTGGCCCTGTACAACGCCCGGTCCGCCATTTCCACCAGCATGTCCGGCGAGTTGTCGTCGCCCGGCACCAGCACTGCCACCCCGATGCTGATCGTCAGCATGCCGAACGGCGACTGCTCGTGCGGCAACTGGCGCCGCGCCACCTCGACGCACATCGACTGCGCCGCCTCGAAGGCGTCGGCCGCACCGGTATCGGCCGCCAGCAGGGCGAATTCCTCGCCACCGTAGCGGGCCGCGATATCGGTGGCGCGCCGGCCGTGGTGGGTGATCAGGTCGGCCACGGCGCGCAAGGCGGCGTCGCCGGCCTGGTGGCCGTAATGGTCGTTGTATTTTTTAAAGAAATCGACGTCGAGCATCGACAGCGCCACCGGCTGCCCGGTGCGCGCCGCGCGGCGCCATTCGGCCGCCAGCGCCAGGTCGAAGCCGCGCCGGTTGACCACGCCGGTCAGGCCGTCGGTGGTGCTGAGCGCAGCCAGCTTGCGGTTCGACTCCTCCAGTTCGGCCGTGCGCGCCGCCACCACTTTTTCAAGCTGCACCTGGTGGCGCGTCAGGCGGTCGATGCGGATCCGGTACAGCAGCGCCAGCGTAAATACCACCAGCGACACGCCCAGCATGCGGAACCACCAACGCTGCCAGAACGGTGGTGTAATGGTCACGCGCAAGGTGGCCGGCTCTTCGTTCCACACGCCCAGGTGGTTGGCGGCCTTGACCCGGAACACGTAGTGGCCCGGGTTGAGGTTGGTGTAGCTGGCGCTGCGGTGGGCGGCATCGGTGTGGACCCATTCGCGGTCGAAACCCTGCAACTGGTAAGCGTAGCGGTTCTGGCCGGGGTCGGTGTAGTGGAGTGCGGCAAATTCGATCGAAAACACCGACGCTTCCGACGACAGGGTCAGCGCGGTGGGCGCAGTGACCGGCCCCTCGGCCTTGACGTCGGCGCGCGGCTTGCCGTTTTGCAGCGAATGGTTGAACACCGTGATATCGGTGATCGCCACCTGCGGCGGTACCGAACTGCTGCGCACGTTGGATGGTGTGACCGCCGTCATGCCGTGCACGCCGCCAAAGTACAGCGTGCCATCGGCGCCGCGCGCGGACGAGTTGACGGTGAACCCTTCGGTCAGGCCATCGGCGGCGGTAAACAGGCTGACCTTGCCTGTCTCCGGATCGAGGCGGAACAGGCCGGCCAGCGTGCTGCACCAGATCTTGCCATCGAGGTCGTGTTCGATGGCGAGGATTTTTTGCGACCGCATGGCCGCCGCGTACGAGGTGAAGCGCACCTTGCCGCCGGCCTCGAACACGGCCAGGTTCAACCCCTTGCTGGTACCGATCCAGATGCGGCCCCTGGCGTCCTCGTGCAGGCTGACGATGTTGTTGTCGCTGATGCTGGTGGCGTCGGCCTGGTCGTGGCGGAAGTGGCGGAAGATGCCGGTGGCGGGATCGAGCCAGTCGAGGCCGCCGCCATTCCATTCCGAGCCCACCCACACCCGGCCGCTGCTGTCCTCCAGCACGGCGGAGGCGCCGTCCACGCTGCGGCTGGCGCGATCCAGCGGGTCGTTGTAATAGATCTTGCGGGCGTCGGTGGCCGGGTCGTAGCGGATCAGGCTATTGCCTGTGGCCAGCCACAGCGCGCCGTCCGCGCCGGGTGCGATGAGGTTGATGTAGTCGCTGGCGGTGTTGCCGAAGTGGATGGCCTGGAACGTGCCGTCCACGTGGTCGAGCCGGTTGAGGCCGTTCGAGGTACCCAGCCACAGTGGTCCCTTGCCATCGTCCTGCTGGTACATGCTGTACACGATGGAGTGGCTCAGCTTGCCCGGGGTCCGGTCATCGGCCTGCCAGGTCTTGACGACCGTGCGGGTGCCGGGGTCGTACAAGCTCATGCCCACATTGCCACCCAGCCAGAGGCGGCCCGCGGGCGCCCGTGACAGGCTCAGCAGCGCATTGCTGGCCGGTGCGGCGCGGCGGTCGATGCGAAATGGCACGTGGCGCGTAAAACCTTCGCTGCTGAGATTGGCAAGCGCAATGCCATCGGTAAACGACGCGATCCACAACATGCCGCCCCGGTCCTGCATCACGGCGCGCAAGTTGTCGCCGGGCAGGCTGTATGGATCGTCGGCGGCATGCACAAACTGGTCGAAGGCGCTGCGTTCCCGGTTCCAATGCAACAGTCCCGCCGACAGGGTGGTCGCCCACAGCCGGCCCTGGTTGTCGAGGTTGAAGTCGGTGATGCGGCTGGCGGGCGAGGGCACGGCTGTACGCGTGTTCCAGTCACGTTTGCCATCCCAGTGCACCACACCGGCCTCGGTGCCGATCCACAACTCGCCGTTGCGGTCGAATTGCAGCGCACGCACGATATTGATGCGGGCATCGGCGCGGACCGCCGGATCCACCTGGTGGTGGCGGAAGCTGGTGGCGCCCGGCGCCAGGTAGTCGAGGCCGCCCGGCCAGGTGGCGGCCCAGACGCCGCCGCCGGCATCGAGTGCCAGCGCGTTGAGATCGTTGCTGGCCAGGCTGCCGGGATCTTTGGCATCGTGGGCATACACGGTGAACTTGCCGGTGTCCGGATGGTAGTGCTGCAAGCCGCCCCAGCTGGCTATCCACATGCCGCCCCGACCGTCGGCAATGATGCGCTTGATGATGCGGTGGTTGTTGGGCCCCTTGGCGGGCGCCATCACCGTAAAGTCGTTGGTGTCCGGATTGAAGCGCGCCAGGCCGTTCTGGGTGCCGGCCCAGACGCGGCCCTTGGCGTCTTCGTAAATGGCCGAGACACGGTCGTGCGGCAGGCTGTGCGGATCGGTGGGGTTGTGGGCATAGCGTACCGCCTGGTAACCGTTGTAGCGATAGAGGCCGTTGGTGTGGGTGCCGACCCAGACATAACCCTGGCGGTCCTGCAGCAGCGCCAGCATCGATGGTTCGTCCCCGCCCAGTGGTCCCAGCTTCTTGAAGCGCAGCGACGGCGTGACCGTCTCCGGAGAAACCGGCCAGCCCGCTGCCAGCACCGGAGCGAACGGAACCGACAGCAAGATCAGGCAGGACAGCAACAGGCGGCAAAGCAGCGCGAAGCGTGGGCGCAAGGAGGGCAAAGCGGACGAAGGGAGCGCAGGCATGGTGGAGTTTTCGAGGCGCCGGTCAACGCTGTCCGGCAGGAGGAGAGTAGTGGATTATTTATAATTTTATGGTTTGACTGGCATTATACATGCCATTGATGCAATTATTTCTGGATAATAGTCAGTGTTTTCGCGCACTTGCCGCTTTTTAGGGTATAGTTTACGGTGCTGCCTGCCGTGTATAGAGCGCCGCCACCGCACCCGTCCCTTTTCCCCGGTGCGGATTCTGTTGTTTATTGAAGAAAGCTGGTTGTCCCCCAGGGGCCGGCCCACACACTATGTCCGAATCCGAGATCACTACCCCGTCTGTTGACGTCCCGTCTGCCCCCAATGCACCTGCTGCACCAGTCACGCCAGCAGCACCAGCAACTTCTGCAGCACCAGCAGTACCCGCAGCACCAGTAGTGCCTGTGGCAACAGCAGCACCGGTGGAACCAGTCGTATCTGTGCAACCCGCACCTGTGCAATCCGCACCTGCGCAACCCGCACCCGTGGCATCCGCAGCACCTGCGGCACCAGCAGCAGCGCCGGCACCGGTAACCTCTGCTGCGCCCGCAGCCGAGGCGGTTGCCGTCGCGGCGGTGCCGGTTGCGCCAGTGGTACCAGCCGCTCCGGCTGCGCCAGCGGCAGCGGTAGCGCCGGTCGCCAGCGTGCGCTTTGCCGACTTTGGCCTGTCGCCGCTGATCCAGCGCGCGCTCGACGAAGCCGGTTACGAGCATCCGACGCCGATCCAGGCCGAAGCGATTCCCGTGCTGCTGCAAGGACGCGATGTCATGGGCGCGGCCCAGACCGGCACCGGCAAGACCGCCAGTTTCTCGCTGCCCATCATCCAGATGCTGCTGGCCAACGCCAGCCACAGCACCTCGCCGGCGCGCCACCCGGTGCGCGCGCTGATCCTCACGCCTACCCGCGAACTGGCGGTGCAGGTGGCCGATAACGTCAAGGCCTACGCCAAGCACACGCCGCTGCGTTCCACCGTGGTATTCGGCGGCATGGACATGAAGCCGCAAACGGCGCTGCTCAAGGCCGGCGTGGAAATCGTCATTGCCACCCCGGGCCGCCTGCTCGACCATATTGAGCAAAAGAACATCAGCCTGTCGCAAGTGCAAATGCTGGTGATGGACGAAGCCGACCGCATGCTCGACATGGGCTTCCTGCCGGACTTGCAGCGCATCATCAACTTGTTGCCGAAGCAGCGCCAGAACCTGATGTTCTCGGCCACGTTCTCGCCAGAAATCAAAAAGCTGGCCAACACCTTCCTCAGCAACCCGATCACCATTGAAGTCGCGCGCAGCAACCAGACCGCCGACAAGGTGACCCAGGTCGTCTACAAGGTCGCGGAGAACCAGAAGCACGCGGTCACCGCGCACATCCTGCGCCAGCGCGAGCTGAAACAGGTGATCATCTTCTCCAACACCAAGATCGGCTGCTCGCGCCTGGCGCGCGAACTCGAACGCGAAGGCATGAAGGCGGTTGCCATCCACGGCGACAAGACCCAGCAAGAGCGCATGGCCGCACTGGAAGCGTTCAAGAAGGGCGAGACCGACATCCTGGTCGCCACCGACGTGGCCGCCCGTGGCCTCGACATCACCGACCTGCCGTGCGTGATCAACTACGATCTGCCGTACAACGCGGAAGACTACGTCCACCGCATCGGCCGCACCGGCCGCGCCGGCGCTTCCGGCGACGCCATTTCGATCTACTCCGACAAGGACGAGCGCCTGCTGGCCGACATCGAAAAGCTGATCAAGCAAACCATCAAGCGCGGCGAGCTGCAAGGCTTCAATCCTGCGCCTGCTTACGGCGCCTCCGCCACGGGCGAAGAGCGCGGCAACCGTGGCGAGCGCAGTGAACGTGGCGACCGCCATCCGCGCCGCCCGGAAGACAGCAGCCGCGGCCCGGCCAGCCGTCCGACCGACCGCGCCCCGCGCGGCATGGGCATGGCCCCGCGCCGCGACAAGGTCGATCCATGGTTCCTCAAGCCGTACGAACCGGCCCGCAGCACGCTGCCCCCTGCCAGCGCCTCCGCCAGCAATGCCCCGGCCAAACCCAAGCAAAAACTGGCGGTATTGCTCGGCGGCGTGCCGAAGCAATAAAGCCAGGCGCCGCCAGCCGCCCAAGGTTGCACCTTGACCGTGGCAGCGAGTGAAAATTGCACGGCTATATTGCCATTGTGGTTTCGACTACAATGGCTTTTTTTATGCTTGATCGCTGGAAATTAATCAGCGGTTTGCGTCATGACACCCCACACGTCCTCCCTGCCCGATACCGCGCCTGCATCCTTGCCTGCTTCCCCCGTCACCCCGGTTGTCGCGCCGCACCCGGCCTATCGCGCCGATATCGACGGTCTGCGCGCGCTGGCCGTGTTGTCGGTGGTGCTGTACCACGCGTTTCCGGCGCGCTTGCCCGGGGGCTTTGCCGGTGTCGATATTTTCTTTGTCATTTCCGGCTTCCTGATCGGCAGCATCCTGATCGCCGGCATCGAGCAGGGCAGCTTCCGGTTCGCTGATTTCTATGCGCGCCGGGTGCGGCGGATTTTTCCGGCGCTGATCCTGGTGCTGGCTGCCACCATGCTGTTCGGCTGGTTTGCCCTGTTCCCCGATGAGTACAAGATGCTGGGCACCCATGTGCTGGCCGGCGCCGGTTTCGTCTCGAATTTTTTCCTGTGGAGCGAAGTCGGCTACTTCGACACGGCGGCCGACACCAAGCCGCTGCTGCACCTGTGGTCGCTGGGCATCGAAGAACAGTTTTATATCGTCTGGCCGGTGCTGATGTGGCTGGCTTGGCGGCGCGGTGTCAGCGTGCTCACGCTGGCGTTGTCGGTGCTGGTGCTGTCGTTTGCCATCAACCTGGCCGGCGTCCACAAGTTCCCGAGCGCGACCTTCTATTCGCCGGCCAGCCGGGTGTGGGAAATGTTGTTCGGCACCGTGCTGGCCTACCTGTCGGTGCACCGGATCAGGCTGTTCGTGGGTGCGCGCCGGGACGGGCACGATCACGATCACGCCGGCGAACGCACCACGCTGTTCGAGCTGGGCAGCGCACGGGTGCGCAACGTGGCGTCGGTGGCCGGGGTGTTGCTGATCGTGGCGGCGCTGGGCCTGCTGCGCGCCGACCGCCACTTTCCCGGCGGCTGGGCGCTGTTGCCGGTGCTGGGCGCCACCTTGCTGATCGCGGCCGGACCGCAAGCGCTGTGCAACCGCCTGCTGCTGTCCAATCGCGTGGCTGTCTGGTTCGGCTTGATCAGCTATCCGCTGTACCTGTGGCACTGGCCGCTGCTGGCGTTTGCCCGCATTGTCGAGTCGGGCCTGCCGTCGGCCAAAGTGCGCGGGTGTGCCGTGCTGGCGGCCGTGGTGCTGGCGTGGCTGACGTACCGCCTGGTCGAGCGGCCGCTGCGCGGCGCCCGGGGCGGGGGCATCAAGGTGGCCGTACTGGCGGCCGCCATGCTGGCGCTGGTGGCGGTGGCTGCCGCCATTTACGCCAGCAATGGCTGGCCGCAGCGCGCCAGCGTGGTCGATAACGCCCTGCAGCAGCAGGACCTGGTGATTGTCGAGGACAAGGCCAATGCGGCCGCCTGCAAGCAGCGCTACGGTTTTGCCTCGCTATACGAATACTGCCTGCTCGACCAGCCGGCCAGGGATCCGACCGTGCTGCTGATCGGCGACAGCCATGGCTATCACCTGGTGGCCGGATTGACCCGCTACTACCGCTCGCAGGGCGAAAACCTCTGGTACCTGGGCACCCGCACGCCATTCCTGGGCATGCCCGATCGCGGCGACGGCTACCAGAAAGCCACCCCGATGATGCTCAAGCTGGCGCTGGAGACCCCCGGCATCAAGACCGTGATCGTGTCCACCAACGTCAAGCTGTACACGTATAACGCCGATGGTGTGGCGCTGGTGGCCGCCATGCGCGAAACCGTGCGCCAGCTGCTGGCGGCCGGTCGCGAAGTGATCCTGGTGTACGATGTGCCGGCCCTCGACTTCGAGCCGCGCGGCTGCCTGCGGCGGGCCGGTGTGGCCAGTTCGCGCACCAACATCGATTGCGCCATGCCGCGCGCCGTGTTCGACCAGAACGTGGCGGCGCACAAGCCGGCATGGGACGCGCTGCTCAAGGAATTCCCGCAGGTACAGGTGTTCGACACGGCCGCGCCATTATGCGACGCCAGGCGCTGCCACGCGATGATCGGCACCACGCTGATGTACCGCGACAACCACCATCTCAGCTATCGCGGCGACTTGTACATGGGCGAATTGTTTGCGCGCCAGCAGCTGGCGCGGCAGGGCAAATAATCAGGCGTCCCGGCTTTAAGGCGCATTCAACGCGCCGACGGTCAGGCTCACCAGGCCGATGCCGAGCGTGCGCGCATCGCCGTTGCCGCCATTGGCGGCGCTGGGGGCGGTCGGATGCGGTACGTCGAAGACCAGTTCGGTCTGGCGGCCATCGGTATCGATGCGCACGGTGCGCTGGCCGATGGCGCCGGCGAATGCCAGCTCGCGTGTTGCTGTGCCCACGGTCAGCTTGACCGGTGCGCCGGCGTTGGGGCCGAACGCCTGGGCTTCGATGGTCAGCAGCATGTGGCGCGGCAGCGGCTGGGCAAAGCGCACCACGACCTGCTTGCTGTCGGACCAGGTGCCCCACGGTTCGGGCGCCGACAGGCCGGTGACTGTTACCAGGCTGGCGGGCGGCACGCGCTTGAACGATACCGTGGCGACAATCCGGTCCGCCACCGGCGTGGGCGTCAGGCGCGTGAGCGTGTAATCGGGGGTGACCACCTGTGGCGCCAGGTCCGGGGCCAGCGCATGTTTGCCCAGCACCATCAGCGTCTCGACCCCGGCGGGCAGCATGCTGGCGTTGATCGCTGCCCCGGGCGGCAATATCAGCACCTGGCTGGCATGGCTGTCCACCTGGAACTGCGCGCGATACAGCAGGGCGGCGTCGTCGCCGGCCAGCAGCATGCGGTCGCGCTGCGCCGGGGTAAATTGCTGGTACATCGCGTGGCCCGCCCGGTCCGCCGGCAGCGGATGGGTGGCGGCCACCAGCAGCATGATGGTCGAGGTGGCGGCGGAATTGATCGCCACCATGGGCAGCAGCACCCAGATGAAGCCCTGGCGCGCCAGCGCCGGGCGCCAGGCCCACACGATGACCAGCAGCAGTTGCACCGTCATCAGGCTATAGAAGCCGATCTTGAATACGCCGAGGTTCGCCAGCTCGGGCGAATCGACGATCGAATGGGGAAAGTGGCTGAACAGGTTCACCATCGCATACGCGATCAGCGCGGCAAACACCAGCGCCAGCGCGGTACGCAGGCGCTGGCCGAGACTGGCCGTCAACAGCGGCGACGCGGCCAGCATCGGCAGCAGCGGCAGTACGAAGCCGTAGTAGCGCAGGTGCAGCCGCGAACCTTCGATGGTGCCGGCATGGGCAATCGAGGCGGTGAACGCGACCGTCAGGGCCATGGTGGCGCCCAGGGTAAGCACGGTGTACGCCAGGGCGTTGATGCCAGGCTTGCCGGCGGCAGCGCGGGCGGTCGGACTGGTGACAGCAGCGGCCACGGCGACCAGCGGCAACGCCCACATCAGCACCAGCGCCATCGCGTGACCGTAAAAATTCCACAGCGCCGGCGGGAGCAGGCGCAGCGGCGAACTGCCGGCGCCGGCATGGCCGCTGTAGAAGCTGCCGATCATGTCGAGCCCGGGCGGTCCGGCCAGCAGCCAGCCCAGTCCCCATTTCACCGCCAGCATGCACGCTGCCATGACCACGGCAGCGAGCAGGCCGGCGGCTGCGCGGCCATCGCGCCAGTTGCGCCAGACCGTGTACAGCATGATGGCCGGCAGCAGGAACAGGGCGTGGACTTTTACCAAGCTCATCAATCCAAGCGCCATCCCGGCCCACACGGCGCCGCGCGCACCGGTGCCGCCAACTTCTCCCAGCATGAGCCAGGTCAGCACCCAGAAGCACAGGAAATACGTGGCTTCGGGCATGAAGAACGACGTGTAGATATTGGTCGCACCGAGCAGTACCGTCAGCGTGATCACGATTGCGGCCGGGCGGCCGGCGAGCGGCAGTGCCACCCGGTACATGAACGGCGCGGCCAGCAGGTACAGCACGGTATTGCCGAGGCGCGCGCATTCGAGGAATTCCGGGCCGCACGCATTGGTGGCGCGGAACAGCCACAGGTACAGGTACGACGGCACCATCGCCTCGCCCAGCGGCGCCAGCCGCGCGTAGCGGCTGTAGCTCCACTCGTCGAGGAACACGACCGGGTACAGGCCATGGTTGCGGATCAGCAGGTACAGCAGGATCAACAGCACGCCCAAGGGGAGGGCATAGTGCGACAGGCGCGAGGTGAAGCGGGTATGAGTGGTCATGGAGGTCAATTTCGATCGGCGCGCCAGGCGGCCAGTTGTTGCTGCATCTGCGGCCAGGTGAAGAAACGGCGCTGCTCATAATACAGGTCGCCTGCATGCGGGCGCTGCAAGGTCCGCGCGGGCGCCACCGGCTGCAGGGTTTGCTCACCGCGCCGCAGGTAGTGCCACAGCACGAACGGGAACAGGCCGATCCAGGTCACCGCCTGCGTTGGATAGGCCAGGCAGTAACGGCAAAACCGCAGGCGGTTTTTCCAGGGTATGGCGGTGCGTTCGACCGCGCCATTGGCGGGCAACGGGCGCAGCACGGTGAAGAACGGCTTCGGGATGCCGGCGCTGTTGTACAGCGCATACTGGCGCACGATGGCCAGCAGGCCGGCCGCCTGCGCGGTATCGACAGCCAGCGCATGCAGCGCGTCGTGGTCGTGGTGGCCGCCTTCCCACGCCGGCACGCACAGCAGTTGCGGCGTGCCCGCTTCGCGGCACCAGCGCGCCAGCCAGGCCGCTGCCGGCGCCAGGTGGTGCGGCAGGCGGGCGTCGAGAATGGCCAGTTCGGCGCCGGGGAACACGATATCGTCCTGGGCCACCCCGATGGCGCCCAGCACGCGGCGCGACTCGGCCGCGCGGCGGGCCGACAGCACGTCTGTCGGGCTGGTGGTGAAATAGGCGCAGCGCACGCGCAGCCCGCGCGCCAGGCAGTCGAGCATGGTTTGCCAGACGCCGAATTCGTCGTCGGGATGGGCGAACAGGAACAGGGCGGTGTCAGTAGGCATCGAAGTCGAGGAAGGAAAAATCGATCGCTTCCGGCGCCAGCCGGCCCTGGTCGCTGCCAGCCAGCGGCAACCAGATCAGGTTGAGCGGGGAAGGGCGCAGCCGCTGCGGAATATTCACGTAGCGGCCATAGCCGCCGTCGGCATCCGGGCGCAGGCCCAGGAACAGGCGCAAGGTGGCCGGTGCGGCGGTGCCCGCCTCGGGCAGCGCGATGGCCGGCGGCAGGCTGGCGGCGGCCACCTCGGCATACGCGTGCACCAGCGGCATGGCCGGCGCGTGGAACTGCCACAGGTCGCCGTGGCGGCGCGCGCCCAGCGGCTTGCCGGGACAGGCGGCGCGCCAGGCCAGGCTGGCCTGGTCCCAGCGCCGCGCGAACGAACGGGGGCCGGGGCGCGGCGGCGGCAAGGTGCCAAAGCCGATCCGCGCTTCGAGCGGGCGCACCAGCTGGAAGTTGAGCTTGCGCAGGAAGCCGGGCGTGCTGTTGGCATTGGCCACCCCGTACACGCCGTGGTAGCCGTGGCGGGCGCCGGCCTCGTACGTCAGCGCCGCCAGCTTGGTAAACAGGCCCTTGCCCTGGTGCGCCGGGTGCGTGGCGGTATTGAGGGACAGCAGTACCGGCACCGTGGCGCCGTTGATGTCGGCCCGTGCGGCAATGCACACGTAGTGCGCCGCCAGCTGGTCGCCGTCCCAGGCGTCGAAGCCTACCGCCACGCCGTCCGGGTTGTCGCGGTACAGCCATTGCAAATAGGCCCGGGTAAATTTGTCGGTGCCCGGAAAACAGGCCGACAGCAATTGCGCATACCTGGTCAGCGCATCGTCGTCGGTGCGGATCGGCAGTAAAGTGGTCATCGGAAGATCCAGTATTTGCTGAGCAAAAAGCCGTTGCACGCCACGAGCGGCAGCGACACCAGTTTGCCAACCAAGGCGACGCTCGCCTCGTTGACGGCACCCGCGCCCATGCCCGCGCGGGCCAGTACCAGCGCGGCGCTCACGCAGGCAATCGTGAGCACGTAATTGAGCGCCACCACGCACAAAAAGCGCAGGAAGGCGCTGGCGCTGTGCAGGCGGCCGAAGGTCACGCGCGCATGGAACGCGTAATTGAGCAGCAGCCCCGTGGCGAAACCGGCACTGGTAGCGGCCGCCACGCTCAAACCGATACCGGCCAGCAGCAGGCCCTGCATCACGCCCACGTCGAGCGCGGAGCACAGCAGGCCGCCGCCCACGAACACCAGGAACTGGCGTTGGCGCAGCGCGTGCATCAATTTAATCACGCACCACCACCGCAGCCCGGGCAACCGATTTCTTCTGTACCACGCGGCGCGGCACTGCCGCGATATCGTAGGCCAGGAACGCGAGGATCAGCTGCATGCCCATCAGTACCGGCAGCGCCGACACCATCACCGTGCCAGCCGGCGTGGCCACGCCATGCGCGGCCGCCTGCACCCAGTGCCAGGCCCCATACACGCTGCCGAACAGCAGCATCGACACGCCCAGCGGCAGCTGCAGCGACGCCAGCGACATGTTGCGCAGGTAGTAGTTGTAGAACAAACGCTTGCCCAGGTTGCGCGCGTGCTTGACCATGAACTCGGTGACGATTTTCGAAATCTTCAGGTTGCTCACCTCGTCGCCATAGCTGGCATCCATCGGCACGTCCGCCACTACGGCCTGGATGGTATTGAGGCGGAACAGCATGTCGGACTCGAAAAAATACCGGCTGCTGATGCGGTCGAACGGCAGGTGGCGCGCGGCGTCCGCGTGCAGCGCGGTGTAGCCGTTGGTGGGATCGAACAAATCCCAGTAGCCGGACGACAGCTTGGTCATCAGCGACAGCACGGCGTTGCCGAACAGGCGCATGGCCGGCATTTGGCGGATTTTCTCGAGGTCGAAGAAGCGGTTGCCCTTGGTGTAGTCGGCTTCACCGTTCAGGATCGGCGCGACGAAATGCGGCAGCAGCGCCGGATCCATCTGGCCGTCGCCATCGATCTTGACCATGATGCGCATGCCGTCGGCCAGCGCGGCGCGGTAGCCGCTCATGACGGCGCCGCCCACGCCCTGGTTCTCGGTGTGCTGCACCACCACCACGCGCGGGTCGCGGCACTCGGCGCGCACCAGCGCGCCGGACTGGTCGGGACAGCAGTCGTCCACCACGTAAATGCGCGCCACTTCCGGGCCGATCGCGGCCAGCACGCCGAGGATGTGGCGCGTGACGCGGTAGCTGGGGATCACCACCGCGATGCGGTCGGCGTCGGGGGAGTACAGGTCGATCGGGTTCATGCAGCACCTAAGGAAGAAAAGGCCGGCGTGCCGGATGGAAGGGAAGTCAGCACGCGATACGGCTGCCGGCCATCGAGTACGGGCGATACTTGCAGCGCTTGCAGCAATTGCGCCGTGCTGGCTTTCCAGGTCAGCCACGGCATGCCGGCGGAGCCGGGTGCGGCGCCAGCCGCGTGCAGGTCCAGCCAGTCGCGCAGCGCCTGCGCCAGGTCGGCCGGAGCGGTGCCGCTGAAGTAGCTGGCATGTGTGCCACCCACTTCGCGGAACACGGGCAGATCGCGCGCGATGATGGGCAGGCCGTGCTGGGCGGCTTCGATCAGCGGCAAGCCGAAGCCTTCGCCGTTCGAGGCCGCCACCAGCGCCGAGCAGGCCTGGTACAGCTTGAGCAGCATTTCGTCGGAGACGCCGGCCAGCCAGAACAGGCGCCGTCCCCGTTCCGCGTGCTGGTCCAGTTGCCGCGCCAGCGTTTCCATCATCCAGCCGGCCTTGCCCACGATGACGAGGTTGACATCGACACCTTGCTGCCACAGCAGCTCGATCGCAGCGAGCGCCTGGGCCTGGCCCTTGCGCGGCTCCAGCGTGCCCACCAGCAGCAGGCTGGGACGGGCAGCGATGGCAGCCAGGATATCGCTGGCGTCGGCCGGCAAGCCGGTGCTGGGCGCGCTGGCATCGATGTCGGCGCCAAGGTGGAAGTAACTGAGCGGCAACGGGTCCGCAGCGGCGCGGCCGCCCGGTGCAAAGGCGGGCCGCTGCGCCAGCCAGTCGTGCAATTCGTCGGCCACCGCGCGCGAGATGCACACCAGGCCGTCGGCCACGGTGGCGATGGTGTCGAGGTAATCGCGGAAATAATCGTCGGTGCCGGCCGGGAACATGGCCGGTTGCAGCACCGGCAGCAAGTCGTACACCACGAAATGCATGCGCACGCCCCGGCGCCGCATGTCGAGCAACTGCGTACGGCTTTGAATGGTGACGCCGGCAAACAGGTCGAGTCCGAGGAACAGGTCGCCGGCGCGCAGCTCCAGCGGCGCGTCCTCGAGCGCCACCGGCGGCAAGCCCAGCAATTTGAACGTGTAGGCGCGCGCGTACCGGTAGGGCGCGCCGCCGCTGGTGCCGTACACGGGCTCGATGCGGTAGCCGGGCGGCGGCGCGGCGATCAGGTCGAGCAGGATGCTGCGCACCACGCGCTGGATGCCGGTGCGCAGATCGGTATGCACGAGCGCCGAGACATCGACGAACAACTGGCGCGGGCCGCGTGGCAAGCGGTTGGCGGCAATCGCGGCGGCGGTCTCCATCAAGGCGCCGGCGGGCGCGGGCGGCAAGCGGCGCAGCGCGTCCAGCAGTTCCGCGTAATGGCGGTGCGGCTGGTGCGCGGCCAGGGTTTCGATCGCCTGGTGAAAGCGCGGTCCTACCTGTTGCGGCGTGTGGTGGGCAGCCATGTAGGCGCGCGCCCGGCTGGCCAGGTCGGCGCGCGCGGCGGCGTCGCGGTGCAGGCCGGCCAAGGCGGCGCCCAGCATGGCGGCGTCGCACACGTCGGGCAGTTGCACCAGCACGTCGGCGGGCAGGTCGGTGTTGGAGCCGTGGGCGTTGACCACGGTGGGCAGGCCGTGCAGCAGGCAATCGAGCACCGACGCCGAGGTTTCGCCGCGCGTGCGGCTGCGCAGCTGGACGGCGGCGTCGGCGCCGGCCAGCCAGGTGGCGTACTGCTCGCTGCTGACGAAGCCGGTGACGTGGATGGTGGCCGCCGCTCCAGACTTGGCAATCCGGTGCGCAATGGCGCTGCCGTAGCGGTCGGGATCGGCCTTGCCGACGAACACCAGGTGGCAGCGGCGGTCGGCTGCCAGCGGGCTGCCCAGGAATGCTTCCAGCAGCAAATCGTTGAGTTTGGTGACGCCCATCATGCCGAAGCTGCACACCACGAAGCTGTCCTCGGCCAGGCGCAGCGCGGACCGGGCCGCGGCGCGGGCGCGGCCGGCGTCATGGCCGGGTGGCAGGCCCCGGATCAGGGGCAAGGTCTGCCAGTCGGCGCCGGTGTCGGCGCCGTACCATTGCTGCGCCAGGCGCCGCGAAAAATCGGAGTGGACGATCACGCCGCTGGCGTGCTCGAGCACCTGCCAGTTGCATGGATAGGCCCAGACGGCGGCATTGCGGCCATCGCGCGCGGCCGCCTGCAAGGCGCCGTAGCCGTGCGAGGCATACAGCGCCTGTGCCAGCGCCTGCGGCGCGTAGCCGTCGTGCTCCATCGCGTCGAGCAGGTTGCTGAGGAAGAAATCGTGCAGCACCACGATGCCGGGGTGGCGCTGCAACAGCGCGAACATGTGCTGGTGCACCGGGCTGTTGCCGAAATGGTAGAGCACGCGCTGGTACTGGCCGCCGTGCTGCTCGAACCAGGCGCAGTCGCGCACCGTGTAGCGCTGGGCCAGGTGGGCATCGGGTGCGGCATCGACGATCAGCTCGATGTCGTAGTAATGCTCGAGCTCGGCCAACAGCTCCACGCTGTAGTCGGCGATGCCGGAATGCTGCGGTGGCAGCGGTGACAGGTAGGCCATCCGTGGTTTCGCGCCAGCGATGCTGCCGGCGCCGCCGACGCCGACGACGCCCCCGATGTCCGCGTCGGTGCCAGGCACGGCCGCCAGCAGCGCTTGCTGCACGGCTAGCGCGTCGGCGTTGGTCATGCCGTGGATGACGGGAATGGCCGCCAGGCTGTCGCCGCCGGTGTCCGCCACGGGGGGGGCCGGTCGCCACACCACGTCGGCCTGCACGTCGCGCAGCAAGGTGTCGCGCAACAGCGTGGCCGCCTGCCGGCGCCAGGCATCGGCGCCGCGCGCGGTGTCGAGCACCCGCACTTGCACTTGGGCGGGATGGGCTGCCAGCAGCGGCGCCAGCGCCAGCCGCGCGGCGTCGGACCGCTCGCCGTGCGCATGGTGCAGCAGCGCCACCACGGTGTGGCCGGCAGCGGCCAGCCCGGCTGCGGTGTTCGATACCTGTGCCAGGGGGGCGTCGTCCAGGCTCGGGTGTAAATCAATCGCGATACGCATGCTTCAGTGACGGGAAAAGGAATCGGAACGCTCGAGATCGGCCAGCACGCGGCGGGCCGACTGCGGCAGGTGCGCCAGTGCCGGCGGCACGTCGGCCAGCATCGGCACCACGGCGTCGGGATTGCCGCGCACCCGCGCATACCAGGCCAGGAAGCGCGCTTCCAGTCCCGGCACGCGGCGCAGCACGGCAAACGCGGCGCCGCGCAGCGCCGGCCGCTGCGCCAGCCACATCAGTGCGCGCCGCACTTGCGGCCGCACACGCGCAGGCATGAACAGGCGCAGCGGCGCGGTCAGGCGCCACGACCAGCTGCCGTGGGCTGCCTGCAACTGCGCTTCAAGTTGGCGCGCCCACGCGGTTTGGCCGTCGTGCACCTTCACCAGTTCTGCATGGCGCGCGCGCGCCTCGGCCAGTTCGGCCGCGACACCCTGCAGGCGCGCCAGTTCTGCCGCGAGCCCGGCCATGCGCCCCAGTTCGGCATCCAGCGCCTGCACCCGGTGCAGGGCGCGGTCGAGATCGCGCACGATGTAATGGTCGAACACATTGGGCTGGACGGCCAGCGCAGGCAACAGGTGCGCCTGCTCGGCCGCCACGTAATACCGGTTGAGACCATCGAAATAGGCGTACCGGTAGTCGCATGACGTTACCAGCGCTTCCCACTGCTCGTGATTGGTGACGGGACTGCCGGGCAGCGTCGCTTCGATCACCAGCACCCACGGCCGCCAGCGCCGCAGGTCCATGCCGCGCAACACTTCCGCCTCGAAGCCTTCGACATCGATCTTGAGGAAATGGATGGCGTCCGGCGCATGCTCGGCGCAGATGCCGGCCAACGTGCGCATGGGCACCTGGTGCTCGATGATGGACACGCCGTCGGCGCGGTGCAGGGCAGCGGTGGCGGCATCGGTCGAGGCCCAGCCGTTGACGGTGGGCGTGTCGTACAGCGTGATGCTGCCGTCGGCAGCGCCGCAGGCCAGCGCCAGGTTGATGTCGCGCGGGCGCTCGCGCAGGAAGACTTCGTGGTACGACGGCATCGGTTCGATGTTGATGCCGCGCCAGCCGGCGTCGTAGAAAATCCGGGTGACCGAATTTTCCTCGGGGTCGTTGGCGCCGACGTCGATATAAAAACCGTTTTGTATGCGGTTCAGTGCGCGCCACAGCAGCACGTCCTCGCCGTTCTGCGCGTAGGAGACCAGGGGGATGCGCAGTGTCATGCAGCCTCCGGCGCAAACAGTGCGGCGTGCGCCGGCCCGGCCACCGCAGCCGCCAGCGACGGCTTGTCATAGACCAGCAGCGCAATCGCCGCCTGGGCCAGCAGGTCGCGCCCGGCCAGGCCGGCGGCGCGCCTGAAGAACACGGCGTCGCCCCAGCCAAGGCGGTCGCGACTGCCTTCAAAGGGGCCGTGGTAGGCGTAGCGGCAGCTGTGCGCCAGGTCGATGAAGTCGAAGCCGTGGCCGCGCAGCAGTTGTTCGATCTCCGAGAACAGGCCCTGGCCAGCGTAGATCTCTGCAAACGACACTTCGCAGTGGACCACGTTGGTACGGGCCAGCACGGCGCCCGCATGGCGCAGCGCGGGCAATTCGAAGCCCTGGATGTCGAGCTTGAGGAAGTCCACCGTGGCGTCATCGGCCAGCACGTCGTCGAGGGTGCGGGTGGCGACCTGCCCGGTGCGCGCCGTGCGCAGCTGGCTCAGGTGCACCAGCTGCCCGGCGAGCGCGGTATTGAACGGCAGCAGCGACGACGTCGCGTCGGGCACGTTCAGGTGGAAGGTGTGATTATTGCCGTCGCCGATGAAGTCCGGGTACATGCGCACGGTGGCGCCGTCGGCCTGGCGCCGTTCGGTCAGCTTGTCCGCGATCGGTTCGAAGCCGACGATGTGGCACGGCAGGCCGTGGCCGGCCAGGGGCGCATACACGTGCTGTTCGTCGGCCAGGATTTGCGCGCCCACGTCCACGATGCGCAGCGGTGAACCGGCCAGTGCGGCGGCGGCAGCAGCGGCCACGCGTGCGCGCAGGCCGGCGTGCGCGCGCTGGTGGGCCAGCGTGGCGCGGTATTCATCGCTGGCGGTGAGCGCGGCAGTGAGCGCGGCCAGGTCGAGGCGGCCGTCCACCAGGGTGTCGGTCCAGTAGGCCAGGCCGGTGGCGTCGGCCTCGCGGCCCAGCAGGGCGCGATACAGGGCGCGCACCAGGTGCTGCGCTTCAAGGGAGGAATAAGTCACGATACTCTTTCTGGATTCCATTACAGCGTGGCGCATTCGAGCCGTGGCGCCAGGTTGGTCATGCCGGACCAGCGGATCGCCGCAGCATCGGGCAGCACCATGAAGGCGCTGACCTCGTGCAGGTAATTGAGCACCTCGCGGAAGTTGCCTTCATCATAACCGCCATTGCCCAAACCAACCGTCAGCGTGTACTCCTCCGGTGCGAGGCGCATGGCAAAGACAAAACTGGCCGACAGCACGCCGCCTGCGCTGACCGGCCCCGGCGTCTGGTGCATGCAATAGGTATTGGTTTCGAACAGCACGATGCCGTGCCGGTTGCGGATCTTGAAGCCCACGTGCGGATCGTCGAGGTCGCGGTGGGCCAGGTAATCGATGCGCAGGCGCACCTGCTGGTCGGCGCCGATATTGGTCAGCGCAACGCCGTCGGCATCGACAAAGGCGGCGCCCACGCAATCGGCGTGCGCGGTGACGATGCTGCCGGCGCTGCCGGAGAGTGCGACGGACGTGCGCAGGCGGTCGGCATCGACCGGTGGCGCAGCCGGGGCCCCGGTCGGAACCGAAACTGCAACCGGTATCGGCGCGGAGGCCGCCGCGTCGGCAGCATCGACCGGCGCATGGCCCAGCAGTTCGGCCTGGTAGCGGTCGGCGGCGGTGCGCGGCGCGCCGTCGAAGGCCAGCCGGCCCTGGCGGATATACAGCGCGCGGTCGCAGATATTCATTACCGTGCCCATACTGTGCGAGACGAACAGCAAGGTGGTGCCGGCCGCCGTGAAACCACGGATGCGGTCGAAACATTTTTGCTGGAAGAACACGTCGCCGACCGCCAGCGCCTCGTCGACGATCAGGATGTCGGGCCGCTCGCAGGTGGCCACGCTGAACGCCAGGCGCATCTGCATGCCGCTCGAATATACGCGCACCGGCTGGTCGATGTAGTCGCCGATGCCGGCAAACGCCTCGATCTCGGGCATCAGCGCGGTGATGCGGCCGGCGTCCAGGCCCATCAGTTGGCCGGCCATGAGCACGTTCTGGCGGCCGGTAAAATCCGGGTGGAAGCCCAGGCCCAGTTCCAGCAGGGCCGCCACCCGGCCGTGCGTGGCCACGCTGCCCACGGTGGGCAAGGTAGTGCCGGTGATCAGTTTCAACAGCGTGCTCTTGCCGGCGCCGTTGATGCCGATCAGCGCCACCGCCTCGCCGGCGGCGATATGAAAATCGATGTGCTGCAAGATCCAGTGGGCACGATGGCGCGGGCCGCGCCATGGCAGCAGCCACTCGGCCAGGCGCGCCCAGCGCGTCGGATATTGTTTATAGGCCTTGCCCAGGCCGGCAACGGTAATGGCCCCCATCACAGCTCGTCCACCATTTCGCCGGCGCGCTTGCGGAACAGCCGCAGGCCCAGCGCGCACAGCACCAGCGCGCACAGCGCCGCCGGCAGCAGGCCGGCCCAGTCGGGTGCGCGGCCGTGCAGCAGCACGTCCTGGAAGCCGCCCGTCACTGCCGCCATGGGATTGAACACCAGCAAGTCGCGCAGCGCGGGCGGCAAGATCGCGGCCGGGTACACCACCGGCGTCAACCAGAACCAGAACTGGATAAAGATCTGGAAAAACTGGCCGACGTCGCGGAAGAACACATTGAGCACGCCCAGCACCAGGCCCAGCCCGATCGCCAGCGCCACTTCCAGCACCAGCAGCGGCAGCAGCAGCGCGAACACGGCGCCGGGGAACTGGCCCGATACCAGCAGGAAGACGGTGAAAAGGCCAAAAATAATCGCGAAGTTGACCAGCGCGTTGCTGGCCACGATGGCCGGCAGGCAGATGCGCGGGAAGTTGGCCTTTTTAAGCAGGTTGGCATTGTCGATGAACATGTTCTGCGCGCGCGTGACGATCTCGGCAAACAGGCCCCACGACAGGATGCCGGCGCACAGGTAAATGCTGTAGCCGAATCGGCTGACCTCGCCTGGCAGCTTGCTCTGCATCACCTGCGAGAAAATCACGGTATAGACCACGATCATCGCCAGCGGATTGAGCACGGTCCAGGCGGCACCGAGCATGGTGTTGCGATAGCGGGACTGGAAATCGCGCTGGACACTCCCCCCGATGAAGCCACGGCTGTGCCACAGCGCACGCAGCATGACGCTCATGAAAACATGGCGCCGGCACAAGGCGGCAGCAACAGTGGTGGAGGGGCGACGACCATAGGAGTCCTGCAATAATGATCGAAAGATTATATAGCAGCCAGTTGCCAGCTTAATATGTTGTAACAGCTTGTTACGCGCTGTAACCAAATCTCCGGGAAGGTGCTGATTACGGTCCCAGCCACTGCCAACTCAGTTGCAATTGGGTATCGTCGTACTGGAAGATCGAGATGTTTTCGCGGTTGTGGATGCGCCGCGCTTCGACCACCAGGTTGTGGCTCTTGCCCAGCGGGTAGGTATAAGCGCCGCGCAACATGTGCGCCTGCTGGCGCCGGGTCTCGTCGATCAGGCCCTCCGCATAGGCGCTGGCGCTGCGCCAGGTCTGGCGCGTATAGCCAAGCTCGCCCGTGCCGGCGCCAAGCAGTTGCCGGTATTGCAGCGACAGGCTGTTGCCGTGGCGGTTGCCGCCGGGACGCTGTTCGGCGGCCTTGTCGTCGAGCAGGCCGAAGCTGGCGCTGGCGTAGTGGTTGCCACTGCGCCAGGTCAGCTGGCTGCGCACTTCGCCGGTGGTGCCGCGAAAATTGTCGAGGGTCTGGTAATCGACGTGGGTCACGCCCGTGTGCAGCGACAGTTGCAGGGTCTTGGGCAGCGGCAGCGGCGGCATCAACTGCGCTTGCAGCTGGAGCTGGCGCTGGTACAACTGGCTGCCCAGCGTAGCGTAGCCGACGGTGGCGGTGGTGCGCAGTTTCCAGCGTTTGATGCGCCACGGCGTATCGATGCCGGCGAATAGCGAATAGCTGTCGTAGTCGTGCAGACTGTCGTGGCGGCGGCCCTGGAATTGCACGAAGCCCTGGGTGCCATTGGGCGTGAGGTCGCGGATATAGTCGGCCGACAGCGCCGTGTACTGGTCGCTCCGGGGCAAAAAGTCGGGCAGCAGCGCCAGGCCGTCGCCGCCGTCCACCGGCTGGTACGTCGCGCTGTTGGCGCCCTGGTTGACGTTGCGGCTCAGGCCGCGTCCCACGGAGACGCTGTACAACGGCCGCGGTTGCCAGCCGGCGCAGCCGCCGGCGCGGGCCTGGGCGATCAGTTCGCGGATTTCCGGTGGCGGCGCAAAACGCTGTTCGATAGCCTGAAACAGGCGCTCGGCCTCGGCCATGTTGCCCAGGTCGCAGCGCACCAGCGCCAGGTCGAGCCAGGCGCCCGCGTGCAGTGGCTCCTGGGCGATCACGCGTTCGAGGGCGTCGGTGGCGTCGTCGCGGCGGCCTTCGGCGATCGACCGCAGGGCATCGCGGTACAGGTCCTGCACCAGGTCTGCGGTCTGGGCACGGGCAGCGCCGCCTGTCACGGCCAACAGGACCAGCGCGCATATCGCCAGCGCGGCGGTTTTCGACAGCGGGTGGTGGAGGAAGCCTGGCAGTGTCATCGATGGGTAAATACTGGCCGCCCCGGAATCGGCGCAATGGTCGGGCAGTATAACGTACCTGCCTGGAATTGCCGAATCGACGGTCACGGCTGGTTACAAGGATTGATACAAAGTGTAACGACTGTCTTGTCAGAAATTAATTTCGGTAAAATACCCGTCATGGCGTACGCCCGAGATCCGGGCATACGCATCATCCACCGGAATTCCATCATGGCGCGTCAACTCACCTTCATTATCGCGGCGCTGCTGGCAGCGCAGGCGCATGCCGCCGAGCCTGGACAAATCGTGTTTGTCGCCGGCCAGGCCGAGGTGGAAGGCGATCCCGCACGCGTCGGCGCAACGGTCCAGGACGGCGACCGCTTGCGCACCGGTGGCGACGGCTATTTGTATATCCGCACTGCCGATCAGCGCCTGGTGATCGTGCGGCCGGAAACCGAGGCGCGTTTCGCTCGCGAAATAAGCACCACGGCTACCCAGGGAAACCTGGGCACGGCTGCGTTCAATACTGCCAATCTTGCCAACCTCGCCAATACCGCTGGTCCGGGCGCCGGTCGGGCCGACGCCCGGGTCGAGTCGTCGGCCATGGCCGGCACCATGGTGGCCACCGGCGTCAACCCCGACCTCGACGCCCGCAAGAGCGGCGACCTGCAAGCCAGGTTGCCGCAGTTCGGCGCCACCGGCAATGTGCGTCCACCCGACCTGGCCGCCCAGCCGCAAGTGGTCAGCTGGGGGCGCTGGGAAAAAGTCATCGACCGCGCGCCCAACGCCACCCTCGAGAATTTGTCCGGGGCCGTCGCGACCAGTGGTACCCGGCGCCTGGCCGCCAACGAGGTCTATGTGCTGTTCCGTGGCGAAGACGGTACGCCGTACGTGACGCCGGCGCGCGGCAGCGCCGGCTTCGCCCTGGCCGCCAGCGAAGCCTATGTGCGCGATGCTGGCACCGGCCAGCGCACGGCCGCCAGCCTGTCCGACGGCCGCCTCACGGTCGATTTCGCCAAGGCCACGTTTGCCACCAGCGTCAATGTACGCGACCAGGACGCCAGCTACCGGCTGTCCGCCGCTGGCCAGTTGGCCAAGGATGGCCAGTTCGGCAGCGTCACCCGCACCGCGCAGCCGGGCGCGATGCAGGTCAATGGCGCGCTGGGCGGTAATGGCGGTGCGACTTACCTGTTCGAAGGCGCGCTGACCCCGAGCAGGACGGTATCGGGCGTGGCCACCTGGCGTACGACCACCACCCGCTGAACTTCTTTACCCATCGACGGCGCCGTCTTTTCCTGGAACGCGGGGCCGTTGCGCGTTAAATTGTGCCAATTTCCAACAGATGCTCCAAGTAAATTGAGGCTGGGCGGCCCGCGTGGGAAATTGTGAATTTTCAGGGAATTTTGTGAGCGATAATGGCCCCGCCGACCCAGTGGAGTTGATTCGTCACAACTTATCCCATAATGAAAAACAAATTCTCTCCACCCAGTAACGAAATCACCGACGTCCTCTCCACGCTCAAGCGCGCCTTTTTCACGGTGGGCGCGTTCAGCGCCATCACCAACCTGCTGATGCTGGCGCCGTCGCTCTACATGTTGCAAGTCTATGACCGCGTGCTGACCAGCCGCAACGAAACCACCTTGCTGATGCTGACGGTGATGATCCTGGGCGCCTACCTGATGATCAGCGTGCTCGAACTGGTGCGCAGCTTCATCCTGGTGCGCGTCGGCGCCCGCTTCGACATGGAACTCAACAAGCGGGTGTACACCGCCGCCTTCGAGCAGAACCTGCGGCGCACAGGCGGCAACGCCGGCCAGGCCTTGAGCGATCTGACCAATATCCGCCAGTTCCTGACCGGTAGCGCGCTGTTCGCGTTTTTCGACGCACCGTGGTTCCCGATCTACCTGGTCGTGATTTTCATCTTCGAGCCGGGCCTGGGCGTGTTCGCGCTGTGCGGCACCGCGATCCTGGTGGCGCTGGCCTTCCTCAACGAGCGCGTGTCGAAAAAGCCGCTGGCCGAGGCCAATACCCTGTCGATCGCCTCGGCCTCGCTGGCGACCAACAACCTGCGCAATGCCGAAGTGATCGAGTCGATGGGCATGCTGCCCAACCTGATGGGGCGCTGGTTCAAGCTGCACGGAAAATTCCTGCACCTGCAGGGCGAGGCCAGCGAAAAGGCCGGGCTGGTGGCGGCCGCCACCAAGTTCGTGCAGATCGCGCTGCAATCGCTGGTGCTTGGCTATGGCGCGTTGCTGGTGCTGGAAAACAAGATCACGCCGGGCATGATGATTGCCGCCTCGATCCTGCTGGGCCGCGCGCTGGCGCCGGTGCAGCAGGTGATCGCGGTGTGGAAAACCTATGCCGGCGCGCGCAGCTCGTATGGCCGGCTGCTCGAACTGCTCGACGGTAATCCGGCGCGCAAGGCGGGCATGCCGCTGCCCAAGCCGACCGGCATGCTGGCGGTGGAAGGCGTGAGCGCCGTCGCTCCTGGCGGCCAGGTGACCCTGCTGCGCGGTGTGTCGTTTGGCCTGATGCCCGGCGATGTGGTCGGCGTGATCGGCCCCAGCGGCTCGGGCAAGACCACGCTGGCGCGCCTGCTGGTGGGCGTATGGCCGGCCGCGCTGGGCAAGGTGCGCCTCGATGGCGCCGACATCTATCAATGGAACAAGGCCGAGCTGGGTCCTCACCTTGGTTACCTGCCGCAGGATATCGAACTGTTTGCCGGCACGGTGGGCGAGAACATCGCCCGCTTCGGCGAGGTGGAAGCCGACAAGGTGGTGCTGGCGGCGCAGCGCGCCGGTGTGCACGACATGATCCTGCGCCTGCCGCAAGGCTACGACACGCCGCTCGGTGATGGCGGCGCCGGCCTGTCCGGCGGCCAGAAGCAGCGCCTGGGCCTGGCGCGCGCCATGTATGGCGACCCGGCCGTGCTGGTGCTCGATGAACCGAACTCCAACCTCGACGATGCCGGCGAGCATGCCTTGCTGGCGGCCGTGAACGACTTGCGCGCACGCGGCAAGACCATCGTGCTCATTACCCACCGCACCAGCGCCATCGGCATCACCAACAAGTTGCTGCTGCTGCGCGACGGCGCGGTCGAGCTGTTCGGCCCGACCAAGCAGGTGCTGCAGGCGCTGCAAGAGAAAAACCAGAAACAGATGCAGGCGCATGCGCAGGCCCAGCAGCCAGCAGCCCCGGCGCAGCCGCCACCTTCCGCACCAGCCGCGCCGGCGCCCGCCCAGGAGCAACCATGAAATTATTGAATTCGGATTCGAAGGCGCTGGCCTCCGACGTGGTCAGCCACGATGTGTCGCCCTTGACCGTGCACACGGACGCCAGCGGTTACGGCAAGCTGGGCTGGCTGGTGGTGTTGCTGGGCGTGGGCGGCTTCTTCCTGTGGGCCTCGCTGGCGCCGCTGGAAAAGGGCGTGCCGATGCCGGGCACGGTGGCCAAGGAGGGCAACCGCAAGACCATCCAGCACCAGAACGGCGGCATCGTCAACGAGATCCTGGTGCAGGACGGCGATATCGTCAAGGCCGGCCAATTGCTGGTGCGGATGAGCGACATCGCACCGAAGTCGCAGGTGGAAGTGGCGCGCGTGCAGTACCTGGCCGCGCGCGCGGCCGAGGCGCGCCTGGTGGCCGAGCGCGACGGCAAGGCCATCGCGTTCCCGGCGTCGCTGCAAGCGTACAAGGCGGACCCGCGCACGGCCGAAGTATTCGAGGTCCAGCAGCAGCTGAAAAGCGCACGCGAGTCGGCGCTCAAGAACGAGCTGGCGGCGGTCGATGAAAACATCGCCGGCCTGCGCGCCCAGACCCGGGGCCTGGAAGAGTCGCGCGAATCCAAGGTGCAGCAGCTGGCGTTCCTCAAGGAGCAGGTCGAGAACATGCGCGACCTGGCCAAGGAGGGCTATATCGCCCGTTCGCGCCTGCTGGAAGTGGAGCGCACCTACGCCCAGGTCAACGGCGCCATTTCGGAAGACATCGGCAACATCAGCCGGGGCCAGCGCCAGGTGCTGGAGTTGTCGCTGCGCCGCGTGCAGCGCACCCAGGAATACCAGAAGGAAGTGCGCTCGGCGCTGTACGATGCCCAGAAAGAAGCGGATGCGCTGGCGGGCCGCATGCTTTCGCTCGACTACGACCTGGCCAACGCCGACATCCGCGCGCCGGTGGGCGGCATCGTGGTGGGCCTGAACGTGTTTACCCGGGGCGGCGTGGTGGCCCCCGGCGCGCGCCTGCTCGACATCGTGCCGGCCGACGACGGCCTGGTGGTGGAAGGGCTGCTGCCGGTCAACCTGATCGACCGGGTGCACACCAAGCTGCCGGTGGAGCTGATTTTCTCGGCCTTCAACTCGAACCGCACGCCGCACATCGACGGCGTAGTGGAACACGTGGCAGCCGACCGCGCGGTGGACGAGCGCACCGGCGCGGCCACCTACAAGGTGCGGGTCAAGGTGACGCCGGCCGGCACCCGCATGATCGCCCAGCACCGCATGGACGTGCGGCCCGGCATGCCGGTGGAAATTTTTGTGAAGACCGGCGAGCGCACCATGATGAACTACCTGTTGAAACCGGTGATCGACCGCGCCAAAACTTCGCTGTCGGAGGACTGAGTGAAGCCTGTCGCGCCAACGATTTTCATGTTGACCTTGCTGCACGCGGGTAGCGCCCACGCCATCAGCCTGATGCAGGCTTACCAGTCGGCGCTGCAAAACGACCCGACTTACCGCGCCGCCACCCACGAATATGCGTCGGGCATCGAAAGCGAAGTGCTGGGCCGCTCGGCTTTGCTGCCCAGCGTGTCGGCCAGCTATTCCAATAGCCGGGTGGAGGCCGACGTGGTGTACATCACCAACGGCATCGAAACGCCGTCGCGCGAACTCGAGTACCGCAGCAAGTCGGCGGTGGTGCAGGTGCGCCAGCCCGTGTTCAGCCTGGAAGCGATCGCGCGCTACCACCAGGGGCTGTGGCAGACCGACTACTCCACGGCGGTGTTTGCGTCGCGCAAGCAGGAGCTGATCCTGCGCCTGGCTGGTTCCTACACCGAGGCGCTGTTTGCCAACACCCAGCTGCGCCTGGCAGAAGTGCAGCGCGACGTGTACCTCGAGCAGCGCGCGGTCAACAACCGCCTGTTCGAAAAAGGCGAGGGCACCAGGACCGACATGCTGGAAACCGAAGCCCGGCTCGACCTGGCCGAAGCGCAGGTACTCGAAGCGCAGGACAATGTGCAAACCACGCTGGCTGCGCTGTCGGCCATCGTCGGCCAGGAAGTGCATGCGGTCGATGATGTGGCGGCCGAATTCCGCCTGGCGCCCGATGCGGCGATCCGCTTCGACGAATGGCGCGACATCGCGCTGCGCCAGAATCCCGACATCATCGCCATGCAGTTCGCGGTGGCGTCGTCGCGCGAGGAAATCAACAAGGCCCGCGCCGGCCACACGCCACGGGTGGACCTGGTGGCCAGCTACGCCAAGAACAATTCGGACACGCTCAACACCCTGAACCAGGATTCGAAACAGAAGTCGATCGGTTTCCAGATCAATGTGCCGCTGTATGCAGGCGGCGCGGTGAGCGCGGGTACGCGCCAGGCGGTAGCCGCCACCGAAAAGGCCAAGGCCGACCAGCAGGCGACGACCGACAAGGTCCTGGTGGAATTGCGCAAGCAGCACGCGGTGGTGGTTTCCAGCGTTGCGCGGCTGCGTGCGCTGGACAAGGCAGTGGCGTCGGGCGCCATGCTGGTAACGGCCACCGAGCAAAGCATCAGGGGCGGCGTACGCATCAACCTCGACCTGCTCAACGCCCAGCAGCAGCTGTACACCAGCAGGCGCGACCAGGCGCAGGCGCGGTACAGCTATTTGCTGGCGATGCTGAAGTTGCGGGCGGCGGCCGGTGTGCTCGATGCCGACGCCTTGCGCGAGGTGGCGGCGTATTTCCGCTAATGCATCGGATGCAATCAGCGGGGTGAACGGTTAAGCCAGCGCGTAACCCTCGTGTTCATGGACGACAGCGGCAGGCGCGCTGCCCTTGCTGCCAGCGATAGGCTGGCGCGAAGCGCGCAGGCTGGCGCTGATCTCGTCTGCCAGGCCCGTCAAGGTCTCGTGCCGCTTGCGCGCTTCCGAACGCTTGCGCGACGGGATCGCCGCCAGGTCCAATTCTGCCAGTGGCAGGCAGGGCAGGCGGTAGTCGCCGTCGGCGCGTGGGATGGCGTCCAGTTCCTGCCACAGCGCGTCGTAGTCGGCATGCACCTTGCCCTGGCGTAAAGAGCGGCACACGGTGCGGTTGGCATTGCCCACCAGGCGCAGTTCCACGCAACCGAGCACGACACCGATCTGGCCCAGCAGCTTGATCATCATGTTTTTGGGGCGCAGGCCGTGCAGCTCGCGGGTGGCGTCCTTGATCACTTGCAGGCCGTGGTCGCCGCGCGGGCCTTGCATGCAGCCCACGCCGAGCACCATGCCGCGCTCGCCCTGGTGGAACGAGAACGCGCAGTTGTAGATCACCTCGTGGCCGTGTACCAGTTGCAGGACCAGTTCGCCTTCGCGCTCCATCGGCTCGACCGCCGCCAACTGGATATGATAGGGCAGGCCGGTCTTGCCGGTCACGCGCGCCAGCACTACCCGGTCTTTCGACGCCAGCGCCGTCAGCGGGCCCAGGCCCTGGCGCAGGATGAAGCGGTAGTGTTCGCTCAACAGGGTAAGGCGGGCCCGGTAACCCATGGTATTGCTGAAGTAGGGGCGGAACACCTTGTAGACCATGCGCGGATGGTCCGCGACCAGGTCGGTAAACAACGGCGACGAGTTCAGCAATTGCAACCAGCCATCGACGGCTTCGCGGTGCAGCAGCGCGCGTACGGACAGTTTGATGGTCTCGCGCAAGCGGCGCAGCCCGGTCAGGCCTACCGTGCCTGAGTGCAATGTGATCGACATCATGTTTCCTTGTGGTATGCGCGGTGTTCATACCGCAAGGAACCGATGGTAGGCCTGCACCCCGGGGCTGACAATTGGGGGGGCAGCGTAAGGGTGTTCCCGCATGTCGAACCAGACAGCACGGAACGATGTGAGGGGCGGAAACAGGTGTTGCTAAGGGTAACCCTTAGTTGTAAAAAGCGCTGCGCGTTGGTGGGCAGCGAGGCATAATGCTACAATACGATACAAATCTTTACACTATGTCCTGGTCGCGGTCAGCGTTTTCCCTTCGCTCTTTGCAGTTTTCAGCCTTTATTGCGCTGTACTTGCTGTTCGACTGGGCCACCTATATCGACCCTTTGTACGGTCTCAACATCACGCCCTGGAATCCCGATCCGTCGCTGGGACTGGTGTTCTGGCTGCGCCATGGCTGGCGCGCGGCGCTGCCCTGGTTTATCGCGTTGACGCTCGGCGAAATCCTGGTGCGCGGCATGCCGGCCGGCCTGCTGCTGACGGTGCTGCTGTCGGTGTGGCTCACCGTGGGATACGGACTGATGGGCGAAGCGCTGCGCCGTACTTTCGGCAGCGACGGCCTGTTCGACAGCCGGGTGCGCCTGTTTCAGTGGGTGGCGATCGTGGCCGTGGGCTCGCTGCTCAACGACCTCGTGTATATCAGCCTGCTGTCCGCCACCGGCCTGATCCCGGCCGGCAACTGGAGCACGGCGGTGCTGCGCTTTGGCATCGGCGACATGGTGGGGGTGGTGGTGTCGATGCCGCTGATCTGGATGCTGGCGAGCGCACCGACCCGTCAGCGCTTGCGTGATACGGTGTGGAACCTGGAAACATTGGGGTACCTGGCGCTGGCGATCGGCGTGCTGACCCTGGTGTTCGGCAGCATCGCGACGTCGGAATTCAAGGATTTCTATTTCCTGTTCCTGCCGGTGGTGTGGGCGGCCTCGCGCCAGGGCTTGTATGGTACGGCACTGATGGTGTTCGTCCTGCAGGCGGGTATCGGTGCGCTGGTCAAGCTCAACCACGCTGGCGATATCGCCGTGCACGAGCTGCAAATGCTCGACGTGGTGCTGGCGCTGGTGGGCTTTTCGATCGGCATCGTGGTCGATGAATTGCGCCAGGTGTCGAGCGACTTGAAGCAGTCGTTGCGGCTGGCGGCGGCCGGCGAAATGGCGGCCGCCCTGGCGCACGAGCTGAACCAGCCGCTCACCGCGCTGGGGACTTACGGCAAAGCCTGCGAATTCCTGCTCGAACGGGGCGAAAGCGGCGCCATGCTCAAGAGCGTGGTGCAGCGCATGATCGCCGAGTCGAGCCGGGCCGCCGAAGTGGTGCGGCGCCTGCGCGATTTTTTCCGCACCGGCGCCATGAAGCTCGAGGCGGTCGATGCGCGCCACCTGGTGGCGGGCGTCAGCCAGCAGTTCATGGCGCAGTTGCGCGAACGTGAAGTGGTGCTCAATATCGAGGCGGTGCCGGCCTTGCAGGTGCGGGTGGACCGGCTGCAGGTCGAGCTGGTGCTGCGCAATCTGCTGGCCAACGCCCTGGAAGCGGTGCAGGAACAGCCGGCCGGTGCGCGCCGCATCACGGTGTCGGGCTGGCGGGTGGATGCGACCGGCAAGGGCGGGCGCGGCACCAGGGGGCGGCAGGCAGCGGAGCGGCGCGCCTGCCTGCACTTGATGATCGAGGACAGCGGCAAGGGCGTGTCGCAGGCGTTGGCCGCGCGCCTGTTCGAGCCGTTCGTCTCGTCCAAGGCCAGCGGACTGGGACTGGGCCTGGTGCTGAGCCGGGCCATCATGGAGGCCCACGGCGGTGCACTGTGGGCCGAGGTTGGAGACAAGGGAATATTTAAAATGGCGCTGCCGTTGGCACGCGCCGAGGAGCCAGAGCATCATGTCGCTGCATAATCCGGACGCGTTCGAACAAAGCGCCCACAACCTGACCGTCTACATCGTCGATGACGACCCGTCCGTGCGCGACGCACTGGGGTTGCTGCTGGGCGTGCGCGGTTACCGTACCGCCGTGTTTTCCAGCGGCGAAGCATTCCTGCAAACCTGGCGGCCCAACTGGCGCGGCTGCCTGCTGCTCGACATCCGCATGTCGGGCATGGACGGGCTGGCCTTGCAGCAGGAACTGGCGCGGCAGGGCTGCCGCATTCCCTTCATCATCATGAGCGGTCACGGCGACGTGGGCACCGCGCGCGCGGCCTTCAAGGCCGATGCTGTCGATTTCCTGGAAAAGCCGTTCGACGACGCCAAGCTGATCGCCGCCATCGACGAAGCGCTGTCGCGCGCGCGCAGCGAGCAGCACGAGCAGCAGCGCCGCAGCCGCCACGCCAGCCTGCTGGGCGAACTGACGCCGCGCGAACGCGAAGTGATGGAGCTGGTGGTATTGGGCCGCCACAACCGCGAAATCGGCCCGGCCCTCGGTATCAGCGTGCGCACGGTGGAAGTCCACAAAGCCCGCCTGATGGCCAAGCTGGGCGTGGACAACGTCGCCGACCTGGTCCGCATCAGCATGCTCGAAAGCGAAGCCTGAACTTCGGGGTCAGTGCCGACATTTAGACACGAGCCCAACAACCGTATGGTTTAGTTCGTGTCCGAATGTCGGCACTGACCCCGAATTTAGGCTTGGTAGCAGGCGGGGCAGGATTTCTCGTAGACGTATTCGGGCGCCAGTTGCTGGCGCGGGGTGACTACGGCGCGGCAAACGAAGCATTGCACGGTTTCCGTTGGCTGCAGCTGCGGGTTGAGCGCGGTGCGGTAGTCGAACACGAAGCAGTCGCCCGTGTAGTGGGCGCCGCCCACTTCCTCGAAGTATTTGAGGATGCCGCCTTCGAGCTGGTACACATTGTCGTAGCCGATGTTCTGCATGTGGATCGCGGCCTTTTCGCAGCGGATACCGCCGGTGCAGAAGGTCACCACGGTCTTGCCTTCGAAGTCGTCCTTGTGGGCGGCGATCAGCTCCGGGAACTCGGTGAATTTCTTGATGCGGTAATCGACCGTGTTGTCGAACGTGCCCACGTCCACTTCGAAGTCGTTGCGGGTATCGACCATCACCACCGGCTTGCCGTTGTCATCGACACCATTGTCGAGCCAGCGCTTGAGCGTGTGCGCCTCGACGAACGGCGCGCGGCCTTCTTCCGGCTTGATCAGCGGCATGCGCATGGTGATGATTTCTTTTTTGATCTTGACCAGCATGCGCTTGTGCGACTGCTCGGAGGAAAAACTTTCTTTCACTTCCAGGTCGGCAAAGCGGGCATCGCTGCGTACCCACGCGAGGAACTCGTCGATGTTGGCGCGCGGGCCGGACAGGAACATATTGATGCCTTCCGGGGTCAACAGGATGGTGCCCTTGAGGCCCAGGCGCGCGCAGATGTCCTGGTATTGCGGCCGCATCGCTTCGGTATCGTCGAACGTGATGAATTTGTAGGCAGCAATATTGACGTGGGGAGCGGTGGTAGCGACAGCGGCAGCGGCGACAGGAGCGCCAGCATGCGCTTCAGCTTGTAAAGCAGTATTAGCGGACATGGTGGTATCGATCGGTTCAGGATCAAAAAAGGGGGAAGGCGACATTATACGCAAAATGCCGGGCGACAAGTACCGGCGACGCCCGGGCTGCGTCGTAGCGCGGTAAAATAGCAGGTTACTGAACCAGCATCGAGCAGCGTATGAACATGGTAGCAAACGAACAAGCGGCAGGAACTGTCATTGCGCCCGACGAGGGCGCGGTAGTGCCTGCCGGACCGGCTTTTGTCCACCTGCGGGTCCACTCCGAGTACTCGATTGTCGATGGCCTGGTGCGCATCGACGACCTAGTCAAGACCGCCGCCAAGGACAAGCAGGTGGCGCTGGCCGTCACCGACCTGTCCAATATGTTCGGCATGGTCAAGTTCTACAAGGCCGCGCGCGGCAAGGGCGTCAAGCCGGTCGTCGGCGTCGACGTCTGGATTACCAACGACGACAACCGCGACAAACCATCGCGCCTGATGCTGCTGGCCAAAAACCGCATGGGCTACCTGCAGCTGTGCGAACTGCTATCGCAAGCCTGGCTCACCAACCAGTACAAGGGCCGCGCCGAGATCCGCACCGAGTGGCTGGCCAACCTGGTCAATCAGCAATACGCGCTGCTGCCTGATGACTCGCCGGCCAATGGCCTGATCGCGCTGTCCGGCGCCCACTTCGGCGACGTCGGCATGGCGATCGAAAACGGCAACCCGGAACTGGCCGAGCAGAACGCCCAAAAATGGGCGAAGATTTTCCCCGGCCATTTTTATATCGAAATCCAGCGTGCCGGCCAGGCCAACCAGGAAGCGCAGGTGCGCCACGCGGTGTCGCTGGCCGCCAAGCTGGGACTACCGGTGGTGGCCACGCACCCGGTGCAGTTCATTTCCAGGGACGAATTCATCGCCCACGAAGCGCGCGTGTGTATTGCCGAGGGCGAAATGCTGGCCAACGGCAAGCGCGTGCGCAGGTTCAACGAGCAGATGCGTTTTCTGACGCAAGCGGAAATGCGCGAGCTGTTCCACGATCTGCCGGCCGCGCTGCACAACTCGGTGGAAATCGCCAAGCGCTGCAACCTCACGCTTACCTTGGGCAAGCCGCAGTTGCCCAACTTCCCCACGCCCGGCATGACCATCGACGAGTTCCTGATCGCCGAAACGAAAAAAGGGCTGGAAGAGCGGCTCGCGCAGCTGTATCCCGACCCGGTGCGGCGCGAGAAGGAACGCCCGCGCTACGAGGAGCGGCTCGACTTCGAGAACAAGACCATCATCAACATGAAGTTCCCCGGCTACTTCCTGATCGTGGCCGAGTTCATCCAGTGGGGCAAGAACAACGACGTGCCGATCGGTCCCGGCCGCGGTTCGGGCGCCGGGTCGCTGGTCGCCTACGCACTGAAAATCACCGACCTCGACCCGCTCAAGTACAACCTGCTGTTCGAGCGCTTTCTGAACCCGGAACGGGTCTCGATGCCCGACTTCGATATCGACTTTTGCCAGGAAAAGCGCGAGCTGGTGATCCAGCACGTGAAAGACCTGTACGGGCGCGACGCGGTCTCGCAGATCGCCACGTTCGGTACCATGGCAGCCAAGGGCGCGATCCGCGACGTGGGCCGTGTGATGGACTTCGGCTACAACTTCTGCGACGGCGTATCGAAACTGATCCCGTTCAAGCCGGGCAAGCCGGTGTCGATTGCCGAGGCCATCGAAGAAGAACCGATGCTCAAGGAACGCCAGCAGAACGAGGAAGAAGTGGCGCAACTGCTGGACCTGGCGCAGCAGGTCGAGGGCATCACCCGCAACATCGGCATGCACGCCGGTGGCGTGCTGATCGCCCCGGGCAAGCTCACCGACTTCTGCCCGCTGTACACGCAGGGTGGCGACGGCGGCGTGGTGTCGCAGTACGACAAGGACGACGTCGAGGCCGTGGGCCTGGTCAAGTTCGACTTTTTGGGGTTGACCACGCTGACCATTCTCGACCGCGCGGTACGCTACATCAAGGCGCTCGATCCGGTCGAAAAAGATTTCGACCTGGCCAAGCTGCCGCTGAACGACCGGCCGTCGTACGACCTGCTCACCAAGGCCAAGACGGTCGCGGTTTTCCAGCTCGAGTCGCGCGGCATGCAGGGCATGTTGAAGGATGCCCGGCCCGACCGCTTCGAGGACATTATCGCGCTCGTGGCCTTGTACCGCCCGGGTCCGATGGACCTGATCCCGGACTTCTGCAAGCGCAAGCACGGCGAAAAATTCGACTATCCCGATCCGCGCACCGAGTCGATTCTGTCCGAAACCTACGGCATCATGGTGTACCAGGAGCAGGTGATGCAGATGGCGCAGATCGTCGGCGGCTACTCGCTGGGCGGCGCCGACATGCTGCGCCGCGCGATGGGCAAGAAGAAGGCCGAAGAGATGGCCGAGCACCGCGAGATCTTCCGCGCCGGCGCCGCCAAGGACGGCCTGTCGGCGCAGAAGGCCGACGAGATCTTCGACTTGATGGAAAAGTTCGCGGGCTACGGTTTCAATAAATCGCACGCCGCCGCGTACGCGCTGCTGTCGTACCACACCGCGTACCTGAAGGCCCATCACCCGGCCGCGTTCATGGCAGCGAATATGTCGCTGGCGATGGAAGACACGGAAAAGGTCAAAATCCTGGTCGAAGACGCGATCGACATCTGCGGTTTGACCATCCTGCCGCCCGATATCAACAAGTCCGACTACCGCTTCGTGCCGGACGGCCCGCCGCCGTCGGTCACCGGTAAAAAGGTCACGCAGATCCGCTATGGCCTCGGCGCCTGCAAGGGCGCGGGCCAGAACGCCATCGAAGCGATTATCGCCGCGCGCAATGCCGACGGCCCGTTTGTCAGCCTGTTCGACTTCTGCAAGCGCGTCGATAAAAAACAGATCAACCGCCGCACCATCGAGTCCCTGATCCGCGCTGGCGCTTTCGACTGCCTGAACGTCGATCGCGCGATCTTGCTGGCCTCGGTCAGCTTCGCCATGGAGTACGCCGACCAGCAACTGAAATCGGCCAACCAGGTCAGCCTGTTCGGCGGCGACGACAGCGACCTGGAACCGCCACCCGATTACGTCAAAGCCGAAATCTTCACCGACCGCCAGCGCCTGGCCGAAGAAAAAATGGCGCTGGGCTTTTACCTGTCCGGCCACATGTTCGATTCGTTCGCGCCCGAGGCACGGCGCTTCTCGCGCACCAAGCTGGCCGACCTGGAACCGTCGCGCGATCCGCGCATCCTGTGCGGCGTGATCACCGGCATCCGTCCGCAGATGACACAGCGCGGCAAGCTGCTGATCGTCACCCTGGACGACAAGAGCGCGGTGGTGGAAGTGACGGTGTACGCCGAGGTGTTTGAAGAGTGCAAGCACATGATCAAGGAAGACGAGTTCCTGGCCGTGATCGGCAAGGTCTCCGAAGACCGCTTCTCGGGCGGCTTGCGCATTTCGGCCGAGAAAGTGTTCGATATCGTCAGCGCGCGCGTCAAGCACGGCAAGCAGCTGGCCATGGCGCTGCCCACCACGCTCGACGTGCGCAAGATGGCGGAAGTCCTGGCGCCGCACCGCCATGCCGATGGCTTGCCGGTATCAGCACGGATCATGCCGCAGGGCGTGGCGTGCACGGTGCAACTGGGAGAAGGGTGGCGCGTGGCGCCGTCGGACGACTTGCAGCAGGCGCTGCGCCAGCAGTTGGGCGCGCAGGATGTGCTGATCGAGTATTGACCAGGGACCTCGCAGTACGGCAGCGAGCGGCCCGATACCGCCTTGGGGAGCACAGGCGTACGACAGTACGCTGAGCTTCGGCGGTAACTGGCCGCGCAGCAGGTTGGGCGAGGGCTTACAGTTGCGCGGTCACGCTGGTGATGGCGTAACCTTTCAAGCCGATCTGCGCGAGCGGATCGGCGATATGGTAACGGGACAGGTCGCCGTTGTCGTCATCGACCTCGACCTTCTCGGCCTCGACATGCCAGTCGGTGCTGGTCGCTTCTTCCGGAATGGTTTTTCCTTCCGGTACAGCCAGGTAGGTGTGCTTGCCTTCTGCTTCGTCTCGGTAATAAATATCTACACGCATGGGTGACCTCCTTGGGCGAAAAACCCATGGTAGCGGATTTTTCCTACCCGGCGCGTCCGCTTAAAGTCCAGGTGCAGTAAGGAAATTATGCTTTCCCCAGTGCTCGTACCCGCGCCTGGCGCTGCCACAGTTTGACCTTGCGGCTCAGCGTCTGCTTGAAGCGGAATACCAGGCTGTTGGCCAATGCCTGCCGGACCTGGCGCGCGGCGCGCAGGTCGTCGCGGCGGCTGGTCGAGCGCAGGCTGCCTTGTTCCATCTTGTCGAGCACGTTGTCGGGCGTGCCGAACAGCGTGGACCGGTAAATCTCTTTCAACTCGCGCCGCACCGCGCGCCCGGTCGCCGCTGGCAACTGGTAGGAGTTCTTCACCGCACCGATATAAAAATAGCTGACCACGGCATCGAAGTGGTCGCGCACGCCGGCGCTGACGCCGGCCTGCTCAAGCGCCGGCTTGGTCAGCCCCAGCGCGGCCGTGAAATCGCGGCAATAGTCGGCGCTGACCGACTTGGTGATGCTGACCGGGTGCTGGCGGTAGGCCAGCAACTGCTGCGGCAGGTAGTACAGCGAGCGGCAGCGCGCCAGCAGGCGCGGCGTGACGGCCACGTCCTCGAACAGGCGGTTGGTGGGATACAGCGGCTGGTCGAAGCTCGCATAAATTTCACGCCGGATCACGCGCGCCCACGCATACAGGTGGCGGTCGGCAAAGAACACGTCGAGGATGGTGTCGGCGTCGGTGATCAGTGTGTCGGGCGTGTAGCCCATGCGCACGGCGCGGTTCTTGTCGGGCCGGTCGGGATGCCACATGGAAAAGTCCAGCGCGATCGCGTCGGGATGATGGCTGGCGATCACCGCGTCGAGCCGCGCCAGGATACCGGGTTGCAGCAGGTCGTCGCTGTCGATGAACAGGATGTAGTCGCCGCGCGCCTGTTGCAGACCCACGTTGCGCACTTGCGCCAGCCCCTGGTTGGCTTGCCGGATCAATCGCAGCGCGCATTGCGGCGCAGCGGCGGCCTGCGCCTGCACGCGCGCTGCGGTGTCGTCGCGTGAACCGTCGTCGATCACGATCAGTTCGTGGGCCGGCCCCATTTGCGGCACGATGTGGGCCAGGCATTCGTCGATGAAACCGGCAGCGTTATAGGCGGGAACGATGATGCTGATGGAAAACGGGGCGGACATGGTCAGTTGGTTTTGCTAAGACGTTGTTGCCTGGCCATTTGCCAGGTTTTGTAGGCGCGGTTGATGGTCTGGCGCCACTTGAACACGGTGCTGTCGGCCAGTGCCTGGCGCACCTGGCGCGCACAGCGGCGGCCGTTGCGCAGCGTGACCGACGCCAGTTGGCCGGCTTCCAGGTTGTGCAACGTTTTCTCCACCGTGCCGAACAGGCTGCCGAGGTAAATCTTGCGCACTTCCGCGCGCACCTGGTCCGGCTGGGCCGAAGCCGGCAACTGGAACGAGGTCTTGATGGCACACAGGTAGAACAGGGTCGCGGCGCCATCGAACTCGGCGCGCATGGCCGCGCTGTCGGTCGCGCCGGCACGTTCCAGGTACGGCCTGGCCGAGGCCAGCGCCAGCACGAAATCGGTGCACCACTGCGGCGTGATCACGCGCGTGATGCTGACCGGGTGCTGGCGGTAATGCAGCAGCACCAGCGGTACGTACAGCAGCGTGCGGCACGCGGCCAGCAGGCGCGGCACGATGGCCATGTCCTCGAACAGCCGGCCTGACGGGAACAGCGGCAGCCCCAGCTGCAAATAGATGGCGCGCCGGATGATCTTGCACCACACATACATGTGGCGGTCGGCAAAATACGTGGAGAGAATTGCTTCCGGTCCCTCGACGACCACGTTGGGTGTGTAGCCCAGGTGGTGGTATTCGAGCGGCTTGGCAGTGCGCCCCGGGTACCAGATGCAGAAATCGGTGGCGATCACGTCCGGCGCATATTGGGCGATGGCGGCGTCGATGCCGTCCAGCGCGCCCGGCTGCAACAGGTCGTCGCTGTCGACAAACAGGATGTAGTCGCCGCGCGCCTGCGCCACGCCGTTGTTGCGGGCGTCGGCCACGCCGGCATTGGTCTGCTGCACGATACGCGCCGCGCATTGCGGCCACGCGGCAAACACACCGCGCGCGCGCTCGACGGTGGCATCGGTGGAGCCGTCGTCGATCAGCACCAGTTCGTGGCCGTCGCGCATTTGCGGCAGGATGCAGTCGAGCGTTTCAACGATAAAGTCCTGCACATTGTAGGCAGGCACCACGATGCTCAATCTGAGGGGGGCGTTCATTGCTTCAGTCCCACCGTGGCGCGCACGGTTTTGTCCAGCATGCGCGCTTCCACCCGGGCCTTGTTGCTGCTGGCCTGGTCGCGCACGGCTTCGCGGTGCCACAGGTGCAGCACCTCGGTGGCAAATGCGCCATCCTTGCGCAGGATGCCGGCGTTAAACAGGCGCAGCACGATATCGGCATCCTCGTGGCCCCAGCCGGTAAAGCTTTCGTCGAAACCGTTGATGCGTTCGATGTCGCTGCGCCACGCCGCCATATTGCAACCCTTGATGCGGCGCCAGGTAAAGCGGTCCGATGTGCGTTTGACGTCTGGAAAATGCCACCAAAGTTGTAACAATTTGTTCAATCCGCCATTCAAACGCAGCTTCAATTGGCCCCACGGCGACAGTTGCAGCGGGTGAATAGTGCCCGCCAGCACCTGCGCGGTCAGCGCTTCGCTGAGCAAGATGCGACTGCCGGTTACCATGCAGCCTGGCTCGGCCAACCGCCGATGCTGGCTGATAAAGCTGCTTTGCGGGATGCAGTCGCCGTCGAGGAAGATCAGATAGTCGCCTTTGGCTGCCGCGATACCGAGGTTGCGCACCCGCGCCAGGCGGAAACCGATGTCCTCCTGCCAGATGTGCCGCAGCGGGACCGGCGAGCGCGCTTGCAGCTCCGCCACGCAGGCACGCGTGTTGTCGGTCGAGCCGTCATCGGCGACAATGAGCTCAAAATTTTTCTCGTCCTGGAGAAAGAATGCCTCGATGACTGCGCGCAGTGCATCCGGGCGATTGTAGGTCGCAATGACGACTGAAATAGTGATTGTTTGTTGCATGAATGGAGGCGGGCAGGGTGATCTCTCGCGGAAAGAACCACAAGAAGAATGATGCATAATACCTTATCGCAAAAGCCTGTCAGCACTGTCTTTTTCAACAGCCTGTTGTTTGCGCCACCATTCCTGTTTTTGATCGCACGCGGCGGTACCGGCTTGTTCAGCCTGGTCTACTTGCTGGTGGCGATCGCCAGCTGGCGCGCCGTCCGCACAGTTGCCGCACCGCGCATACGCGAGGTTGCGCCGCTGCTGCTGGCGTTTGCTTTGCCGTTGGTGCTGGCCCTCGGATACTACGTATTCGATCCCGAAGTACGGCTGCGCGACCTCGAGCGCCCGGTGCGTTCGCTGGCCGCTGCCGCTGCGCTGCTGGTGGTGCTGGTGTGGCGGCCATCGCGCCGCTTCCTGTGGTGGGGCCTGATCGCCGGCGCTGTCGCTGGCGCGGTGTTCATCAGCTACCAGCGCTGGGTACTGGGCATGGATCGCCCCGGCGGCTTGATCAACGCGATTACCTTCGGCGATATTTCGTTGTGCATGGGCTTGATGTGCCTGGCGGCCTCGCGCGATTTTCACGGCCGCGCCGTGCTGTGGCCGGTGCTGGGCGCGCTGGCGGGCCTGGTCGGCTCGGTCGCTACCGGTACCCGTGGCGGCTGGGTGGCCGCAATCCTGGCGGTGATATTGCTGCTGCGTTATGGCAATGTGCTGGGTGGCCGCTACCGCAAGGGCGCAGCGCTGCTGGTGCCGGTGCTGCTGGCGATGTCGTTCCTGGTGCCGCAAACCGGGGCGCGCGAACGGGCCATGCAGGGCGTGGCCGATGTCGAGCAATATTTCGCAGGTGGTAACACGTTTACCAATATGGGTGTGCGGCTCGAGCTGTGGCACACCGCCACCGAGCTGATCGCCGAGCACCCGTGGCTGGGCCGCAGCGTGGCGGCGGTGGACCGCGCCAAGCAGGCCATGGTGGCCCGCGGCGAGGCGCCGGCTTACATACTCGATCTCGATCACTTCCACAACGACGCGCTGCACGCCACCGTGTTCGGCGGCGTAGTCGGACTGCTGGCCTGGGCCGGCACACTGCTGCTGCCGTTCCTGTTCTTCCGCCGTCAGTTGCATCGTGGCAGGGCACAGCGCCGCGATGTCACGGCGCCGGCGCTGGCCGGCATGTTGCTGGTGGTCTGCTATTTCGGCTTCGGCCTGACCGAGGTAATTTTCTGGACCATCCACAGCAGCGTGTTTTATGCGCTGATGTTGTTCATGCTGGCCGGCCTGTGCCTGACCGCGCCGCGTCAGTCGGTGACCGGGTACGAGTAGCTGCTGACCACACCATTCGGTGTGGTGACCGTGATGGTCAGCGTGCCGCTGGTGACGTCGTTGGAACACTGGTTCGAGCCCGGTGCGCTCGACGCATCGCTGATCATCTGGACGCTGTAAATCCAGCCCGCCGCATCCGGCGCCACGGTGTTCTGCACCACGGCGCTGGCGGCCGACAGCAGTCGGCCGTTGGACGTGGTGAAGTTGATCCGGGTGCCGGCCGGCAGCGGATTGCCGGGCAGGTCGAACAGCCAGTCCGGATGGGCCGCCTGCACATTGGTGGCAAACACGGTCGGGTTGTTGTCGCGGATGGCAAAGCGGAACGTCCTGGTCTGGTTGACGAATGGCTGGCCGCTCACGCACTGGCTCAGCGCCAGCGTGCCGATGGTGGGCGCGCCGTTCAACGCCTGGTCGAGCAGGCTCACCGCAGGCGTGCTGTTCGACAGCACCATCACCATCGCCTGGCGCAGGTGCACGGTGCTGCTGCTGCCTGTGCCCGGCGCGCGCAGCACGCCGTTGTACAGGCCATTGCCGCCGGCGGTCCAGGCGCCGTTGCCATCGGTGTCGATGAACGGTTCGCCCGCCACGCGGGTGGCGCTGTTGCTGGCATAGGCGTCGTCGATGCCGGCAGCGTTGGCGTCGGTCACGGCGCGGTCATTGCGGAACGGATCGCCCAGGTCGGTGAACACCTCGCCGGCGTCATAGCGGTTGTTGCCGTTGGCATCGACAAAACTCTCTTCGCCCAGCGCATACGCCAGCACCGTCACGCGGCCGTCGGCCGGCCGCGGGCTGGCCGCGCAGAACCGTACCGTGCACTCGCCGGGCGTGCCTTTTTGCTTGATCACGGTGCCGTCGGTGAGCGTGGTGGATGTCTCGCCGGTCAGGCACGATGCATCGACGGTGCCGCCCTCGGCGGTAAAGCTGACGGCAGTGCCGTCCGGTGCCGGGTTGTGGAAGCGGTCGGCCAGGCGCGCGGTCAGCGTGGTGCCGGCCGGGGCCTGGCAACCGTTGAGCGAGCCGCCTTCGACGTTACGCACCAGGGCGCTCAGCGAGAAACTGGCCTGTTCCGGCACGCCGGTGGAGACCACCAGCTGGTCGGAGACGGTGCTGATGCCGCCGCCGGGCAGGGTGGCGGACACCCGTACCGGCGTGTTGATGGTGCCGGCCGAGACGATGGTCGAGACCGTGCCGTCGGTGCCGGTGGTGGCGCTGCTCGGGCTCAGCGCCAGGCCGCCCACGCCGGTGTTGAGCGAGAAGTTGACCAGTTGGCCGGCGAATGGCTTGCCGGCGCCGTCGAGCACCTTGAAGGTGACGGTGGCGGTCTCCTGGCGGCCGGCGCCGCCGGTGCCCTTTAGCGCGATGTTTTGCGGCAGCGCCGAGACAAAGGTCAGCTGGCCCGCAGTGGCCAGGCGCACGGTCAGCGTGGCGCTGGTGGTCAGCGTGCTGCCGTTGTAGGCGACGGTGGCCGTGACCGGGTCGCTGGCGCCGCAACCGAGGTCGGTGTACGACGTGGTGGCCACGCCGTTGACGGTGTTGACCGGCGTGACCAGGCGGGCCTTGCCGGCGGTCGCGCAGGGCGAGCTGAACACAACCGACTGTACCGGCAGGTACGGCGTACCGCCGTTGAACAGCGTGGCGCTCACGCTGGCGGTGCCGCCGGCAGCGAGCGACGCGGGCGCGAGCGTTGGCGTCGACAGGGTCAATGTCGGGAAGACGACGGCGTAGTTGGTGCTGGCGGCCAGCGCCTGGCCGGCCACGGTGACGCCGGCGGTGGCGCTGTAGCCGCCAGGGCTGGTGCCGGCGTTCACGACCAGCGTGGCGCGGCCGTTGGCGTCGGTCAGGGCGGTGCCGCTCACCGGCGTCAGGCTGGCGGTGCTGTCGTTGCTGGCAAAGGTGACCAGCGCATTGGCGACCGGTGCGCTGGCGGTGTCGCGCACGGTTGCTACCAGCGTGCCGGGGCTGTCCGGCGCAACGTTGATGGTGCTGGTGCCGGCCGGGCTGGTGAGCGCCAGCGTGAGCGTTGGCGGCGGTGGCGTTGGCACCGGCACGACCGGCGGAATGGTTGCCGTGTAATTGGCGGTGGCCGTCAGGGGCTGGCCGCCGACCGTGATGCTGGCGGTGGCGGCGTAAGCGCCGGTGACGGTGCCCGCTGGTATTGCTACGCGGGCCACGCCGGCCGCATTGGTCAGCGCGGTGCCGGTCGAGGGCACCAGCGTGGCGGTGGTGTCGGTGGTGACGAAGCGCACCAGGGCGTTGGGGATGACCACGCCGCTGGCGTCGCGCACGGTGGCGGCCAGGCTGCCCGGCCGCGACGGCGTAATGGCATTGGTCGGCACGCCGTTGACGCTGTTGAGGGTCAGCACCAGCGAGGCGCTGCCGGCCGGCGGCGGCAAGGTGACGTTGTAGTTGACGGTGGCGGTGGCGGTCTTGCCATCGACGCTGGCGCTGGCGGTCACGCCGAAGGCGCCGGCCGTGGCGCCGATCGGCAGCGTGATGCTGGCCACGCCGGCAGCGTTGGTGATCGCCGTGCCGGAGCCTGGGGCAAACACGGCGGTGCGGTCGGTGCTGGTAAAGGTGACCAGCGCATTGGCGACAGCGACGTTGGCGCCGGTCTTGAACACGGCCACCAGGGTGCCGGGGCGCTCGCTGGTGATGGTGGTGACGGCATTGCCGGTGCCGTCGGTCAGGGCCAGCACCATGCTCGGTGACGGCGCCACGGGCGTGACTGGGGTGACGACAGGGCAGCCCGGCAGCGCGGTATCGCGGTTCGGATCGAGCGTGGTGCAGCCGTTGCCGCCGCTGGCGCCGCCACCACCGCAGGCGGCAAGTATCGCCGCCATTAAAGCTGCCAGGAAGACCTGCAACAGGTAGCCGGTGGCACTCCGGCCGGACGTGGTTCGTTTCATGGAGACTCCTGGTTGAAAACTGGGGTGGTGCGTGCCGTGGCGGCGCTGGCTGCTGGTGCGGCGGCCGCGCGGTCGATACCGGGTAGCGCCAGGTTGGCGCGCGCCGGCGCGTAATCGGGCTGCAGCGCCAGCGCGGCCCGCAGCGTGGCGGCTGCTTGTGCATGCTGGCCCTGCAAATATTGAAGGTAGCCGAGATTGCCGAGCGCCTGGGCGCTGTACGGAAAATCCCTGGTCAGCTTTTGCAGCAATGCTGCCGCTTCGTCCAGGCGGCCCTGCTTTGCCAGCAGCACCGCGCGGGCGTTGCGGGCGTCGAGCTGGTCCGGGTCGAGCGCCAGCGAGCGGGCGTAGGCGGCATCGGCGCGCGCCAGGTCGCCCTGCTGCTCGTAGGCGCGGCCCAGCCGGTAGGCGTAGCCGGGCTGGTTGCCGTCGCCGTCGCTGATGCGCAGCAGCGGCGCCGTGGCCAGCGCCGGCGCCGGCTTGGGCGCGGTGCCGCACGCCGGCAGCAGGCCGGCGGCGCACAGGGCGAGACAGATCGCGTGAAATCGCATGCAGGTTCCGGTTAAAGGTTGGCCGCGCCCAGGCCCTGGTACAGCTGCAGGAGCGCAGGGCCCAGCAGTACCACCAGCAAGCTGGGGAAGATGAAGAAAATCAGCGGGAACAGCAGCTTCAAGGCGATCTTGGCGGCCTGCTCCTCGGCGCGCTGGCGGCGCTTGGTGCGCAGCAGTTCCGACTGCACCCGCAGCGAATCGGCCACGCTGGTACCAAACCGGTCGGCCTGGATCAGCATCGTCACCAGCGCATCGACATCGTCTACGCCGGTGCGCAGCGACAGGTTGCGCAGCGCCTTTTCCTTGGCGCTGCCGGCGCGCAGTTCCAGCGTGACCAGTTGCAGTTCCTCGGCCAGGATCACGCTTTTCAGGCCGATCTCCTGCGCCACCCGCGCCAGCGCCGCGTCCATCGCCAGGCCCGCTTCCACGCACACCGTCATCAGGTCCAGCGCATCGGGAAAACTCTCGAAAATGTCGCGCTGGCGGCGCTTGATCACTTCGTTCAGCACCAGGCCCGGCACGTAATAGCCGATGGCGGCGGCCACCAGCAGGTAGCTGAGCTTGGTCATGCCCTCGGCCTGGCTGCCGGTGCTGCTCAGGTACAGGAACACCAGCAGCGGCAGCAGCAGCGCCAGCCCGGTCTTGGCGGCGTAGAACAGGCCCGGTGCGGCCGGCGTGCGCCAGCCGGCGTTGATGAAACGGCGGCGCACGGCCGAGGTTTCCCAGCCTTCGGCCGGCACCGACAGCTTGGCCAGCGGCGAGGCCAGGTTGACCAGCTGTTGCAGCCAGCGGCCACGGTCGAAGCGCGACTCGGGCTGCTCGGACAGGGCGTCGAGCCGGTCGCGCACGGCGGTGTTGGTAAACAGGCGCGCGGCCACCAGCGCGGCGGCGAACACGCCGATGAAGATCACGACCAAAAAAATCAGTTGTATCGGTGTCATGGGGTCAGATCCTGATTCTGGTGATCTTGCGGATCACCAGGAAGCCGAGCAGCATCATGCCCGCCGCGCCCATCAGCAAGCGCTGGCCCTGCGGGTCGACAAACAGGATGGTGAGGAATTCGCGGTTCAGCACGAACATGATGCCGCCCACGCCGAACGGCAGCAGACCCAGCACCCAGGCCGACATCTTGCCTTCGGCCGACATCACGCGCACTTGCGCCAAGAGGCGCAGGCGGTCGCGGATGATGGCGCTGATCGACGCCAGCAGCTCGGTCAGATTGCCGCCGGTCTCGCGCTGGATCAGCACCGCCACCACGAAGTAGCGCAGGTCGGCGCTGGGCACGCGCTGCGCCATGCCCATCAGCGCGTCCGGCATGCTGATGCCGAAATTGACCTCGTCGAACACGGCGCGAAACTCCATCGACAGCGGCATCGGCATTTCGTCGGCCACCATCTTCAGCGCGGTGGGAAACGCGTGGCCGGCCTTCATGGCGCGGCTCATCATGTCGAGCGCCTCGGGCAGCAGCAGTTCGATGCGGGTGATGCGGCGCTTCTTGGCGCGGTTGAGCTCCCACCACGGCAGGCAGGCAGCGCCCAGGCCCAGCACCAGCGCGCCGCTGAACGGCAGGCGCAGCACCAGCCCCAGCACCACGCCGCACACCGCCGCGATGGCGATGATGGCAAGCAGGCGCGCGGCGGTCCAGCTGCGGCCCGATTGCAGCAGCACCTGGTCGAGCAGCAGGATGCCGGGGATGTGCAGCAGCAGGCGGTGGGTGTCGGGATCGCGGCTGAGCATGCGGTCCTTGGTGATCGAGACGGCCAGCTCCGCGCCGTCGTCGCCGATGGCGTTGCGCAGGCGCCGCGCCACGCGCTTGGCCTGCTCGCCCTTGACGTTGTGCACGCTGCTGTAGATGCCCCATACCAGCAGCGCCACGGCGCCGAACACGCACAAACCGAAGACGATCAAACGGTAATCCATGCTGGCCCTCAGCTCGGCTCGAACACGGTGTTCGACACCGTGACGCCGAAATTGCGCAGGCGGTCGATGAAGCGCGGCCGGATGCCGCTGGGGGTATGGTGGCCATGCACGGTGCCGTCGTCGCCGAGGCCGGTCTGCTTGTAGCTGAAGATCTCCTGCATGGTGATCATCTCGCCCTCCATGCCGGTCACTTCCTGGATCGACATCACCTTGCGCTTGCCATCGGGCAGGCGCGAGACTTGCACCACCACGCCCACGGCAGAACTGATCTGCTGGCGCATGGCCTTGGTGGGCAGGTTGGCGGCGGCCATGCTGATCATGTTTTCCAGGCGCGTGAGGGCGTCGCGCGGGGTATTGGCGTGGATGGTCGCCATCGAGCCTTCGTGGCCGGTGTTCATCGCGCCCAGCATGTCGAGCGCTTCGGCGCCGCGCACCTCGCCCAGGATGATGCGGTCGGGGCGCATGCGCAGCGCATTGCGCACCAGCGCGCGCTGCGTCACTTCGCCCTTGCCCTCGATATTCGGCGGCCGGGTTTCCAGGCGCACTACGTGCGGCTGTTGCAGTTGCAGCTCGGCCGCGTCTTCCACCGTCACAATGCGCTCGGTCTGGCCGATGAAGCCCGAGATCACGTTGAGCATGGTGGTCTTGCCCGAACCGGTGCCGCCCGAGATCAGGATGTTGACCTTGGCGCGGCCCAGCCCTTGCAGCACTTCCGCCATGTCGGCCGTCATCGAGCCGTAGGCCACCAGGTCCGCCAGGCGCAGCGGGTCGGCCGAAAAGCGCCGGATCGAGACGATCGGGCCGTCGATCGCCAGCGGCGGAATGATGGCGTTCACGCGCGAACCGTCGGGCAGGCGCGCATCGACCATCGGGCTCGATTCGTCGATGCGGCGGCCCACGCGCGAGACGATCTTGTCGATGATTTTCATCAGGTGGGCGCTGTCGGTGAAGGTGACGTCGGTCAGCTCCAGCTTGCCGCGCCGCTCGACATAGATCTGGCGGTGCGTGTTGACCAGGATGTCGGACACGGTGGGGTCTTCCAGCAGCGGCTCGAGCGGACCGAAACCGAGCATCTCGTTCTGGATGTCGCGCGTGAGATTCTTGCGCTCGGCGTCGTTGATGACGACCGATTCTTCTTCCAGCAGCCGTTCCACCAAGGTGCGCAGTTCGAGCCTGATCTGGTCCTGCGACAGGCGCTGGATGCTTTCCAGGTCCACCCGGTCGAGCAGGGTCTGGTGCAGGCGGTGCTTGAGGTCCTGGTAGGCGCGGTTGTCGATGCCGGTCACGCGCTGGGCCACCACGCGGGTGGTGCCGGTTTCAAGCCGCTCGCGCAGAGAAATGGGAGTGTTCATGGTGGGTCCTTAATCCTTGCGGCCGCGCAGCTTGTCGATCCAGCTGACCGGTTTGACGGCGGCCGCTTCGCCACTGAGGCTGCGCGCGAATTCATCGAGCGCTCTACTCAACGGGCTGGTGGGCGCCAGCTTCATCACAGGCACGCCCTGGTTGACCGAGGCGGCGGCAGCGTCGTAGTGGTTCGGGATGGTCTGCATCTGGTCGGTGTCGAAGGCCGCCTCCAGGTCTTTCAAACGGATTTCGCCGCCCTTGTCGTGGCGGTTGACGATCAGCTGGATTTTCTCTTTCGAATATTCGAGCGAGCGGAACACCGTCAGCAGGCGCTTGCTGTCGCGGATGTACGGCAAGGTCGTTTGCAGGATCGGGAAAATCAGGTCGGCATGGTCGAGCGCGCGGATGGTCACCGCGTCCAGGCTGCGGCCCACGTCGAGGATGATGAAGTCGTACTGCTGGCGCGCCAGCTTGAGGATGGCGTCGATATGGTCGGGCTTGACGTCGCTGGTGTGGGCCGGGTCGGACGGCGCGGCCAGCACGCCGTAGTTGGGCAGAATGCTCAGCATGCTCGAGGCCAGGAACGACGGGTCGAGCCGGTGGATCTGGCTGGCCACGTCCGACAGCGTGGCCAGCGGCTTGTGGTCGGAGACGAACAGCGACGCGTCGCCAAACTGCAAGTTCATGTCGATCAGCGCCACGCGCTTGGCGCCGCTGGCCGCGAGCGCATAACCGAGGTTGGTGGCGAGAAAAGTCGCGCCGCTGCCGCCCTTGCACGAGATGAATGCCAGTACCTTACCGCTGGCGTGATGGCGCCGGCCCAGCTTTTCGGCAATGCGGTCGAGCACCGGGTATAGCGTGGCGGACGTGACCGGGGCCGGCAGCACTTCGCGCACGCCGGCGCGCATTGCCTGCAGCAGAAAATCGGACGAACTCTCGCTGGTGAGCGCAATGAAAGCCATGGCCGGATGCAGGCCGCTCAGGCGCTCAACCTGGATCAGGTCGCCGTCGGCAACGGACGGCTGGTCGATGATCAGCACGTCGGGCAATTGTTCGTCGGCCATGCCGGCCAGCCGGATCAGGCCGCCCGACAGCAGGTCCACCTCGTCGCCGGTCGGGCGTGCGCGCAGCAGGCGGCCCAGGTCCAGCAGGTGGCGTTCATCCTTGGAAATGACGGCGATTTTCAATGGGTGTCCTTGGCGTTGGTTCAGCGCGTACCCGAGCTGGTGCCCGAGCCCGTGGTCAGCGAGCTGCCCTGGGCTTCCGGCGCGCGGAACGATTTCTGATAGTTTTCATACACGGACTCGGCAGCCTTGCCGTCCATGCCATTGACGGGCGAGCGGTTGGCGCCGGCCTGCGGGTTCAGCGTTTGCTGCGCCAGCGCCTGCTGCACGCTGGCGCCGAACTGGCGGTCCAGCCGTGGCGACAGCGCACAGCCACTGAGCACCAGCGTGGTCACCAGGGCGGCGGAAAGAAATATGCGGGCCATGCGGTCTCCTATTTGACGTCGAAGCCGGTGGCGGCGGGTGCCGCTTCGGCTGGCGCTGGTGCCGCTGCCGGTGATGGTGTCGATGCTGGCGCCAGCGCGCGGCCTTCCATCTTGCCCATGCCGAAGAAGTCGAAACGGTTCGGCGGCACGTAGTCGTCGGTCGGCAGCTTGGGGTTGGGCGCCAGCGGCCGCGCCAGGTGCGGCGTGACGATGAAAACCAGCTCGGTGCGGTCGCTCTGGAAATCGCTGCTGCGAAACAGCGCGCCCAGGATCGGAATTTCACCGAGGCCGGGGAAGGCCTTGATGCTGGTGGTGACGTTGTTCTTGATCAGGCCGCCGATGGCAAAACTCTGGCCGTCGTACAACTGCACCGTGGTGCTGGCGCGGCGCGTGGTAAAGGCCGGCAGGATGGCGGTGGCGGTGCTGCCGGTGGCGCTGATGCCGATGCCTTCGCGGTTGATTTCGGAGACTTCCGGCGCCACGCGCAGGTTGATGCGGCCGCCTTCGAGCACGGTGGGCGTAAACTTGACGGCCACGCCGTATTCCTTTTCCTCGAGCGTGACGCGCGAGGAGCCGCCGGTGCCGTCCTGCGCGACCGGGATATAGATCTTGCCGCCGGCCAGGAAGCTGGCCTCCTGGCCGCTGATCGCCATCACGGTCGGCTCGGCCAGGATCTTGACCAGGCCGTCGCGTTTCTGGGCGTCGAGCGTGGCGAAGTTGCCGTTCTTGCCGTTGAACGCATCGAGCTTGCTGGCATTGCCGGTCAGCAGATTCGACAGCAGGCTGTAGGTCCAGTTGCCGGCGGTGCCGGCCACGCCGATGCTCGCGCCCAGCTGGTCCACCAGGCTTTTCGACACTTCGGCAATTTTCACTTCCAGCATCACCTGCTGCGGTGCTGCCACCGACAGCATGTTGACCACGCGGCTGGCGGCGCTGCCGACGGCGGTGCCGCCCGTCAGCAGGCTGGCGCCGGAATCGACGGCCGTCAAGGGGGCGCCTGCGCTGCCGGGACCGCCATTACCAGCGGCACCGGCGGTAGCGGCTGCACCTGCGCCAGATGGCGCCGGCGCCTGGCTCATGGCGCCGCGCGCGCCGCGCTGCAGGTAGGCGGTTGCAACCGCCACCACCTGGCCGGCGCGGATGGTGTCGGCCACGCTGCCCGACAGGATCAGGGCGTTGCCGGACACGGTGACGACGATATCGCGCTCGGTGGGGAACAGGGCGGCGAACTGCTGGCGCAGCGGCGCGGCATCGATGCCCACGCTGATGTCGATGATGGTGGCCTGGTTGGCCTTGTTCCACAGGATCAGGTTGGTAGTGCCGGTGGCCTTGCCCAGCATATAGACTTCGCTGGGATTGATCAGGATGACGTCGGCCACGCGCGCATCGCCCACGGCCAGCCGCGCGGCCGGGTAGGGCAGGTGCATCAGGGTGGACTTGCCTTCGGCCAGGTCGATCTGCTGCGCCATCTGCACGCTGCTGGCGTTGCCGGCCGCCGTGCCGGGCAGGCCCGACGGCGTGGTGGCGAGCGCGGCAGCGGTGGCAGTGGCGGCCGGAACAGTGGCCGGCTTGGCCTTGCCCTGCGCGTGCACCAGCGGCGCCGGAACGGCCAGCGTTGCCAGCGCGGCCAGCACGGCCAGGGTCGTCAGTCCGGCGGGTGCCGCCTTGGCAGTCATGCGAAATACGGTCATCGATGGCATCCTTGTGCGTGGTAAAACAAAGCGAAGCGGGGACATCAGAATTGCTGGGTGCTGCGGTCGAGGCCCTTGATCACTTCGACCTTGTCGCCGCGCGGCACGGCCGGGCGCGGCGCCGGCGATGGTGCCGCTGCCGGTGCCGGTGCGGCGGCCGCCGCCTTGGCAACCGACTGCTGGGGCGGTGGGTGATTGCGGCCCAGCAGCGCGGCGCGTGCGCCGTCGGGATCGAGCAGGCTGTCCTTGGTGGCGCCGGCGGTGTCGGCGGTCTTCGGATCGATCTGGTTGCGCAGCACCAGCGACAGCGTGCCCACGCTGCGCGCCAGGTCGAGCTTTTCCACCTGGTCCGGCGTCAGTTCCAGCGTGACGGCGTTGACCACTTTCGGCTTGGTGTCGTCGCGGTTCGATTCCTGCGCCACGGCCAGCACCAGGATCCGTTCGAGCACGATCTTGGAGATCGCCTGTTCGCGCGCACGGTCGTTGCCGAAGTCGCCGCGCGCTTCTTCCTGGGTATTGACCAGGATGTCGACAAAATTGCCGGGCAGGGCAAAGCCGGCCACGCCCACCACGTCGTTGACGCGCACCGTCATGGCGCGCTTGCCTTGCGCCACTACGGCCGACAGGCCGCCGGTGGTGCCGGCCGGGGCCAGCTTGCTTTCCATGATCGGTTCGCCATGTTCGATGGCGGTGCGCGAGACGCGGTTGTCGAGCTGCTTGATGTCGGTGATCGCGCCCGGCGGCATGGCGTTGCTGGGCCACTCGATCAGGTTGAGCATCTCGGGCGTGATGCGCGCGCCCATCGGAATATCGACCAGCGCCACCGCCACCTTCTTGTTGCCGGCCGCACCCTGGTCGTTGATCCAGTGCGCCGCCACCACCACCGCCACCAGCGCCAATATCAGCGCGACTGCGATCATCACCAGGGCCCGTGTATTTCTCATGAGTTTGCTTTCATCGGATTGAGTGCCGCGCCGCCGTCACGGCGCTCCCGGTCGGTATCGCCGCCGGTGTTGTGGTGGTGCTGGGCTGCTGCCATGCGGCGCACGCCGGCGCCAGCGAAATAGTTATGCCAGGCCCAGTCGAGCGCGGCGCGCGTCATCACTGCCGGCGCCGCTTCGTAGCGGGCCAGGTCCAGCAGTTGCCGGATCAGATCGCGTGGATAGCATGCGAGGAGCGGCACATCTTCGCGGCGGTGTTTTTCCTGCAGCAGGTAGTGGTAGGCATCGGGCTCGAAGTTGAGACCCGCTTGCTGACAGACTTGACGGAAAATGCGTTCATATTCAGCCTCTGTTTGCGGCGGCACTTCGATCTTGTAACCGAGGCGGCGCAGGAAAGCGCCATCGGACAAGCGCTCGGGTAAGAAGTTCGATGAGAATACCACGACTACATCAAACGGAACTTCGAAAACGTGGCCTGTGTGCAACGAAAGATAGTCGATTCCGCGATCCATCGGCACGATCCAGCGGTTCATCAGTTCCAGCGGCGAACAGCGCTGGCGTCCGAGGTCGTCGATGATGAAGATGCCGTTGTTGGCTTTCAAATGGGGAGGCGCCTGGTACAGGCGCGTGTTCGGGTCGAAGCGCAGGTCGAGCATCTCCAGCGTCAGTTCGCCGCCGGTCAGGGTGGCCGGGCGCTGCACGCCGCGCACCCAGCGCAGGTCGATGCTGCGCAGCTTGTCGATGCTGTCGTGGCCGGCGCTGTCCGGCGCTGCCGCCTCGACCTGGTTGCTGGCGCGGTGCCGGACCGGATCGTAGAACGGCACCACTTCGCCGTCGATCATGATGGCGTAGGGCAGGGCGATGTCGCCGTGCAGCAGGCCGCGCAGGCGTTCGGCCAGGTAGGTCTTGCCGCTGCCGGCCAGGCCGTGGATGAAAATCGCGCGGCCCGAGTTCATCGCAGCACCGAGCTGGTCGAGCACCAGCTGGTTGACCACGATGTCATGGAATTCGCGCGTGACATCGGCGCGCGTGACGTGCAGGTCGGCCACGCTTTGCAGCGCCACCTGGCGCCGGTAGTCGGCCAGCGTGACCGGCGCCGGACCGGCGTAGGCATTGCGCGCCATGCACTGGCGCGCGCGCTCGTGACCGAGCTCGGTCAGGTGGTAGGCCAGGTCGGCGTCGGTGCCGCTGCCGCCGCGGCGCGTGACTTCGCACAGCTTTTCCGTGCGCATGAACGCGATCAGCGGATCGATCACACCGACGGCCAGTTTCAGGTGGCTGGCCAGCTCCGGCAGCTTGAGCTGGCCGCGCTGGGCCAGCACCTTGAGCAGCAGCTCGACCAGGAACAGGAACGGCAAACCGGTATCTTCCACGGTGCGCGGCGCGCGCATGAAGGCCGGCGCGGACGTCGTGTGAGCGGACGGCGTGGCGCCGAGTGTCGCAGGCAGGTTCACGCGAACAGGCTCTTGCCGTTGAGCGCAGCGTACACCAGGTAAGGCGCGGCGCCGGCGGCGATGGCGATCGCGTACGGCAGCTTGCCGCTGGGGACGGCCGGCGCTTCGATCGCGGCCGACTGGCCGTTGAGGGCGCCGAACACGCTGTGCGTGACCAGGTGCATGGAATTGCCGAGCATGCGCTTGAGCGAGCCAAGATACATCGACACCACCAGCGCCAGCACGCCGCCGGCCAGCAAGGTGCAGGCGGCGATGCCGATCACGGCGCCGGGTCCGACAAAGGCGCCGATCATGGCCAGCAGCTTGACGTCGCCGGCGCCGAGCGCGCGCAGCGCATACATGGGCAGCAGCAGCGCCAGGCCGGTACCGAAACCGGCCAGCGACCACAGCAGGCCGATGCTGCCGAACGGCGCGACGAACAGGCCATCACCGGCAGGCAGCGCCAGCTGCAAGGCAAAAGCGAGGACCAGGCCCACGAGGACGAGCTGGTTGGGAATGCGGCGGCTGCGCACGTCCTGCCAGACGGCGCCAGCGAGCAACAGCGACAACACGATGAAGGGTAACCATTTCATGGCCAGGTCTCGTCTCGTTGGGGAATAAAAAAATGCCCGGCCGGTGTGAACCGTACCGGACATTCCTGGTAAAGCAGCTACTTAGGCGGTGGCGGTAACGACTTTGCCGAACAGCGTCTGGATCTGGGTGCCCAGGGTTTTGACGGCGGTCAGGCCAACCACTGCGACCAGTGCAGCGATCATGGCGTATTCGATAGCGGTCACACCGGATTCGTCGGCGATGAAGTTTTTGATGGCGTTCATGATGTTTTCCTTGAAAAGTTATTCGTTAAGTAAATTGCGGTAATGCGTGTGCGGTGCGGCGTCGATCAGGCGGTGGCGGTAACAACTTTGCCGAACAGCGTCTGGATCTGGGTGCCCAGGGTTTTCACTGCGGTCAGGCCGACGACGGCGACCAGTGCGGCGATCATGGCGTATTCGATAGCGGTGACACCGGATTCGTCGGCGATGAAGTTTTTGATGGCGTTCATGTTGGTTTCCTTGAGTGGGTTAATGTTGCCTGCCCTTGTGGGCTTCAGCTACTTAACAACACCTGAGCTGATGGAATGAATTATAGAGACGCGCCTTTCCCGCCACATCGGACAATGCTCCTGAAATGACTGTGACAAAGCGGTGGATTTGACCGTGACATTTGTCATGGTGGGGGAAAGGGGGAGCGCTTAACAAAGCCTGCAGGGCAAGGCGCGGTGACGAAGACAGTACGAATGTACGGCGAGGCGCTGCAACGCAGCCATGGAGGTTTTGTTGAGCGCTCTGTCAGCCCAGGCGGTGTTTGGTGGCGTAGACATAGAGCTCGAGCCGGTTGGCGACGTCGAGCTTCTGGTAAATCGAGGTGAGATAGTTGCGCAGCGTGGGTTCGGCGATGAACAGCTGTTGCGCCAGGTCCTTGTTGGCGGCGCCGTTGCTGTGCACGACGGCCTGGACGATCTTGCGCTCCTTGAGCGTGAGCGAGGCGATTTTCTCCGCTTCGATATTGCGGTAGTCGGCGGCAGCCGGGTTGATGAACGCGCCCAGCATGGCCGTCATCATGGTTTGCGACATCCACATCTCGCCGCCGTGGACCTTGCGCACGGCCGCCAGCACCACTTCGGCATCGGCATCCTTGCCCACCACGCCGCGTGCACCGAGGCGCATGGCCTGGCCCAGCAGCGCCTCGTCGCGGTTGCCGGACAGGATGATCACGCGCGCGGCGCGCCCGGTCAGCAGGTCGGGCAGGATTTCGAGCGAGCTGCGGCCGCCCAGGTCGAGGTCGAGCAGCACGATGTCGGGACGCGTGCGCGCCGCCTCGACCAGGGCCTGGTCGGGATCGGCGGCGGTGGCCACCAGCTCCATCTCGGGCGCGGCGCCTTCGATCAGCTTGCGCAAGCCCCAGAGCAGGGTAGCGTGGTCATCGACCAGCATCACGCGGATCGGTGCGGGGGGACTACTCACGGTGGTTCCTTTCTCACAACGGAATGCTGACCCGGACCCGGGTGCTGCCGTCCGGATGCGTGATCTCGACCCCGCCACCGAGTGCGGCGGCCCGCTCGGCGATGGAACCGGGCAGGAATTGACCGGGCATCCCGTCCGGGTTTTCGTTGTCGATATCGATCTGCAGGCAACGGTTTACGGTCGCTAGTGTAACCGCACCGACCCGCGCACGCGTGTGCTTGCGGATATTGCTCATCCCCTCGTTAACAATCTGGAACACTTCCGCCGCCAGGCGGTCGCTGATATCGACCTCGGGCACGACGCGCAATTCAATTTCCAGTCCGTAAAACTCCTGGATCTGGCGCGCCTGGCGACGCAGCGCCGTCATCAGCTCCGGTTCGCCGCTGCCATTATCCTTGCGCACGTTGCGGGCAAAGTTGCGCATGTCGCCGATCACTTCGCCGCTCATGGCGATCAGCTTGTCGAGGTCGTCCAGCAGCGGATTGTCGGGCGCGGCGCCGTGGCGCATCGCGGACAGCGCGTGGCGCAGGCCGATATACGGCTGGATGGTGGTGTCGTGCAGGTCGCGGGCGATTTTCTGGCGCTCGCGGAAGGCCGCTTCCGACGCCATGCTGTCGAGCAGGGCGATATTTTCGATCACCGGAAACGCCTGGCCCACCACCTGCGCCAGGAAACTGGCGTCGCTGCGTTTGAAGCGGCGCCCGGCCGAGACCACGAAGATGCGGCCCGCCCCCCGGCGCAGCGGCAGCGGCGCGCTGATGAAGGCGCACGCATCGAACAGGTCGGCCAGCTGCTCGCAGGGCGCCGTATCGATCGGCTCCCAGCGGCCGTCGGTCTGGCGTGCGCGCGCCTCGCCGCTCCACGGCAGGCGCGCATCGAGCGGCTGGTTGTACAGTATCTTGTGGCCGGGCGGGAAACCGAGCAGCGGCGCGGCCGCCGCGTTCGACATGCGCGAGACGGTGGCGGCGCGTCCCGCATGTTGCGCGCTGACGGAGCGCAGCAGCCAGTTGGCGTCGTCGTCCTCGCGCATCAGCAGGATGCAGGTGCTGGCCTGGTAGAAGGCCCGGGTTTCCTCCAGCAGCGAGGTCAGCGTTTGCGCCACGCCGAAGCGCGGGTTGAACATCCGGCTCACGTGGCGCAGCAAGCCCAGCCTGCGGCGCTGGACGATGCCCATCTCGCCCCAGTAGGCGATCATGTAGCCGAGCACCAGCACGAAGGTGATGCGCAGCAGCAGGTGGGCCGGGTCGGCATCCGGGTTGACGATGAGCGCGGCGGCGGCCAGCACGGCGGCCGAGGCCAGCGAAATCCGCGCGCCTTCCTCGAAGCCCCACTGGAACGACGTGGTCAGGATCACGAAAAAGAAGAATGGCACAAAGAAGCTGTTGTTGCCGCCGCTGAAGTACACCATCAGCCCATACCAGCCCAGGTCCAGCCAGTACACCGTCTTGCCGTGCCAGAAAGGATTGCGGTGCAGGCGCGCGGCCAGGTACAGCACCGCGCTGTGGATCGCGTACGCGAGGAAAATGACAGTGCCGAGCCCGGACCTGAAGTCGAGGTCGGCGGGAGCGATGTACAGCGTCAGCAAAGCCGAGATCGCCAACACCAGGCGCATGCCGAACACCATGGTCGCGCTGGTGGCGTCCGCGGTCGGATCTGCCGCGCTGGGGCCTGTCGCTGGCTTGCTGATTGTTGCCACCGTGTCTCCGGGCTGTGAAAGAGTGTTGCATTGTACAAAAAAAATCCGCGACTTCAATAAGCTAAGCTGTTGTTTATTCAGGCATATTATCAGCTTGAAAACGTCAAACGACCACAAGGTGCGGTATCGTCATGACCAGAGGCTACTCCGATAATTCCGCAACAAAAACATTAAATTACTATCTGAAATATTTTGACCGGGCTACAATGCGGGTATCGGCACCCTCGATCCGTCGTCGATATCCCCCGGGCCGCCCAAGCGACAGCGCCACAGCAAGACCCTGCAACCGCCACGGTTGCTTTCTCACCCAGAAGATGACATGACAGTTTTTCGTTCGACAGACCGATCGCGCCAGCGCCTGCCTGCGCGCATGGGACACCGCGAGGGCGGCGCCACCGTGGTGGAAATGGCATTGGTGATGCCGGTCTTCCTGTTGCTGCTGATCGGCGTGATCGAATTGAGCCTGATGTTTTTCGCCAACCTCACCATGCAGTACGCGGTGCGCGAGGGGGGCCGCTACGCGATTACCGGCCTGTCCGACGCCGATCCCAATGTCTCCAACCAACAACGCTATCAAGCCATCCTGGCGCGCATGAAAACCAGCTCGGTCGGCATGTATGCCAAGGTGGCGCCGGTGATCACCACCAATAACGTCACCTACACCGACAGCAGCTCGTATAACGCCGCCATGTTCGGCCAGGCCGGCGACATCCTGGTGATCAAGCTCGACTGTGCATGGCCGCTGGCCACGCCCTTGCTCAAGCCGTTCTTCAAGGACGGCAAGTACAGGTTCACGGTGGCGGTCACCATGCTCAACGAAAACTATGCGGGGGTGAACTGATGCAGCCGATAGTCAAAAGCGGCCGCCAGCGCGGCATTGCCGCCATCGAATTCGCCCTGCTGCTGCCATTACTGGTGTTCCTGGTGATGGCGGTGACCGACTTCGCCCGTGGCCTGCAAGCGAGCTCGGTGCTGATCAACCTGAGCCGCGAGGCCGCCAACCTGGCCGCGCGCAGCAAGCTGCAACTGACCGACAACAGCCAGGCCATCATGCGCGCGGTGGCGGCCTCGGCGCCGCCGCTGGACATGAATGCGCGCGGCATGCTCTACATCACCAAGCTGATGGGCTACAAGGACAGTTCCGGCGCCATCACCACGGTGGTGCTGGAACAATACCGCTGGGACGACAGCGTCAACCGGCTCGGTTTCCGCGTGAGCGGCTATGCGCCGCCCAGCCGCTTGTGGAACTGCGCCAGCTGGAACACGACCACCGGCGCCTGCAGCAACATCGCCACCGGCGCCAATGCGCCGCGCATCCCGCTCATGAGCGGCCAGCTGTTCGAGGGTGAAATCATTTACGCGGCCGAGAGCTTTTACAAATTCAATGTGTTGTTCGGCAATGTATCGCTGGGCCCCCTGACCGTGCCGAGTTTCGGCACCAATCTCTATTCGATGACGGTGTTCTGATATGGTCTCCAAACGTTCCAGGCAAACAGGCAGCGTGGTGGTCATGATGGCGCTGTCGATGGCGGTGCTGGTCGCTGCGGTGGGCCTGGTGGTCGATACCGGCGTCACCTACATGGTGCGCGACAAGCTCAACGCCGCCACCGATGCCGCCAGCCTGGCGGCCGCGCGCGCCGTCTCGCAGGGCAAGGACGAAGCCACCCAGCGCGCCAATGCGCAGGCGGCGGCGATCCGCTTCTTCAATGCCAACTACCCGACCAATTACATGGGTTCCACGGCCAGGCTCAACGCGCCGAGCGTGGTGTTCAACAACGGCATGGTGACAGTGTCGGTGAGCGCCAGCGCAACGCTGCCGATCTCGTTCCTGGGCTTGCTGGGGGTATCGCCGCTGACTCCTGCCGTGGCCTCGCAGGCGGTACGCAAGGACCTCGACATGGCCGTGGTGCTCGACACATCCGGTTCGCTGTACTACCAGGGCAGCAACGTGATCGCCTCGGCCAAGACCTTCCTGAACCAGTTCAATGCCGACCAGGACCGCGTGGGGCTGATCCATTTTTCATACGGCGCGGTGGTCGATGATCCGATCCGGCCGGTGGCGCGCGGTTTCGACCGCACCTCGATGATCAAGCACATCAACGACTTCGACTTCAGCGGCTCGACCGCGTCGCCGGAGGGCATGTACTGGGCGCGCCAGCAGCTCAACAGCGTGCCCACGTCGAACAACAACCGTTCCAACCTGCGCGTGATCGTGTTCTTCTCGGACGGCGCGCCCAACTCGTTCGCCAGCTACCTGACCTGGAAAACCCCGAGCGACTGCACCAAGGCCGGCGTGATCACCACCGACGACGACAGTTACGGCACCCCGGGCGGCCTGTACCGCACCGACGTGCAGGCCAGCGTGCTGACCGACCAGCGCTGCAACCCGAATTACGCCTACGGCTACGACCGCTACGGCCGCTACTACTACGACATCGACGACAAGGCCAGCGCCTTGCCCGACTGGTACAACGGCCACAACCCGGAAAGCAAGCCCAACGATCCGAACCTGCGCGAGTTCGCGGTTGTCACCGACTCGCCGCGCAAGGTCACCAATGCCGTCACCTTCGCCAACGTCAACCGCGCCGCCCGCAACCTGGTCGAGGCGATGGCGCGCAAGTCGCAGGACGAGGGGATTTACGTGTTTACGCTGGGGCTCGGTTCGGCACTCAAGTCGGGCACCGGCGTCGACGGCGAAAAGGGCGAGGACACTCTTAAATGCATGGCGAATTCGACCGACGCCCCGGCGCGCTGCTTCAACGCGGCCAAGCCCGTCGGTCTGTACTGTTATGCGGCTACCACCAGTGACCTGACGCCTTGTTTCTCAAAGCTGGCATCCGCCATCATGCGTATTTCGCGGTAGCGCTGATAAAGCCTCCATCGCGGCGTTGCAGCGCCTCGCCGTACTGGCGTACTGTCTTCGTCGCTGCGCCTTGCGCTGAAGGCTTTCGCAGGCGCTACCGAATTGCAGGTGGTCAGCGGGTGGCGCTGGCGACTGGCGGAGTTGCCAGCGGGGCCGGTTCTGCCGGTGCGGCCGGTGGCGTCGGTATGGCTGGTGCGGCTGGCTTGTGGCCGTACGATACCAGCTCCCAGCCGTCGCGGTTGACGGTGCGGCCCTGCCAGTCGGTGTCGCGGTAGTCGAGCTTGACGAAGTTGTTGAGCTCGGGGACGAACCACACGGTCTCCACCAGGTTGCCGTTGCCGCTGTTGGGGCCGGTGTCCTTGCCGCGATACTCGGCTTCCACGATCACCTTGAGCGCGTGGAACTCGCCGGCCGGCACGCGCACTTTTTCCCAGTCCACGACCTTGCCCTTGATGGCGTAGCGCCACTGCTTGCCGAGCTTGGTGTTGTCGGCCACGGCCTCGCTGTTCCACTCCTTGCCCGGCGTGAGCGGGAAGGCGTAGCGCGCGAACGACGGTGCGAAGTGCATGCTGCCGCGGTCGATCGGGTTCATGTCGGCGCTGAACAGTTGCTTGCCGATGGGGGCGGTACCGCCGGGGCGGTGGATGTCCACGTGCACGCCGGTGCTGTCGATGGCCGACACTTCGAGGCGGCTGAGATTGCCTTTGGCGCCGTTGCGGGCGTCGGTGTACTGGTAGGTCCAGTTGTCGCCGATGGCGGGACTGGGGGCGGGGGCGGGCGGGGGCTGCTCGGCGGCCAGGGCGGACGCGCCGGTAAAGATCAGGGAAAGACTGAGCGCCAGGGGCGTCCAGCGGCGGGCAAGTCGAGTTTGGTACATTTCGTCTCCTTCTCGTTATATTTGCGACATCAACACTATCACAACGATTTTTGCGTGTACGACTTCCGTTCAAATAGTCCCGTCTTTGTTGCGTAAACCTTGATTGCAAGCTGAAATGGCCAGCAACGGGCTCGGCAAAAAAAATTTCAAAAAGTTTGTCCACTTTTGGCACACGCCAGCGAATAGGAAAAACACCGCCTGTGCCGCGGACCAAACGTTGAACTTTTCGAGGAGCTTTCCATGCGTGTCATCCCCCACCTGTCGTCCGCCCGCGTTACCACCCTGGCCACCCTGTCGCTGTGCCTGGCACTGTCGGCCTGCGGCGGGGGCGGCGATGCCGATGCCGTCGCCGACAATCCGCAAATCCCGCCGGTCACGCAACCGGTAACGCCTCCCGTGACCACGCCGGCGACACCGCCCACCGCCAGCGAACAGGACCTGGCCGGCTTTGCTGCCGCCTGGATGTCGTACCAGATGCTCGCTTCCGTCAACATGCTGCAAATGGCGGCCGGCGGTACCGGCAGTTGCGGCCTGGGCGGCACGGTGGCGTACGACGCCGTTGCTGGCGCCAGCACCCTCGACCAGTGCCATACGCGCGCCTTCCCGTACCAGGTCTATAGCGGCCGCAGCACCATTTCACAGCTGGTAAGCAACGCCGATCGCAGCCAGGTGTCGGCCGCGATCCGGTCGCCGTCGGTGCGGGTGGTCAGCGCCGGCACCGGCGCGCTCGAATACACGATCACCGATGGCGAGATCACCGGCGACGTGGTGAGCAGCGAGAGCGGTGACCGCTTCTCCTTTACCGCCACCGGGCTGCGTATCCGTGCCGGCCAGGCCAGCGACTACACCATCAGCAATGCCGGCTCCACCAGCACCACGGTGGTGTTCCGCAACGGTCAGCCTGAGCGCACTAGCAACAACCTGGTGTACACCGTCAGCAACGGCACCAGCACCTGGCAAGTCACCGTCATGAGCCCGATGCACGAAGCGGGCGCCGACCGTCCCGACCAGGGCCACCTGATGATCGTGCGCCTGGGCGCCTTGCAGGCGCTGAACGCCACTTTCGCCAGCAACAGCATCACGCTCTCCGGCGGTGAAACCGGCACCACCCGGCCGCTGGCATGGAGCGACGCCGGCCTGCAGGCGGCACTGGCCGCAGGCCGCAAATAAGAGGTCCATGCGCCATCATAAAAATTTCCGCATGGAATGTTAATGTTGTCAAAAATGCGGTAGCATGGCCGGCTTCCGGTTACGGCCATGCGGCCCCTTGTTCATGAATCAGCACGACGACGATCTGGCGCTGCTGCTGCGCAGTTTCTGGCAGCCCGAGGGCAGTGCGCAGCAACAGCGCCAGGCGCAGCAACGGTTGTACCAGCGCCTGCAAGGCAAGCTCGAAGCGCTGGCGCTGCACGTCGTCAACTACAACGAGGAGCTGGCCGCGCGCGCGGTGCAGGAAGCCTGGATCAAGATCTTTCGCAGTGCCTCGACCTACGACAGCAGCAAGGCCGGCGTGATCACCTGGGCCAAGCTGATCACCTCGCAGTGCGCGATCGACCAGCTGCGCCAGGCCTACCGCGAGCGCTGGATGGCGCCGTGGCCGGACCAGCCGCCGCCCGATACCGCGTGCGAACTGCCGCTGCCCGACGAGCAGGCCGACAGCGCCGCCTTGCGGCGCGTGCTGGCGCGGTGCATCGACGAGCTGCCCGAGCGCGACGGCCCTAATTTCCGGCTGGCGATGCAGCTGTGCCTGGACGAGGACCTGAGCCATGCACAGATGACCGAGATCCTGGCGGCACAGGCGCCGCCCGGCGAACAGATCAACCTCGAACGGGTGCGCGGCTGGATCCGGCGCGGCAAGCAGAAACTCGACGACTGCGTGCGCGCACGTCTGCAACCTGGCAAGAAGGGCGGCAACCATGCAGGATGACCAACAACAGTTCGACGCCTTGTGCTTTCTCCACGCGTGCGGCAAGACCGACCAGGCCGAGGCGGCGTGGATGGACGCCATGATGGCCCGCCATCCGCACTGGCGCGCGCGCTTCGAGCACGAGCGCCTGCTGGTGACGCAAGCGCGTGCCGCCGAATCCGAGCGGCAACTGGCGGCGCCGCCGCTGGTGTCGTTCGAGCAGGTGCTGGCGGCGCTGGCTGACGGCGAGGCATCAGCGCCAACGCAGCGGCCAGTACCGGTGGACGCGCAGCCAGCGGCGCAGGGGCTGCTGGGACGGTTGCAAGGACGGTTGCAAGCATGGTGGCGTCGTCCGCTAGCGGGCGGCCTGGCCTATGGCGTGATGGCGGTGCTGGTGGCCGGGGTATCAGTGCAGAGCTGGCGGCTGGCGCAGGTGGGAGCGCCGGACGTGGAGGCCGCGCGCTATCGCGGGCAGGCGGGGGCGACTGCTGGCGCCGCTGCGACGGCGCAACTGAAGGTCGTGTTCGACGACCGCGCCAGCGCCGGCGCGATACGGCTGGCGCTGCACCGGCTGGGCTTGAATATCGTCCACGGTCCCGATGCCCAGGGCGCCTACCTGCTGTCGGCAGGGCACGGCGACGCGGCGCAGGCCGCGCAGCAGTTGCAAGCCACCGGCCTGGTACTCGATGCCTTGCCGCTGCCTCCATCCCAGGCGCAGTCCCCGCAATAATCGTGGCGCAGCAATAGCCCGTAGTCTTGGCCGCCGCCGCCGCCGCAGCAGCAGCAGCGCATCAGCGCATCAAGGCGTCATCTCCCCCGCCAGGATGATGGCGCTGTTGGTGTGATCGACCAGCAGCAGGCCGATCACGCGCGCCGGCAGCACGCCCGAGGCCAGCGTCGGTTCCATGAAGCCGCCGTATTTCATCTTGGCGTTATCGACAACGCGGAAGCGGCCGTCGTTTTGCATCAGGAAGTAAAACCCGGCCTGCTTGTTGAGCAGCTGGCGCTTGATGTGTTCGGCCTGCTGCATGTCGTCGATGGCCAGGAACTGGAACGCCTTGTTCTGGTTGTTCCAGTTGGTGGCCGACACGCAGGCGCTCAGCCGGGTATGGCGGAATTCGTCGTAGGCGCCGGCGCAGTGGTAGCTGTCGGGCGACTTCGGCTTGGTCACCATCATGTTCAGCGACAGCGGGAACCGGCGCCGCTGGAAGTCGTATTCGCCCAGCTTGGCCTGCAACGGCACCAGGTAGCCCTTGGCGTTGCGCAGCGCTTCCATGCGTCCGTTCAGGTACGGCTCGAACTGTTGCAGCAGGGCGTGGACGCGGAACTCGTTGATATCCTCGAGGTCGGGCTGCAGCTTGCCCAAGTCGGGCGGCAGGTTCTCGCGTCCCACGCTGAGCAGGAACTTGGTGTTGTAGGGCTTGCCGGTATGGACCGGGTACAGCAGCGGCGTGGTGATCTTGTTGAGGGCGACATAGCCCTCCGGTTCCAGTTGCATCACGTTCTGCACATCGGGCAGGGCGCCCGCGTGTACCGGTCCTGCGATGATGGCGGCCAGCAGCGCGGCGGCCCGCAGCAGCGGGCGCATGGAGTTATTTGTTCGCATCGGATTTTCCTGTCTTTTGATGGCTTTCGTAGCCGAATTCGTAGCCGCCCAGCAGGTTCAGGCGTATCGCCTCGAACAAGGGGTAGGCCGGTACCTGGGCGTGGATCACGGCGCGGGTGAAGTACATGGCGGTGCGGCCTTGCCAGTTGGGTTCGGTTGCACCGAGACCGGCGCCGCGCTGTTCGAAATAATCGTACAGCGGCTGGCGCGTGATCTCGCTGGTGGGAATGAAGTGGAACACCGCCAGCAGCAACAGCGCCAGCGCCGGCACGCACACACCCTTGACGAAACCGCTCATGAATCCCCATGCAGCGATCAGCTGGATGACGAACAGCGTCAGCTTGACCAGGTGGATCAGCGCGCCGACGATGGAAAAGCCCAGCGCGATCGGCGGCACGGCCAGCGCGCGCAGGCTTTCACGGCCCAGGTCGCTGTTCTTGCCGCCGTCGGCAAAGGTGTCCACCGGCGCCGTGTATTGCGGCAGGGTGGCGCGCACATCGTCGTCGAGCACGCGCTGGTAGACGGTGCGGTTGAAGAAGTGCGGCGCCTGCGCCTGCGGCGGCAGCTCGACCGGCAGCGTGAAACTGCTGTTCTTGTAGTGCAGGCTCTTGCGCCACTTGGCCTGCACCACGGGATGGCTGAAAAAGGCGCCCATGCCCAGTCCCGGCGGCAGGCTATTGCCATCGAGATGCTTGGCCACGCCCTCGCGGAAGCGCTTGTCCGACTCGCTGCGCACCGATAGACCCACCGCGCGTTCGAAGCCGGCGCGGTCGCCCGGGTCCCAGTCCTTGGCGACATTGACACCGCGCTTGCGCACGTCCTTGCGGATATCGGACCAGTAGGCGGGCGGCACGTTGTCCGGATCGACGCCGCGCTTGCGCAGGCGCGCCAGGTAGTCGTTCCAGGCCTTGTCCTGGCGCGCGCCGATACCGCCCAGGCTGTCCTGGTAGGCGTTCGACGCCGGCACGTAGTGATCGTTATAGGTCTCGATCAGCGCTTCGCGCGACGTCAGAAAATGGTTGTAGCTGGCGCTCTCGCCGCCGTGCAGCTGGTCGGCCATGGCGCGCAGGATCAGCGGCTTTTGCGCCTGCAGTACCTGGTCGAGTTCGTGCGTGGACAGCGCCAGCAGCGGGAACACGGCAAGGAAACTCTTGCCGTCGGGTGCGCGCAGTTGTTCGGGCGTGAGCGGCAGTTCGTCGAGCAGCACCTTGTTGCTCACCAGCGCGCCTTGCAGCGCCACCAGGTTGGTCGCCAGGAAGCGCTGTTCGGCGCTGGAGCGCTCGACGATGCGGTCCACCAGTTTCTGTTCGCCGCGATACACCGCCGTGGCAACGACGATGGTCAGCACCAGCAGCGCCAGCGCTGTGAGCAAGTAATTCCAGCGCTTGTCGGCGGCCCGCTTGAGCACCCACGGCCAGAACATCAGCGCCAGTGCAGTCCCGGACAGGCTGCGGCCGATTTCCTCGATGGCTTCGACCGCCTCGTGGTCGGGCATGCCGCCCACCACGTCGAGCAGGCGCGAGTTGAAGCCGCACTCCACCAGCAGATAGACGCCGGTGACCAGCGCCATGATCCAGACCCACGGCGCGCGCGGCTGTGGGCCGAACAACGCAAAACGCCGGCTTGGCGCGTCGATCTTCGTCATTGCGTGGCGCCTTCGCCGTTACTGTTGCGCAAAATGATGCGGGTGGGCGGCACTACCGTGGCACTGCCGGCGTCCGGCAGGCGCGCATAGCTGCCGCTGTCCACGCGTTTGAGCGTGCCAGCCGGGGCGCTGGCGCGCGGCGCGGGCGTCGAGGCAGTACGGGCCGGTGCCGGTCCCTGCGCAGGCGACGATGCCGATGCGGCGCTATCGCGTGGCGCGGTGCTGCTGGTACCGGCGCCGGCGCGGCTGGCGGCGCCATCGGCCGTTTCGAAGCGCATGCCTGTTGCCGGCCTGGTGTTCGCCGCCGGTCCGGTCGCACCTGTCGTGGCGGCACCCGACGCAGCGGCGCCCGACACCGGGTCACCGCGCTGGAAGCTGCCTTCGATGGTGCCAGCGCCGTTGCGCGGCAGGTTGGCAGTGGCGTTGCCGGCGCCCGGTGCGCGTGGCAGCGGTCCGCTCACCAGCTGGCCGTTCGACCAGGCCCAGGCCACCGGGTTGGGGACCGACTGCTGCTGCGCCACCCAGCTCTGGGCATCTGCGCTGAAGGACAGCGGCATGCTGCAGCGGCCGGCGATATCGTTGATGTTCCACATGCCGACTTCGTAGCCGCTCAGCTGGTACAGCCGGTAGGCGTAGGGGCAGTGGGCGGTCGGCACGTGAACCAGGATCAGGTCGTGCGCGGGAAACCGTACTGCGTCGCCGATGCGCACCGTGGACAACTGGCCCAGGTCGATCAGTTTCATGCGATCGTAGAGTTTGATTTGCACCTGGTTCTGCTGGGTGCGGCGCAGCACGCCACGCGCCGTGCCCAGCTGGAATTCCTGCAGCGTGGAGGCGGTCAGCTCGTCGACGTCGATGCCGAATTTGAAGTTGTTGCCCTGGCGGTTGACCGCACAGGCGCTGAGCAGCAGCGCGGCAACGACAGGTAGCGCGTACAGCGCGCGATAGGACTTGAACATAGGTAGAACCAGTGACGTGGTTGGTGCCGCCAGCCGCCCTGCGCGTGCAGCGGGCGGCTGGCAGTTTGGCGGACTTTACATCTCGGCGAGCAGTTCGTTGCTTGGGCTATACAGGCGCACTTTCATCACCTGCAGCTTGACGCGGCGGTTGCTCGGATCGGCATCTTGCGCAAAACCGTAGACTTCCATGCGCAGCTGGGCGTACTTGCTCAGGTAGCCTTCGATGGCGCGAGCCTTGGTTTCGTCCGGCACCGGCAGGTTGGCGAAATCGGTGGCGTTGCTCTGGCCCAGCGTGTACTGGCTGTTGTCGTGGAAGTAGGTATAGCGGTCGTTGCTGGTCATGTCCTTGATGGTAAAGGTCTTCTTCTCGAAATTATAACGTTCCAGCAACGCGCCGTCGCGGCTTTCGAGGATGACATAGCGGCCGGCCTTGGCGCGTTCGATTTCCTGGTCGATGCGTGGTTGCAGTGCCTTGAGGATGTCCTTGCGCTGGAAGCCGTCGCTGGTGCGGCTGTACTCGGCCGAGTAAATCTGCGCCACGTCTTCGTACGGCACCGGCAGGCTCGACATGCCGTAGTAGAGGAACATCACCTGGTGGCCGCTGTCGATCTTGCGGTAGCTGGTCAGCGGGGTGGCCTGGTCGCCCTGCGGCAGGGTGCTGGCCACGGCCTGTTGCACCGCTTTCGGATTTTGCAGGTCCTGCAGGCTGGGCTTTGGCGCCGCGGCGTCGGCTGCCGGTGCGGCGGTGTCGGCCGGTTTGCTGCAGGCGGCCAGGCCGGCCAGCAGGGCGGTGTTGCAGAGGATCAGGGTAGCGTTGCGGAGCATGCGGTTCATGAGGGTTCCTTGTGGTGAAAGGTCAAATAAATGTTGTGGTCGTGTCGATCAGCGTGCGGCCAGAACTTTCTGGACGCCGCGCCAGGCCAGGTACAGCGCCACGATCAGGGCGATGTAGCTGCCGTAGCCGACCGAGAAGGCGGCCAGCGCCTGTTTCATCATGGCGCCGGCAAAATCGCCCATCTGGCTGCCGCCGAAGCCACGCATGCTTTCGCTGGCGGCGCTGGTGAGGTTGCGGATCTTCAGGTAAATGCCCAGCCCGGTCAGCACCAGGAAGGCCAGCGGCGCGAACAGGCCGAACGCCGCGCGCTTGTCGGCCACGAACACGTGGGCCAGCGGCGCGAGCATGGCGACCACGCACAGGAAGCCGTACAGGCCGCTGCTGCCGCTACCGCCTTGCATCATGCCTTCGAGGCTGGAGCTGACATTGGCCAGGCGCAGCAGGTCGAACATGGTCAGGTTTTGCACGATGCTGGCGCTGATGTTGATCGACACGGCCGGCAGCCAGATCCAGGCGATGGCCAGCAGGGCGACTGCGATCAGCAGCGGCTTGCCGACCTGGTCCACGCGCACCATCAGTTTCGGCAGGTACTCGTCCTTCAGGTCGTTCATGCCGTCCTTCATCTTGTCCAGTTTTTCCTTGGCGAGAACCGACTCCGGCACCGGCGTTACCGCCAGTACCTGGCCGCCTGCGTCGAGCGCGACATCGACCTGGGTGTTGACCGTCGGCGCGCTGGTCGGGCTGCGCCAATGCTGCTCGAGCGTGAACGTCAACTGGCGGCCGTCCACGACCACCAGGCCGGGGCCGGCATTGGTGTCGCGCAGGATCACGCCGCGCGCGGTGGCGGCTGCGGCTGCTTGCGATGGTGCCGGGGCCGGGGCTGGAGCTGGCGTCGGCGGCGGGATAACCGGCGCGGCGGCGCTGGTCAGATCGGGTGTGACGGCAGCGGCGGTTTTCAGCGGCGTGCCGCAATCTTCGCAAAAACGCGATTCGGGAGCGGCGGATTTACCGCAGGCACCACAAAAGACTGGAACAGCAGACATGGACATACTCCTCGTTATTGAATTTCTTGGATGGAAGTCGGTGTTGTTCAGCGCGACGCCAGCGTCACGATGGCGCCGTCGCGTGGCAGCAGTGCGACCTTGCCGCCTCTGAAGACTTGCAATGCGCCTTCGTTGGTGCTGGCCATGGCGCCGTTCAGGTACAACTGGGTGCGCAGCTTGTACACGCCTTCGGGCGCGCCTTCCGGCAGGCGCAGCGTGAAGCTGTTGTCGAACTCGCCGCTACCGCCCTTGTCATTGACGATTTTCTCGCCGCGCTTGAACTCTTCGCCGTCCGGACCGTAGGCGATCAGCACCTCTTTCACTTCACGCACCGGCTCGCCGGTGCCGGACACGGCGCGGATCGTCGATTGCACCTTGATCGGTTCCATGGTCCGGGCCACGCCCTGCGGCGTAACGGCAGTGGTGTAGGCGACGATCTTGGCTTTCGGCGGCAAGGCGTTGCGGTTGGCGGTACGGTAAGTCCTTTCCACGTCGGCGGACGAGCTGGTCTGGCGGCTGGCCACTTCGACCACGGCGCACGCAGCCAGGCCCACGGCTGCGCCCTTGAGCGCGCCTTTTTTGCCGCCGAGCAGGCCGCCCAGCACGGCGCCGCCGAGCGCCATCGAACCACAGCGGATGGCGGTGGTGCTGTTGTCGGAGGTGGGCTGGTTACCGCCGCCAGGACCGCCGGGACCGTTGGGCGCGGCGCAACCGGTCAGCGCGGCAATCAGGCAGGCGCTGGCGGCAAGGGTAGTTTTTTTCATGGTGTGACCTTTCGCGATTATTCGATGGAACTGCCGGATTTCAATGCTTCGGATTGCTTGGTCTTGGCTTTGGCCAGCGTGGCCTTGGCGGCGCCGCTGGCGGGATCGAGATCGAGCGCGGCTTCGGCGGTGGCGATGGCCTTGTCGAACTGGCGCAGCGCGATGAAGTTTTCCGCCTTGTCGAGCATGGCGCTGACCTTGCCGCTGAGCGGGTTGCTTGCCGGCGCCGCCGGTGCGCGGTCCACGCGCGGGGCTGCGACCGGTGGCGTGGCCTTGGGGCTGGCTGGTACCGCCTTTGGTGTCGGTGCTGTTGCGGGCCCTGGTGCTGCGGTGGGCGCTTGCGTTGCTGCCGGGGCCGGGGCGGGAGACTTTGCCGGGGTAGGAGCCGTAGCCGTGGCCGGAACCGGAGCAGGAGCAGGAGCAGGAGCAGGTGCCTCGGGCGGGACCGCTGCTGGCGCTGTATCGACCACCGGCGTTGCCGGTGCTTCGGATGCCGTTGCTCCAGCCCCCGGGTTGCCGGCCACCGGTTCGCCGGCCGCCGGTTCACCGGCCGCCTCTGTCAGCGGCGCTGGTACTGGCGCTGCGGATTGGGACGACTGCCAGAAGTAGGCGCCACCGCCGGCAAGCGCAACGACCGCAGTCGCGGCAGCGGCGATCAGCGCCCACTTGCGGGCCGGCGGCTCGGTTGAGACAGGCGCAGACCACGGCGGTGATGATGGCGGCGCTTCGGGCGTGGCGATCGTCGATGCCGGGACAAGGACCGGATCAGGCAATGGCTCAGGTTGCGCCGACGTTTGCGGTTCGGTCACCGGTTTTGGCATAGATACTGGCACAGGCTCGGTTGCCGGGGCCGGAGCAGCTTCCTCCACCGGAGTCGTCAATACTTCAGGCTCGGACAACAGTGTTGGCACTGGCTCTGGGATCGGCGCAGGAATCGGTTCAGGCTCAGCCCCTGCTTCATGCTCAACAACCGGCACGGGCGCACGCTCAGCGACGAGCTCAGGAACTGGTACTGGCTCAAGCAAAGGCTCAATCACAGGACCGGACTCCAGTATCGGCTCAGGCACTGGGTCAATCACCGCCATCGCCTTGCGAATAGGCTCGGACACAGGTGCCGCCACCGCTACTGCGGCTGGAAGCGCAGCCGGTTTGCCGCAATTGCGGCAAAATTTGGCCGCAGGAGCCAGTGGCGCGCCGCACTCGCACTGGGTGCCGCTCGAAGCTGGCGTCAGACCGGCGCCGCACCCTTTGCAAAATTTTGCATGTGCAGCATTAATGGTCTGGCAATTCATGCAAATCGTCATTTGATTACCATTCCCTAAAGAAATTGTATAAAATACACCTGAATCTTACAAGTAACATTTCTCAATTGCAAATAATAATATTGTCAAGTGGAAAATATGCCGCATGGCAGCGTAAAATTCTGAAGCACGCTTTTTGGCGTCCTTTCCAGTTCTATCGCAGCGGTTTCCGATTCGGTTCACATTATTTTTCGCAATTTTTTCAGCTGTTTTGAACACGCCTCTTTATGCATAATCTGCCGCGCGCGGAAGTCAGAAATTTATTGAACCGGATCGCCAACCGCGACGATCAAGCATCGAGAAGGCTGTACAGCGTGTATCAGCCGCAATTGTTTGCCTATGTGCGCTACCGGGTCTGGAGCGACATGAGCGCGGAGGAAATCACGATGGATAGTCTGTTTATCGCTTTTAACAAGCCGGCCGCCTATAACGGCCTGTCGGAGTTTTCCACCTGGCTGTGCGGCATCGCCAACAACCGCATCCGGCAATGGCGGCGCGACATGGCCACCGAACTGGAAACGGAAGAACTGACCGCCGCGATCGCCGACAACCACGGCGACCTCGACTGGAACGTGCTGACCGGGATCGAGCAGGACGAAGCAACACAGGCGATCCTGCTGTGCATCGACAAGCTGCCCGCCAGCCAGCGCGAAGCGATCTACCGTACCGCCGTGGAAGAGGAGGGACTGGCCGAGGCCAGCCGCGACATGGAAGTGCCGGAAGGCACGCTCAAGTCGCGCCTGTTCCACGCGCGCCAGCGTATCCGCGACTGCCTGGCCCGGGCCTTCGGCCCCGACTACCTGGGAGGCAACCGTGGCTGACTACACCGACGACGACCGCCTGCGCCTGCGCGAGTTGCTGCCGTTTTACCTGAACCGCACGCTCGATCCGGCCATGCACCAGGAAGTGGAGGCATGGCTGGCGCATGACGCCAACGGCCGCCAGGAACTGCAGTTCCTGCAAGCCGTGACGACTGCCGCGCGCCAGCGCGTGGCCGAACGCGCACCGCTGGCCGGCTACGAGGTGCTGGCCGCGCGCCTGGAGGCCAGCCGGCCACCGGCGTCGGCCTGGTGGCAGCGCTGGTGGCAGGGACTGGCTGGCGCGCGCTGGGCGTCCGTCGGCGCGCTGGGGGTGGCGCTGATCGCGGTGCAAATGGGCTGGAACGTCTATCGCCTCGACCAGCAAACGCCCACGGTCAGCTATCGCGGCACGGCCGCGCAGCCGGTGCGGGCAGCCGACCTCAAGCTGGTGGTGCGGCGCGATGCCCGCTTTGCCGACCTGGCCGAACTGCTGGTGCAAAACCGCTGCCACATCGTGTGGGGACCGTCGGTATCGGGCGAACTGTGGATCGCCCTCGACGAGCCGGGCAGCGCCGAACCGGTGCGGGCCCGCCTGGCCGCCTCGCCGCTGGTGGAAGACGTGCTGCTGGTGCGCCGATGAGACCTCAGCGCCGCACCTTGCTGGCATTGCTGGTAGCGGCCGCGTGGCCAGGCTTGCCTGTCGTGCGCGCCGCCGAACCGGTATCGGCCCCGCCCGAACGGCAGGCGCTGGTGATCGGCAACGGCGCCTACAACAACGGCTTGCTGCCCAACACCCGCGCCGACGCCGACCTGATCGCCGGCGCCTTGCGCCGCGCCGGTTTTCGCGTGACGTTGGTCAAGGACCTGGGCCGCAGCGCGCTGTACGACACGGTGCGCCAGTTCGCCACCGGCCTGACGGCCGGCGCCACGGCGGTGGTGTATTACGCCGGCCACGGCATGCAGATCAATGGTGTCAATTACCTGATCCCGACCGATATGTCGCCCACCAGCGAAGCCGGGGTGGCGCTCAAGGCGTATCCGCTGTCGGCCCTGCACGAGCGGCTGGCGCTGGCGCCGTCGGCGGTCAACATGGTGATCCTCGACGCCTGCCGCAACAACCCGTTCCAACCGATGCCGGCCGTGCGCATGCGCGCCATCGGCAACCTCGGCCTGGGTCCGGCGGTGGCGCCGCGCGGCACCCTGGTGGCTTATTCGACCGCGCCGGGCCAACTGGCGGAAGATGGTACAGGCCGCAAGAACAGTATCTATACCGAAACGCTGGCCGGCCTGATCGGCCAGCCGGGACTGCCGGTAACCGAACTGTTCCGCACCCTGGCCGACCAGGTACGGCGGCGCACGCTGGAAGACCAGCAGCCGTGGGTGGAATCATCGCTGGTGGGCGACGCCTATTTCCGGCCGCCGCCGGGGCTGCGCTATGGCGCACCGATGGCGCCAGACAAGACCGGCGCCGTTGCCGGTGCAGCAAAGCCGGCGGGCCGCTACCGTTCCGGCGACAAACCCGGCGCGCTGGGCAGCGAAGGCGACGCGGCCTGGTATCGCCACCTCGACGAACGCGGTTGGACCGAGCTCGACTGGCAACTGCAGCAACGCGTCGGCCAGTCCGGCGCCGAGGAAGTGGCCGAACTCAAGCGCCGCGCCGCCAAGGGCAACGTGGTGGCCATGACCACCCTCGGACGCATCGAACAGGCCTGCCAGGGCGGCGCCGGACGCACCGCCTGCAGCAAGCGCGCACGCCAGTGGTTCCAGCAAGCGGCCACGCTCGGATTCCCGGTGGCGCAAAACGAGTTGGGAGAGATGTACTACGAAGGCCGCGAAGTACCGAAAGACCTGGCGGCCGCGCGCCGCTGGCTGACCCAGGCAGCGCAGGCCAACTACCCGCGCGCGCGCATCAACCTGGCCCAGCTCGACATGATGCAAAGCCGCTCGCCGGAAGCGGTGCGCAACCTGCTCGACACGCTCATGAAAAGCAACCAGTCGATGATGGCGCCGCCGGGACGCTGATGCCCCGGCGGAGACCATGCTCAGCAAGCGCGGTCGAAAGGTCGGCAGCGCTATGGCGCGTTACTTGACCAGCGTCTTCTTGTAGGCGATCGAATAGGTCAGCTTGCCCGTCGGCGTGACCAGGTCGTCCAGCGCCTTGGTATCGAGCTTGCCGGACCAGCCCAGCGACGCGGCCGTATTGCCTCCGCTGACCACGTCGGTCGCCTGCAACGCCACCATCGCCTGCGAGGCCTTGAGGATGGCCGACGCGTAGCTGGCGCTGCTGGTCAGATCGTAGCCGGCCAGGTCGATCTTGCTGCGCAGCCAGTCGCCCCAGTAAAACTCGAGGAACTCGGTGCTGGCCTCGGGCACGCTGTAGCCGGCGTCGCGGGTGAAATACACCAGCGCGCGGTATGGGTCGTTGCCCAGGGCAGCCAGGCCGATTTGCTGCGGCAGCTGGCTGGTGACGATAGGGCGGTTGGCGCCGTCCCTGAGCCAGACTTTTTTGCCGGCCTTCATCGCGCTCCAGAAATCCACCTCGTTCAGCTTGCTCAGGTTGTCGGTCAGCTTGACCCACACTTTGAGCTTCTGGTTGACGCCGCCGTCGGCATTCCAGAACGCGCTGAAGGTGTGGTGGCCGTCGGTCAGGTACAGCTTGCCGCCAGGGCCGACTACCACCGTCTTCATGTCGCCCGGCTTGGTGCCCACCGGCGACTTGCACGCAAACGTGGCGGGCGGCTTGATCAGCGCGGCGCCGGTGACGTTGGCGGTCTTGGTCACCACGTCGTCCTGGCCGTTGGCCTCGCACAGTTCGGCAAACTTCTTCGGCTTGTTGGTCTTGTCCATGATCAGATCTTCGGCGCTATAACGGCCGAGCTTGTAATAGATCTGGTCGTAGCCCACTGCCGGTTGAGTTGGCAGCAATTCGTCCAGCGCCACTTCGATGAACACCGGCGCGGCGGTGGTGCCGGGCGCCATCGCCATCAGTTGCTGCTGGCGCGCGGTCGGGGTCACAGGCGCGGCCAGCAGCGCCTTGCCGGTGGCACGCGGCACGCTGCCGCCGGTGCTCTGCGCCAGGATGGCGCCGCTGGTGTTGACGATGTCGATATCGGCGCCGCTGACCTTGACCGCCAGCTGGTCGAGCAGCTTGTCGGCGGCATCGGTACTGCTGCCGGGCACCAGCGGGCCGTTGACGAAATCGTAGGTGGCAGACACGCCCATGGCGCGCATGGCTTCGGCCAGCGCGGTGGACAGCTGGGTTTGCGCGGTGGCGATTTTTGTCTCATCGACGGCTGCCAGCTGGCTGGCGCTGGTGGTAGCCGGCGTGGTGCCGAGCAGTTGCATGGCCAGCACCGACGTCAGCGGCGTGACATTGACGGCGGTCTCCTTGACCGTGACCGCGTACTGGGCGCTGCCCGAGGTCGGCGTGACCGTCAACAGGAACGGCGCGGCAGCGCTGGCCGGCAGGTTCAGCACCAGTTTGCCGTTGGCATCGGTGGTGCCGCTGCCGACGGTGGCCTTGGCCGCATCCTGCACCGTCACAGCGGCGCCAGCCATGGCCTTGCCGCTGGCGGCCACGACGGTCATGGCGCGGGTGGGCGTAGCATCCAGGTTCGCATCGCCACCGCCGCAGGCGGCCAGCAGCAGCGGCAGGGTGAGCAGCAAGGGCCGGCGTGGAAAACCGGTAGGGCGCTGGCGCGTCGAGTGCATGGAAGCTCCGTTGGGAAAACGCGTGAGCATACCGGGGCAATGTGACGGCTTTGTTACCGGTGGAGCGGGGTAACTGCCGTGTTACATCAAAATGATGTCGTACTGCTCCTGGTGATAAGCCGTCTCCACCTGCAACGAAATCTTCTTGCCGATGAAGTCCCCGAGCATGGCCAAATGCTGCGATTCCTCTTCCAGGAACATATCGACCACCTCTTGCGACGCCAGGATGCGGAATTCGCGCGGGTTGAATTGCTTCGCTTCGCGCAGCAGTTCGCGCAGGATTTCGTAGCAGATGGTGCGCGAGGTTTTGACCTGGCCCTTGCCGCTGCATGCCGGGCACGGTTCGCACAGGATGTGGGCCAGCGATTCACGGGTGCGCTTGCGCGTCATTTCCACCAGGCCCAGCGCCGAGAAGTTCGACACCGACACCTTGGTGCGGTCGCGTGACAGCGCCTTTTTCAGTTCCGACAGCACGGCCGCGCGGTGCTCGGTGTTGTCCATGTCGATGAAGTCGAGGATGATGATGCCGCCCAGGTTGCGCAGGCGCAGCTGGCGGGCGATCGCGTGCGCCGCTTCGAGGTTGGTCTTGAAAATCGTGTCGGCAAAATTGCGGCCACCGACAAAACCGCCGGTGTTCACATCAATCGTTGTCATTGCTTCGGTCTGGTCGACGATCAGGTAGCCGCCGGATTTGAGGTCCACGCGGCGGCCCAGCGCGCGCAGGATTTCTTCTTCCACGCCGTACAGGTCGAACAGCGGGCGCTCGCCCGTGTAGTGCTGCAAACGCGGCAGCACGCCGGGCGTGTAGGCCTGGCCGAATTCCTGCAGCATCAGGTGGTTTTCGCGCGAGTCCACCTGGATGGTGGCGGTGTGCTCGTGGACGAAGTCGCGCAGCACGCGCTGGGCCAGGCTCAAGTCCTGGTGCAGCAGCGTGGTGGCGGGCAGGGTGCGCGCGCCGTGCGTGATCGCGCTCCAGGTCTTGCGCAGGTACTCGACGTCGGCCGCAATGTCGGCGTCGGACGCGTCCTCGGCCTGGGTGCGCACGATGTAGCCACCTTTCTCGTCGGCCGGCAGCAGCTTTTGCAGGCGCGTGCGCAGCGCTTCGCGCTCGGATTCCTTCTCGATCTTTTGCGAGATGCCGATGTGGTTATCCTGCGGCAGGTACACCAGCATGCGGCCCGCAATCGAAATTTGGGTGGACAGGCGCGCGCCCTTGGTGCCGATCGGGTCCTTGATCACTTGCACCGTCAGCACCTGGCCGTCGAACAGGATTTTTTCGATCGGCGTGGGGATGGCGCCAGCGGTGGAGCTGTTGGCGGCATCGTGCGGACGCGCTTCCCAGATGTCGGCCACGTGCAGGAACGCCGCGCGTTCGAGGCCGATGTCGATGAAGGCCGACTGCATGCCGGGCAGCACGCGTACCACTTTGCCGGAATAGACATTGCCCGCCAGGCCGCGCGTGAGCGTGCGTTCGATGTGCAGTTCCTGCACCGCACCCTGCAATATCAGGGCGACACGGGTCTCTTGCGGGGTGATGTTGATCAGGATGTCTTCGTTCATGTGTCTCCGCGGGCTGCGCTGGCTATTTGAACGACGATCATACACGCACGCCAGTGGGGCCGCTAGGGCAGCGGCAAACCCGCCTGGCGCAGCAGCTGCGCGGTTTCGTACAGGGGCAGGCCCATGATGCCGGAGTGGCTGCCGGCAATGTGTTCGATGAACTGCGCGGCCGGGCCCTGGATGCCGTAGCCGCCGGCCTTGTCGTACGGCTCGGAGCTGGCGCAATAGGCGGCAATGGCTTCCGGCGTGAGCACGCCGAAGCGCACTTCGGACACCTGCGTCACCTGCTCCTGGAAGCTGGCGCTGCACACCGCGATCGAGGTCAGCACCTGGTGGGTACGGCCCGACAGCTGTTCGAGCATGGCGGCCGCTTCCCGCGCGTTGGCGGGCTTGCCGAGAATGTGGCCGTCGATGGTGACGGTGGTGTCGGCGGTGAGCACGGGGCGCGGCGTGAGGTGGCGGCGCTTGAGCAGGTTGTGCGCGAACACGGCCTTTTCCAGCGCCACGCGCGCGACGTAAGCTAGCGGCGCTTCGCCGGGCAGCACTGCTTCGGTGACGTCGGCGCCGCGCGGGCCGTCGGCGCGCAGCAGCAGCAGTTCGAAGTCGATACCGACCTGGCGCAGCAGCTCGCGCCGGCGCGGACTTTTCGAGGCAAGGTAGATCTTTTTATCGACTAACCTGTTTGTCATGATCACACCCGGTGGTAGGGATGGTTTTGCGTGATGGTCCAGGCGCGATACAGCTGCTCGGCCAGCAGCACGCGCACCATGCCGTGCGGCAGGGTCATGCTGGAGATACGGATCAGGTCCTCGGCCCGCGCCTTGAGGGCGGGGTCGAGGCCGTCGGCGCCGCCGATCAGGAAGGCCGTATCGCGGCCGTCCTGTTGCCAGGTTTCGAGCTGCTGCGACAGGCCCACCGAGGTGAGGTCCTTGCCGCGTTCGTCCAGCGCGATGATGCGCACCGATTTCGGCAACGCCGCTTCGATGCGCTCACGCTCGAGCGCCATCGCGGTGGCGGCAGTCTTGCTGCCCGAACGTTCGACCGGCTTGATTTCCTTGAGCACGATCTTCAGCTCGGGCGGCATGCGCTTGACGTATTCGGCGTAGCCGCTTTCGATCCAGGCCGGCATCTTGTGGCCGACCGCAGCGATGATCAGCTGCATACAGCGTTATTCCGCTGCCGGTTTCTTGATGCGCTTGATGACGGTCTTGGCCGGCGCTTCTTCGGCTTTTGGCTTGGCGGCCTTTGGCTTCGGCGTGGCTTTCAACGCTTTCACGGCGGCGACGGTCGCTTTTGGCTGGGCGACCTTGATCTTCTTGCCGGCTGGTACGGCGGCAGGCTTGGCGGCTTTCTTCTCGCCGGTAGCGGTAGCTTTGGCAGCGGCAGGCTTGCGCGCCGGGGTCTTCTTCTCGACCACGGGCGATGCATCGACCGCTTTTTTGCCGGCGGCCAGGTGGCTGCTGACTTTTTTCGGTGCTGCTTCTTCCGCTTCCACGGTACCCTTGCGCTTGGCGGCGCCGAGTTTGACCGGCTTGTCGCCCCAGATTTCTTCCAGGCGGTAGTAGGCGCGGATTGGCGCCTGCATGATGTGGACGATCATGTCGCCCAGGTCGACCAGCACCCATTCACCGGTGTCCTCGCCTTCCATGCCGTAGACGTCGCCGCCGGCGGCTTTGACTTTGTCGCGCACCGAAGCGGCCAGCGCCTTGGTCTGGCGGTTGGAGGTACCGGAGGCGATGGCGATGCGGTCGAACAGGCTGGTCAGGTGGGTCGTATCGAATACCGTGATGTCTTGTGCCTTGACGTCTTCGAGGGCGTCAACGACGAGGGCTTGCAATTTTTTGATGTCCATTAGCTTCTGTATAAATTATGTTGTTCAATATAGTCTAGCACTAGCGGCGGGATAAGCGAATTTGCCTGCTCCCCGCGTTGTAATGCCGCACGTATCTGAGTGGCGGAAATATCCACCGCGAAGTCTTGTGCCAGATACGTCAGACCGTGCGGCGTGTTGCGGATGTTGTCGGGCGTTCCCAGTCGACTGGAAAACGCCGTGGCGACGGCGGCTGGTAGCCCTGCGCCATCGATACTGAAACCTGGACGCGCGGCCACGCAGATATGGGCGTAGTCGAACAGCGCGTGCCATTGGTGCCAGGTGTCGAGCCGCTGCAACTGGTCGGCTCCCATCAGAAAGGTTATCGAGGCCTGCGGCCCCAGTTCCGCGCGCACTGCGCGCAGCGTGTCGATGGTGTAGGTGGGCTGGCCGCGCGCGGCCCGCTCGATTTCCTGCATGTCCACCACCACCGGGAACGGTTGTTTTGCAAATGCCAGCGTCACCATCTCGGCGCGCTGTGCGGGCGTGGCCTTGAGCGTGGATTTTTGCCACGGCAAACCGGCAGGCACCACGCGCAATTGATCCACTTGCAGCAGCTGCGCGAAATGCGCGCCAAGCGCCACATGGCCAAGGTGGACCGGATCGTAGCTGCCGCCCAGCAGAGCGATCCGCTGTGCGTGCGGCCCGGTCACGCAGCCAGCCAGTCGCGATGCGGCAGGAAGTCGGTATACAGCGCCGCCTCGGGCGTGCCGTCCTGCGGCTCCCAGCGATAGCGCCACTTCACCACCGGCGGCATCGACATCAGGATCGCCTCGGTGCGGCCGCCGGACTGCAGGCCGAACAGGGTACCACGGTCGAACACCAGGTTGAACTCCACGTACCGGCCGCGCCGGTACGCCTGGAAGTCGCGTTCGCGCTCGCCGTATTCGCTGTCCTTGCGGCGCTCGAGGATCGGCAGGTAGGCCGCCAGGAACGCGTCGCCCACGCTGCGCTCCATGGCGAAGCATTGCTCGAAACCGCTTTCGTTGACATCGTCAAAGAAGATGCCGCCCACGCCGCGCGCTTCCTGCCGGTGTTTCAGATAAAAATACTCGTCGCACCATTTTTTGAAGCGCCCATGCAGGTCGGCGCCGAACGGCGCCAGCGCATCGTGGCAGGTCTGGTGGAAGTGCTTCGCATCTTCCACGAAACCGTAATACGGCGTCAGATCCATGCCGCCGCCGAACCACCAGACCGGCTCGCCTTCGTTGGTCGTGGTGCTGAAAAACCGCACATTCATGTGCACCGTGGGCGCATACGGATTGCGCGGGTGGATCACCAGCGACACGCCCATCGCCTGCCACGGCTGGCCGCCGAGGTGCGGGCGCAGCGCGCTGGCCGATGGCGGCAGTTTCGACCCCATCACGTGCGAAAAATTGACGCCGCCGCGCTCGATCACATTGCCTTCTTCGACCAGGCGCGAAATGCCGCCACCGCCCTCGGGCCGGTCCCACGCGTCGCGCAGGAAGGGCGTGCCGTCCACCGCTTCGAGCGCGCAGACGATGCGCTCTTGCAGGTCGAGCAGCCAGGCCTTGACGGCGGCGGTGTCGGGCGCGGCGGCGAGTGCGGCGGACATGATCAGTGCTTCAGGCCGCGCCAGCCGATATCGCGGCGGCACTGCATGCCGTCGAACGAGATCTGGTCGACCACGTCGTACGCCTGGCGCTGCGCCAGCTTGACGCTGTCACCCAGGCCGACGGAGCACAGCACGCGGCCACCGGTGACCACCAGTTGGTTGCCGGTCTCGCCACCGACTGCAGTGCCAGCGTGGAAGGTGACCGATTCCGGCGTTTCGGCCGGAATCGCGCTGATGACAGCGCCTTTCAATGGCGCATCCGGGTAGCCGGCAGCGGCGAGCACCACGCCCACGGCGGTGCGGCGGTCCCATTCGAGTTCGACCTGGTTCAGGGTGCCGTTGACGGCGTGTTCCATCACCGACAGCAGGTCGGTTTTCAGGCGCGCCATGATCGGCTGGGTTTCCGGGTCGCCCATGCGGCAGTTGAATTCCAGCGTGCGCGGGTTGCCTTCGGCGTCGATCATCAGGCCGGCGTAGAGGAAGCCGGTGAACACGATGCCGTCGCGGGTCATGCCGGCAATGGTCGGGTTGATGATCTCGCGCATCACGCGTGCATGCATGGCCGGGGTGACGATCGGCGCCGGAGAGTAGGCGCCCATGCCGCCCGTGTTCGGGCCTTCGTCGTGGTCTTTCAGGCGCTTGTGATCCTGGCTGGTGGCCAGCGGCAGCACGTTTTTACCGTCGCACATGACGATGAAGCTCGCTTCTTCGCCAGCGAGGAATTCTTCGATGACGATGCGCGCGCCGGCGTCGCCGAAGCGGTTATCGGCCAGCATGTCGTCCACGGCGCGGTGCGCTTCTTCGAGCGACAGGGCAACGACCACGCCCTTGCCGGCAGCCAGGCCGTCGGCCTTGATGACGATCGGGGCGCCGTTGGCCTCGATGTAGGCGTGCGCTTGCGCCACGTCCGAGAAGGTCTGGTATTTGGCGGTCGGAATGCCGTGGCGCTGCATGAACGCCTTGGCGAAGTCCTTCGACGACTCGAGCTGCGCCGCTTCCTTGGTGGGGCCGAAGATCTTCAGGCCACGGGCGCGGAACAGGTTGACGATGCCGCCGGCCAGCGGGGTTTCCGGGCCGACGACGGTCAGGCCGATGTGCTCTTTTTCGACGAAGTTCGCCAGCTCGTGCAGGTCGGTGATGTTGACATTGACCATGCGCGAGTCGTGCGCGGTGCCACCGTTGCCGGGGGCGACGTACACCATCTGGATGCGTTCGGACTGCGCCAGTTTCCAGGCCAGCGCGTGCTCACGGCCACCGGAGCCGACTACCAAAATTTTCATAAGTCCTCAGTCTTCAATCAGTGCGTTGGAATACACTTCCTGCACGTCGTCCAGGTTTTCCAGGGCGTCGAGCAGCTTTTGCATCTTGAGCGCGTCGTCGCCGGTAAAGACCGTCTCGGTGGCAGGCTTCATGATGATTTCGGCCACTTCGGCCTTGAACCCGGCCGCTTCCAGCGCATCTTTCACGCCGGCGAAGTCGTGCGGGCCGCACAGCACTTCGATACCGCCTTCGTCGTCGGTCAGCACGTCTTCGGCGCCGGCGTCCAGCGCCGCTTCCATCAGTGCGTCTTCGCTGGTGCCCGGGGCGAACAGGAACTGACCACAGTGCTTGAACATGAACGATACCGAGTTCTCGGTACCCATGTTGCCGCCGTTCTTGTTGAACGCGTGGCGTACTTCCGCCACCGTGCGCACGCGGTTGTCGGTCATGCAGTCCACGATGATGGCCGCGCCGCCGATGCCGTAGCCTTCGTAGCGGACTTCCTCGTAGCTGGCGCCGTCCTCGCCGCCGGTGCCGCGCGTGATCGCGCGTTGCACGTTATCTTTCGGCATATTGGCGTCGGCCGCCTTGTCGATGGCCAGGCGCAGGCGCGGGTTGGACGCGATGTCGCCGCCGCCCATGCGTGCGGCAACGGTGATTTCCTTGATCAGGCGCGTCCAGATCTTGCCCCGTTTTGCGTCGGTGGCAGCCTTTTTATGCTTGATGTTGGCCCATTTGCTGTGTCCAGCCATGTTCGGTCGTCCTTTGGCGGTAGATTTGAGGTATCCGGTGAGGGCGGTATTCTAGCACAAGACCCCTTGCCAAAACCGCCAGCGGGGGCGGGGACGCCACCGTTCCCCGTTTACTAGAAGCAACGCTCAGGTTCTTGTAGGGACCCTGTCACATACCGGTGTTAGCCTTTATTTTTTTAACACTGGGAACCTTGAAAAACCGTAGCGAGCGGTCCGCGCAGTAGGTTTTTCGAGGTTCCCTACTGTTGCAAAGGCGGAACGACATGGACAGAAGGCGGTTTTTGAAATGGGGCGGTTTTATTACGGCGTCGGTGGCGACCGGCGCGGGCCTGGCCGGCTGCGGTGGCAGCGACAACACCGTCGTGGTGGGCGACACCGGCGCGCCGCTGGTTACGGGCGCCTGGAAATTCCCGCAAAGCGTGGCCTCGGGCGACCCGCGCGCCGACAGCATCCTGCTGTGGACGCGCGCCGTGCCGGCTGCCGCCGACAACGTCGCGGTCGCGCCTGCGGGCCAGGACGGCGCGATCCGCCTGCTGGTCACCGCTGGCGACAATAGCGCCGCACTGGGCTCGAGCGCCGTGCTGGCGGGCGCCCCGGTGGTGGACGTGCACCTGCCGCTGCTCGGCCAGTACGACAACACGGTGCGCCACAAGGTGACGGGCCTGGCGCCGGGCGCCGTCTATTACTACCAGTTCGTCGCCGGCGACAACCGCTCCAACGTGGGCCGCTTCAAGACTGCGCCAGCCGCCACCGCCGGCGTCGCGCAGCTGCAGTTCGTCTATATGACGTGCCAGGACTGGAGCGTGAACCACTGGGGCGCGATGACGTCGATCGCCGCCGAGCAGCTCGACTTCATCGTCCACCTGGGCGACTACATCTACGAGACCGTGGGCGACGATTTCCAGCTGGGCGCCGTGGAAAGCCGCCACGGCGCGCTGACGCTGCCCGACGGCGTGGCCAAGGCGGGATCAAGAACCGCCAAGTACGCCAGCACCCTGGCCGACTACCGCTACCTGTATAAACAGTACCGCACCGACCCGCGTTTGCAGGCGCTGCACGAGCGCTTTGCCTTCATCGCCGTGTGGGACGACCACGAATTCACCGACGACGCCTGGCAGGACGCGCAAACCTACGACGGCAGCACCAATGCCGACGGCACCGACCTGCACCAGTCCAGCCGCCGCCGCAACGCCAACCAGGCGTGGTTCGAGTTCATGCCGGCCGACGTGTCGTTCGACGCGGCCGACAGCTCGTTCCAGAACATCCGCATCTACCGCGATTTCCAGTTCGGCAAACTGATGCAGCTGGTGATGACCGATCAGCGCCTGTACCGCTCCGATCACATCATTCCCGAGTCCAGCATCAATCCGGCCACCGGCAAACCGCTGGGCCGGATCGGCTCGCGCTACCTGGTGCCGCAGCAGACGCTGGCCGCTGTCGAGGCGCAAAAAATCGCCGGCGCCACCGCCGCCGGGCAGGCGCCGCTGTCCGGTGTCTCCATCCTTGGCAACACCCAGCGCCAGTGGTGGATGGACAAGATGAAGGCCGCCACCAGTACCTGGAAGTTGTGGGGCAATGAGGTGTCGCTGCTGCGCATGGGGATGAATGGCATCGATGCGATTGCCACGCTGCTGGCCCTGAACGCCGTACCTGCCGTGGCCGCGCAGGTGGGTACCACGGCAGGCGCCACTGGCGGCAACGTGGCGCTGGCCGGGGCAATCGTCGCTGCCGCCATCGCCGGTGCTGCTGCCAGGACCGCTCAAAATGGCGCGGCCGCCATCATGACGGCGGCCCTGTCCGGTGGCGCGGCGCAAGCGCAAGCGGCAGCGGGCGTGGGCGCCGGCTTGACCGCCGCCCAGGCAGGGCTGGCGGTGGCGGTATATGCGGCGGTGACCACGGCCGCCGCTGGCGGCGCTGCTACTGCCGCGCAGGCCGGCGTGGCGGCGCAGACCATCGCGTTCGGCTATATCAAGCAGGATGTGCAGGCCAATGGCGCGGCCTCGAGTTTCGTTGCCGCTTCGGGCAAGCAGGCGGCGCTGGCGCCGTTCTTCGCGCGCTTCCTGCTCAACTGCGACCAGTGGGACGGCTACAACGGTGAGCGCAAGGCGTTGATGGCCCACCTGAAGTCCAACAACATCGGCAACGTGGTGGCGCTCACCGGCGACATCCACGCCTTCTTTGCCGGCACTGTCAACGACGACTTCGACGCTGCCGGCGGCGGCACGCCGGTGATGGTCGATCTGGTCTCGGCCGGGATCAGCTCCGATTCGTTCTTCAGCTACCTGCGCGATGCGGCATCTGCGCTGGGCGACATCGGCACGCTGGTGTCGTACCCGCTGGCCATCCCCGTGCCGGGCGTGGGCACGGTGAGCCTGAACTTCAACCTGCTCGACTACACCATGGGCAAGGCCGCGCCCACGCTGGCGCAGTTGCTCGATCAATTGCGGGTGCAGCTGCGCGGCGCTCTGGCAGCAAAAGGCGTGACGGAAGGCGCGCTGGAAGCGACCGTGACGGCGGTAATGGCCGGCCTGCAGGCGAGCAGCGACATCAATACCAGCCTGCTGGCGCTGGCGCAGCAACTGGCGGCGCTTGGCAATAACGGCTGGATCAAGCACCTGAACACCGATGCCCAGGGTTACACACTGGTCACGCTCACGCCGGGCAAGCTGGTGGCGCAGTTCCGCCAGGTGAACAAGCTGGTGGGCACCAGCGCACCGGCCACTCTGGTGGCGCGTACGACCACTGCCACCGTGACGGCGGGCGTGGCGGCAGTGGTCGTCGGCTAGCTGTCAACAGGGCAAACCGGGCTGGTATCATCTGTAAATCATATAAACGGATGAGACCATGAAAACCCGTATTGCCCTGATTGCGCACGACAAGAAAAAAGATGACATGATCCTGCTGGCCGGCCAGTACCGCACGTACCTCGCTACCTGCGACCTGGTGGCGACTGGCACCACCGGCGGGCGCCTGGCCAACGAGCTGGGACTGACCGTGGACCGCAAGCATTCGGGCCCGTTCGGCGGCGACCTGCAAATCGGTTCGATGCTGGTGCAGGGCGAGATCGACTGCGTGATCTTCCTGCGCGACCCGATGACGCCGCAGCCGCACGAGCCGGACATCAACGCCCTGGTGCGCGCCTGCGACGTCCATAACACACCGTGCGCCACCAACGTCTCGTCGGCGCACCTGGTGCTGTCGCAATTGCAGCTGCGCGCTGCGACCGCTTAACGCGCGCTACACTGCCACCATTACATACTGGAGCAAACGATGACCAAGGCAATTCGTATTTCCCGCCACGGCGGCCCCGAAGTCATGGAACTGGTGGACGTGGACCTGCCGGCGCCGGCCCCCGGCGAGGCCCAAGTGCGGCACGAGGCCATCGGCCTCAATTTCATCGACGTCTATCACCGCACCGGCCTGTACCCGCAACCGCTGCCGGCCGGCCTGGGCATGGAAGGCGCCGGCGTGGTCGAGGCCGTGGGCGAGGGTGTGACCGAAGTGAAGGTGGGCGACCGCGTGGCCTATGCCGGCGGCCCGATCGGCGCGTACGCGCAGGCGCGCAATATGCCGGCGTCCAAGCTGCTGGTGCTGCCCGAGAACGTGGCGTTCGACACCGCTGCCGCCATGATGCTGCAAGGCCTCACGGTGCAGTACCTGCTGCACCGCACGGTCGCGCTCAAGGCCGGCGACACGATCGTGTTCCATGCCGCTGCCGGCGGCGTGGGCCTGATCGCCTGCCAGTGGGCGAAAGTATTGGGCGTGACGCTGATCGGCACCGTCGGATCAAGCGAAAAAGCCGCGCTAGCCCGCGAGCATGGCGCCGCCCACGTCATCAACTACAACACCGAAAACTTTACCGAGCGGGTGCGCGAGATCACCGGCGGCAAGGGCGTGCGCGCCGTGTACGACTCGATCGGCAAGGACACCTTCATCGCGTCACTCGACTGCCTGGCGCCGCTGGGCACCATGGTCAGCTTCGGCAACGCATCGGGCCCGGTAGAGTCGTTCGCGCTGGCCGAACTGGCCAAGCGCGGTTCTCTGTACGTGACGCGGCCGTCGATGGCGGCGTATCTCTCCACGCGCGAAGAACTGGAAGCGGCGGCGCGCTCGCTGTTCGGCGTGGTGACCAGCAGCGAAGTAAAAGTGGACGTGCGCCAGCGCTACGCGCTGGCCGACGTGGCCCAGGCCCACCGCGACCTGGAAGGGCGCAAGACCACGGGTTCGACCATCCTGCTGCCATGAGCCGCCAAATCTTCGACGAAAACGAAGGCCGCCATCGCCAGGAGGATGACGACGAGGACGACGGCGATTTTTCGGACATGCTGAGCGAAATGCGCATCCTGCTGCCGGGTGCGCAAATGCTGACGGCCTTCCTGATCATCCTGCCGTTCAACGGCGGCTTTGCGCGCATCGTCCATAGCGAGAAGCTGCTGTTCCTGGCCACCTTCGTGCTGTCGCTCACCAGCCTGGTGTTGCTGAGCGCGCCGGCGGTGCAGCACCGCATGATGCGGCCTTTGAAGGACCGGGCCCGCTTCAAGCGCGTGGCCACCAAGCTGATGGTCAGCGGCTCGCTCACGCTGGCCATTGCGCTGGTGCTAGGTACCGACCTGGTGATTTCGGAAGTGTTTGGCGCCAAGGTGGGCATCATTACTTCCGGCCTGGTGGCGTTGCTGATACTGGTGGTCTGGTGGTGGATGCCGAGGTACCTGAAAAAGCATGCCGGCGTGTAGTCAAGGTTTTTGTACGCAAGCGTACAGACGGGTTTGCTAGCGGGAAGTATTCTGGTCTCAATGCAAAGCCATTCCGGCTGTTGCCCAGACCAGGAGTCACATCATGAACAAAGACCAAATCGAAGGCAAACTGAAAAACATCGGCGGCAAAATTCAAGAAGGCGTTGGCGACCTGATCGACAGCCCTGAGCAGGAAGCCAAAGGCCTGGCCAAGCAAGGCGAAGGCAAAGTCCAGGAAAAAGTGGGCGACCTGAAAGAAGCCGCTAAAATCGCTACCAAGTAATTGGTTGACGTAAAAGAAAAAGCGCCTGTGTGCAGACACAGGCGCTTTTCTTTTGTCCGTCGTTCCCGCGTTGGCGGGAGCGACTCAACCTCAATTTGCTTTGACGGCAGGCTGACCAGCCACCACTGTATCGACCTTCGGATCGATGGTGATTTCCACCCGGCGCGGCACACCGCTCTGGCCCGGGAAGCCGGTGAACGCGCTTTGCACCAGCGCCGGCATCACGTGCGGCGTGGCAGCGACGTTGCTGGTGTTTTGCACCGTGACGTCATACAGCTTGCGGCCGCTGGTGGTGTTGATGGTCACGCGCAACTGGCGCTGGTACTGGTGGCGTATGCGTTCTTCCACGCCGAAACCGTTGTAGCGGAACGGATCGTAGAACGGGCTGTAAGCCCAGCGCGAATAGCCCCAGCCGTAGCGGCCGTAGCCGGGACGGCCCCAGTACGGGCTGCCCCATGGCGCGCCCATGAACGGATCTTCGCGGATCACGCGCACCGGCTGGTCGATGGTCAGGTATTTCATGCCGACCAGCAGGTTGGGCTGCTGGCCCTCGTCGGCCTGCTGGAAGCCCAGCTTGCTCAATTCATTGCTCACCAGCACCTGGTAGCTGCGGTATTCCAGCGTATCGTCCACGCCGCGCGGCGCCTCGAAGGCGTAGGTCTTGGCCTGCAGGTCCGCCGGCCAGGCGTTAAAAGCGGTAACGTCGCTGCGGATGGTGGTGGCGCAGCCGGTCAACAACATGACGGCGGCAGTCGCCAGGATGGCGAGATATCTCATGATAGGCCTCTTAAAAACGGAAAACGCGGGAAAGACGGTATGTCCAGTACTACAGTTTACGTCGCATACACGGACTACGCACCATTATTACAGAATGTTACGGCAGCGTGGAAATCAGCAACTTTCGACCGGCCTTGAGGAAAATCAAGCGTCGAGCCAGCGCTGGTATTGGTAAAATAGACTTTTGCCTAACGTCCAACACAATCCCATGCGCACAGATAGCAGCCCACTGACGATTTACCGCAAAGATTACACCCCTCCCGCCTTCCTGGTCGATACGGTTGAACTGGGCTTCGACCTGGACCCCAACCGCACCATCGTTGCCAACCGCATCACCATGCAGCGCAACCCGGCAGGCACGCACAGCGATATCGTCCTGCACGGCGAGGAAATGGAGCTGGTGCAACTGCGGCTGAACGGCAAGGTGCTGGAAGCGGGCGAATACCAGATCGACGGCGTGCTGCTCACGATTAAAGACGCGCCCGAGCACGTGGTGCTGGAAATCGAAACCCTGTGCGCGCCGGTGGAAAACACCACCTTGTCCGGCTTGTATGTGTCGAACGGCAACTTCTTCACCCAGTGCGAAGCGGAAGGCTTCCGCCGCATCACGTATTTCCCCGACCGTCCGGACGTGATGGCCAGGTACACGGTGATGCTGCGCGCCGACAAGGCCACGTACCCGGTGCTGCTGTCGAACGGCAACCTGATCGAAGAGGGCGACCTGGGCGACGGCCGCCACTATGCCAAGTGGGAAGACCCGTTCAAGAAGCCGTCCTACCTGTTCGCGCTGGTAGCGGCCAGGCTGGTGTGCCAGGAAGAGACCTACACCCTGAACTCGGGCCGCGACGTGCTGCTGCAAGTGTGGGTGGAAGACGGCAACCTCGACAAGACCGATTACGCCATGCAGTCGCTGAAAAACTCGATCCGCTGGGACGAGGAGCGCTTCGGCCTCGAGCTGGACCTGGACCGCTTCATGATCGTTGCCGTGGGCGACTTCAACATGGGCGCGATGGAAAACAAGGGCCTCAATATCTTCAACACCAAGTTCGTGCTGGCCAACCCGCGCGTGGCCACCGACGTCGATTACGCCGGCATCGAAGCCGTGGTGGGCCACGAGTACTTCCATAACTGGACCGGCAACCGCGTGACGTGCCGCGACTGGTTCCAGCTCTCGCTCAAGGAAGGCCTGACCGTGTTCCGCGACCAGGAATTTTCCGCCGACATGATCGGCAGCGACAGCGGCCGCGCCGTCACCCGCATCGACCAGGTGCGCACCTTGCGCCAGGCGCAGTTCCCGGAAGACGCGGGCCCGATGTCGCACCCGGTGCGTCCCGACTCGTTTGTCGAGATCAACAATTTTTATACCGTCACCGTGTACGAGAAGGGCGCTGAAGTCGTGCGCATGTACCAGACCCTGGTGGGCCGCGACGGCTTCCGCAAGGGCATGGACCTGTATTTCGAGCGCCACGACGGCCAGGCGGTGACCTGCGACGACTTCCGCGCCGCCATGGCCGACGCCAACGGCCGCGACCTGCGCCAGTTCGAACGCTGGTACAGCCAGGCCGGCACGCCGGTGGTTACCGCGCGCACCCGCTACGATGCTGTCAAACGCAACTTCGACATCATCCTGAGCCAGCGCAGCAACCACCCGGACCAGCTGCCGTTCCACATTCCCGTGGCCGTGGGCCTGCTGGGCGAGGACGGCCGCGACCTGCCGCTCACGCTCGACGGCGGCACCCACGAGAAGGGCGCCACCACCGTGGTGCTGGAATTGACGGAACACGAGCAGATTTTCCGCTTCCGCAATATCGACGAGCGCCCCACGCCATCGATCCTGCGCGATTTTTCCGCGCCGGTGATCCTGGAATACGACTATACGGACGACGAACTGCTGCACCTGTTCCGCCACGACAGCGATCCGGTCAACCGCTGGGAAGCAGGCCAGCGCCTGGCCATGGCGCGCCTGCTCAAGCTCACCGCGCAGGTGGCAAGCAAGCATGACAAGCCGCTCAAGCTCGATACGACCTTCCTCGACGCCCAGCGCGCGCTGCTGATCGACGAGTCGCTCGATCCGGCCTTCCGCGAACTGGCCCTGATACTGCCATCCGAGGGCATCATCGCCGAGCAGATGGACGTGGTCGATCCGCACGCGATCCACACCGCGCGCCAGTTCATGCGCCGCACCATCGGCGCCGAGCTGCGCGCCGAACTGCTGGCCCAGTACCACGCCAACCAGACCCCGGGCGAGTACAGCCCGGACGCACTGTCGGCCGGCAAGCGCGCGCTGAAAAACCTGTGCCTGTCGTACCTGCTGGTGGCGCCGGACGCTGTCACGCAGTCGCTGGCGCAGCACCAGTGCGAACAGGCCGGCAACATGACCGACCGCTTTGCCGCACTGGTGGCGCTGATCCACAGCGGTCTTGATGCCAGCGCCTTCCTGCAACGCTTCTACGACGATTTCGCGGGCGAAGCGCTGGTGATCGACAAGTGGTTCGCCATGCAGGCCGCCACGCCGACCACCGACGTCGCCGCCGTGCGCAAGCTGATGGCGCACCCGGCTTTCACGCTGAAAAACCCGAACCGTGCGCGCAGCCTGCTGTTCAATTTCACCAACGCCAACCCGTCGCAGTTCCACGCGGCGGACGGTAGCGCCTACGCCTTCTGGGCCGAACACGTGATCAAGCTGGACGCGATCAACCCGCAAGTAGCCGCCCGCTTCGCGCGCAGCATGGACCGCTGGCGCCGTTACGCCCCGGCGCTGCAAGCGAAAATGAAAGCCGCGCTGGAGCAGGTCGCCGCCCAAACCAAACTCTCGAACGACGTGCTGGAAGTGATCACCAAGGCACTCGCCAATTAAATTAAAGCCAGGCCCGCGCCCGTCGCTCCGTCATCCTCGCGCGCGCGGGGATCCATAGAACGCCGGCGCAGCCCACATCATCAGCCAGTTTAGAAATTCCACATAAAAGGAAGCCCATGAAACGCATCAGCCTCACCCAATACCTGGTCGAAGAACAGCGCCAGAACAACTCCATTCCCGCCGAACTGCGCCTGCTGATCGAAGTGGTGGCCCGCGCTTGCAAAACCATCAGCCACGCCGTGGGCAAAGGCGCGCTGGGTGAAGTGCTGGGCACCGCCAGCACCGAGAACGTGCAGGGCGAAGTACAGAAAAAACTCGACATCATCTCCAACGAGATCCTGCTCGAAGCGAACGAGTGGGGCGGTCACCTGGCGGCGATGGCGTCGGAAGAAATGGAAACCATCCACAAGATCCCGAACCGCTATCCGAAAGGCGAATACCTGTTGACGTTCGACCCGCTGGACGGTTCGTCGAACATCGACGTCAACGTCTCGATCGGCACCATCTTCTCGGTGCTGAAAGCGCCGGAAGGCATGACCGAGCCGACCGAGCAGGACTTCCTGCAGCCAGGCAGCCGCCAGGTCGCCGCCGGCTACGCCGTGTACGGCCCGCAGACCATGCTGGTACTCACCACCGGCAACGGCGTCAACTGCTTCACCCTGGACCGCGAAATGGGTTCGTGGGTACTGACCCAGCGCGGCATGCAGATCCCGGCCAAGACCCGCGAATTCTCGATCAACGCGTCGAACGCGCGCCACTGGCACGCACCGGTGCAGCGCTACGTCAACGAACTGCTGGCCGGCGAAACCGGTCCGCGCGCCTCGAACTTCAACATGCGCTGGGTAGCCTCGATGGTGGCCGACGTACACCGCATCCTGAACCGCGGCGGCATCTTCATGTACCCGGCCGACACCCGCGACACTTCGATGCCCGGCAAGCTGCGCTTGATGTACGAAGCGAACCCGATGGCCTTCATCGTCGAGCAAGCTGGCGGCGTGGCCACCGACGGCCAGCAACGCATCCTCGACATCCAGCCAACCAAGCTGCACCAGCGCGTACCAGTCTTCCTGGGCTCGCGCGAGGAAGTGGAAGTGGTGACCGGTTATCACAAGGGCTGATCGCCTCTGATCCGTACATAGCAAGGTTATTTTTGCACCACGGCCAAAATTTATTGGTTTTGGACTAGCGTGGTGCGAAGGTTCTTTGTTAGAATGCGGGTCGTCGCCGCTTTAGCTCAGTTGGTAGAGCAGTTCATTCGTAATGAAAAGGTCGCCAGTTCGATTCCGGCAAGCGGCACCAGAACTCAGCAGTAAAAAGTGTCAAGAAGTCTCAAAACCCGCCTCTCTCATAGGGAGCGCGGGTTTTTTGTTGTCTCGTGGTTTACCGGGGTGTAGCATGAAATCCAGGACCCGTGAGGGACAAATTGGCGCTTGTCCCTCACGAAAAATTTTGGTCCCTCAATCGGCGCCGCACCCGGAATGGGATTGAGCACCATGACACTGACCGACCTTTTTATCCGGAAACTCAAGCATTCCGGCAAACCCAGTGGCGACAAATACAGCGACGGCCGCGCGCTGTACCTGCTGGTCAAGGAGTCCAACAAGTACTGGCGGATGAACTACCGCTTCGACGGCCGGCACAAGACGCTGGCCCTTGGCATCTACCCGGAAGTGTCGCTGGCCGAGGCGCGCGAATTATGCGCCGACGCCCGCAAGCTGCTGCGCGCCGGTGTCGATCCGCGGGCGCCGGTGATCGATCCGTACGAGCAGCAGCAGCGGCGCCAGGATGCGCAAAACACCTTTCGCGCGCTGGCCCTCCTGTGGCTGGCGAAGATGGACGCCAGCCGCAGCGCCGCCACCCAGGAGAAGGTGCTGGCATGGCTGGAGCACGACGTCTTTCCCTACATCGGCAGCATGCCCGTATCAAGCATCAAGCCGCGCGACGTGCTGGGCGTGGTGCAGCGGGTGGAGGCGCGCGGCGCCGTCGATTCGGCCCACCGCATCAAGCAGCTGTGCGGCCAGGTGCTGCGCCATGGCGTGGCGATCGGCTGGTCGGAGCGCGACGTGACGCCGGATTTGAAGGGCGCGCTGATCGCCGTCCCGCGCACTAATTTTGCCGCCATCACGGAGCCGAAGGAACTGGCGGTGCTGCTGCGCGCCATATACGCCTACAACGGCCATATCGTGGCCGTGTCGGCGTTAAAACTGGCGCCGCTGGTGTTTGTACGTCCGGGCGAATTGCGCGCCGCAGAATGGCGCGAATTCGATCTCGATGCCGCCGCGTGGCGCATCCCGGCCGCCAAGATGAAAATGCGCATGGAGCACATGGTGCCGCTGTCCACGCAGGCGCTGGAGATCCTGCGCCAGCTGCGCCGCATCACGGGCCAGGGCAAGTACGTTTTCCCCAGCCTGCGCACCGAGCAGGCCTGCATGAGCGAGAACACCATCAACGCGGCCTTGCGCGGCATGGGCTTTGCCAAAGAGGTGATGACAGCGCACGGCTTCCGCGCCACGGCGCGCACGATCATGGACGAAGTATTGGGCGAGCGCGTGGACCTGATCGAACACCAGCTGGCGCACCGCGTGATCGACCCGAACGGCCGCGCCTACAACCGCACCGCGCACCTGCCGGCACGCGCCGCGATGATGCAGCGCTGGGCCGATTACCTGGACAAGCTGCGTACCGGCGTGGACGTCATTCCCCTTCGCGCCGTTGCGGCTCCCGGCTCCGGTCCCGGTCCGCAGTAACCGCCATCTCCTTCGCCGCGCCTGGCCTTTGGCGCGGCGCAGCGTCATACGCCGGTCCGCGCTGGACGATGCGCGCCTCGAGCCACTGCGCCACATCTTCCTGCAACCACCCCACCGACCGCGCCGACAGCTTGACCGGGGCAGGGAAGGTGTGCAGCTTGATCTCGCGGTACAGCGTGGCGCGCGATAGCCCGCACAGGTGCAGCACCTCGCGGATGCGCAGCAGGCGAGAAGTGCCGGGCGGGCTGTCGGTGTGGCTGGTGTTCATGCGGTGTCTCCTCGTCGCGGCAGGTCTAGCCACAAAGTAGGGCGCCGACCACCAGGCGGGTTTGTCGCAGCGCCAGCTTGAAGCGACTTGCGCCGGAAAGATGGCGCACGCTTGAGTTTGCCCAATGCTGCGAAAAAGAAACTGGTGTTTTAACTTCCTGTCTGAATCTTTTACGTGCGGCATCATCCGCCGACCCTCCCGCGCTGCGCCGGCACAGTTCGGCTGCCGATGCGGCTCAGTTCGCTGAGCCGTACTCATTCATAACAAAGCTGGGGCCGTCTCAGGCCTGCAGTAATAGTAATAATAAGAATAATAAGAAGAATAATAATATTATTATTACTATTTGATGAGCCCGGAAGCTGCGACGTGGCAAGACGACATTGCCGCGAGGCCGGGCCATCATGAGCGCGGACGTCGGCAGGATGCATCGCATCGTCCACGTTGCCGATACGGGGCATGAGCAGGGCGGCGGCACCCAGTTGCTGACGGTGGGTGCGGTGCGCCAGCGGGCACGCGCAGCATGAACAACGTCGGCGCCGTCATGCAGCAGCGGCGCCGCACGCACCTGGCAGGTCGGCAGCTGGAGCCGGTTAAGTCCTCAATAATCTGAAATCCATACCTGCGGATTTATCTGCTGCCTGAGTTTCGGTCAGAACCCTGCCAAAACCGCGCAAAAACCCGCTCAAACCGGCCAACCTACCGGACACTTTCGTGAATCAATCGACGCTGAGAGCCGGGCAGGATAGGTGAAGTAGGCCTACACGCGAGCGTGTATTCCTCCATCACAACTCCTTATTCGCACTTCGTGCTCAACGGAATCCTGCTGTGCGAGGCTGGGTGGCCGGAACGACAGCAATGCTCAGCGCATGCGCGACTGGATGCTGGTCGTCACCGGCGCGGTGATCAGCATGTGCCGGTCAGCACCGATCGCGGCAGGCCGCGGCGACGACAGCAACTTTCGGCACCTTGCCGCCTCAGGCCACCGCGTGACCAGTGCGGGCGATTTGCTTGAGCAGCGGCAGGCCCGCCACCTCTGCGGCTGATTCTCCCTGGCATTAACCTGATTTGCAGAGGACCGGTTCGTGTTAACGCGAAAATCGGGCGCAAAGCGAGTGCTGGTGCGGGTTTGCGGTTCAAGCAGGGGGAGGCTTGTACAACAGAGAGCTGAGACACGTAAACGCGCAAAGCCAGTGCTGGCGCGGGTTTGCGGCCCAACCGGAGGTTGCGTGATGTGTGAGAGATTGGCGGGGGCGCGGGGAAGCCCCGCACCAGGCCAGGAAGACGGTTTCGAGAGGCTGGAATGCCCCTGCGGTATTTTCGGCAGGACACGAACGGGCACAAATGGGCTACGCGCAGGCTACGAATGAGCTACGGATGGGCTACGGATGAGCTACGAACAGGCTACGAATGAGCTACGAGTAGGCCACGAACAGGCTACGAACAAATTGCAAATAGAATATTCTGGCCGGGGAACCTCAGCAGTGGTCCTTTAATGGCGCCCCCCTTGGACCGAGCGCGCATCGCTCTGCGCCTGATGCTGGTGATTAATTACTCGCTGAGGATTTGACGGTTGCCGCCATGTCAACGATACTTCGGCATGTCTAAATGCTAAATCGCATAAAAAATGGATTGATGGATAACCTCTTGACCGGTCGCATCCGCATCACCCCATCTGTCCGATTCCATTAACGTGTAGCCATGACCCTAATCCTGCCCCAGCGCGAATCCCTCACCGTCGAGTTCAAGAGCGACCGCAAGCGTCTGTCCGACAACGATCTGGTCGAGGCCATCATTTGCCTGGCTAATGCTGACGGTGGCGAACTGTGGCTGGGCGTGGAAGACGACGGCACGCCAACGGGCCTGCATGCCGAACATATGCATCTGGCCGGACTGGCGGGACTGGTGGCCGCGCGCACGTCGCCGTCGCTGGCGGTCGTGGTCACGCCGGTCGCGCTGGGCGCTGTGCAGGTGGCGCACATTGCCATACCCAAATCGCATGGCGAAGTGGCGACCACCGGCGGCGTGTATCTGCGCCGGCGCCTGAAGGCCGACGGTCAGCCCGAATGCGTGGCGATGTTGCCGCATGAGCGCGCCAGCCGCGCCACCACCTTCGGCCTGGTGGATGCTTCCGCACAGGCGGTGGCCGGCGCCAAGCTGAGTGACCTGGACCCGCTGGAGCGCGAACGGCTGCGCCAGAGCGTGCAGCAATATGGCGGCGACCGCGTGCTGCTTGAACTCGATGACGAAGCGCTTGATGGCGCGCTGGGATTAACCACACGGCAGAGCGATGGCACGCGTGTGCCCACGCTAACGGGCCTGCTGTTGCTGGGCAAAGAGCTGGCGCTGCGCGAACTGGTTGGGACGCATGAATTCGCGTTCCAGGTGCTGGCGCGCGAGGCGGTCGGCTTCAACGAATTTCGCCGCTTCCCGCTGCTCAAGGCGCTGGACTGGCTGGAGACGAATTTCCGCCCATACAATCCCGAGCGTGAGATACAGGTCGGTCTGTTCCGCGTGCCCGTGCCCAAGGTCGATCTGGGCGCCTTCCGCGAGGCGGTCGCCAACGCGCTGGTGCATCGTGACTATCACCGCATGGGCGCGGTGCATGTCCGGATGGACGACGAAGGGCTGACGATCAGCAACCCGGGCGGCCTGATGGATGGGGTAACGCTGGCGAACCTGTTGACCACCGAACCGCGCCCGCGCAATCGCACACTGGCCGACGCGATGAAGCGCATCGGTATGGTCGAGCGCTCGGGGCGTGGCGTCGACAAAATCTATCGCGGCATGTTGCGCTTCGGGCGTCCCGAACCGGACTACCGGCGTACCGATCCCACCAGCGTTATCCTGCGCCTGGCCACGACGGATGCCGACGAGGCTTTCCTGAAGCGATTGGTCGAGGAAGAGGGGCGGCGCGGCAGCGCATTGCCGATCGATAGCCTGATCGCCTTGGCGGCGCTGCGTGGCCAGAAACGCCTGACGACCGAGGAACTGGCCATCCATATCCAGCGCGAACCGGCGCAAGCAAAGCGCACCCTCGAGGCGTTGGTTGAAGCTGGGCTTGCGCAAGCCCATGGCACAACGCGTGGCCGCACCTATACGCTTGCAGCAGGCGTTTATCAGGCTGAAGGAGGCAAGGCTGCCTACACGAGGCAGATGGGTTTTAGCAATCTCCAGCATGAGCAGATGGTGCTGAGCTATGTGCGCCAGCATGGATCGGTGCGTCGTAGCGACGTAACTGACTTGTGTCGCCTGACCTCGATTCAAGCGAGGGATGTATTGAAGCGTCTCAGGCAGTCTGGGCGACTGCAGCAGCTCGGCGAGAAGCGGGCGGCATATTACGTTCTGGGTGATGCTGAGTAGCTTAGTATTAGACGTCTTTGGACGTGGCTTTGGATCTGTTTTAGACGTCTTTCAATAATTTTTTCATTGAAATCAAAGAACTATAGAACTTAACGGATATCTATGCATTGGGTATTGGATGAAGTTGAACGCCGGACGTGAGTTTGGAGCAACTGACCGCGATGGGTTGGCGCTATGTGGCAGGTAATCTGGCCCAGCCTACCAAGACAGGTCGGGCGAGTTTCGTCTCGGCCAAACTGGCAGATTTTCCGCCGTTGCTGATGGTCTTCCCAGCCATCGTCCGTAAATGATACTGCGGACTGTTTAGCTTGTTCCTTGTTGCTTGCCTTCTTGTTTTTCACGCCGGGTCAGCTCCCGCTTTCGAGCATTGCCGACTGCTAGCCGCTCTATAGACTCCAGCAGCCGGTTAGCGTTTTTCGGGGAACCGAGAAGATACAACGTTTCCTCGATGCTATTGAAATCCGCCAAGGACAGCATGACCACGGCATCCCCGCTTTGACGGGTAATGATAGCAGGGCTGTGGTTAGTGCAGACGTCGTCCATCAAAGCTTCAAGTCTGGCGCGTGCCTCGCTGAAATTTAGGATCTTCATTCGCTCTTTGCCTTTCTGGAAGGTTCCCGGCATCAAGGTTTAAAGAAGTCTTCTGACCGCACCACCATGCAAAAGCTCATGGGAGGCGATAGAGGAGCGCCGCTGTGCAGCGGTAGTCTACGATTATCGGATTGAAACGTCCTGCACTTGCAATTGATTTTTAAGATAGGTCTCGTGTCGAGCTAGCCACACCGCCGGGTCAATTTTCTCGCCGCCCTTTCCTGACCTTATCATAGCCAGCCTAGCGGCTTTGGTTCGCTCATTCTTATCAGGCGTCAGAAAACAGAACAAGATAAAGTCATTCTCAAAAAAGATGCGTTCAAGCGCCAACAGGCGTTGCCCTTCTGCGATAAGCGGGTCGTATCTCTGCAACCGACCAGCTGTAGCTTCCACTTGCTTGGACTTACGTCGGAGGTTAGGCTCTTTGACAAGCGCTCCCGCTACTTCATATGCGCGAACGATATCATTTACACCCTCGTAGAGGGTATTGAAAGCACCAGCCGTTGCTAGTTCGAGTGCGGACAGTGAACCAAGCCTATACGGGAATGAACGATCTTCATGTTTTTTATTACCTTTGCTATCGATTTCGGTCCGCCGCCGTGTGGCTACGACAGCGACTTCGAATGTCCGCGTCCTGATCATATCCTGGATACGCCTCATCGTCAGAGTTCCCAACTGCCCGGTAATGCTACGGACACGAGACTCCAAAACTTTGACATCTGCGTGGATTTTGCTCAATGCATCGAGACGCGAATCCTTCACCGCGATTGCTTCAGCCAACGACGCGATCCGGGCCTTGCGATTCTTTTCGTTTAGGTAGTGGCTAAGGTCCGTAGCCAAGCGTCGGTCGGCGCCGAATTTTTTCACAGCACAGTCGCCGCCAACCAGAGTCAACTTTCCGTCGACTCGCTCTGCTAACCACCCATGGTTATGTGGCTCTTCACACAACTTTCCGTTTTCTTTTTGTACGCAGCAGCGTACTTTTTCCAGGACATGATAATCGCCGTATAGACGTTTATAGTTTGCTGGACTGAGTGGAGCATTTAACTCGAATTGCTCAAGTGCCTCAACCTCTTCGAAACTGCCAAAGGTGCGGATTTCAACTTCGGCTAAGTCAAGCATTGCTCTCATGACGAGGATTCCAGAGGTTATAACGGTCTATTATACTGTACGTCCATACAGCCTTGCAATCTTCGCCTGATGTGCGTTTTTGTTCTCTTTGTCGCGACGCCAGCGGCTCTAACTGGGAGCCAAAATAGACCTATTTCCGTCGGTACTTATTCATCTACATGCCACTGGCGACTGGGCGGTTTTGGCGGAGAGGATCAACTGAAAAATCTGCTGACCATACGTTCTATAAATCTCAAGCTATAAGCTTAGTTGCATTGACGAAAATCGGGATAATTATTGAAGCCGACCGACATTTAACCGTTTTGCTACTACCTGCAGCGTATTGAGCAGGCCCAATGCAAGTAGTTCATGAAACATCTTCAAGTACTCTTTGGTGCTATCGAGCCGCTGGTGCGAATTTGCTTATCAAATGCGCCACGCCTGTCCAGAGCAGAGGTCTACAAACTATTGCGACAATGGATATCAATACGATATACAAGCCAAAGTGTTGTTACTAATTATTTTCTCCATCGATTAATAACATCCGAGAACGTTACCTCTCTCCATGGGGAAACCCATTCGTTTTGAACTTTGACACTTTGGGAGTGGGGCTCCGGATCGGGACGAGGCATCTTAATTACAGCAGGCAATAAAACAGCGTCTCCGACAACTACGCATTCACCTGGTGCTAGATTAGGCAGAATCTCGGTAATTCCACTTGTATTGTCAGGGAATAGACGTCGGACATAATTCTGATCAGCATCGTTAGTTAGGCGGAGCGACATAAAATTATTGCATTGCGCAAATATTGTTTCTGATACCTCCGATGGGCGCTGGCTGACGACCATCAAACTTAGCCCATATTTACGCCCTTCCTTGGCTATGCGTTCAAGAGATTTTTTTGAGGCACGATATGCAGCGTCATTATGCCGTGGAACATAATTGTGTGCTTCTTCGCAGACTAACATAACAGGCACATCGTTTAAACCACCCTGGGAATGCTGAAGTTTTGAATAGTGAAAGCAAAAATCAAAGATCAGTCGCGATACAAGACTAACGGTTATACTTAATACTTCAAACGGTATTCCGCTTAAGTCAATTATCGTTACATTAGATTTATTAAGATAGCCTAAAAACTGGCGCATCAAGGATTCAAAATCCTTTGTTTGGTAAGGAGTGCCATCTTCCTTTACATTTTTCAGTAAAAAATTTAGGCGCTTGTCGGTAAGTTTCGCCTCTAGCCTAGACGCGAATCTATTAAATTCACCATTGAAGGGTCCGTTTGTAGCCTTTGTTGCATTTGCTGTGGACGGCGGAACGAAAGACAAAATTTTATCGAAGTAATTATCTTTCCTGCTATTGACTAAAGTGCCATCAACTAGTTTTGGCTTATCTTCACCCTCCAATCGACTGATTACCTCGCGGTTCATATTTTCAATGTAGTGGTAAACCTCTCTTATGGAAAAATAAACTGGAGTATCGTAAGTAATTTCAAGGGTGGAAGGATTGTACTTCTCTTTATTCAGTATAACTGCATGCTTGAATTGGCTAACTTGATTGTGCGAGTTGGATTCATTGCTTTCGATAAATATACTTTCCAACTCCTCCGAATTCATTAGCCAATACGGGAGATGAAGAGTTTCCACGTCAAGCCTATTAAGCGAAAAAGATTCATCTGAGTGCAACGTAAATGCTGCTGTATATTCATCATGAATATCAAACATTACTATATGCGAGTTATTTTGCAATGATTTGTTTGAATTTTTTTTGGAAGTGATGCCAACCACATCCTGTAGAATTCGGGTTACGGTACATGATTTTCCTGATCCAGTGGAACCGACAATCGCAATATGCTTACTAAAAAACTTATTCCCATCGATTTTATATTCAATTTCTTTATTCATTAACAATGTGCCGAGCGAGAAATTATGCTGAGCATCATGCGAAAATATTATGTCTAAAGTTTTTTCGTCGGCAACATATGCTTGCTCAGTCGGGACTGGTAAAAGCAAACTGCCGCGATCAAAATTTTTGCCGTCAACTAAGGTACCGATGGCTTGGCATTCAACATGGAATTGCCAAACTGGATCCGCCTCTGCCGTCGTGGGCGTTATGATACCTTTGATATTTCGAATTGTTGCAATCGTGAAGTCATGATTGCCTTGGGAAATTTTCAGAAACCGACCGACTTGCAAACCAGCTTTGTTGTTCTCGAAAATCGAAAGATCGTCGATTGCAACAACTATCGCACCTGGTGCACAAGAGAGAACTTTGCCAATATTATTCGTAGACATCTGATAACCCCATCATAAATTTGAGCTCTTCGAAAGAATCAGTTCCCAAGTTCTCAACAACGACGTCTTCAGTGTCGAGGTTAGGAAATACATTATCGCTGATAACGAAAATATCATCACCTTTCCTTTTGTTAAGAATCGTCCCGTTTCTTTCCCAATTCAGTATCCTCAAAAGAAACTCCCTAGTTGATACCCCATCATTTTTTTCTGACATGGGTTTTCGTAAGAAACGCTCTTCAATGAAAACATTGGCTACATGACCGTCGTTCGAAGTCACAGCTTTTTGATGAAGGCGAACAACAATGGAATTAAATCGCGCGTCATCTATTACCAGGCAAAAAGTTGGTGTAATTATATGTGCTGGCTTGTAATGATACTTTTCCAAATAATCCTTTATGAATAAAACTATTTTATCGTCAAAGTCGTGTATTTTATTGGAATCGATAAGGAAATACCTTAGCCTCGCATTCTTGGCCAAGTTGGGCTTCAATTGCTTTCGCCTAGCTTCTAAAAGAATTTTTTTAGTCTTTAAAGATAATGTCCACTGACTTATCGCTGTTGTCTTGATCTCACGCAACTTATCAAGCATCTGCGTTTTCGTTATAATTCGAAGAGCTTTGTCATGAAGGATACTCAATGAAGCGATCTGTTGAATTGCATTTGGATAAACCAATGTTTGTACTTCTATTGCACTGATTCCTTCTCTTGTTAAAAGATCGACAGCTTCAGTTACCATCACGTCGTAGGATGGGCCCAGTTTTGCTGAAAATTTTAGCAAAAAAGCATCAATATCCACCACTCCATTTAATTTTTCAATATAACTTTTGAATTCTTTATTTTCAGAGTTCAAAGCAGCATGAATAATATCTTTTCCAATTTTGAAATCCTCCTCTTTCATATTCGGGTAATGCGAGAATAAAATATACTCAATCTTACCGTTTGAATTGAAGTGAAAGTGATCAAGCATTTGCAGAATGGGCTTAAAAACAGAGCTTGCATTAAATTTTTCAGCAGTTTCATGATATTTACATTGGATTGCTTTTATTGTCCCTTCGGATGCAATTTCGATGTCTTCTATAATTCCTTCTATAGAAACTGGAGATTCGCTATCCGCTTTCAAGATCTCCACAAGCGTTTTATTAAACTGATACAAGAACCCTTGAATTGTGTAATCTGCGCTTCTGCTCATTTGATAAAACCTCAAGAAATAGTGAGTAACCCTCAGGATTAAATATTTTCATTGAGCAACATGCATTTTAGAATAGTATTGTTTTGGAATTATTGGTTTTCATTTAAAGGCAATGATTTTACTATTTGTCATGTGTTGGCTTGAAGATGTTTTAAAAACACTGTTAACTATGCTGCTTCCAAGAATTACTTTTACGTTGTAGAGTGTTGAATCCAGCAAGTAAAAGGCGATGTCGGTGGTATCGGAGCGACGCAACCTTTGCATCGCGTCGCTGCGTGCTCGCATCTAGTGTTTTTTTGCAGGCTTGGCGTACCTAGGCGTCAAGGCGCTGCGCTCGATGGGCTTGGCATGTGCATCACTGCATCTGAATTGAAAAGCGCCGACGCGTGGTTGAATAGCTAGCGTAGCCAGATTTGCGTGATAGTCTTTGCAGACATTCTCGATCGCTTTCCCTATGCGATTTCATGCGCAACGGATACCCCTATAACAGCAAAAAAAGAATAATTGAGAAAAATACCATGCTTCTTCCTTTAATTTATATTGCTGCATTATCTTGGGGAGTAAGCTCAAAATTAGAAGGAGCTTCGCTTGTTACTCAGTCGAACGTTGAGCTGCTATCAGGATATCATCTTTGCATCAGCGAAATATCCTCCAAATGTCACATCATGCGAGCTGAAGCGAAAAAAATTTGAACCTTCCCCACGTCCCTCAGTCCAACGCACAAGCAGCTCGGAAATTGGCCACGTTCAATTGCTCCAGAGCACGCCGGGAACCATACTGGCGAACAAGAGTCCGCCTGAGGGACAAGCGAGGGACATTTGGTCTCTGGGAGAGGTGCGCCATAGCGGAATTAGGTTCCGGCAAGCGCATGAGAAATGGGCAATAAATTGAGTCAAGACGTTAAAAAACCCGCTTTTTATACAAGAAGCGGGTTTTAGACGTTCGCGATAGTTTCGTCGCTGACCTACATGCGACTTTCTGGATCAGCCCGCCGCTCGGGTGGTTCGCCTTCCTCAAAGCCGGCGACAAACAGCATCATCACGTCGCTGGCAACTTTTTCCTGTCCTGCTTCGAGCAAATCGTTGGCGATCTTGGTCAGATCGGCCGGGCTGGCAGCGGCATGCAGCGTGTCGATGGCATGTCTCGTCACCTTGCCAAGCTCAAACGCCAGTTCGGCGATCATGGTCTTTTCTGGGCTACTCATTCTTACTCTTTCGTTTTGGGCGCGGTGGTCCGCGTGGTGGGCTGTTGCAGGTTGATGCACCCGCTCGACTCAGCATAGCAGCTTGCCGTCCGGGTTCTTCACACCCTTCACACCCTTCATGCCCGTACCGCGCACTGTTTCCCCTGAAGCGACAGAGCGTCGCTGCGCAGGTGGTTTATCCGGGACCGCGGCGCGGCGATACTGCCGCATCGGTTTCCGACACTTCCCCCTTACGCTTCTTCAGGAGAACAGACATGCAACGCTTACTTTCCGGACTCATCTTTGCCACCACCGCGCTGTCCGCCACCGCGCCGTCGCAGGCCGCTGCGCCCGACGTCAAAATGTACCGGCTCGACTGCGGCCACATGACGCTGGGCGACAAATCGGTGTTCTCGGACGCCGGCCTGTACAAGGGCCAGTCGCAGGACATCGTCATGTCGTGCTACCTGATCAAGCACGGGGAGGACTGGGTGCTGTGGGATGCCGGTTTGCCGAAAAAGTACCTGGCCGGTCCGGTCGTGGAAGGCACGTTTAAAACCAGGCTTGACCGCACGATCGTCGATCAGCTCGGCGACCTCGGCTTGCGCGCCGACGACATCGATTATGTCGCCGTGTCGCATGCGCACTTCGACCATTCCGGCCAGGTCAATGATTTTCCCAAGGCGACCCTGATCATCCAGCGCAGCGAACTCGAGGCCATGGCCGATACCGAAAACGCGACCGCGCATTACATGGACGCCGGCTTGTTCAGCGCCCACCTGGCAGGTAACAGGCACGAACGCGTGCGGGTGATCGACGGCGATGTCGACCTGTTTGGCGACGGCACGCTCAAGACGATCCAGACCCCGGGCCACACCCCGGGGAGCATGGCGCTGTTGCTCAAGCTCGGCAACGCCGGCTACTACGTGCTGTCCGGCGATCAGTGGCATTTCACGGAAAACTATCGTCGTCAGCAAGTGCCCACCTGGAACTACGACCATCACCAGACCATTGGGTCAGGCAAAAAACTCGATGACGTGATCGCGGCTCATCACGCCACGCTGGTGATCCAGCACGAACCTGCCGACAATCGGAAACTGCCGACCTTGCCGCGTTTCCTCGACTGAGTTACCGCTGCAGCGTCGCCACCAGGTGGTCGAGCACCACCCGGGTTTTCGCCGTCATCTTGCGGCCCACCGGTATCAGGGCGTGGACCGGTGGCGCTGCGACGTCCGCCTGCGGCAGCACATGCACCAGGCGACCGCTGGCTACCAGCGGGGCGGCAAAGCCGTCGATCAGCTGCGCGACGCCGAAGTCGCAGGCCGCCGCTTCCACCAGCGTGTGACCGTCCGCCATGATCAGCACGGGGGCGGGCGCCAGTTCGCGCTGCACGCCGTTGTCGTTCACGGACCAGCCATGCAGCTGCCCAGAGGTACTGCGAAACAGCACGGCGTCGTGCGCGTGCAGGTCGGCGACCGCGGTAATGGCAGGGCGCTGCTGCAAATACGCTGGCGAGGCGTACAGGCCCATGTGCAGGTCGCAGATCTTCCTCACGGTCATGTCGCTGTCGGCCGGAAGATGGCCGATCCGTACCACGAGATCCCAGCCGTCACCCACCGGGTCGGACCGGCGGTCGCTGAGCGACAGTTCCACGATCACCTTCGGATATCGCGCACGCAGCGCGCCGAGGGTGGGCAACACCACGCGTCCAAAGCCGGCAGGCAGGTCGACGCGCACGCGTCCCACCGGCTCTGCGCGATTGATCGCCAGCGCCTGTTCTGCGTCGCGCAGGTGCTCGAGCGCGGCGCGCGCGGCAGCCAGGTAGATCTGGCCATCCTCGGTGATGTGTACGGCGCGCGTAGTGCGCTGGAACAGCAGGGTGGCCAGGTGTTTTTCCAGCCGCTGGATGGCTTTGCCGACGCTCGATTTATTGGTGCCAAGCCGCTCGGCGGCCAGTGTAAAGCTGCCTGTCTGCGCCACGGCGACGAACGACGTGATGTCCTGCAGCGAGGCGCCGGTGATTTCCTGCATGATGGCTCCGGTGGCGACAAAAGGTCGCAGTCTGCCACACTAGTCGGGCAGGATGTAATTGAGCAGCACCAAGCACCAGAATATGGCGCCGCCAATGATCCACGCGTAATTGGCCGCAGTGAAGTGAGTGTTGCTATGGCCACCGGGATCGTTGCAACTGGCGTTGATTTTTTCCTGTGCAGTAGTGTAGAGCAACAACAGGGGAGCCAGGATGATCAGTGACAGCGTGTCCGTATAAGGAGAGCCGATCTCACGATAGGCGAGACGATCCAGGAGTTGCGAAGCAATCATCAACACCACGAGCTGCGTGGCATGCTTGCCGCTTTCCCATGCTTCCACTGCGGGTTTGTCACTTCCCAGGGCCTTCACTTCCCGGAACAGGGCGTGAACAAAAAAGACCGCAAAAAATGCCCGTGCTATCGGCCAGAGATCTTCCCGATCCTTATCGTCACTTGCCCATTGATTCTTGTAGCCAGCCCAGTTCCTGTAAAACCAGTACAAGCTGTAGAGCCCGAGCGTTGCGACAAACAAGACGGAAAATTTTTTGATCGAGACAACATAAAATATCTGTCCGCCCCGGGTTGCTGCTGCCGGACTGCGGTTGTCGATAAGTGCTTGCTGATTCATGTAGCATCCAAAATAATAATAGCCTTCTTCGTAAATACACTAAGATTGCCAACAGGATATCATCTTGCACATATGAAATACACAGTCGGTAAGCATTTATTCAAATCTAGCGTACAGGCCGCCTGCGCCAGCGTGCTGCTGTCCTGCGCGGTACTGGGGGGGGCCGCAAGCACTGCCACCGCTGCCGTCAAGGAAGAACAGTTCGACCTCAAGACGTTCTCCTTCGCCCGGATCACCTTGCAGGACAGTGACAGCGCTCCGGTGCGCTACTACCTCTCCAAACCGGCGCACAAGGCGCCGCTGGTCCTGTATATCCAGGGTTCGGGCTGCGTTGCGCCATTCTCCGGGCTGGGCACGCCCAACCGGCACTCGAACATCTATTCGTGGATCCCGCTCGCTGCCGAAAAGCGCTACGCCGTCATGGCCGTCGAGAAGCCATTCCAGTCGGAAGAGCCACAGCAGGGCGATCCCGGTTCGGCAGTCGGCTGCGCCGGTGATTTCAATCGCCACTTCTCCTACGACACGTGGCTGGCCACGCTCAAGCAGGCAGTGCGCCATGCACTGGCACGGCCCGACGTCGACGCACGGCGCGTGCTGGTGATCGGGATGTCGGAAGGCGCGCCCATGGCCGCCGGGCTGGCGCGTGAACTGGCCGAGGTGACGGACGTGGTGCTGATCGCTGCCAACGGACCGACCCAGCTCTACGACTTCGCCGCCAACATCTATCGCTCGAACGGCAGCGACGAGGACAAGCTCAAACAGCTGCAGGAGCTGGACCGGACCTACGGTGCGATCGCCGCCGATCCGACGAGCACCAGCAAGTTCGCCTGGGGCCACCCGTACCTGCGCTGGAGCAGTTTCTTTGCGCAGTCCACGGCGGAGAACCTGGCGCACTCGAAGGCGCGCGTGTACCTGGCCAGCGGCATGCAGGACGACAGCGTGCCGATCCTGTCCACCGAAGTGCTGTACGCGCAGCTGCGCACCCAGGGCCGGGATGTGACGTTCCGCCGCATTCCATTGGCCGGACATCAACTGGTGCCCGCAGGCCGGCCGGTGCCGGAGGCGCAGCCCGAATACGACGCCTTCATGGCGTGGTTCGAACAGCGCTGACGGACCAGGCGCCTTACTGCAGCAGGGCTACCTTGCGCTCGGCCTTGTCCAGGTGGAAGCGCAGCACCAGCTGCGCCGGCATGCTGGCCTGGTCCTGCATGCTGGCCGAGGCGGATGCCGCTTCTTCCACCAGCGCGGCATTCTGCTGGGTCACCGCGTCCATCCCGGTGATGGCCTGGTTGACATGGCCGATGCCGATGCTCTGTTCGTGCGAGGCGGCGGTGACCGCAGTCATGATGGTGGTCACCCGCGAGACGCTGGCCACGATCTGGTCCATGGTGGCGCCAGCTTCGGCCACCAGGTCGCTGCCCACCTCGATGCTGTCGACCGAGTCGCCGATCAGGGTCTTGATTTCCTTGGCTGCGGCCGCGCTGCGCTGCGCCAGGTTGCGTACTTTGCTGGCGACCACCGCGAAGCCGCGTCCCTGTTCGCCGGCGCGGGCCGCTTCCACGGCTGCGTTCAAGGCCAGGATATTGGTCTGGAACGCGATGCCGTCGATCACGCTGATGATATCGACGATGCGCGTGGCCGAGCTGTTGATGGCGTCCATGGTCTGCACGACCCTGGCGACCACTTCGCCGCCCGGGTGCGGCCACACGTAGCGCACATAGCCGGAACCGGCGGTGCTGGCGCCAGCGGCGGCGATTTCGCGGTACAGGTAATAGTTGTTGATGTCCTTGAAGCCGCTCATGTCTCCGCTGGCGATGGCGGTATAGCCGTCTTCGCCGAAACGCAGCGAACGCACAACGTCGATGGCGCGGCGCTGGGCTTCTTCTTTCGTGATCTGGCCGGCAGTGACCTGCGCATCAAAATGCTTGACGATGCTCAGGCCCGCCTGGTTGACGTTGGTGAGATCCTTCTGGCGCTCCTCCAAGCGCAGATCGCGCGTCTGGATCGCGCCGTGGACAAAAATGACAAAGATGCAGAGCAGACTCAATATCAGGGGCAGCCATAGTTTTTGCTTGAACGATAAATTCTTCATTGATAATATTTTTTGTACATACTGAGGAAAAGTAATGTCAATTAAATAATTATTTCTGAAAAAGTAATTTCCTTGTGGAATTTATTAATTGGAGGGGAGATTCTAAATTCCCTGTCGGTCTATAATGCGTGGCCTCCCTCGTCACAACATCACATGGTTCCACTGTCCCTACGCGCATTGCGGCTGGCCGCTCGCCCCGTGCTGCTCCTGCTGGCGCTTGCGCCGGCCATCGGCTACACGACACCCGCGCCACCGCCGCCGCAGGTCTTCGACAGAGCCCAGGTCGAAGTGCCGGTTGCGCCGTACCGGCAGAGCACCTTGCAGCATGTCGCCTGGCGCAAGCGCGATGGCGCGCCGTCGGCGGCGATCGCCATGGCCCAGGACAGCCGTGGCATGCTGTGGTTTGCCAATTACGAGGGACTGCACCGGTTTGACGGGGTGCGCTTCGACCGCGTCGATGCGGTCGATGGCAACAAGCTGCTGACGACCGATGTGTCGGCAGTCAGCGCGTACGGCGACGCCCTGTGGGTAGGTTACCGGTTCGGTGGCGTGAGCGTATTCGAGCGCGGGGCGGTGACGCACTACCGCGAAGAGCAGGGCCTGCCGGCGCGCACCACGCAGAGCCTGGCGCGCACTCCTGACGGTGTGATGTGGGCGGCTACTTACGTGGGGCTGTTCCGCCGCGACGGTCAACGGTGGTCTGCCATGGGCACGGGCGACGGTGTCACGCCGGGAAACTTTCGCCACCTTATCGTGACGCACAATGGCGCCTTGCTGGCGTACGGGACGGAAGGCCTGTATATCAAGCAGCGCGGCAACCAGCGCTTCCGGCGCATCGCCGGCTTGCCGGACATTGATAGTGGCGACGTGCGCCCGGACGGCACCATCCTGCTCAAGGGCGATGACCGCAGCCTGTTCATTATCGACCCGGTGACCGAGGCCGTGCGGCCACTGGCGCTGCCAGGTTTTACCCAGCAACGGCTGGACGTGTTCCAGGAAAACCATGGCGGCTTGTGGATCATGACGCCGCGGGGCTTGTACCTGGTCGATCCGTCGCACCCGGCGGGCAGCGCGTATTCGATCGAGGGCGGTTTGAGTGGCCGCAATGTGCATACCCAGCTTACCGACCGTGAAGGCAACGCCTGGATGACCACCGAGGGCGGTGTCGATCGCATCAGTCATGGCCGCATCAGCAGGCTGGAATCTGCGGGCGCCCAGTCCATGTTCATGAGTGTGCTCGCTGGCGCGGACGGTGCAATGTGGATCGGCAGCCATTCCGCGCCCATGATCGGTTTTGATGAAACCCTGTACCGCCTCGCAGAGGATGGCCGCAGGTTTGCTACCCCGATCCGCAACGTCAGTGCCAGTACCCGCGCACCCGATGACAGCCTGTGGTTCGCGGGTACCGGGTATCTATGGCAGGTGCGCGATGCGCAGTACCGGCGCTGGCCTTTACCGGCCGAGGTCTCCGGGGCTTCGGTGCAAGCCATGGCGACCGATACCAACGGCGTGTTGTGGCTTTCGATCGTCGGCAACGGTATTTATACCTTCAGCGACAGCATGTGGGACCGGCCCGCGATGCCGGAACTGGCGGCGCGTACGGCGATTTCATTGCACCGCGACGGGCAGGGGAGGCTGTGGTTCGGCTACCCGAAAAACGCCGTCGCCATCCTGTCGCCCGGCGGCATGCTGCGGCAGTTGGGAGCCGGTGAGGGTCTGGAATCCGGCAATATCCTGGCCATCAAAAGCCATGGCGATCATGTGTGGGTAGGCGGCGACCAGGGCTTTGCGTACTGGAACGGCCAGCGCTTTCGCACTGTGCGCGATGAGGGCGGCGCCGAGATCACCGGCGTGTCGGGCATCGTGGAGAACGCCGCCGGCGACTTGTGGCTGCACGGCGCCGGCGGCCTGATGCATATCGGTGCGCGCGATCTGGCCGCTGCGCGCAAGAGCGGCGCCGGGGCGGTACCCATGGAACGCTTCAATCACCTGGACGGCTACGGCGGCATCGCCTCCCAGTTGCGCCCCATCCCCACGCTGGCCGAAGGCAGCGAAGGCCGTATCTGGTACGCGTCGAGCTCCTACGTCGGCTGGATCGATCCCCGTCACATCACCCATAATCCGCTGATGCCCACGCCGCAGGTGATCGGCCTGCGCGCGGAAGGCCGTTCCTACCCGATCATCGGCGCCGTGCGACTGCCCGCCGGTACCGAAAACATCGAACTCGATTTCACCGCCGCCGTGCTGACCATCCCCGAGCGCGCGCGCTTCCGCTACCGCCTGGTGGGGCTGGAAGATGGCTGGCGCGACGCTGGCACCCGGCGCCAGGCTTTTTATACCAACATGGGGCCGGGCGATTACCGCTTCGAGGTGCTGGCTTCGAACGAGGACGGCGTGTGGAGCACGCGGCCGGCCACGCTCGATGTAGCCATCTCCCCGACGTTCGTGCAGACGCTGTGGTTCAAGCTGCTGTGCGCGCTGGTGCTGGCGCTGGCCGGCTATGGCCTGTTCCGCTGGCGCGTGCAGCTGGCGACGGCGCGCGTGGCCGAGCGCATGCAGGCGCGCCTCGACGAGCGTGCCCGCATCGCCCGCACCCTGCACGACAGCTTCCTGCAAAGCGTGCAGGCGCTGATCATGCGGTTCGATCGCATCAAGCGTGGCCTCGCTGCAGACGATCCGCTGCAACGCGAAATCGACAACGCGCTCGATACCGCCGACGCGGTGCTGCTGGAAGGGCGCGAGCAGGTCTGGGCGCTGCGCTCGGGCGACGACGCGCAACCGGGCCTGCAACGGGCGCTGGAAGAAGCGGCTGCCGCCTGCGGCCAGCAGTACGGCGTGACCGTACATGTCGCGCAGCAGGGCCAGCCGGTGCCGCTGCCCGACAGTGTGCAGCACGAGGTGCACGCGATCGCCCTCGAGGCGCTGCACAACGCCTGCCGCCATTCCGGCGCGGCCACAGTGCACGTCGTGCTGCGCTATGCGACGGATGGCGTGCAATTGCACGTGCTCGATGCCGGCTGCGGCATCGACGACCAGGTGCTGGCCAACGGTGCGCCGCACGGCCACTGGGGCCTGGCCGGCATGCGCGAGCGCGCGCACCTGGTCAACGCCAGCTTGCGCATCAGCCGCCGCGCTGGCGGCGGCACCGAGGTGCGTCTTGACGTGCCGCTGCGATCATAGTGCAGCGGCGGCGCCAGTCCCGGGCCATATCGGCATATCGGCCGCCTGCATCTGGATTGCGCGCTCGACATTAAAAATCAGGTAAGATCATTTTGATAATGTCATTTAGGCATTCCCATTCGCCAGGAGACCCGCATGAATCGTACCGCTGTCGTTGTGCCGTTGATCGTTGTTGCGCTGCTGGGCGCGTGCAAGAAGCGCGAGCCCGAGCCGGCCCCGGCCGCCGAAGCGCCGGTCGCTGTGGCGCCGGCCGCCGCCACGGCACCGCCACCGGCCGAGCAGACCGCGGAGCAGCAGGAACTGGCGCGCAAGCAGGCACTGCTGGCATTCGCCACCCGGGAAGACAAGTTCATCAATGATCCGCGCGCGCAGTGGGCGGCCGAGGCCAAGGCCAGTTCGGTGTTTGGCGACAAGGACAAGAGCGTGTCCGACTCCAACAAGCCGCAAAGCGCGGCGGGGCCGGCCGATGGTCGCAACTGGACCAACGATAATATCGACAAGGGTTTTGACTGGCTGGAAACCACGTATGCCAACCCTGTCAACGCCACCGAGGTACGCGTGGTATTTACCGGCGGCCAGGGCGTGGAGGCGATCAACAAGGTGGAATTGCAGGATACCGATGCCAAGTGGCACACGGTGTGGGAAGGACTGAGCGACGTCAAGAAGGAAGAAAACGGCAACCGTACCTGGTTCGTGCGTACTTTCGACAAGACCGCCTACAAGGCCAAGATCGTCAAGGTAACGTTCGCCAATAACTTGCAGCGGGATTACAAAACTGTGGACGCCGTGCAGCTGGTTGGCGATTAATAGCTGGTTGCCCGGTAGTCAATCGCTGCTAGTTAATCATTGTATTGCGGGTCTGCCCGCGCGGGCAGGCGGCGCCGGTCCGGTTCGTTGAGCACGCGCGCGATCACCGCCAGCGGCACGCCGGCGTCTTCCATGAAGGCGGCCGCTGCGGCGCGGCCCTCGGTTTTCAGCAGGTCGAGCCCGGCTTCGACCGCGATGGCCTTGCTGCGGTCTGGTCGTGACCCTGGTTCCGGGTTGTTCATGGTGCGTCCTGGGTCTGCTGGGGAATATGGGGTGACAATAGCATGAACCACGTGTGGCGTCAGGCGTGGCAGGGCTGGCAGGCGGCGGCAATGGTGCTGACGATATCATCGAGGCTGGCCGGCTTGGTCAGGTGGTCGTTGAAACCGGCTGCTCGGGTGCGCTGGCGGGTGCCTTGATCGCCCCAGGCCGAGAACGCCACGATCGCCACGTCGCGGAAATCCGGCCGGGCGCGCAGCGCGGCCGCCACCTGGAAACCGTCCAGGCCAGGCATGCCGAGGTCGAGCAGGATGACGTCGGGCGCAAATGCCTCGGCTGCCTGCAAACCTTCCTGGCCACCGTAGGCCACTGCGGTCTGGTAGCCGTAGAGGTCGAGCAACTCCGAAGCGACGTCGGCGGCTTGCGCGTTGTCATCGACGATCAGGACGCGTTTTCTAATAGAAGGGGACTGGTCCATGGCTGGCAATCGAAACGTTGGCGACCATCAAGGTCGCGGTCTTTCGGCTGGGTCCAGGCCGGAGAAGGGCTGCGCGCGGGGAGGTGGCACGCAAAGTGTGAAATTTTTCCTACAGGCAAATTATAAATCGAATTTCATTTCTGTGCCGGTAAACGGTTGATAAAAACCGCGTTGTCGCCACATAAGTGGCCTGACCAGATCAATGAAAAGGAATGATGATGAGCGCAACTGACAAGGCTGTCCTGGCTGGTGGCTGTTTCTGGGGCATGCAGGACCTGATCCGTAAAATGCCCGGCGTGGTCGCCACCCGGGTGGGTTACAGCGGCGGCGACGTGCCCAATGCCACCTACCGCAACCACGGCACCCATGCCGAGGCGATCGAGATCGAATTCGACCCGGCAGTCATTTCCTACCGCAAGCTGCTGGAATTCTTTTTCCAGATTCACGACCCCAGCACTACCAACCGCCAAGGCAACGACCTCGGCACGAGTTATCGCTCTGCCATCTATTATGCTGATGAGCAACAGAAGGCAACCGCTCTCGACACCATCGCCGACGTCGATGCATCGGGCCTGTGGCCGGGCAAAGTGGTCACCGAACTGGCGCCGGCAGGTCCGTTCTGGGAAGCCGAGCCCGAACACCAGGACTACCTTGAGCGCATTCCCAACGGCTACACCTGCCATTATGTGCGGCCAGATTGGAAATTGCCCAAGCGCTAAATCTTTATAAATCAGTCACTTGCCGTTCGGAAGGTATCCGGAAGGACGGCGGTGGCGCTGGCCGTTACAGTTCGATCCTGTTTTCAGCAATCCAAAAGGAAAGAACATGAGCCAGCTTTTCACCGCCGTCTACGATATCAGCAGCCCTATCGAAGGTCATCCCAATTTGCGTCTGAACCTGGTCGTCGATGGCCGCAACGACACCATCGTCGGTAATGCCCGGCTCGATGGCGAGCGCGAGATCACGGTACGCGGTCACCATGTCGAAATTGACGGCGAGCAACCAATGCAAGCGATATTGCTTGCAGGCACTCCACCAATTTTTGCTGGCGAAGAGCAACCCAGCGCGTTCCAGTTGCTGATGGTATTGCCTACCGCGTGGAAGGCGGGGCAGGTCTGTTACAAGATGAGCTTTGGCATGAACCAGCCACGGGTGCTGGAAATTCGCGACGGCGTGGCGCACGCGGTGTTGCCCGAGTATATGCATTGACCCGACAATTCATGCGATAAAAAATGGACAAGCGGGCCGTACGGCGCGTCGGACGTTGATAAAAGTTGCTATCATGCGCTTTTGCTCAACCATGTACGTTCACCATGCCTGAGGCCACCTCCGCCGACATCGCCACCTGCGAAAGCGAGCCGATCCGCATACCCGGCGCGATTCAGCCGCACGGTTTCCTGCTGTCCCTTGATTTGTCGCACTTGCCGGACGCAGCGGACGCTTCGGCCGCGCGCGTGGTGCAGGTCAGCGACAACCTGGCCGATTTCACTGGCATGGCGCCCGCCGCCGCGCTGGGCCAGCAGTTGCGCGCCGTTATCGGGGCCGCCGCCGACCAGCTGGCGCCGCTGTTGCGCCTGGACCAGGCGCGCGACCGCGCCAGCTTCCTGGCCACCACGGCGCTCGACGCCGGCGGTCCCCAGTTCGACGTGCTGGCCCACGTGTGCGACGGCTTGCTGGTGCTCGAGTTCGAACCGGCCGCCGGCAACCTCGAGGCCAGCCTGCACCGGCTGTACCCGGTGGTGGGCGACTTCCTCAACAAGATCAATGATGCCGATTCCATCGCCGACATGAGCCAGCTGGCGGTCAACGAGATCGCCGCGCTTACCGGTTTTGGCCGGGTGATGGTGTACAGCTTCGACAAGGACGGTCACGGCACCGTGCTGGCCGAGGCCCTGCAGGACGGCTACGAGGGCTATATGGGCCAGCGCTTTCCGGCCAGCGATATCCCGCGCCAGGCGCGCGAGCTGTACCTGCTCAACCGCATCCGCCTGATCCAGGACGCCAACTACACGCCGGCCGGGTTGCTGCCCGCCATGCATCCGTTCACCGGCCGCGCCACCGATTTATCGCTGGCATCGCTGCGCAGCGTCTCGCCCGTGCACCTGCAATACATGCGCAACATGGGCACACTGGCCTCGATGTCGATCTCGCTGGTGGTGGAGGGCAAGCTGTGGGGACTGCTGTCGTGCCACCATGCCACGTCGCGTCGCCTCAGTTACCACCAGCGCACCGTGTGCGAACAGCTGGGGCAAATCCTGGCGCTGCGCATCCGCAACCGCGCCGACGCCGACGAACTGCAATTCCGGCTTGAAGTGCGGCGCGTGATGGTCAACCTGCTGGGCGGACTGACCCAGGGCACCGACTTCATCGAAAACCTGCGCACCGTCATGCCGGAGCTGCTGCGCTTTGCGCGCGCCGGCGGCGTGGCCATCGTCATTGACGACCGCCTGATCAGCTTTGGCGATACGCCGGACGACAGCCAGATCCGCCAACTGGCCGGCTGGCTCAGCCTGCACTCGCACGAAGACCTGTTCCACAGCGCCCACCTGGGGGCCATTTATCCGCCCGCAGCCGCCTATGCGCATTGTGCCAGCGGCCTGCTGGCAATGCCGATTTCGCGCATCCACCAGCACTACCTGCTGTGGTTCCGGCCCGAGCACGTGTACACCATCGACTGGGCCGGCCGCCCGCAGGACAAGCGCGGTCCCGGAGCGCTGTCGCCGCGCACCAGCTTCGAGAGCTGGCGCGAAGCCGTGCACGGCACCAGCGCCCCCTGGCACGATGCCGAACTGGAACTGGCGCTGGAATTCCGCACCACCTTGCTTGGCATCGCGCTCGAACGCGCCGAGCAGATGGCCGACCTGGCCGAGGAGCTGGGCCGCGCCAACAAGGAGCTCGAAGCGTTTTCGTATTCGGTCTCGCACGACCTGCGCGCGCCGCTGCGCCATATCGTCGGTTTTTCCGACCTGCTGATGGAAACCGCCGGCAACGACAACCCCGAGCGGCGCCTGCGCTTTCTTACCAACATCAAGACCTCGGCCCGGCTGGCCGGCAAGCTGGTCGATGACTTGCTCAGTTTTTCACAGATGGGCAGGGCGGCGCTGCGGCCCGTGCGCATCCGCATGGGCGAGATGGTCAATGGCTGTATCGAGCGGCTGACCCCGGAATACGCGAGCCGGCGCGTGGAATGGCACGTCGATACCTTGCCGGATGTAATCGCCGACCCCGCATTCCTGCAGCTGGCGTTGTACAATCTGCTTTCGAATGCCGTGAAATTCACGGCGCAGAGCGATCCCGCCGTGATCCGTATTACCAGCGAGAAATTAAGCAACGAAGTCGTGTTCCATGTTGCCGACAATGGCGTCGGTTTCAATATGGAGTACGTGCACAAGTTGTTTGGCGTATTCCAGCGCCTGCATCGCATGGAGGATTTCAACGGTACCGGCATCGGCCTGGCCAATGTGCGCCGCATTGTCGAGCGCCATGGCGGCCGGGTCTGGGCCCGTTCCGTCCCCGGCGAGGGCGCGACTTTTTCGTTCAGCATTCCCGATACACCCCTACCTGATAAAGAATGACCGAGGTACCCGCATGCTAAAACCCATCCTGCTCGTCGAAGACAATCCGCACGACCTGGAACTGACCCTGATCGCGCTCGAGCGCAGCCAGCTGGCCAACGAAGTGATCGTGGTACGCGATGGGGCCGACGCGCTCGATTATCTGCACGTACGCGGCGCCTTTGCCGACCGCGATCATGGCAATCCGGCCGTGGTGCTGCTGGACCTGAAACTGCCGAAAGTGGATGGCCTGGAAGTGCTGGCCGAGATCCGCGACAATCCAACGCTCAAGAGCCTGCCGGTGGTGATGCTGACGTCGTCGCGGGAAGAGCAGGATCTGATCCGCAGCTACGAGCTGGGCGTGAATGCCTATGTGGTCAAACCGGTCGATTTCCAGGAGTTCGTGCGCGCCATTTCCGACCTCGGCATTTTCTGGGCGGTGCTCAACGAACCGCCCCCAGGCTCGCAGCGCTACATCAAGCCGCAGTAATATCCGTGCCCGCCTCGGTGGCGCGCTGGCGCAACAGCTGGCGGATGCGCGCGCTCAAGGTTTCCAGGGTATAAGGTTTGGCCAGCAGGTTGACGCCGTGCGGCAGTTTGCCGTCGTGCGCCAGCAAGCCCTCCGCATAGCCCGAGGTAAACAGCACCCGGGCTTGCGGCTGGTGGCGCTTGAGCAGCTCGGACAGTTCCAGGCTGGTCAGCCGCCCCGGCATGATCACATCGGTAAACAGCAGGTCGATGCGGGTGCCGCCTTCGAGCAACTGGGCGGCATCGTCGGCATCCGGGCTGGCCAGTACCTGGTAGCCCAGGTCGGCCAGCATGGCCACGGTGGCGCTGCGCACGGCTTCCTCGTCTTCCACCACTAAAATCGTTTCGGCACCGCCGGTCACGGTTTCGGCACCGGCCGCGTGGTCGGCTGCCGCCACGGCTTCGTTGCGCGGCAGGTAGATTTGCACGCACGTGCCTTCGCCCGGGCGGCTTCGCAGGGTAATCTCGCCACCCGACTGCTTGACGAAGCCATACGCCATCGACAGCCCCAGTCCGGTGCCCTGGCCGGTGGGCTTGGTGGTAAAGAACGGCTCGAAGGCGCGCTGCATCACCGCGTCGCTCATGCCCACGCCGGTATCGACGATTTCGATCAGCACGTAGTCGGCGTGCGGTACGTGCTCGCCGGCCGCGACATTGACCTTGTGCAGGCGCGCGGCGTCGGCGTCGAGATTGCGGGCGCGGATGGTCAGCGTGCCTTCGCCGTGCATGGCGTCGCGGGCATTAATGGCCAGGTTGAGGATCACGTTGTTGAGCTGGCCGACATCGACCTCGATATTCCACAGCCGCGGGGCGATGTCGGTAACCACTTTGGCGCGCGGGCCCAGTACGTGGCCCAGCATGTCGTCCATGTCGGTGAGCATGGGCTTGAGATCGACCACCGCGCTTTGCAGCGGCTGGCGGCGGGCAAACGCCAGCAGGTGCGACGCGAGGCGGGCGCCGCGCTCCACGCCGGCCAGGGCGTTTTCCACCCGCACCATGCCCTGCGGACTGACCAGCCCCAGCATCTTGAGCAGGTGCAGGTTGCCGCTGATAATTTGCAATACGTTGTTGAAGTCGTGCGCCACGCCGCCGGTGAGCTGGCCGATCGCTTCCATTTTTTGCGCCTGGTGCAGGGCGGCCTGGCTGGCGCGCAGTTCTTCCTCGCGCTGGCGCAATTCGATGAACGCCGCATCGCGCTGGCGGCGCGCGTGGTAGGCGGCGCAATGGTAGCGGATGCGCGCCTCGAGCTCGCGCGCCTCGGGCCACTTGACCAGGTAATCGTTGGCGCCCAGTGCGAACGCGCGCGCCTTGGTTTCCGCATCGTCTTCGGACGACAGCAGGATGATGGGGACGTGGGCGGTATCGGGATTGGCGCGCAGCATGCGGATGACGTCGAAACCGTCGGCGCCGGGCATGCGCAGGTCCACCAGGACCACGTTGGCTTCGGTTTCCCGGCATAGCTCGACTGCGCGCTCGGCGTGCTGGTCGTAGCGCAGGCGGATTCCGGGCTGGCGGCTGAGGTGGTCTCCGATCAGGTCTTGCGCGATGAGTTCGTCATCGATCAACAGCACGGAACAGTTCTGGGAAAGGTTGTCGCTCATGGGGCAAAATAAGACGTTGTTATCAGATTCTACCTCAGCGTCTCACCTGCCAAGGCGGCAATTCCTACGGTGTGCGCGTTGTTGCACGCCTGTGTAAAATCATTGCATCTTACAAAAAGGAGTTGATTTGTTAGAAACCAGGGATCAAGACGTGCTGGCCGCACTGCGCGCCGCCACCGCTGCACGCCATGCCGAGCTCGATGCGCACACGCCGCTGGCCGCGCCCGAGGTCGATCTGTCTGCCTATGGCGCGCACCTGCGCCTGCTCGAGCGCTGGCTGGCGCCCGTGCCGGGGTGGCTGGCCGCCTTCAACGATGGTCCGCGATTGCCCGATTACCTCGGTCCGATCCGCGCCGACCTGGCGCACGGTGCGCTGGCTTCGGCGGCGGCCGGCGATCAGTCGGTGACGCCGTCGCCGTCGCAGCTGCAGCAACTGCCGCCGTCGCTATCGCAGCCGCCTGCGCCTTGGCCGGCGCAGGCCAGTGCCGCCTACCGCTGGGGCGTGTGCTACGTGGTGGAAGGATCGCAACTGGGCGGGGCGGTGCTCTACAAGCGGCTGGCGTCCCGGCTGGTGCCGCATCCGCTCGATTACCTGCGCGGCAACGGTTCGCCCGGGCCGCGCTGGCAGCAGTTTCTGGCGGCGCTGCGCGCAAACGTGGTGGAACCCGCCCAGATCGAAGACGCCTGCGCCGGCGCGCGCGACGCCTTCGACCGGCTGATTGCGCTTAACCGCGCAATGGATCAGTAACTGCTCAGCGGCACCGGCTGGCCGCCCTTGAAGGTGTAGATGGTGACCGGCGATTCTTTCATGTCGCCGCGCGCATCGAACGCGTAGCTGCCGGCCACGCCCTGGTAGGTGCCGGCGCTGATCGCTGCCCCCACTTTTTGCGGATCGACCGAGGCCGACTTCTGCATACCCTGCGCGTACAGCATGGTGGCGTCGTAGTAGGCGGCCGCGTACACATCCGGGTCTTTCTTGAACCGGGCCTTGAAACGCGCCTTGAAGGCCGGACCGGCGCTGGCTTTGTCGAGCACGGCGCCACCCTGCGAGCACAGCACGTTCTCGCCCACCGACTCGCCGCCCAGCTTGCCCATTTCGGCGGTGCAGATGGTGTCGCCGCCCAGCAGCTTGGCGTTGATGCCCAGCTGCTTCATCTGGCGCGCCATCGGTGCGGCCTGCGGCGCGTAGCCGCCGAAGAAGATCGCCTCGATCTTCTTGTTTTTCAGCTTGGTGAGGATGGCATTGAAATCGAAGGCGCGGTCGGTGGTGAACTCGTGGCCGGCCACGGTCATGCCCGAGGCGCGCGCCTGCTTCTTGAATTCCTCTGCCACGCCCTGGCCGAACGCGGTGCGGTCGTCGATGACGGCAACGTTTTTGAACTTGAGCACATTGGCCGCGTACAGCGCCATTTTCGAGCCCAGCTGGGTGTCGCTGGCGTTGACGCGGAACAGGCCCTTGTAGCCTTGCTGGGTAATCTTGGGATTGGTGGCCACGGTGGCCACCAGTGCGCCAGCGTCGTTGTAGGCGCGCGAGGCGGGAATGGTCACGCCCGAGTTATAGGGGCCGACGATGAAACGCACGCCATTGTCGATCAGTTTTTGGGCCGCAGCCACGCCGGCCTTGGGATCGCCCTGGTCGTCCTCCGACAGCAGTTCGAACTTGAGTTTTTTGCCGGCCACGGTGATGGGCTTGGCATTGAGTTCCTCGACCGCCAGGCGGGCGCCGTTTTCATTATCCTTGCCCGAGAACGCCTGGGCGCCCGACAGCGGGCCGCTGTGGCCGATCTTGACGACTGTTTCCTGCGCTTGTACTGCAGTGGCTGCCAATACCGCCATGGCGGCTGCGGCGTACTTCACGTTGTCCTTCAAACCCATGCGAACTCCCGATGACAATGATGATCGATGATTGCTGATGCGAGCGCTGATTATCGCTAAATATCGGACATATTATCGTGCGAGTTGTGCCTTGTTCGTAGCCGTTTCGGGGCGGGAGCAGGCCGGCCGGGCGGCAGCCCCGAATTTAATTCGGGTTGCACCGTGGCGAGGCGGCCGTGCACCGAATGTGCGCGACCGACTTTGCTACTTGTCAATTGCGCAGCGCTTACGCGCCGATGCCACGGGTGCGGTCGGCCGCCGTCACTGCACCCACCCGGGCCACGGCAGGCGTGGCGGTCTGGACGGCGCGGGGGGTATTGTTGCCGAGCGTGGGGTCGTTGATGTTATAGGCGGCAATCGCTGCTGCCAGCGCCGGGTTGCCTTGCAGCGGATTGGCCTGCATGGCGGCAGCTTGTGCCGCTGCCGCCTGGGCCGCGCGCGCCTGCTGGGCGGCATCGGTCGCTGCCGCATTGGCTGCCGCCGAGTTGGCGGCGGCCGTGTCGGCCGCGCTGCTTTGCTGCGCCGCTGCCGCGGCTGCGGCGGTGGCAGCCGGTGAGTTGCCAGCCTGGGCCAGGACGGCGCGAGCGGCATCGGCTGCGGCAGCCGCTTCGGCGCTTTGCGCGGACAAGGCATCGGCCGCGCTTTGCGCCGCCTGGGCCTGGGCCAGCGCACTGGACGCTGCCGACGTTGCCGCAGCCAGGCTGGCGGCGGCCACTTGCGCCGCCTGCGCCTGCTGTTCGGGGCTGCCGGCATTGGCCGGGTTGTTGGCGGCGGCGGTGGCGGCGGCGTTCTGCGCCGCTTGCGCCTGGGCCGCCGCTTGCGTGCTGGCGGCGGTGGCCGCGTTCAGGCTGGCAGCGGTCTGCTGGCGGGCAGCCTGGGCCTGGGCGCTGGTTTGAGCGGCCTCGGCAGCTGCCTGGGTGGCGTCGGCCTCGTCGGCCTGCGCGGTGGTCTCGGCCGCCTCGGCCGCCTGCTGCGTCTGCTGCGTCTGCTGCAGCTGGTTGGCCTGCTGGGCCTGGTTGGCTTGCTGTGCCTGTGCGGCGGCCGATGTTTGCGTCGCTTGCTCGGTGGCTTGCTGAGCAGCCCGTGTCGCGGCCAGCTGCGATTGCAGCAAATTGGCCGACTGCAAATCCTGCTGCACTTGCGCGGCGTTGACGGTCTGCGCGTTCTGGCGCGCCTGCGCCAGTTGCGTATCGTCGACTTGCTGCTGGGCTTGCAGCACTTGCTGCGCCAGTACTTGTTGCGCTTGGCCGGCTTGTTGCGCCTGCAACGTATTGTCGGCTTGCAGATCTTGTTGGGCCCGGGCCGCTTGCTGAGCCTGGATCGTCTGCTGCGCCTGGGCTGCTTGTTGCGCCTGTAAAGTGTTGTCTGCTTGCAGGGCTTGCTGCGCCCGGGCTGCTTGCTGGGCCTGGATCGTCTGCTGCGCCTGGGCTGCTTGTTGCGCCTGCAAGGTATTGTCCGCTTGCAGGTCTTGCTGCGCCCGGGCTGCTTGCTGGGCCTGGATCGTCTGCTGTGCCTGAGCTGCCTGTTGCGCCTGCAAGGTGTTGTCTGCTTGCAGGTCTTGCTGGGCGCGGGCGAGCTGTTGCGCTTGTGTTGCTTGCTGCGCCTGTGCCGCCTGTTGCGCTTGCAGGGTGTTGTCGGCTTGCAGGTCTTGCTGGGCCTGGGCCGCTTGTTGAGCTTGGGTTACCTGCTGCGCCTGGGCCGCCTGCTGTGCTTGCAAGGTGGCATCGGTTTGCAGATTTTGCTGCGCGTTCAGGTTGGCGGCCTCGGCCAGTGCTGCCTGTTGCAGCTCGGCATAGTTGAGACCTTGCAGCGCCTGTTGTTGCGCCACGTTGGCCGCTTGGGTGGTTTGTTGCGCTTGCAGCGTCTGTTGCGCCTGTTGCGCCAGGTCGGCCTGCTGCGCTTGCAGCGCCTGGTTGTTCTGCGCGTTCTGGGCGGCGATGGCGGCCGAGGTCGAAGTGAACAAGGGATTGACGATCGGCGAGTCCGGTGCGGTGGCGGTCGGTGTGAGCGGCTGTTCGAGCGCCGCGCGCTGCGCAGCCAAGCGGTCGGCGACGGTCTCGCTCAAGGGGTTTTGTGACAGCAGGTCGAGCTGGGCGCGGGCAAAGTCGAGGCGGGCGTTTTGCGCCTGGTCGGCCGGCGACAGCGCAGCCGTGTCGCCGGGCAGCAGCTGGCTGAACGAGGTGGTGGCCGTGGCGCTCAGTTGCTCGGCATATTCGGTGGCCAGGTTGCGGAAATTGGTCAGCGTGTCCTGCAAGGTGCTGGTGGTGTTCTGCTCGTTGCTGGTAAAAGCGGCGCGCAGGATTTCATTGTCGAGCGACAGGCCGCCGGTGGGATCGGACAGCAGCGCCGGCTGCAGCGTCACGCCAAGCCGGGCCAGGCTTTCGGCCCCGGTCTGCTGGCCTTGTACCTGCTCGTTGAGATTGTTCACCAGGTTGTTGAGCAGGGTGGAGCCCAATGGCTGCGATTGGTTGAAGTCGACGCCCGGCAACAGGTTGAACGCATCGACTACCTGCTGGGTAGCGTCATTGAGCAGGGTGGCGCGCAGGGCGCCGTCCTGCGTGGCGCGGCTGCCCCCGGCTTGCAGTTGGGCGATTTGCTGCTGCGAGCGCGACACCGCCAGCAGGAAGCCGGCCACCGGCGACAGATCGATGGTGACCGATGCCAACGGCGCATCGGTGGCCGAGCCGACCGCCTGGGTGGACGAGTTGACCGAATTGACTGCCGAGGTTTGCAGCGTTGGATTCACCGTCGGAAAATTGACCGGCGTGGTCAGCGTGGACGAGATGGGAAACATGGCGCGCTCCTGAGAGACAGTACGGGGAGAGTTTAGCATCCTCCAGTGCAGCCGGCTCGTCCGTGTGTCACCTCACATATGGCTACAGATGCGCTGATGGTTAGGTTCCGCACGGTCGCATGTCACAAATGAGCATATTGTCGTTCTTGCAGCTTCGCAAACTAACGAAAGGAACGATCATGGATAACAATACGCAAAACAAGATTGAGAACAAGATCGACAGCGCCCGTGACGGCATCACCAAGATCAACCGTGACGTCCGTGCCGATGCCCATTCCACCATCGACCGCGTGGCCGACAAAGTGCCGCCAACCACTGACCGTTTGGCGCAAAGCGCGCACAACGGCGTTGACAAGGTTGCCGACACCGTCAATAGCGTCAACCAGAAGTGGGATGGCACCGTCGAGCGCCTGTCCGCCGGCACCAAGCAACTGAGCGAAAACGCCAAGGTCTGGGCCGAATCGGGCCGCACCCAGGTACGTTCGCATCCGGCACTGTCAGTACTGATTGCCGCCGCCGCCGGCTACGGCATCTCCAAGCTGTTGAACTCGCGCAAATAAAACCAGGCTGCCCTGCCGGTCCTGCTGCCGGTGTGTCCGGCAGCCCGCGCGGGCGCCGTACACCAAGGGATATCCAATGAGCAATGCTAAGAAAACACCGGCTTCCGTCATGGGAGCCGGTTCCGTTTTGAGTACCGTGTCAACACCATCATCCGCGCCGCCGCCAGGAAGTCTCGGTGGCGCGCCTCAAGAGGCAGCTTTGCTCGACAAGGTGGCCGGTGGCCAGGAAGCGGCTGCAGCCATGCCGTTCAATCCGAACAAGGCCGGTGAGCATGGCGATGCCGCGCGCACGCCGCAAGCGGGCGCTACCTGCCCGATGAAGCACCTGTTCGGTGGCGCCAGCACCACTACCGAGACCAACGCTTCGGCCAAAGTCGGCGACGGCATCCAGCCACAAGGCGTCAACCCGACCGTCGATCCGCTCGACCGCGTGCGCGTCGATGCGACCGGCCAGCGCCTGACCACCAACCAGGGCGTGCCGGTTGCCGACAACCAGAATTCGCTCAAGGTGGGCCTGCGCGGCCCGACCGCGATGGAAGACTTCATCCTGCGCGAAAAAATCACGCATTTCGACCATGAGCGCATTCCCGAGCGCGTGGTGCACGCGCGCGGTTCGGCCGCCCACGGCTACTTCGAAAGTTACGATAACTATTCCGCGCTCACGCGGGCCGCGCCGTTCGCCGACAAGGGCAAACGCACGCCGGTGTTCGTGCGCTTCTCCACCGTGGCCGGCGAGCGCGGTTCGGCCGACACCGTGCGCGATGTGCGCGGCTTTGCCGTCAAGTTCTACACGGAAGAGGGCAACTGGGACCTGGTCGGTAACAACATGCCCGTGTTCTTCATCCAGGATGCGATGAAGTTCCCGGACCTGATCCATGCCGTGAAACCGGAACCGCACAACGGCATCCCGCAGGCGGCCAGCGCACACGACACTTTCTGGGACTTCGTCACGCTGATGCCGGAATCGACCCACATGCTGATGTGGCACCTGTCCGACCGCGCCATCCCGCGCAGCTACCGCACCATGCAGGGCTTCGGCGTGCACACGTTCCGCCTGGTCAATGCCGAAGGCGCCTCGGTGTTCTGCAAATTCCATTGGAACCCGGTGGGCGGCACCCACTCGCTGGTGTGGGACGAGGCCGCCAAGATTGCCGGCGCCGACGCCGACTTCCACCGCCGCGACCTGTGGGAAGCGATCGAAGCGGGCAACTACCCCGAGTGGGAACTCGGTGTGCAGGTCTTCAGCGAAGAACAGGCCGAACAATTCCCGTTCGACGTGCTCGACGCGACCAAGATCGTGCCGGAAGAACTGGTGCCGGTCCAGCCCATCGGCAAGATGGTCCTGAACCGCAACCCCGATAACTTCTTTGCCGAGACCGAGCAGGTAGCCTTCTGCACCGCGCACATCGTGCCGGGCATCGATTTTACGAACGATCCGCTGCTGCAAGGCCGCATCCATTCGTATGTCGATACCCAGATCAGCCGCCTCGGTGGTCCGAACTTCCATGAGCTGCCGATCAACGCCCCGGTAGCCCCCGTACATAACAACCAGCGTGACGGCATGCACCGCCAGGCCATCCACCGTGGCCGCGTGGCGTACGAACCGAACTCGCTGGCGGGCGGCTGCCCGTTCCAGGCCGGCATGGCTGGCTTTACCACGGCGTTTTCCAGCATCGACCAGAAGCTGCAAAAGCCCGAGGATAAAGTGCGCGGCAAGCCGGAGCTGTTTGCCGACCACTACTCGCAGGCGCGCCTGTTCTGGATCAGCCAGACGCCGTCCGAGCAAACCCACATCATCAACGCCTACCGCTTTGAATTGAGCCGGGTGACGGTGCCTGCGATCCGCGTGCGCCTGCTGTCGATGCTGGCCAATGTCGATCCGGTACTGGCCGAAGGCGTGGCGACGGGCCTGGGCCTGGACGTGCCGGCGCCGATGCCGCTGGCCACCGATGCTACTCCGCCGGAGTACGCGCCGTCGCCGGCCCTGTCGCTGCTGGCGCGCGCCGGTTCGCTCGGTGTAACCGGCCGCAAGGTCGCGATCATCGCTTCCCATGGCGTCGATGCCGCCGGGGTGCAGGCCGTGTACGCGGACCTGCTGAAGGCTGGCGCGGTGCCGCGCGTGGTTGGTCCTTACCTGGGCCAGCTCAAGGCGGCCGATGGCAGTGCGCTCGACGTGGAAATCTCGTTCGAGGCCGGTCCTGCCGTGCTGTACGATGCGGTGGTCATTGCCGACGGCGAGGGCAGCGCCAAGTCGCTGCAGGCAGAAGCCATCGCGCTGGACTTCGTGCGCCAGCAGTACAACCACTGCAAGCCGATCCTGGCCATCGGCGCTGGCGCCGACGTGCTGAAAAAACTCGGTGTGCAGGCCAAGCTGCCAAGCGGCCAGGGCGATCCGTCGCTGTGGATCGTCGATGCCGGCAGCGTGACGCCGGCGTTGACCGAGTTCAAGGCTGCACTGGCCGCGCACCGTAACTTCCAGCGTGAAGCCGAGGGTTCGATGGTGTAAGCGCGATTGAAACATGAGGCGCCGCCGCAGCGATGTGGCGGCGCTTTTTTTGCGCCTGGTTTTCTGTAAGCTCCCTCACTTCCGGGCAGTCGTCAAATCGCGTGCGCATGCTCATCATAGTAATATGCAACATATTGGCTGTCGCAGTTCAGCTTACCCTGTCAAAAAATATTAAAAGAACTGGCCCCGATGGACGTTTACGCCCCTCAAGTCTGGCAACCGCATGAGCGTCCCACCTTGCCCGGGTCGCCGTCCAGCCCGCACCATTCCTTCCCGCGCCGCGTGGCGTTTTTCGTCATCGGCTTCATCGTCGCCATCACCGGCGGCCTCGGTAACGCACTGGTCATCGTCAACCTGCCGTACCTGCAAGGCTCGCTGGGCGTGTTCTCGGCCGAAATTCAATGGCTGCCGGCCGCTTACGTGATGGCCAACGTCTCCATGAACCTGCTGCTGGTGAAGTTCCGCCAGCAGTACGGGCTGCGCCTGTTTACCGAATTGTTCCTGGTGCTGTACGCGCTGGCCACGGTGGCCCACCTGTTCGTGCACGGGCTGGCGTCGGCAATTGCCGTGCGCGCGGCCCACGGCATGAGCGGCGCCGCGTTGACCACCCTGGGCCTGTACTACGTGCTGCAGGCGTTCCCCGCCCAGCATCGTGTGAAAGGCGTGGTGCTGGGGATCGGCTTCTCGCAACTGGCCACGCCCATGGCGCGGCTGTTTTCCACCAACCTGATGGAAATCGCCGAGTGGCGCGGCCTGTATTTTTTCGAACTGGGACTGGCGCTGCTGTCGCTCGGCTGCGTGCTGTACCTGAAACTGCCGCCGGGCGACCGTATCAAGGCGTTCGAGAAAATGGATTTCGTCACCTTCGGCCTGTTCGCGCCCGGCGTGGCGCTGCTGTCCGCCGTGCTGGCGCTGGGGCGCACCGTGTGGTGGTTCGAGTCGCGCTGGCTGGGCCTGTGCCTGGTGGGCGCCATCGTGCTCATTTCCGCCGCGCTGCTGATCGAGCATAACCGCGCGCGCCCGCTGATCAACACGCGCTGGCTCACCACCGGCAACATGACGCGCCTGGCCCTGTCGGTGCTGCTGATCCGAATCGTGCAGTCGGAGGCCAACGGCACCGTGGGCTTCCTGCAGACGCTGGGCCTCAATAACGACCAGATGCAGATGCTGTGGATCGTGGTGATGGCCGGCGCCGTGCTGGGCATGCTGGTGAGTGCGTGGACCATCACGCCGGCGCGTATTCCTGCGCAGCTGATGTTCTCGCTGGTGGTGATGGCGATCGGCGCCTACATGGATGCACACGCTACCAACCTCACGCGCCCGGCCGACATGTATATCAGCCAGTTCCTGCTGGGCTTTGGCGGCGCGTTCTTCATCGGTCCCACGTTCGTCTCGGGCTTCGGCGCGGTGGTGGCCGCGCCCAACAACCTGGTGAGCTTCTCGGTGATGTTCTCGATCACGCAGACGCTGGGCAGCCTGCTGGGCAGCGCCATCGTCGGCACGTTCCAGGTGGCACGCGAAAAATACCATTCCAGCCTGCTGACCGAACACCTCACGCTCCTGAACCCGCTGGTGGCCGCGCGCATCCAGAACGGCGGCGCGGCGCTCGGAGGCGTGGTGGGCGACCCGGCCGTGCGCAGCGCCCAGGGCGTGGCGTCGCTGGGGGCGGCAGCCACGCGCGAGGCCAATATCCTGGCCTACAACGACGTGTTCCTGATGGTGACCGTGATTGCGCTGCTCACGCTAGCGTGGATGCTGGCGCGCTACCTGTGGAGCATCTGCACGGTGTGCCCGCCGAGCCTGTTCCAGGGCGCCCAGACCGGCATCGCCGCCGTCTCCCTGACCAATTCCGAATCCCGATAATTTTTCGCAAACACCATGGCCGACAATACTCCCGACAATCCCACGCCTTCCGACAAACATGTGGCCGAAGTAGCGGCCGCTGCCGCCACGGCCGCCGTGGCCAGCACCAGGGAAGAGCCGCCGCCGCACCGGCGCGCGCAGATCATCTCCACCATCGCTTTTGCCCTGGTCGCGCTGGTGGGCGTGCTGGTGGTGCTGTACGCGTGGCGGCTGCCGCCATTCACCACGCCCGTCGTCTCCACCGAGAATGCGCTGGTGCGCGGCCAGGTAACGCTGATCGGCACCCAGATCGCCGGCTATGTCACCGAGGTCAATGTGCAGGATTTCCAGTTCGTCAAAAAGGACGAACTGCTGGCCAAGATCGACGACCGCATCTACCAGCAGCGCTACGACCAGGCGCAGGCGCAGCTGGCCGCGCAAAAGGCGGCGCTGGCCAACTGGGAGCAGTCGCACCGCACGGCCGAAGCGGGCGTGGTGCTCAACCAGGCGGTGCTGGCCAATGCCCAGGCCCAGGCCATAAAGTCGCAGGCGGATTTGAAACGGGTGGACTCGCTGGCCGAAGACGGCTCGCTGTCGCTGCGCGAACAGGATGCCTCGCGCGCGGTGCAGGCGCAAACCGCCGCCGCCGTCGCCCAGGCACGCGCCAATCTCGACATCGCCAAGCAGAAGGTGCGCTCGGTCACCGTCAACAAGCAGTCGCTGGAAGCGGCCGTGGACAACGCCGCTGCCGCGCTCAAGGCCGCGAAGGTGGACCTGGAAAATACCCGCATTGTCGCCCCCGAGGACGGCCAGCTGGGCCAGGTCACGGTGCGCAAGGGTGCATATGTGAACACCGGCGCCCAGTTGATGGGACTGGTGCCGCGCCAGTTGTGGGTCATCGCCAACTTGAAGGAAACCCAGATGAACCGCGTGCGCGTGGGCCAGAGCGTGACCTTCAAGGTCGATGCGCTCGACGGCGCGCAGCTGACCGGGCAGGTCGAGCGCATTTCGCCGGCCACCGGTTCGGAATTCTCGGTGCTGCCGGCCGATAACGCCACCGGTAATTACGTCAAGATCGCCCAGCGCATCCCGGTGCGCATTCGCATCGACGCCGGCCAGGCGCGCGCGCAGCGGCTGGCGCCCGGCATGTCGGTGATCGTCAGCATCGACACGTCGGCGGTGCTCAACGATGCCGACGAGGGAGGGCAGCCATGAGGCGCGCATCTTCGCGATGGTTAGTCGCGTGGCCGGCGCGGCGGCCGCTGGCGGTAGGGCTGAATCGGATACCGTGCGTGGCGTTGCTGCGGCCGCCTCGACTGGTGGCCGTGGTGGCAGCACTGGCGCTGGCCGGCTGCGCGGCCACCGTGGCGCCGCCACCGGCGTCAAACCTGCAAACGCCGGCGGCGTGGCGCACGCCCGCAGCGGGCCCGGGCCAGAACGCCGGCCCGGTGGAGCAGCAGTGGTGGCAGGCGTTCGGCGATCCGGTATTGAGCGCGCTGGTGACGCAGGCGCTCGAACACAATGGCGACGTGCGCGTGGCGCGCGCCCGCGTGGCGCAGTACCGCGCGCTGGTGGGCGTGGCGGCCGCCGGGCAAAAGCCGGTGGTGTCGGCCGATACCACGCCCACGCGCGCGCGCCAGGTGTCCAGTGTTGGCACGCCGTCTGTCACCAACGTCTACCAGGCCGAAGTCCAGGCCAGCTATGAGGTGGACCTGTGGGGCCGGCTGGCCGCCGCCACCGATGCCGCCACCGCGACGTACCAGTCGGAGCAGGCCAACGCCGACGCGGTGGCGTTATCGATTGCCGCCACCGTGGCCACCGGCTACCTGAATTTGCGCGGGCTCGACGCCCAGCTGGCCCTGACGGAAGCGACCCTCAAGCTGCGCGAACAGTCGCGCGACCTGGCCAAGCGCCAGTTCGACGTCGGTTACAGTTCGCGCCTGGAGTGGCTGCAGGCGCAGGCCGAGTACCAGACCACGGCGGAGACGGTGCCGCAGTTGAAGCGCCAGATTTTTGAACAGGAAAACGCATTGGCCATCCTTGCCGGCGGCAACCCGGGACCGATTGCGCGCGGCGTGGAATTGACGGCCTTGCAGTCGCCGCCGGTGCCGGAAGGCTTGCCGTCCGAGCTGCTGCGGCGCCGGCCCGACATCGCCCGCGCCGAGTACAACCTGGTGGCGATTAACGCCAACTTGCAGGCCACGCGCGACCAGCTGCTGCCATCGTTCAAGCTCACCGCCGTCGGCGGCATCCAGAGCCTCAAAATGCACGATTTTTTGAACGCCCCCACGCGGCTGTGGCATTTAACGGGCGCGCTGGCCGCGCCGATTTTCGATGGCGGCCGGGTGCAGAGCCAGACCGACTCGGTTGCCGCGCAGCGCGACCAGGCAATCGTTGCGTACGAAAGCGCGGTGCGCAACGCCTTTGCCGAGACCGACAACGGCCTGGACGCCATCGCCCGGTTGAAAGAGCAGGCGGTGCAAAACGATGCGCGCCGGGCGACGGCTGCGGAAACCCTGCGCATCGCCCACAACCGCTACCGCAACGGCTACGCGTCGTACCTGGAAGAGCTCGATGCCCAGCGCACGCTGTACAGCGCCGACGTGGGCAGCTTGCAGCTGCGCACGCGGATGTTGACGGCGTCGGTGGATTTGTACCGGGCGATGGGCGGCGGCTGGACCGCCGCCCCAACTTCGGGGTCAGTGCCGACATTCGGACAGGAGCTCATCCGTAAATAGTTGAGCCCGTGTCTGAATGTCGGCACTGACCCCGAAGTTCTGACACCGAAGTTCAGGTGACGGGGATGCAGAGGTCGGCTTTGAAGATGCCGGTTGTGGGGTCGGGGACGCCGTCCGCGCTGTAGCGTTCGAAGCAGATGCCTTCGGCGGCAATGCCGGCGCTGTGCAGTTCTTTCATCAATTCGTCCCAGGCGGCCGGCATTTGCTGGGCGGTGCCTTTGAACGCGGCAACCGCGTACCGGCCGGCCGGGAGCGACGATTCGATCGCGGGGGAGACGATCGGGTAATCGGCGGCCACTTCCACGGCGGCGTCGTAGCGGGTTTCGCTTGGCGGCGTGGTGTCCGGGTTGTCCAGCGCCACGCCGTAGGTGGGACGGTCCAGCAGGTTATAGGCTTTTTGCCATGGCGTGAACACCTCGCGCCAGAATTCGCCGATGCCGGGGCCGAACGGGCCCTTGTAGCGCAGGCCCGCCAGCCGTACTGCGGGCAACTCCTTGATGTCGTATTCCATGATGTTCTCCTTAGGTGGGTGCCGGTTTTGGTTCCGGTCCGGGTTCCGGCTCCGGTCCCGGTCCCGGTTCCGGTTCCGGTTCCGGCTCGCGGCGTAATTTTCGCATCAAATGCTGCAACCAGTGTTCGAAATCGTCCACGTACGTAAACACCGCCGGCACTACCAGCAAACTCAACAAGGTCGAGGTGATCAGGCCACCGATGACCGTGATTGCCATCGGCGAGCGGAAGCTCGGGTCGGCGCCCCAGCCCAGCGCCAAGGGCATCATGCCGGCGCCCATGGCGATTGTCGTCATCAGGATCGGGCGGCTGCGCTTGTGGCAGGCATCGACCAAAGCGTCGAAGCGGTTCATGCCGGCCTGGCGCGCCAGGATCGCGTAGTCCACCAGCAGGATCGAGTTCTTGGTGACGATCCCCATCAGCATGATCAGGCCGATCATCGATGGCATCGACAGCGCCCGGCCCGTGATCAGCAGCGCCACAAAGGCGCCGCCGATCGACAGCGGCAGCGCGGCCAGGATGGTGAGCGGCTGCATGAAGTCCTTGAACAGCAGCACCAGCACGCAGTAGATGCACAGCACGCCGATCAGCATCGCGGTGCCGAAGCTGCTGAACAGCGCCGCCATCTCCTGGGCGTCGCCCAGTTCCGCGATGTGGACCGACTTGGGCAGATTCTGCATGGTGGGCAGGGCGCGCGCTTCGGTGTTCACTTCGCCCAGCGTGCGCTTGCCCAGCTCCACCTCGAACGTGACGTTGCGGCTGCGATTCAAGCGGTTGATCTGCGCCGGGCCGCTTTCCATGGTGATGGCGGCCACGGTCGCCAGCAGCACCGGGCCGTTCTTGCCCGGCACCGTCAGGCGGCCGATGGCGTCGAGGTCAGCGCGCACGGCGTCGGGCAGCTTGACGCGGATTGGCACCTGGCGTTCGGGCAGGTTCATCTTGGTCAGGTCGGTGTCGTAGTCGCCGGCCGTGGCCACGCGCACGGTCTGGCCGATCGAGGAAGCCGTCACGCCCAGGTCGGCCGCCTTGGCGAAGTCCGGCGTGACGATGATCTCGGGCCGCACCAGCGACGCCGTGGAGCGCACATTGCCCACGCCTTGCAGCGTGCGCATTTCGCGCTCGACCTTTTGCGCCGTCTCGCGCAGCGCCACCGGATCGTCGCTGCGCAGCACCAGCTGCATCTTGACGCCGCTGTCGGGCGGGCCGACCTTGAAGCGCGCACCAGGCACGTTGTTCAGCTGCTCGCGGATGTGTGCCTCCAGGTCCGCCATCGATTCTTTGCGGTCGGTGCGGTGCACGGTGGTCAATGTCAGCACTGCGCTGCGCGCCTCGGCTGCCGCGCCGGGAGCAAAGGCGTCGCCGCTCGAGCCGCCGCCGATCGAACTGAATACCGCCTTGATGCCCGGCACCTGCATCGCCGCCAGGCGCGCGCGCTCGGCCACCACGCGGGTTTCTGCCAGCGTGGAGCCGGGCGGCAGTTCCAGGTTAATCTGGGTTTGCGAGCGGTCGGCAGCCGGCACGAAGCCGGTGGGCAGCAAGCCTACCAGCGCAATGGAACCGGCAAAGAACACCAGCGAAGCGATCGCGGTCTTGCCGCGATTGCGCAGGCACCACTGCATGGTGCGCATGTAGCGTGTCATGATCCAGCCGTCCTGTTCTTCCTTGTGCACGGCCGGTTTGAGCAGGTACGCAGCCATCATCGGCGTGAGCAACCGCGCCACCACCAGCGACGCCAGTACCGCGATCACGGCGGTCCAGCCGAACTGTTTGAAGAACAGGCCCGGCACGCCGCTCATGAACGCGGTGGGCAGGAACACGGCCACCAGCGCGAACGTGGTGGCGATCACCGCCATGCCGATTTCGTCGGCCGCTTCCAGCGCCGCCTCCATCGGCGTTTTGCCCATGCGCAGGTGGCGTTCGATGTTCTCGATTTCGACGATGGCGTCATCGACCAGCACGCCCACGACCAGCGCCAGCGACAGCAGGGTGACGATGTTGAGCGTGTAGCCGAACAGCCAGATGCCGAGGAATGCCGGCATCACCGACAGCGGCAGCGCGGCGGCGGCCACCAGCGTGGCGCGCCAGTCGCGCAGGAACCACCATACGACCAATACCGCCAGCAGCGCGCCTTCGTACAGCAGGTGCATCGAGCCATCGAAATCTTCTTCGACCGGAATCGCGTTGTCGATTACCTGTTGCAGCACCACTTTCGGGTTGTCGAGATTGAGCTGTTCGATGGCTGCGCGCGCCCCCCGGGCCACGGCCACTTCGCTGGCGCCCTTGGTGCGGAAAACTTCGAAACCCACCACTTCGCGTCCGTCCTGCATGGCGATTGCGCGCGGTTCCGACACGGTGTCGGTAATGGTGGCCACCTGGTCGAGGCGCACGCGGCGTCCGTCGGTCAGCGGCAGCTCGATGGCGGCCAGTTCGGCCGCGCTCTTGACGGTGGCAATCGTGCGCACCGACTGCTCGGCGCCACTGACGTCGCCGCGCCCGCCCGGCGCTTCGCGCTGCACCAGCCGCAGCTGGCGCGAGACGTCGAGCGCCGAGACGCGCAACGCCGCCATGCGCGCATCGTCGAGCTCCACCCGGATCTCGCGATAGACGCCGCCCACGCGCTTGACCGCACCGAGTCCCGGCACCGCCAGCAGGCGCTTGGCCACGACGTTATCGACGAACCAGCTCAGCTCCTGCTGGTCCATTTTTTCGCCGGGGACGTTGGCCGCAGCGGCAGTAAACGTCTGCACCACCCGGCCGGCGGTGGCAGCCTTGGTCACGGACGGATCGCGCAGTTCGGCCGGCATGTCGGCTTTGACGCGCGCCACCGCGTCGCGCACGTCGTTGACGGCGTCCGAGATCGGCTTTTCCAGGATGAATTCGACGGTGGTGGTCGAGACGCCGTCAAGCACGGTCGAGTAGATGTTTTTCACGCCTTGCAGCGTGGCGACCGAATCCTCGATCTTGCGCGTGACTTCGGTTTCCAGCTGCGCCGGCGCCGTGCCCTCCAGGGTGGCGGCGACGGTGACGATGGGCAGTTCGATATCCGGGAAGTCCTGCACCGGGTTGGCCTTGTAGGCCATCAGGCCGGCCAGCGTGAGCAGCACGAACAACATGATCGCCGGGATCGGGTTCTTGATCGATAACGCGGAAAAGTTCATGGCGTTCCTTACTTGGAGGCGGTAGCGGCTTGTTCGGCCACCACGTGTACCAGGTCGCCGTCATTGAGGAAGCCGGCGCCGCGCAACACCACCGGCGTGTCGGCCTTCAGGCCGCCCACCACTTCGATGCGGTTGCCCAGGCGCCGGCCCGGCTGCACCTTCACCTGCGCCACGTGGTTGTCGGGGGGGAGGCGGAACACGAAGCTGAAGCCGTCGCGCACCACGATGGCCTGCTGCGGCACGGTCAGGGCCTCGGACGAACCCAGTTCGAATTTTCCGCTGGCGAACATGCCGGCCTTGAACGGCGCGTCTTTCGAGCCGGCGTTCTGCGGCAGGTCCACGTACACCAGCGCCGAGCGGGTTTGCAGGTCCACGGTCGGCGCGATCATGCGCACCTTGCCGGTGGTCTCGCTGCCGTTGGCCGCTTTCACCAGCGCGGTCGAACCGGGTACGATGCTGCGCAGGTCCTGCGCCACCACCTCGGCGCGCCATTCGAGGCGGCCCTGGCGGATCATGCGGAACAGTTCCGTGCCCGGCGCCGACACCGCGCCCACGGTGGCCGTGCGCGCCGAGATGACGCCGCTGTCGGGCGCGACCACCTTGGTGTATTTCAGGCGCAGCTGTTGCGTGGCCAGCGCCGCCTGGGCCGAGGCTATCCTGGCGCTGGCGGTTTGTTCGGCGGTGTTGTACTGGCTGATTTGCTGGGCGCTGAGCGCGCCGGAATCCTGGAGCGTGCGGGCGCGCGCGGCATTGGCCACGGCGTCGGCGGCATTGGCTTGCGCTTCGAGCAGGGCCGCTTTGGCCTGCGCCACGTCGGCGTTGACGGTGTCGGCCGAGAATACGGCCAGCACGTCGCCGGCCTTGACCACGTCGCCCACGTTGACACGCACTTCGGTCAGGCGCAAGCCGTTCGATTCGCTGCTGACGCTGGCCTCCTGCCAGGCAGCGACGTTGCCGTTGGCAGTCAGCGTGATGGGCAGGCGCGCAGACGACGGTTTGACCACGGTGACGGTCAGCGCGGGCTTGGGCGCGGCAGCTTTTTTATCGTCGGCCGCTTGCGTGGCGGGCGAATAGAACGCCATGCCGGCGCCGGCAACCACGAACACCGCCAGCAAGGCCAGCACGGTGGGCTTCAAATTCGCAGGCTTCGGAGTCGATTTCAGAGTTTTCATAAGTCCGTATCAGGTATCAGTTGGCAGCAGGGGAAGCTGGGGCGGCAGAGGCAGCAGGAGCAGTCCAGCCGCCGCCGGCGGCGCGGTACAGCGCCACCCAGGCGGCGTTGCGCTCGCGCGCCAGCGTGACCTGGTTCTGTTCGGCGGCCAGGCGGGTGCGGCGCGCGTCTTCCAGCTCGAACAGGCTGGCCATGCCGTTCTTGTAGCGCTGCTCCACCGCGTTGAAGTTGGTGCGGTAGCCTTGCGTGGCGGTGCCGGCATCCAGCGTGCGCTGCGCCGTGCTGTCGAGGTTGACCATTGCCTGCTCGACTTCGCTCACGGCCTGGCGCACGGTGGCGCGGTAGCTGACGACAGCGGCATCGTAGCGGGCGCCTGCGGCATCCTCGTTGGCACGGCGCCGGCCGGCGTCGAAAATCGGCACCGATACCGAGACCGGGCCGATAGTCCAGGTGTCGGTCTTGGTATTGACACCGCCGCTATGGAAATTGGCGATGCCGACCGCTCCGGAAATGGTCAGGCGCGGATAGCGCTGGGCGCGGGCGCTGCCCACTTCCGCGCTGGCGGCCGCCACTTCGCGTTCGGCGGTAAAGACGTCGGGGCGCTGGGCCAATGTTTGCGCCGGCAGTTCGGTGACGCCGAACGCAGGCGTTATTGCCGGCACATCTACCTTCGCATTACCAGCCAACCGCCGCCGCAACTCCGGCTCCTGCATCGCGGTCAGCGCCACCAGTGCCTTGACGTTGACGTCGCAGCTGGCGCGCTGGGCCAGGTAGCGGCTGTTGCCGTCGGCGGCGCTGGCGCGTGCCAGCGCCAGGTTGGCCTGCGACTCGAAGCCGGCGCCGGCGGACAGTTCCGTCAGGCGCGCGGTGTCGGCGCGCGAGACGGCGTCCTGCCTGGCCACGTCCAGCAATTGCTGGCAGGCGCGCAGGGCGAAATACTGGTTGGCGGTTTCCGCCGCCACCGATACGCGGGCGTCGTGCCAGCCGGCCTGCGCGCTCTGGTAGCGCGCTTGCGCGGCGTCGCGCGCGGCGCGGTTGGCGCCGAACAGGTCGATCTCCCACGAAGCCTGCAATGCCGCCTGCGACGTTGTGCCCATGGGCGTGAGCGACTGCTGGTTGGCGCGGCTGACGCTGCCCGCTGCGTCCACGTTGGGCACCAGCGCGGCGCCGGCCGCCACCTGGTCGGCGCGCGACTGCGCAATGCGCGAGGCGGCCGACGATACGGTGGGACTGACCGCCTGCGCCGCGTCGATCAGCTCGGCCAGCAGCGTGTCGGTCTGCTGGCGCCACCAGGTGGCGAGATTGGCGCGGCTGCCATTGTGGGGCAGGGGAGCCTGCCACTGCGCGGGTGCTTGCGCATCGACCTGCGGCGCCGGCGCCTTGACGGCGCAAGCTGACAACCCTGCAGCCGTGGCGCACGCCACGGCAACCCGTAAAGTCCTGTTCATGCTGTCCTTTTTTGAAGTTTGTTTTTTTCGACCTGCACCAGCGCCTCGGCGTAATCGACCAGCTGCTCGGCCCATACCGCGAACGCGGCAGGCGACTCGACCAGTTGCGGCGAGACGGCGGCAATGACGTCGCGCGCGATCAGCAGCGTGACGCACATGCTCGGAATCGCATGGGCCAGGCGTTGCAGGTCGTCGGTGACTTCCTGCGTGCCCAGGTGGCGGCACAGCACCCGCAGCAGCGCCGCGTGTTCGGGCTTGATGTTGTTTTCGATCTCGCGCTGCCACAGGCCGGTGGGCTCGAGCATCTCGCGGTAAAACAGCCGCAGCAGCAGATCGGCGTCCTCGTGCTGCAACAGCGGCGCCAGCATCTGGTGGTAGTAGCCCTGCAGCGATTCGCGCAGCGTGAAGTGCGGCTGCTCGAAGGCGGCGACGTTGCCGCCGGGCGTGGTGCACATGAAGCCGAAGCAGGCCTGGTACAGGCCAGACTTGTCGCCGAAGTAGTAGCTGATGGCGGCGACGTTGGCGCCGGCCGCCTGGGCGATTTCACGGGTGGAGGTCTTGGAAAAGCCCTGCTGGCCGAACAGGCGCATGGCCGCGTGCAGCAGCCGTTCACGCGACTGCTCGCCGTCCGAGCGCGGCTTGCGGGCGTCGTCGGCGGAAGAAGAGGTGGGTTTGGGATTCATGCCTGCGATTACAGCACATAATTCAAACGATTGATATAACTAAATCGGTTGTTTAGTTTATTGCTGAGGTTTGTGCTGCACGGCACAATCAAATCCGTGATTATTTGCAGCCAGGCATACGGGCAAAATGCGGGCAAAAAAATGCCCGCGACCTGTAAAGGTGGCGGGCTTAATTCCAATGTTCAGCGAACGGTTGGAGGAGACAGTTCCAATATATCCCCTTTTATGTTGCGCTGCAATACCGTAGAACTACCATGTACGAAATATATTTTATCCCCGGCGCGGCAGCGCCAGCGTAAAGGTGCTGCCCTGGCCGAAGTCGCTCTTGAAGAACAGCGAACCGCCGATCAGGTTGGCGAGGTTCTGGCACAGGTACAGCCCCAGGCCCGCGCCTTCGGCGTGGCGGGTGGACGTGGAATCGAGCTGCGAGAAGGCCTGGAACAGCTTGTTCTGGTCTTCTTCGCGGATGCCGGCGCCGCTGTCGGCCACCGAGAATTCGATCATCTGCTGGCCTTCGCCTTGTCGTTGCGCGAGCGCGACACGCACCGACCCGGTCTCGGTAAACTTGATGGCGTTATTGCCAAGGTTGAGCAGGATTTGCGTGAGCGCGCGCTGGTCGGTCTCGAGCACGATCGGTTCGTCGGCCAGGTCGATTTCGAGCGTGAGGTTCTTTTGCAGCGCCAGCGGACGCAGGGTGTCCACGACGTCGCGCACCAGGTTCTGGCACTGCACCTTTTGCACTTCGAGCGTGACCTTGCCCGCTTCGATCTTGGCCACATCGAGGATGTCGTTGATCAGCGAGAGCAGGTGGCGCGCACTGGTGCGGATGGTGTTGAGCTGCTTGTCCTGTTCCCCGGTCAGCGGGCCGGGGAGCTTCATCAGCAGCGCGCCGGTAAAGCCGATGATGGCGTTGAGCGGGGTACGCAGCTCGTGCGACATATTGGCGATGAAGGCGGACTTCATGCGGCTCGCTTCGGCCAGCTCCAGGTTTTTCAGCGCGATTTCGCGGTTGATGGTTTCGAGCTCGCCGGCATGGTTGGCCAGGCGCATATTGAGCTCGATGACCTGCCGCTCGCGCGCTTGCAGTTCGCCATTGACCTGCACCGCCTGCTCGTAGGTGGAGATCAGCAGATCGAGGATTTGCTGGCGCTCGGCGTTGATGAAGTGCTTTTGCTCGCCCAGGTACAGGGCGATGCCGATTTCCATGTTCTGGTTGCGGCGCAGCTTCTGGTTCATCAGCATGTGGCCGATGCGGTTGAGCAGGTAGTCTTCCGCGTAGGGCTTGCGGATGAAGTTGTCGGCGCCGCATTCGATGCCGCGTATGATGTCCTTGGGGTCCATCAGCGATGTGACCAGGATGACCGGGATGTCGCGCAGTTCGGGGTCGGACTTGATGGCGCGGCACAGCGTGTAGCCGTCCATTTCGGGCATGACGATATCGGACAGGACCAGGTGCGGCTTGCTTTCGCGGATGGCTTCGAGCGCCAGGCGGCCGTTGCCTGCCACGCGGGCACGATAGCGCATCGACTGGATCAGCCGGCGCAGACGCTCGGCCTGGGTAGGACTATCTTCGACGATCAGTATTTCGATTTCATCGGGCTGTATCTCATAGCTGGCGTCCACTGACCACCCTCCTGAATGCTTGAATTTTCTATTGTGACTATAGCGGATTTAGTCCGCTACAGGGGTTTTTCCTCGCCCTGGAACGCGCCGGCGCGCCAGGTGAGCACCAGCGTATCGCGGTGTCCGTAGACGTGCAGCGGCTGGATCGGCGTCGATTCGTGGATCACGGTAGCGTCGTCGAGCAGCAGCAAAGTCCACGGTTCGGTCATGGTGAAGCGTTTGCCGTTGGGGCCGTCGGCCTCGAACACGCGGGTTTCGCCGCCCTTGACCTGGTCGCGCGCGACCAGGATCACGGCAACGAAATCGACGCCGTCGCGGTGCGCGCCTTCCGGCGTGGGGCGGCCGATACCGTCGGCGGTGTCGATGCGGAACTGGTGCGCTTCCACGTACCAGGGATCATCGGTATTGCGCGCCGTGCTGCACACCTGGCCAATGGCGGTAATCAGCGCCGGCCACGCCGGCTGCGCCACGGTGGCCGGCATCACCGGCTCGAACAGGCGGTGCATGCCACCGTGCAGGGCGTTGTATTCGAGCGGCTGCCAGTGTGCGCGATGCGTGGTTTGCGTCAGGCGATCGCCTTCCTGCACGAAGCAGGAGTGGCGGCGGCGCCGGTAGCGGCCGCCGTCCTTGAGGTACTGGTCGGGTTCGAGCGCGTTCCAGCTCGGGGCCAGGGCGTCGAGCGCGTCGCGTGGCACACCGGCCAGCGCGGCCACGTCCTGCGGCGACAGCAGCGCGTAGCCCTGGTTGCGCAGCGCTTCGGCCGCCTGCGCGCGCGGCGTGTAGATCGGGTTGAATGGCTTCATGGCGATATCGGTATGACGTTATATTTAGCCGGCGGCCATCAGGCTGGCGCGCAGGGTGTCGAGTTGCTGTTTCATGTCCACCACCTGCTCGACCGAGCAGCGCGTGGCTTGCAGGATGGACGGCGGCAACTTGGCTGCCTGCGCGCGCAGCGCGTCGCCGCTTGCGGTGAGCTTGATGATCACTTGCCGCTCATCGACGGCAGCGCGGGTGCGGGTGAGCAGCTCGGCCGCTTCCATGCGCTTGAGCAGTGGCGTCAGGGTGGCCGAGTCGAGGAACAGCCGTTCGCCCACTTCGGACACGGTCTGCTCGTCCTTTTCCCACAGTACCAGCATCACCAGGTACTGCGAGTAGGTCAGGCCCAGGCCGCGCAGCAGCTTGCGGTAGATCTTGCTCATCGCCAGCGACGTCGAATACAGCGCGAAGCACAGTTGCTGGTCCAGTTGCGGCGCCTGGCCGGCGCCTGCAGCGTCTTCGGCAGGAGCGGGGACGGAGGAAGTTTTGGTATTCATGATCCCATTATGGGTAGTGCGCTATACAATTGCAAGCGATGACCTGTAAATTGTCGTCACTGACAGGGTATGATGTGGTCATATGTTGCTAATAGCTAATTTTCAGGGAGTGCGGTAGATGAATGCCAAAAGAGCCATCGTGCTGATCGTCGACGAGGCTTCGGACAATCTGATCCAGATGAACAGCCTGCTGCAGGACCGTTACGAGGTCCGCCTGGCCAACAGCGGCCGCGCCGCGCTGAGGGTGATGGAGCACGTGCCCCGGCCCGACCTGGTGGTGCTCGACGCCGCGCTGCCCGACATCGACGGCTACACCGTGTGCCAGCAGCTCAAATCGAGCCCCGACACGGCCGATATCCCGCTGATCTTCCTGCAGTCGGAACCCGACGAGGCGCGCGCCATTTGCGAGGGCGCGGTGGACATCATTCCCAAGCCGTTCGTCGGCGAGGTGCTGCGCGCGCGGGTGGATACCCATTTGCAGCTGCGCCATGCGCGCGAGCTGCTCAAGCAGCAGCGCAACCTGCTCGAGCACGTGGTGGAAGAAGTGACGGCGGAATTGAGCCAGATGCTCGACGCCATGATCTGGGCGCTGGCCTCGCTGGCCGAGACGCGCGAATACGAAACCGCCAACCACCTGCGCCGCGTGCAGCACTACGTCGTCGCGCTGGCGCGCCGCCTGCAGGGCAGCCCGCGTTTTGCCGAGGAACTGAGCGACGCCAACATCAAGTCGCTGTACAAGGCCGCGCCGCTGCACGACATCGGCAAGGTGTCGATCCCCGACGCCATCCTGCTCAAGCCCGGCGCGCTCACGCCGGCCGAGTTCTCGGTAATGAAAATGCACACCGTGTACGGCCGCGATGCCATCGTCAACGTCGAAAACCACCTGGGCTACACCAACACCTTCCTGCGCTACGCGCGCGAGATCACTTATTCGCACCAGGAAAAATACGACGGCACCGGCTATCCGGAAGGGCTGAAGGGTGATGCGATTCCCCTGGCCGCGCGGCTGATGGCGGTGGCTGACGTGTACGACGCGCTCATTTCCAAGCGCGTGTACAAGCCCGCGTTTACCCACGAAACCGCGATGGAAATGGTGCGCCAGGCCAGCGGCGAACATTTCGATCCCGACGTGGTCGATGCCATGCTGGCAGCCGAGGAGGAGTTCCGCGACATCGCCGAGCGTTACGCCGACAATGTGCAGGACCTCGAACACGGCATCGATCCGCTGTTGTCGCAGCACCGGTAGGCCATGCAGCCCATGCGCGCCCGGGGTCTTGTCGTCCTTGCCATCGGGCTGGGACTGACCGGCGCGCTCTGCTGGCTGGTGCACGCCGACCAGCGCGCGCAGAGGGAGACGCGCTTCCAGCGCGACACCGAGAAGGTCGCGCGCGATACCGAGGCGCGGCTGCAAACCTGTTTCGATGTCCTCTTGAGCCTCAAGGGCATGTACGCGCTCGACGACCGTATCGACCGCGCGCGCTTCCATCGCTTCAGTGCGGAGCTCAAGCTCGAGCGCCGCTATCCCGGATTCCAGGCAGTGCAGTTCGTGCGCGCCGTGTCCGCGGAACAGTTCGACGCCTTTGTGGCTGCCGTACGCGCCGATACCAGCGTGGACGCGGGCGGCTATCCGAACTTCCGCGTGCACCCGGTCACCCATGCGCCGGTCCACTACGTGATCGAGTACACGGCGCCGGTCAAAGGCAACGAGAGCGCGGTTGGCCTGGACCTGGCCGCGCTGCCGCCTCATTTGCGCGCGGTGACGCTGGCGCGCGACAGCGGCGGCATCGTCGCCACCGAGCCGATCACGCTGGTGCAGGATGTGACCGGCGAGCCGGGTTTCGTGGCGCGCGCGCCGGTGTACCGCAACGATGCCATGGTCGACACCGGGGCGCGGCGCGGCGCGGCGCTGGTCGGTTTCGTCGCCATCGTGTTCCGGGTCAATGCGCTGATGCGCGAGGTGATCGATGGCGCGCTGCTCGAGCACCTGCACGTGCGCATCGAGGACGGCGGCTACGTCAACAGCGCCATGACGCCGCGCGCCGCTGGCGACAACCTGGGCAACCTGCTGTACGACAGCGCGGGCAAGGCCGCGCCGCAGGGGACCGACAACGCGGGACTGGTGGCGGAAAAAGTGCTGGAGGTGGGCCAGCGGCGCTGGTTGCTGCGCTTCGAGGGCAATCCCGGCGTGCGCTACGGCGGCGCGTCGGCGGCGGTGCTGGCGGTGGCGCTGGCCGGCGCGGTCATCAGCGCGCTCGCTGCCGCCATTGCGATGCTGCGACCCGCCCGGGCGGGCAGGGTGCAGTAGTAGCGATTTAGCAGTAGCGCTGGCGCAGCACGCCCAGCATCGCCACGTTCAACTCCCACGCATTCGATACCGCCGCTCCCGTGTACGGCAAGGTCTGGGTGTACGGCACCGGGCCGAATTCCGGCGTGATGGTCAAACGCTCGGCGCCCGCAGCGCGGCGCAAGCGCACCACTTCGTCCCACCACGACAGGTGGGCGGCCAGTGCCGCCTGCGATTCGGGCGCGCGGAAGTCCGCCACCTGCGGTCCCTGCTCGTGGCCCACGCGCGCGTGGATGTGGCGCACGCGCGGCAGCGTTGCGGCAAGCGTCTGCGGCTGGTCGCCCAGCAGCGACTCGCACGCGCAGCACCAGTGCGACAGGTCTGCCGTCAGGTGCAGGTCGGGCAACTGGCGCAGGTAGGGCAGGGCCAGCGCCGGGTGTGCGCTCCAGCGGCTGCGGTGGGTCTCGTGGTAGATCGGCACGCCGTGCTCGCGCGCGATCGCCGCTGCCATCTCGAGCAGCTCGCAGTTCTGTTCGAACGTGAAGTAATCCTTGCCGGTCTGCGAATTGACGTGCAGCGGGCGCGCCGCGCAGGCATTGTGCAGCAGCTCGGCCAGCGCCGCCCGGTGGGCCGCGAATTCCGGCACCAGCGCGGTTTCCCACTGGCCCACGATCAGCGCCAGGCCGGCTGCGGCAATGCGGCCGGTCCAGTCGCCGCGCGCGGCCGCGTCCAGCGGCAAGGAAAGCTCGATGCCGTCGAAGCCCGCCGCCTTGACGCGTGCGATGAACACGTCGGCCGGCAGCTCGTTGTTGCCCCAGTGGGCAGCAAAGATTTCAACTTTCATCAGATGAAGCCCCGTACCGGCAGGCGCTCGTCGCGCTGGATCCAGTTCTGCGGCGAGTAGGTCGTGGCGCCGTCGGTCACGTGCAGCGTGTAGGCGTGGCGCGAGACGGCCGAGCGGTTTGGCGCACTGTAGTGCGGCAGCAGGCCGTGGAATACCACCAGGCTGCCGGCCTTGCACGGCAGCGGCACGGCGGTGCTGTTGTCGGGCCACGGCATGTCGCTGAGCTTTTCCATCCGTACCTGGTCGCCGTTGCGCAGGAAGCGTTCGCGCATCGGACCGCGGTGGCCGCCCGGTTCGGCCCACATGCAGCCGTTGTCGAGCGTGGCGTCTTCCAGTGCGAACCAGAATGTGGTCACGCTCACCGGGTCGGTGTCGAAATAGGTGGCGTCCTGGTGCCAGCGCACTTCGCCGCCGATGCCGGGCTGCTTGAAGATGTACATCGATTGCCATACCTTGGGGTCTGCCAGGCCGATGTCGCGGGCGACCGCGTTCAGGCGCTCGTCGGCGGTAAACGCGCGGAAGGTGGGATCGAGATCGTGCATGGCGTGGCCGATCTTGTTGATCGACAGCGACTTGTCCTGTTTCAGCTGGCCGTCGGCGCCGAACGCTTCTTCCTCGAAGAAGCAGCGCACGGTGTTGTCCGAACCGAGGAAGTAGTCGTCGGTGGTCTTTTCCTGCTCGATGGTGCTGAAGATGCCCGACTGCGCGCCCGGATCGAACTGGTTGACAATCTGCGCCGCGCGCTCGCGCAGCACGGCGATATCGGCGGCGCTCTTAAAATTCGGCACGACCAGGTAACCATCGCGTTGGTATTGCAGTTTTTGGGCGTCTGTCAACATGTTGCGGCTCCAGGCTCAATTAAGAAGATCAGCGATTGTAAGCGCGGCCGCTGGCCCCGACAACGATCAAAGCATTGACACATTGTCGCCAAAGTGGCGACAATCGGGCATGGACCAGTTACGCGCAATGGAGATTTTTGTCGAGGTGGCGCGCCAGCGCAGTTTTAGCGAGGCAGGCCGCCGGCTGGGGCTCACGCGCGCCATGGTCAGCAAGCACGTGCTGCAACTCGAAGACCGCCTGCAGGCGCGCCTGTTGCACCGCTCCACCCGCGAAGTGAGCCTGACCGACGCCGGCCAGGCCTACCTGGCGCCGTGCGCCGCCGCCGTGGCGCAGGCGCACGAGGCGGCGCGCGCGGTGGCCAGCGCTGGCGATGAACTGGCCGGGGCGCTGCGCATCCAGGCGCCGTCCAGCTTTGGCAGCGAGTGGCTGGCCGGTTCGGTGGCGCGCTTCAACCTGCTCCATCCGCAGCTGGCGCCGTCGCTGCACGTCGATGACGCGCTGCTCGACCCGATCGAGCACGGGTTCGATCTGACCATACGGGTGGGCGGCATTCCGGACGTGCACGCGCTGGCGATGCGGCCGCTGGCGCCATGCCGCGCGGTGCTGTGCGCCAGCCCCGATTATTTGGAGCGCCACGGCACGCCGCGCACGCCACACGACCTGCACGCGCACCGCTGCCTGCATTTCAGTCACCTGACGGCCGGCACGGCCTGGCATTTTGCGCGGGGCGAGCAAAGGGAGACGGTCCGGGTGCAGGCGGCGTTCACCGCCAACAATGGCCTGGTGCTGCACCAGGCGGCGCAGCAGGGGCTGGGCATCGTGTACCACACCACGTTCCTGGCCTGGCGCGCGCTGCAGGAGGGCACGCTGGTGCCGGTGCTGACCGACTGGGAACTGCCGCTCAACCACCTGTCCGCGCTGTACCCGGCCAGCCGCCAGCCGTCGCCCAAGGTGCGGGCGCTGATCGATCATCTGGTGGCCGAGTACCAGCCGGAGCCGCCGTGGGACCGGGCGTTGCGCGGCCTGTAAACATCATCAGGGCTGCCAGGCGCCGTCCGCATACACCAGCTGGCCATCGAGATACACGCCCTCGGTCACCGCGAACACATCGACGTGATACCGCGCATCCTTGCGCTTGAACTGCGGCTTCGTGTAAACCCCGTGCTTGGCGCCCAGCGACAGGTGGATGCCGCACATGCGCTCGTAGGTGCCAATGTCGTCCACCATGCGGGTGCGCGAGAAGGCGCGGTTCATGCCGAAGCCCAGTTCGCGCAACCATACCTCGCCCTCGTGGGCGCGGATGATGGCCAGCATATTGTCGAATTCCGGCGTGCTGTTCTCCGTGCCCGTCACGCGGCCCTTTTCAATGATGACCGTGACCGGCACCGCCGGCTGGTTGACGTGGAACGAGGTGTCGCCGAACACGAAGATGCGCGCGCGGCCGTTGACGGCTTCGAGGTCGCGCGCCTCGGTAAATACTTCGCCTAGCGGGAACTGGCCGCCGATGTTGTTCATGCCGGCGTAGTCGCCGATATTGAGCTTGGCCGCCTCGAAGGGCGAACCGAACACCAGTTGCGCGCCGTCGCCGCTATCGACCATGCCGTGGCTGGCGGCGTCGATGCGCGCCTTGAGCGCGTGGCCCACGCCGCGATAGTAGGCGGGGTCGTAGGCCAGCGACTCGATGTAGTGCAGCCCCTGCGCACCGGGCATGCGCGCCAGGTGCACATGCTCGATCACCTTCAGGCCGCGCTTGAACAGCTCGATGCGGATGCGGAAGGCCTCGAGCCGGAAGCTGGTCGACTGGATCAGCACCACCAGGTCGCCGGCGGCCAGCAGCGCAAACGCGGCCAGCACGTGCCCGGGCGCGACGGCGTCGAAGTCGATGAAGCGCGCATCGGGCACCACGCGACGGTAGGCTTCGGTCAGCGCCAGATTGAGGTCGGTGCGGGTGTCGTGGACGATCAGGGCCGCGTGCGGCGGCGCGTGCCCGATGGCGATGGCCAGGGTGTCGCGCAGGTGGCGCTCGGCGGCATCGACGGCGGCGGCGGGAATGGTTCCGCAGTTGGCAAATAAGCTGGCGCCAGGGAGGGCGGCGGGGGCAGGTGAAGACATCGTGAAGGGGCTGGATTGATCGCTGGAGCGGGCATTATAGGCCACCGCAGCCGCCCGGATTCGCATGCGCGCCACGCCGCAGGCGGTTCTGCGGCCTTTCTCCCGCCTTTCTCCTTGTCTTGCGCCGTGACTGCGATATAAAATCCAGAATATAGCCTAACAGCAACTCCTTGGCGATCACAACAGGATGTGTATGACCGTATTAATGGGACAGGATTTGCCGTTGGAACGACCCGATAGCGCCACCGCACGGGCCGCCTTGTTCGTGCCCACCGCGAACATCAAGGACGATGTGCTCGACACCGTGCGCCGGGGCGCGGCGATCGTCGGTTATGGCAACCATGACCGCACGCTCACGATCTATTACGAAAGCAACCGCTTCAACGAACCGAACCTGGTCAAGTGGGAGCAAAAGGCGCGCAAGGCGTTCGACCGCCTGGCCGACAATCTGCCCACGGTCTCCAAGATGATCAGCAAGCCGGAGAACTTCGAGCAGGTCGGCTACATCAACAGCAAGGGTATCCTGATCCGCCGCATGGAAAAACTGCGGCACTGGCTGGAGACGTCGGACGCGCTGGCGACCGCGCCCGAATCCGAAAACATTGTCTTTGCGCCACCGCCGCCACCCAAAAAAATCAATACCTGAACCTGGTTGTAGCGTGCGCTGCATCGGCACAACTCCTTGTATGCTAATGACAACAATCACTGTTCGAGGAGATGCGCATGAATACCATCACATTATTGAGCAAAAACGTGGGCAAAACCGCCGGTGCGGTGCTGGTCATGGCCGCGCTGCTGGGCGGCTGCCAGAAGAAGGACGACACCGTCGGCGCAGGTCCGGCTGAAACCGCCGGCCGCAAGATCGACCAGGCCGGCGAGCGCGCCAGCGCCGAACTGAACCAGGCGTCGCGCGAAGCCGACCAGAAAATGACCGAAGCCGGCCACAAGATGGACCAGGCTGCCAAGGAAACCAGCGAAAAGCTCGACCGCGCAGCCGATACCGCTGGCGCCAAGCTCAATCAGGCAACCGATGCCGCAGGCCGCAAGCTGGAACAGGCCGGCGAAAACATGCAGCAGAAGGCTGCCGAGCGCGAAGCGACCAAGTAATTACCGCAACAATCAAAAGCCGGCGCGCCTGAACCGCACCACGTTGTCCTGCGACGGCGGCGGTGTCTCCGGCGCGCCGCCCAGCACCACGCTCAGGTCCACGTAGCCGTCGCGCCACGCGCGTTCCAGGTCCTGTTCGATCGCCTCCATCGACGTCCGCTCGAAATGGGCGAAACCGCGTACACCGTAGGCGCGGTTGCGGCCGTGGGTCTTGGCCAGGTACAGCGCCATGTCCACCAGGTTTACCGCCCGCTCCCACGCCAGCGGGGTGGCGCCCGGCGCCAGCGGATACGGCGCAAATCCCACCGACACATTGACCGCGATCTCGTGCTCCTGGTACGTCACGCGCTGGGCCGAGATGCCTTGCAGGATGCGGCGCGCGATCTCGTCGAGGCCGTCGCGCGGCACGGCCGGCATGAAGGCCAGGAATTCTTCGCCTCCCCAGCGCACGATCATGTCGGTCTCGCGCAGCGCCACCCGCAGGTTTTCGGCGATTTTCTTGAGCACGGCGTCGCCAGCGGCATGGCCGTAGCTGTCGTTGATATGCTTGAAGTGATCGACGTCGAGCAGGAACAGCGCACCCACCAGGTCGTCGCTGCGGTGCACGCGTTGCTCGGTTTGCGGCCAGCCCAATTGCGCCGCTGCCGGCATGGGCGCCAGCGCGCGCATATAGTCCTGGAAGTGGCGGCGGTTGTAGAGCGACGTCAGCGGATCGAGCGTGGACTGCGCCTTGAGCTCGAGATTCTTTTCCTCGAGCCGAGCATTGGTCTGGCGCACCTTGCGGTACAACAGGCCCACCACCACCGCCGCCAGCGCGAACACCAGCGCCAGCAGCCACCATACGCGCTGCTGCAGCTGGCGGTTGTCCAGTTCCGCCGTTTGCAACTGATTTTCGCGGCTGAGCAGCTCGATCTGGCGTTCCTTCTTGTCGGTCTCGTATTTTTCCTGCAGCTCCAGCATCGACTTCTGGCGCTGGCGTTCGAACAGTTCGTCCGACAGCGCGCGCTCGCGGTGGTAGGCTTTCAAGGCGCCGGCCAGGTCGCCGGCATTCTCCAGCGCCACGCCATATTCACGCAAGACCAGTTGCAGCTCCGGCTTGTTGTTTTCCTTCTCGTAGCGCTCCATGCCTGCTTCAAGCTGGCGCTTGCCTTCGGCGACACGGCCCATGGCCAGCAGCGCGTTGCCCAGGTTGACGCGGGCGGTGGCTTCGGTGGACGCGTCGTTGTTGCGCTGGGTGACGTGCAAGGCCTCCTGCGCATACTGGGCGGCGCGCGGATAGTCGCGCAGCTTGAGGTGAAGGTCGGCCAGGTTGACCAGCGTGGTGGTGGCCATGCGCTCGGCGCCCATCTTGCGCTCGATCTCCAGTTCCGCGCGCAGCGCCCGCATGGCGCGCTGCATCTGGCCGGTATCGCTGGTGAGCCAGTATTCGGCGTTTTTGGCGATCGACATGCGGCCCGGCGAGTTGAGCTTCACCGTTTCGGCCATCAGCTCGTCGAGGCTGGCGGCGGCCTGGTCGAACTCCTTCATTTGCACCAGCAGCCGGGTGAGCGCATTGAGCGCCGCCGCCAGCGTGGTGGGGTCGCTGGTGACGCCGCGCGCGATTTCCACCGCCTGCTGCAGTTTGACCAGCGCAGCGGGAAAGTTGCCCTGCTCGGCGTGGGTCTGGCCGGCAGTGATGGTGGCCTGGGCGCGCACGGCGGCGTTGGTGGTGCGCATGGCCAGCTTTTCAGCCTCGAATGCCAGCTTGTGGGCGGCATCAACATCGGCGCGCGCAAACAGCACATAGACCTTGGTCAGCTGGGCCTTGGCGATGACGGCGTCGTCGTGCAGCTCACGGCCCAGCGCGATGGCCTTTTCGGCGGCGGCCATGGCGTCGTCGTAGCGGCCCTGGCGCATGCGGGCGTCCGCTTCGATGGTGAGCAGGTCGGCCTGCAGGGTGCCCGCTTTGCCTTCCAGTTCGGGCCCGATCTGGTCGAGCGCGGCCAGGGCTTTTTCAGGCAGGAAGCGGCTTTGTTCGCGGATCTCGATCAGGCGCGCGCGCAGCGCCTCGCTTTGCGCCTGCGACGGGGACTGGGTCGGTGCCGGCGCGGCAGCAGGCGCGACGGCCTGCGCCCAAACGGGCGCCGCCACAGACACCACGACGCCAGCCAAAGCTAGCGCCACGGCGCTGTTGCGCGCCTTGCCCGTTCCTACGCGATATTTCGATCCCGCCAACGCTGCCCCTTTGCATGTGTCCTGATTAGCGTATCGATTATAGGCGTATTGCAACCAAGAAATGAGCGTACGGTGTGCATTTGTGCGCGCAAAGACACACTCCGGCGCGCATCGGGGAGCAACTGTGCCCGGTGGTGCTCAGCTGGTGCTCAGCTGGTGCTCAGCTGCTGCTTAGCTGCTGCTCAGTTGCTGCTCAGTTGCTGCAACAGGTACAGGCGCTGGTACAGGCCGCCCTCGATCTGCATCAGCGCCTCGTGCGGGCCGGTCTCGGTGATGCGGCCGTGGTTGAGCACGATGATGCGGTCGGCATCGCGGATGGTGGACAGGCGATGGGCAATCGCGATCACCGTCACCTTGCCGCGCAATTCGTCGAGCGCCAGCTGCACCACCTGCTCGGTCTGCGAATCGATGTGCGACGTTGCTTCGTCGAGCAGCAGGATGCGCGGCTGGCCGGCCAGCGCGCGGGCAATCGCAATGAGCTGCTTCTGGCCCACGGCCAGGCGCGAGCCGCCTTCGCCCAGTTCGGTGTCGTAGCCGCGGTCGAGCGCCATGATGAAGTCGTGCGCGTGCGCGGCCCGCGCCGCCGTCTCGATCTGCGCCTGCGTAAGGCCGCGCCCCATGTCGATATTGTCGCGCGCGGACGCCGCCAGCAGGAACGGATCCTGCGGCACCAGGCCCACTTCGGCGCGGAAGCGTTCGTTGTCGATGTCGTCGAGCGCCACGCCGTGCAAGGTGATACTGCCGTGCGGCGCCGGATAAAAGCGCAGCAGCAGCGAGAGCAGGGTGGACTTGCCGCTGCCGGTATGGCCCACGATGCCGATGAAGGCGCCAGCGGGAATTTCCAGCGACAGGTCGTGCAGCACCGGCTGGCCGGGGTTGTAGGCGAAGTCCAGGTGGCGGATCGCCACCGCTGGCTGCGGCCCCGACGCGCTTTGGTCGGCAGCGGCAGCCTGGCCGATGGCAGCAGCAGTGTGTTCCTTGGCTTCCGCTTCGTCGAGCAGCGTGGCCACGCGCGCGCTGGCCACCACGGCCTGCTGCAACTGGCTGAACTGCATGGTGATCTGGATCAGCGGTTCGATCACGCGCGCCAGGTAGCTGATGAACGCATACAGCACGCCCACCTCGGTGGCGGTCATCTGGCGCTGGCCGAACACGAAGATGACGACTGCCAGCAGGATCACGTTGAACAGGTCGAGCGCGGGCCGCAGCAGCCAGGCGTTGGCGCGCAGCTCGGCCTGGCGCGCGGTGTAATGGGCCTGGTTGGTGGCGGCAAAGCGGGCGCCGAAGCGCTGCTGCGCATTGTTCGCCTGCAGCACGCTCATGCCGCCGATCGACTCGGCCATCTGGCCGTTGATGTCGCTGCGCAGCGCGCGGGCGCGGGTGACGGCCGGTGCGCTCCAGCGCTGGTACAGGAACACGATGACCAGCACCGCCGGCAGCAGCGCCAGCACCATGCCCATCAGGCGCACGTCGAGCCAGGCCATGGCGGCGATCGTCCCCACCAGCACGATGGTGCTGTCGAGGATGACGAACAGCACCTGGATGTACAGGTTTTTCACCGCCTCGGTATCGTTGGTCACGCGCGAGACCAGCTGGCCCGTGATGGCGCGGTCAAAAAACGACATCGGCAGCAGCAGCACGTGGGTATACACCATTTCACGCAGGCGCATCACCGAGCGCATGGCCAGGCCGGACAGGCGCACCAGTTGCAGGTAGCGCAGACCGCTGGCGATCCAGCCGGACAGCAGCAGGCCGGCCAGCAGCAGGGCCATGCGCGGCCAGTCCAGGTGGTGCGGCAGCAGGTGTTCGTCGATCAGCGCCTTGCCCATGATGGGGCCCATCACTTCGAACAGCGCGGCCAGCATCAGCCACAGCACGGCCCAGCCCAGGTGGTGCTGATCGGGGCGGGCGGCGCGCCGCAGGAGCGAGAAGGCCTGGCGCGTCTGGGCGCCGATCGAGGTGGTGTCGGGTGTGGTGAGCATGGAATCAGGCGGCATTGAGGGAGGCCTCCAGTTGTTGGTAGCGCCACTGGCTGGCATACCAGCCGTCGTGCGCCAGCAGTTGTTCGTGGCTGCCGGACTCGCTGATGCGGCCGTCGCGCAGCACTAAAATCAGGTCGGCATTGACCACCGCGCTCAGGCGATGGCTGGCAATCACCGCGCTGCGGCCGGCGCGCGCCTGGCGCAGTTCTTCCAGGTGTTCGAGGATGCGCGTCTCGGTGCCGGTATCGACCGCCGACAAGGCGTCATCGAGCAGCAGCAGGTCGTTATCGGCCAGCAGCGCGCGGGCAATCGCCACGCGCTGGCGCTGACCGCCGGAGAGCGTGATGCCTTTTTCGCCCACCTCGGTTTCGTAGCCCTCTGCAAATTTCAGGATGTCGTCGTGCACCGCTGCCAGGTTGGCCGCATGTTCCACCTGGGCGCGCGTGGCCTCGGGGCGCGCCAGCGCGATATTGTCGGCGATCGACGCCGAAAACAGGAACGACTCCTGCGGCACCCAGCTGATACCGGCGCGCAGCGTGTGCAGCGTGTATTGGTCGAGCGCGTGGCCGCTCCAGGTCACCGTACCTGCCTGCGGCGTGAGCTGGCGCATCAGCACCCGCAGCAGCGTGGACTTGCCGCTGCCGGTCGGTCCCACCAGGCCCAGGGTCTGGCCCGGGGCCAGCGTGAGCGAGATGTCCTGCAACGCGGCCACCGACTGGTCGGCATACGCATAGCGCACGTGATCGAGCACCAGCGCGCCGGGGGCGATGGTGGTCAGGGTGCCGTGGTCGTCGATGGCCAGCGGCGCAGCGAGCATCGGTTGCAGGCGCTGCCAGGCGGCGCGTCCGCGTTCGATCAGCGACAGCACCCAGCCGGCGGCGAACATCGGCCAGATCAACTGGCCCAGGTACATGGTAAACGCGGTGAGCGAACCGATGGTGAGCTGGTCGTGCCACACCAGGTAACCGCCCAGGCCCAGCGTGAGCGTGCTGGCGGCAGCCAATGTGAGGCCCACGGCCGGCTCGTACGCCGCTTCCCACACCTGCGCGCGCAGGCTGGCGTCCGATGCGCGCTGCGCCAGTTCGGAGAACTGTGTGGCGCTGCGCTGTTCCAGGCCCAGCGCGCGCAGGGTGCGCACGCCCGACAGGGTTTCCTGCACATGGTCGTTCAGGTCCGAAAAGCGCTTGAGCGAATCGGTGGACGCGGTGTGGATGTGGCCCGAGATGTACCAGAACGCCCACGCCATCAGCGGGAACGGCAGCAGCGCGATGCAGGCCAGGCGCCAGTCCACGCCGAGCAGCATCACGCCCAGCACCATCACCAGTGTGATAGCGCCGTCGAAGCCGGCCAGCATCGCTTCGCCGGCCACCATTTCGATGGCGTCGATATCGTTGGTGGCCAGCGCCATCAGGTCGCCGGTGCGCTGGCGCTGGTAAAAGGCGGAGCCTTGTTCGGACAGGCGGGCGTACAGCCGCGTGCGCAGCGACACGCCGAGTTTATAGGCGGCGCCGAACAGCAACTGGCGCCATGCCACGCGCAGGAAATAGATCGCCAGGCCGATCAACAGCAGCGAACCGATTTCCAGCAGCAGGGCGTCGCCGGACAGGGTGTGGGCGGCCAGCCCGTCGATCATGGCGCCGACCTTGCGCGGCACCCAGATACTGAGCGCGGCCACGCCCGCCAGCATCAGGCCGGACAGGGCATAGGCGCGCTTGTGCTGGCGGATGAAACCGCCCAGCAGCACGGAGAGAGTTGACATGTTGCCTCGGTAGCGTTGGGGCTGGCAGCGTACTGCCAGCGCGTAGTCCGCTAGGATACAGGAAGGCAAGCGATCGGGTGGGCGCACGACCCCAAATCGGGATCTGGCGGAGCCCTTCCGGGAGGCCCTTGGGGCCGTTTTAGAACCCAATCGGGAACCCTGTCGGGCCGTTTTGGAACCCAACCGGGAACCCGTTGGGAACCTCTTCGAGGAGCTGTCGCGGCAACGTTCGGGAGCCCGAGGGGGCATCCGAACGGCGCGGTGTCAGAGGGAGGGGGCTTGGCGGGCAGTGATTGCCGGCGGTGCTGACTGATTTTACTTCTTGTGCTTACCGGCAGGCGCCTCGGCGGACTTGGCTTTTGGCGCGATGGTTTTCAGCTTGGAAGTCTTGGTGTCGGCGGCCAGCGCGATCGGCTTGGCGGCCGGGAATGCCGGTTTCACTGCTGCGGGTGGCGCGGTCTCGGTGGCCGGTTTGAGCGCCGGCTCGATGGCTTCCGGCGCGGTGGGGGCGACGGTAGCGGCCAGCGGCTGCGGTGCCAGTTGCGCCGGCGTGTCCGCGACGGCGGGCGCTGCATGCGAATGCACCGCTGCCGACACGGCTGCCTGGATCGTGGTGGCAGGTGGCGCCGGCTCCTCGATCACGGCGGCAGCCGTTGGTGCTGCCACCGGTGCTGTCGTCGCTGCTGTTGCCGCCGGGGCCGGGGATGGCGCTGCTGGTGCTGCGGCCGTGAATGCCGGCGTCACCACCTGCACTGCCGCGGCCACCGGTGCTGCCGCTGTTTTAGCAACTTCGGCCACTGGCGCTGCTGCTGTTTTAGCCGCCTCAGCCACCGGCGCCACCCAAGGTGCGGCCAGTTGCGGCAGGGTAGTGCCTTGGGTGCTCTTGATCAGCTCGGCCTGGGCGCTGCTGGCGATGGCAAACAGTTCGCGGCTGTACGCCAGCAGGCTGTCGATGCCGGTCGGGGTCTCGCGGCTGGCGCTGAACAGTTCCTTGGCGTCCTTAATGTCCAGCAGTTTTTTGGCGGCGGCGGACGATTTTTCCACCGACGCCTTGGTCGTGTTGATATGCAGCGCAATCAGCTTTTCCGCGCTGTCGACCGCGGTGTGGGCCAGGCTGTTAAAGATATGGAACTGGGCTTCCAGTTGCGATTTGGTAACGGCGGAAAACTGCTCGGTAATCGAAGACATGGTTTCTCCTGGCGGCGGGTCTGTTGCGATGCAATATTGGAACATTCTAGCCACGAACACGGGGCTTGAGAAGTTATTTTTTGTGCTATGTGGGCAGAAGAGTGCCACACGGAAAAATGCTGTGTCCAGACTTATTCGCCTACTTTTGATCTACCGCAAAATTAACCGGGAAATATCGCCACCCGATTACCGCAACGCAACAATTAGTACAAACCATTGAAACTGTCTACAATCAATGTCATCAATTACTGAGGGGTGGTTCATGGATGTGGTCATACGTAACGCCAACCTTGCCGACGGCCAGACCGGCGTCGATATCGCCATCGAACACGGCCGTATTGCCGCCATCGGCCATGCCCTGGCTGTCACTGCCGGGCGCGAGATCGATGCCGGCGGCGACCTGGTCAGCGCGCCGTTCGTCGATGCCCATTTCCACATGGACGCCACGCTCAGCTATGGCCTGCCGCGCGTCAACGCGTCCGGCACGCTGCTCGAAGGCATTGCGCTGTGGGGCGAACTGAAACCCGGGCTGACCCAGCAGGCGCTGGTCGAGCGCGCCTTGCAGTATTGCGACTGGGCGGTGGCGCGTGGCCTGCTGGCGATCCGCTCGCACGTTGACGTCTGCGACGACCGACTGCTGGCGGTCGAGGCGCTGCTCGACGTCAAGCGCCGGGTGGCGCCGTACCTGGACCTGCAACTGGTGGCGTTTCCGCAGGACGGTGTGCTGCGCAGTCCTACCGCGTTCGCCAACCTCAAGCGGGCGATTGCCATGGGCGTCGACGTGGTGGGCGGCATTCCGCACTTCGAGCGCACCATGGCCGACGGTGCCGAGTCGGTGCGCCTGCTGTGCGAATTTGCCGCCGACAAAGGTTTACGGGTGGACATGCACTGCGACGAGTCGGATGACCCGCTGTCGCGCCACATCGAGACGCTCGCATACCACAGCCACCGGCTGGGCCTGCACGGCCGCGTGACCGGCTCGCACCTGACCTCGATGCACTCGATGGACAATTATTATGTCAGCAAGCTGCTGCCGCTGATCCGCGAGGGCGGGGTGGCGGCGATTGCCAATCCGCTCATCAACATTACCCTGCAAGGCCGTCACGACAGCTACCCCAAGCGGCGCGGCATGACGCGGGTGCCGGAAATGCTGGCGGCCGGCATCGACGTCGCCTTCGGCCACGACTGCGTGATGGACCCGTGGTACAGCCTGGGGTCGGGCGACATGCTGGAAGTGGCGCACATGGGCCTGCACGTGGCGCAGATGACGGGACAGGACGCCATGCGCGCCTGCTTCACGGCCGTGACCGATACCCCGGCGCGCATCCTCGGCCTGGACGGCTATGGCATTGCCGTGGGCTGCCATGCCGACCTGGTACTGCTCGACGCGGCCGACCCGGTGGAAGCGATCCGCCTGCGCGCGGCGCGACGGCTGGTGATGCGGCGCGGCCAGATCGTGGCCGAGTCGCCGCGCGTACAAGCGCGGTTGAGCTTGCCGGGACGCCCGGAGGGCGTCGATTTCCGCCTCGCCCGCTAGTGGGCGCGGCGGCGGGTGCGCTGGACTTGCCAGCAGAAATCCATGACAATCAAACACCGACGCCATCGCATGGAGCTGTCTTGAAAGAAATCGCGATCCGCCCCGCCACGGAAGCCGACTTCGGCGCCATGTGGGCTATCTTCCAGGAACTGATCGCCACCGGCGACACCTATTATTTTGCCGCCGACACCAGCCGCGACGATTGTCACGCCTACTGGTTCGGTCCCGGCATCGAGAGCTTTGTGGCCGAACTCAATGGCGGCCGCCTGCTCGGCATGTACCGCCTCACCGCCAACCAGCGCGACCGTGGCGCCCACGTGGCCAACGCCTCGTTCATGGTGGGGCCAGCGGCGCAGGGCGTAGGGGTAGGCACCATGCTGGGGCGCGACTGCCTGGCGCGGGCGCGCCAGCACGGCTACCTGGCGATGCAATTCAACTACGTGGTCAGTTCCAACGTCGCCGCCGTACTGCTGTGGAAAAAGCTCGGCTTTGCCATCGTCGGCACGCTGCCGCGCGCCTATTACCACCAGTACCTGGGCTATGTTGACGTGTACGTGATGTACCAGTTGCTGGAAGACCCCTCGCACTGGCCCGACGCATGATGATCCTGGAGACGGCGCGCCTGCGCCTGCGCACCATCACGGCCGATGACGCCCCATTTTATTATGAGCTGGTCAACGATCCCACCTGGCTCGAATTCATCGGCGACAAGGGCATACGCAGCGTCGAGCAGGCCCGCGCCGCGATCATCGACGGTCCGGTGGCGATGCAGGCGCGGCATGGCCACTCGCTGTACGTGATGGAGCGCAAGCAAGACTGCAGGGCGCTCGGTCTGTGCGGGCTGATTCGGCGCGATTTCCTGCCTGATGTCGATATCGGCTACGCCATCCGGCCTGAGCATTTTGGCCAGGGCTATACGTTTGAAGCGGCGCAGGCGGTGCTGCAACTGGCGCGCGGACCGCTCGGCATCACCCGCGTGCTGGGCCTGACCGCGCCGGGCAACGTTAACTCGATCCGGCTGTTAAACAAGCTTGGATTGCGGTTTCAGGAAATAAAGTTATTACCGCCGGGAGATCGGCCGACGAATATTTATGTGATTGATTTCCCATCTTGACAGATGCATATCAGTGTGGTTTTTGACGCCGATAGCGCCTTTCGGGTAGAGCTTTGGAGCAATATTTCGGCGTACTTATTTGCTAACGATGGTAAAATGGTCGCGATTGACTGCTGAAGTTTGTTAAAAATCAAAGCCGTCCGTGAAACTCGTGGTCCGCTCATGTATCATGCGGGCGGCGCGTGCACCGGAGAGCGGTATCACGTGATCACACATACCAGAAGATGGCGCCATGCTTCTCTTTGGTTCGAATTCCACCTCCAGCTTGCTCGGCTCCTGATCTACAAGGAAGTAGCGAATTAGGAGTATTTTTTTGGGTAGTTGGACTTGTTAAGCGCGCTTAGAAAATCGGTTAAATATACGTGGTGTGGCTGCCTGATCCTCGCAGGGCAGAACAGCTTCGCCGCGACGCCGGGCAACAACGGCCAGTCGGGGTATATCAATACGCCCAGCGCGGTGGTAGAAGCGGACGGTACCTTCAGCGTCGGTTACGGCTACGACAGTCCTTATGGTCAGATGTGGGTAACATCCACCATTTTGCCTGCCTTGCAGGTGACCGGACGCTACGTTTCCATTACCGGCGTTCCCGCCTTTTCCAATTCGGTGACCGATCCCGAATATGGCGCCGGCTATGGCCGCTACAAGGACAAAGTTGTCGACGGCAAGTTACAGTTGTGGCAGGAACGAGACTGGATGCCGTCGGTAGCCGTCGGGGCCAACGATGTGTTTGGTACGGCATTGTTCAAGAGTCAGTATGTTGTGGCCAGCAAGACCGTGGGCGCTGCCCGCAATATGGAGTTGAGTCTCGGCTATGGAACCAAGCGCATTGATGGCTTGTTTGCCGGTGCCCGCTGGACGTCTCTCAGTCATCCAAACTGGTCAGTTGTAGCAGAATATAACTCGATCGATTACAAACAAGATTATTTACCCCAAGCTACCGGTGCAGCCAAGCGTCGCAAAGGCCCTGCCGTTGGCCTCGAATACCGTTGGGGTTGGTTGGGCATCCAGGCGGCTCGTGGACGCGATCATTTCAGCGTTAATGCCTTCGTAAGCATACCTTTCGGCGAGCGCGAGTACATCCCCAAAATTTACGAGCCGGCCTATTTTGAGGATAAGGATCCGATTACGCCGCCGTCGAACCGGGAGTGGCGCCAGGATCCTGAATATGGCGCCGACCTGGTCAAAGCGCTGGCGGCGCAGGATTTCAAGAACATCCGGGTGAGCTTGAACGGGAATGTGCTGCACCTGACACTCACCAACAGCCGCATTTCCAATATGGGACGTGCCGTGGGTCGTGCGGTGCGTACGGCGCTGGCCTTCATGCCGGCAGGGGCGACCGCGATCAACGTCACCTACACGGTGCTGGACCAGCCGATGACGACGTACGAATTCTTCGACTTGCCCAAGCTAAACAATTATCTTGCCGGCAAAATCGATCGAGCGACATTCGATGAAGCGGTGCTGGTGCGCTATCCGCGCCCAGATGATGTGATCAGCGATGCCGAGCAGGGCTGGCTGGCCGGCCTCCTCGATGGCCCGGCGTCGGTAAAGGCACTTGAAGCCGCTCCCCCAGCCGCTTCCGACACCTCTTCCGCTCATGCACCGCCCCCGGTTCCGCTCAGCCCGACAACTGGCGTGTCTGAGGTGCCTGCACCGGCGGGCCTGGCGACCGCTCCCGCAGTGGCCACCAATGCGCGCCAAGTGGAAAACGATGGCAAGTTGCGGGTTGCCATGGGGCACGAGGGTGATGTAGTTCAGGTAACGTCGGTGGACAGGGAGAGTAACCGTTTCAAGGTAGCGCCGAAGCTCGGTTTCTTTTTCAACGACCCGAGTGGGGCTTTCCGGTACTCGCTCTCAGCTGCCGCTAACTACGATCGTCGCCTCGGCGACGGCTTGTATCTGAACGCGGCAGCCGGTCTGACACTGATCGAAACCGTATCGGGCGTCAAGCAGCCGTCCAACAGCAACCTGCCCCACGTCCGCACGGACGTGGCCAAGTATTTAGGTGAAAGCCGTTTCGCCTTGAGCCGCGTACTGCTCAACAAGTATTTGAACCCGGCTGAACGCTTGTATGTGCGTGGCTCCGTGGGTCTGTACGAGGATATGTATCGCGGTGTGGGCGGACAGATGCTGTATCTACCCAAGGACAGCCGCTGGGCGGTCGACCTGTCGGTCGATGCGCTGCAACAGCGTGGCTACAAACGCCTTTTCGATAGCCTGGACTACAAGACCGTGACCGCCATCGCGTCGCTACATTACAAGTTGCCACGGGGTATTACGGTAACCGCGCGAGCGGGCCGCTTTCTGGCCAAAGATGAAGGCGTGCGTGTTGAGTTCAAGCGCCGCTTCCAGTCGGGCATAGAAGTCGGCGCCTGGTACAGCCGCACTAACGGCAACGACATCACGCCACCGGGCAGGCCAGGGCAGCCATATCACGACCGCGGCATCTTTTTGTCGGTGCCGTTCAACACCATGCTGCCGATGGATTCGCAGGGCCTCGCTGGCTTCTCGATCTCGCCGTGGACTCGCGACGTGGGCCAGATGGTGGCGTCCCCCGGCGACCTGTATGACATGATCGAACAGCCTCGGCGCGACATGAACACCTATGATGGCCTGGGCAACTTTGCGGAGCGTGCCGACGAGCAGCAACTGCCAGCGGTAAATCCACCCGATGTGCCGCTTGACAATCCAATCCCTGTGGTCCGTGAGCGCATCGACCAGTCGCTCAATGCCGTGCCTGCGCCACGAGAATGGCTGCGTCCAGCCAGCATGGCCATCGGCGCGGTGCTGGTATCGGCGCTGGCTGACAAGCCGGTGGATCGCCAGATGAAAAAATACCAGGACAAAAAAGTGCTGCGAGGTTTAAACACCTATGGCAATGCACTGCCTTACGTGCTGGTAGGCGCCGCCGGTGCCGCCTTCGCGCTGGGTGACGAACGCATGCGCAACACCGGCCTGATCTCGATGCAGTCGATTGCCGCCGCCACCGGTGTGTCGTTGGTGGGCAAGTACGCGGTCGGCCGTGCCCGTCCGGAAGAAGAGCGCGGTCCTTGGTCGCGCGTCGGTGATGGCTACTCTCGCTCGGACGCCTCGTTTCCCTCCGGGCACTCCGCAGTCGCGTTTGCCGCAGTGACGCCATTTGCCAAGGAGTATGACGCTCCTTGGCTGTATGGCGTTGCGGCACTCGGCTCTGCAGGCCGTGTCGCAGGACGCAAGCACTGGGTATCCGATACCGTCGCCGGCGGCGTCCTTGGCTACGCGGTTGGCAGCTGGCTGTGGCACGCGCAGCGCGACCAGGCCAAGTCGGGCCTGTCGATTGTGCCGGGACTGAAGGAAATAAGTGTGACCTGGCAAACCAAATATTAAGTGGCAGTTGACCCCTAGCGCGAACGCCTGCATCGCACATTGACCCAATATTCATCATTCAGACAAAGACCAGCATGAAAAAGCAATTGCGCCCATCCCAGCCTCTTATGAAACAATTGATACTCTCTGCTTGCCTGCTTGGAGCGAGCACTTCCTTTTCCGTGGCCCAGGAACTTTCGCTTGGCGATCTCGCCAAGGCGCAAGCGGCCTCGGAGGGCGGCAGCTTGCCGACCATACGCAGCCGTGCCGATTCGCGCCTGGTAACGGCGCCGCCAGTGACTCGCCCGGCCACGCGTGCCCCGGCCACGCGTGTCCCGGCCGAAGCTGGCCCGTTCCAGAGGTATGCCACCGGTGTGACCGGTCAAGACCTGAAGATTTTCGGCCACGACCTGTTCAGCGACGTGCCTTCGACCTTTGCGCCGTTTGACAGTGTCCAGGTTAACCAGGACTACGTGATCGGCACTGGCGATGAACTGCAGGTGCGCGGCTGGGGCATGGTCGATATCGATGTCAGCGCCACTGTCGATCGCAGCGGCGCGATTTTCATTCCGCGCGTGGGTTCCGTCAAGGTCAGCGGCGTGCAGTACAAGGACTTGCAGGGCTACCTGAAGAAGGCGGTTGGCAAGATCTACAATAATTTTGAACTCACCGCCAGCATCGCGCAGACCCGTTCAGTACAGATTTACGTTGTCGGCCATGCCACGCGACCAGGCACTTACACGCTCAGCGCCATGAGCACCCTGTTGAACGCCTTGTTCACATCGGGCGGTCCGGATGCGACCGGCAGTATGCGCAATATCCAGCTCAAACGCGGTGCGCAAACCATTACCAGCTTCGACTTGTATGACATCTTGACCAAGGGCGACAAGAGCAGCGACGCGACCTTGCGCGATGGCGATGTCATTTATATTCCGGAAGTTGGTCCGCTGGTGGCACTGACCGGCAATGTCAAGCAGCCAGCCATCTTCGAGTTGAAGGGCGATGCCAACCTCGGCGATGTCATCAACTGGGCTGGCGGCTTTGACTCTGCCGCTGAAACCAAACAGGTGATCGTTGAGAAGAACGTCGACAACAAATACGTGACCGTGGCGGAATTTACGGCTGACAACGTCGTCAGTAGCAAGCAGTTGGCTGCCATTCCCGTCAAACCAACCGACGTCCTGCGCGCCTTCGCACCAGGCGCAGTGCCGGTGCAAGCACAAATCCAGAATGAATATGTGCGCATCGGCGGCGAAGTCCAGCAAACCGGTATTTTCCGCTTGAAGAAAGGGGAAACCTTGCGCGAGCTGATCAGCCGCGTGGGTGGCGCCAATGAAAACGGCTATCTTTATGCAATGCAGCTCACCCGCGACTCTGTACGTATACAGCAGCAGGCAAAACTGGACGAGGTGGCAGCCCGCTTCGAACGTGAAACGGAGTCCAATTCTACCCAGCGTCTGAGCAGCGCCAGCGAGCCAGCTGCTGTGGCCAAGTTGGCAGCCGAGGTGGAGCAGCAACGTCGTATCGTGCAGAAATTGCGGACCATCAAAGCCGAGGGTCGTATCGTTCTCGAACTGCCCGGCGTTGAAACGCAAATAAAAAACTTGCCGGATATCCCGCTGCAGAATGGCGACAGTATCTATATTCCGCGCCGTCCGGGCACGGTTGACGTGCTGGGTTCGGTATTCCAGCAGAACGCGTTTGTCTATCGACCCCGTCGCACCGTGAACGACTATGTCAACCAGGCTGGTGGGTTGACTGCGGGTGCGGACAAATCGGAAATGTATATCATTCGCGCCGATGGCACGGCTCAAAGTAGCCAGAGCAGCGGCTGGTTCAACAGCCTCGGCGGCGACACGCTCAATCCGGGAGATACGGTCGTGGTGCCAGAAAAAATTGACCGGAGCACTTTCATGCAGAGTTTGAAGGAATGGACGTCGATTTTCTACCAGTTCGGCTTGGGCGCAGCCGGCTTGAAAGTCTTGAAGGATTAACGGTCACCGAGGTGGATGCGTCTATATGGGCTCTCAATACAATATAAAGAATCAGTTCATTCCGCTGGTGGTCGCTCGCTATGCGTACCAGTTTTTCAGGATGAAAGCTCGTTTGCTGCTGCTGTCATCGAAGTTTAATTGTCGCATCGATAGCACGGCACGGATCTTCTACGACAGAGTTACGGACGTGGTCCTGGCCCCCAATGTAAGCATCGGCGCGCATACAGTAATTCATTGCACCAACGAAGACAGCACCCACCAGAGTGTCTCAAAACTGGTTGTCGGCGAGCATACGTATATCGGCGAAATGAACAATATAAGGCTGGGTGGCGCTATGGTGCAGATCGGGCGCAAGTGCCTGATTTCGCAGCAGGTCAGCATCATTGGCAGCAATCATTCAATCGACCGAAGCCGGTGCATTGTCGATCAGCCCTGGGATGCTTCGAGGCTCAATGTCATCATTGGTGATGATGTCTGGATTGGATGCGGCGCCCAGGTGATGCCGGGGGTGTCGATAGGCAATGGCGCCATCGTGGCGGCCGGAGCTGTCGTTACCAAGGATGTGGCGGCATACACGATCGTCGCAGGAGTTCCTGCGCGTTATGTCAAGGATCGACCGCTCAGCACCTGAAACATTGAGTGGTCCATGGCATTCGAAATTAATTATGTGGCGAAACTGGGTATAAGATAATGAGCGAGGAAATGGCAATGAATAACGACGCGTCGCTGCAAAAGCGCGAGAATTTCGATAGCGGCGACAGTATTGGGCTGCTGGATCTGGCGATCGTCCTTGCTAAAAACAAAAAGATGATTGTCGTGTTTACCGTGGTAGTCATGGTAGTGGTAGCTGGACTGACTTTGCTGATGCCGAACAAATACACTGCGCGCGCGCAAGTTCTGCCACCGCAATCGCAGTCCGGCTCCAGCGCCCTGTTGGGGCAGCTGGGCAGCTTGAGCGGACTGGCCGGCGGTGCCCTGAAAAATCCCAACGATACTTATATCGGCATGCTCGGCAGCAGAACTGTATCCGATAACCTGATCGCTCAATTCAACCTGGCGCAGGTGTACGACAAAAAGATTCATACCGACGTTCGGGTGGAGCTGCAAAACGCCAGCTCCATCATGAGTAGCAAGGAGAATGTCATCATGATCGATGTTACCGACGAGGATCCGAAGCTGGCTGCCGCCCTTGCGAACGGCTATGTCAGCGAACTGCAGAAGCTGACGTCGACCGTGGCGGTGACTGAAGCCTCGCGCCGCCGACTGTTCTTCGAGAAACAACTGCAGCAGACCAAGGGTGAGTTGGTGACGGCCGAAATGAACCTGCGCAAGACCCAGGAAGCTACCGGCCTGATCAAACCAAATGAACAAGCCGAAGGTGTGATCAAAGCTGCCGCCAGCATCAAGGCTGAAATTGCGGCAAAAGAAGTGGCACTGGGTGGACTGCGCACTTTTGCCACCAGCAACAATCCAGAATTCCAACGCGCGCAAACCGAGTTGGCTGGATTGCGCGCTCAATTGAGCAAGATCGAGCGCGGTGCGAACGGTGGCCAAGGTGATATCTCGGTGGCGATCCGCGCAATTCCCGAGGTGGGCCTGGAGTACGTCCGCAATCTGCGTGAGGTGAAATACCAGGAAACACTGCTGGAGTTGTTTGCCAAACAGTTTGAACTGGCGAAGATTGATGAGGCCAAAGAAGGCACGCTGGTGCAGGTGCTCGATGTTGCGGTCGTCCCAGATAAAAAGGCGTCGCCAAAGCGCAGCCTGATGGTACTGTTGGCAGGCATTATGGCCTTCATCCTGGCTGTGTTCTATGCGTTTTATACCGAGATTAAAACCAGGATAAAAAATAATCCTGAAAATGCCTCGCGTCTTGTGATGCTCGCCCAGTCCATGAAATGGCGCTAAATAATAATAATGACATATAAAGTAAGAGCGGCGAATGAGCTTATTAAAAACTAGCCTGCTGAATGGCATTGCAGTCTGTGTGCGAATGGGGACGGGGCTGGTATTAAATAAAATATTTGCCATCCACCTGGGCCCGGGAGGTTTCGCGGCCATTGGGCAGTTGCAGAATTTCATTGCGATGGTGACTACCTTCGCAGCGGGCGCGGTCAATACGGGCGTGACGAAATACACGGCCGAGTATTACGACGAACCGGACCGAAAGGGCCTGTTATTCCGGACTGCGGGCACCCTGACCGTGGTCGGCTCATTGGTGGCTGGCATCGTGCTGGTCTTCATGAGCGCATCGGTCAACCGGTGGCTGTTTGGCGATCAAGACTATCAGCAAGCCCTGATCTGGCTTGCAGCATGCTTGATTTTGATCAGCGTAAACGCGTTGCTGCTGGCGGTATTGGCTGGTCAGAAGGAAGTCCGTCGCTACGTTCTCGCTAATATCGCCAGTTCCCTGGTAGGGTTGATGGTGTCCGGTTCGCTGGCATGGTTCTTCGGCTTGCAGGGCGCGCTGATCGCCTTGAGCCTGGGTCAGGCGCTTTCGTTGCTCACGACGCTGTATTTTTGCCGTCGTCTGGAGTGGTGCAGGGTTTCGGTCTTCTGGGGCGGAATCGACAAGCCTACCTTGACGTTGCTGGTAAAGTTTATTGCCATGGCACTGGCGACCGCATTGGCAGCGCCATTAACGCAAATGCTCATACGTAGCGATATGATTGCCGTTTTTGACGTGGCACATGCGGGCTATTGGGATGCCATGAATAAAATCAGTGGCATTTACCTGGCATTAATTACCACCACCCTTTCTTTGTATTACTTGCCGCGTATTTCTGAGATCCGCGAAGACCAGGAACTGCGTAAGGAGATCGGTAGTGCTTTCAAACTGATCTTGCCGGCGACCGGCGCCTTTGCCGCCGCTATTTATTTATTGCGCGAGCCGTTGGTCAAGCTGTTATTTTCCGCTGATTTTTACGATGTTACACAGCTTTTTGGTTGGCAGATGGTTGGCGACGTCATCAAGATTGCCAGTTGGTTGTTGGGTTATGTACTGGTCGGTAAGGCAATGATGAAAACTTTCATCCTTACCGAAATCGCATTTTCAGCTAGCCTGTACTTCTTTACCCTTTATGCAATACACCAATTCGGTTTCAAAGGTGCGGCCATGGCATATGCATTTAACTATTTCCTTCATTTGATAACAATGTATGGCATTGTGGTGCAGTGGCGTCTCAAGCGGCGGTCGCCATGAGCACACAGCCTAGCTTTTGGGAAAAGGTTCGTGGACGGCTATATCGCGGGATAATCCGTGCGTTGCAATGGCCGAGGATTAAGTATTACAGGATGATCAGTACCGCCACCGTGATCGACAACGGTGCAACGATTTTGCAGCCCGTATTATTTTCCGGAAAGGGCACCATCGTGCTGGGAAAATGTACTCTCGGCTATTTCCCATCGCCCCAATTTTTTTCGGGCTACATTCATATTGAGGCGCGTGAGGCTGGTGCCAGGGTGGAAATCGAAGATAGTGTCCATGTCAATAATTCTGCATGCCTGATTGCTGAACGCACGTCCATCACGCTGGAAGAAAGTACCTTGCTCGGTCCGGAGGTATGTATTCTCGATTCGGACTTTCACGAACTGTCGCCCGGTTCCCGCCTTGGTGGTCGACATCAGGCCAAGTCAGTCAGAGTAAGCAGAAACGTCTTTCTGGGCATGCGTGTGACATTGCTCAAAGGTGTTACCGTGGGGGAGAACAGCGTTGTTGGTGCTGGCACGACCATCTCCAGAAGCATCCCTGCAAATACCATTGCCAGCGGTATGCCTTCGTATGTAGAACGGAACTTGAAATAACTCCTCATGCAAGAAAATATTCAGTTGTCCCCGCCCTTGACAGCACCATTACCGCTGGTGTCAATCGTTGTCCTCACCTACAACAGCTCGGCAACGGTGGTTGAAACCCTCGATAGCCTGCTCAAACAGAATTATCCGTACCTCGAGGTGATTGTCAGTGATGACGGCTCCAAGGACAATACGGTAGCCGTTGTCAGGGAATGGATGAACAGTCACGGTTCCGCATTCGAGAGAATCGAGCTCGTGTGTGCCGCGAGTAACGGTGGCGTGTGCTCCAACGTTGCGCAAGGATATGCTGCCGCCAGGGGCGAGTGGATCAAGCCGATTGCGGGTGACGACATGATCATGCCGGGGGCCATTCCACGTTATGTCAGCAAGGCGCTCGAAGGTGATTATTCGCTGGTGATCTCGCAAATGAGGACCTTTACCCCTTCTTCCGAGAACCAGAATGTATACGGTAAGGTGGTGCCATCGCAGGCTACGGCGCGGCAGATCGGATTACCGTCGCATCACTTGCTGCAGATGCTGCGGGTCAGGAATATGCTGCCGGCACCCGCAGTGCTGCTGCGTCGTGCTGATTTTGAGATGGCGGGTGGTATCGACCGCAGGTTTTTCCACCTTGATGATTGGCCGCTATGGGTCAACTTGCTGGCGAAAGGTAAAAGTTTCGCCTGGCTACCAGAGCCGCTGGTCGCTTATCGTGTGAGCGAGGCGACGTTATCTGCATCTAAGAATTCCACCTCTGCAAACCCGCAGTTTTTGCAGGACCATGTGACGTTTTATCAGCATTACCAAGTTGGCCGTCTTGGCCCATGGCGGCGCTGGGACAGGCTGCTTGAAATATTTCGCTTCAAACTGGCGAAAGGTGCACTGCGCCGCTACCCTCGCATTTATCTCGCTACCGGCGTCCTGCGCTTCATGAGTCCAATTTATGTGGTTGAGCGCTTGCAGCGCCGGCTCTCCGGGAACCGGGATCTTTGATCGGGTTCTATGTTTCCTTTAACCCTGGTAGGTGTTTAACGTGAAGTTTTATATTGTTTTAATGGCATTTATATTGAGCATGTCAATATATTGCTTTTTTTCAATTAAGACCAAGTCGTGGCTGAATATTCTTACCCCGCAGTTTTTGCTGGCGATGCCGACGATTTATCTTTTTGAAATGATTCATTTATATTACGATGGCGACAGTGGGTCGGACTTCGGCTATCTGGTGGTTTACCTGATCTACACGTTGCCAACGCTCACTTTTGCTATCGGTTATATGTATATCACACCGATAAATTCTCTGACTAATATCAGGTGCAAGACGGTAAATACATCTGCGCTGGCAATCGGCTTTCTGATTGCCGGCGTACTGTTGTATCTCCCGGTCATGAAGCAATTTGCGGGGGATTTGTTCAATCCGCGGGCGATTTATATTGCAACACGAAGCGGCTTCGGGATCAGCTATTATGGTTCGATCATGGCCTGTTATCTGTTTTGTATATTGGCATTGTTTAACGCTTCCTGGGGCTGGAAGCGCAAGGCGGCAGCGGTATTGTTTTCGGTAGTCTTTGCGTATTTACACGGTAGCAAAGGCCAGATCATGACGGTGTTGTTCATTGGAATGCTGTATTATATTTCGACATCGATGGAACGGGTCAAGTTCTGGATTGTGGCCCTGGTCGTGGCATTGTTCGGCACCTTTGGGGTGATGGCGTTCTATAGTATGGTCTCAGGAGTGGAGCTAGGTGATTTGTTGCTGGTAATGGCCGGTTATTCGGACTATACCCGCAACGCAGTGATGTTGATCGATTCCTCCCGCGATCTCGAGTGGGGAAGAATATTTTTTGAAGATAATATTTTTTCGCGGATTCCGCGCGCCCTCTATCCTGATAAGCCCAAGGATTTTGGCAGCTTTGCCCTTGCACTGCAATATTTCCCCGACTCCTTCTACAGGGACGCGGGTGTTCCGTCGTTTGGCGTCGGCGTTATGTATGCCGATTTCGGATTACTGGCGGTGCCCGTGTGCGCATTGACCGGATTTATCGGTGGTCTTTTCACCCGCACAATCATGGCACGGCTGCGGATGTACGCCAACCCAGGTGACTTCATCTTGCTTTGCTTCCTGAGTGGAATCATCCTGATTCCTATCGGCTCTGGCAATCTGCTTCCGGAGCATATTGTGCTGGCGTTGCTCGTCTATTCCGTATCGCATCGCAGTCAGCTACGTGCGGCCCCCTCCGGTGTCCACGCAGTGGCGGGCTCTTGAAAGACTTATTTGTGAAGAAAAATATCTTAGTGCTCGTCTGCGGACAAGTCATTGGTGGCCACGAAATCCAGCTGAAAGCCATTTTGCAGGATCTATGCGAGTTGAGCGATTCGGTGCAAGTGGTGTGCCAGACCCCAGCCACGCATGAGTTTTTCGCGGCGTTACCCTGTGCTGTCATCCAGGCCGATTTCGGCATCGAAGGAAAGGTCTGGCATCAATGGCGGTCGGCGCCGGCCATCGCAGCCGCGCTCGCATCCCAGCTTGCCCAGGCTGGCACCGTGATGGTCAGCGGCGGTACAATCGAGGCTTGTATTGGCGCCGCAAGAGCCGCAAAACTCAGCCGGTCCAGCCCCAAGGTGGTGGCCTATGTGCCGATGTATATCGATCGTTCGCTGTCCCATGGCATGGTGGGGCATGTCTACAACGTCATCGTCAATCGGATGGCGGGCGTGGTCGATGAGTACCTTACCATCAACCGCATCCAGGCCCATCTGCTGAGCAAACGTTACGGGCGTCCTGTCAGAGTACTGGAGAACGCGATCCAGACGGTACACGCGCCGGTCACTACCAAAGGTAAGCGCCTGATCTTTCTGGGACGATTCGACGATGGTCAGAAAGGGCTGGTGGAAATGATCGAATTGCTCGACCACCAAGACAATCCATATGCCGACGTGGTCATGATCGGCGATGGTCCCGACCGTGCGGCGATCGTTGCCAAAGCCCAAGCTGCCAAGCATATCAAGGTAGCTTTCCAGCCCTGGATGTCGGTTGCCGGCGTGGATACATTCGTGGGCACTGAAGACAGCTTGATCATGAACTCGCGCTGGGAAGGCGAACCGCTGGTCGTGCGCGAATTCACCGCGCGCGGATTGCCATGTGTGGTCCGCGACATTACTGGCATGCGCGGGGTGACAAAAAAACGTTTGCGGTTTACCGATGGCGAGTCGCTGGTGCAAGCGCTCAAGCTGGTAAACAAGGGGCCAGTCCGCGATTTTGTCCACACACAACGTCAGCAGCAAACCAATCGCAAAGCGATCATTGCGTCGAGTCTGAATTTAAAATAAGCGTTATTATTGGGTCACGCAATATGAAAATCGCAGTTGAATCTAGTTGGAGCGGTCCCACTGGGATCGGAAGAATGTTGAACGAGGTGCTTGCTAGGAAGCCAAAGCAAGTTGAGTTAATCAGCATCCGCGAAGGGAAGCCGAATTCGGCAATACTGACGACGGCGGCGTTATCGCTCAGCATAAAAAAGTCCGGTGCTGATAAATTCTGGTCTCCTGGATTCATTCCACCCGTCACCTCATTTGGAGTTCCCAGTGCGATTACAATCCATGATCTGACCCATCTTCATTACTTCGATTGGAAGCATAAAGCTTATTACAACGCAGTAATCAAACCGCTTCTGAGTACGGTTGATGTGATTTTTACAGTCTCTGATCATGCCAGGGATGAGATCATTGAATGGGCCAGATTGCCCGCAGAAAAAGTGGTGCGCATATATAATGGTGTGGACCCTGCCTTCACTCCCGAAGGTCCGGTGACTGACATAGGTCGTCCATATATCCTGTATATAGGCAACCGCCGGCGTAACAAGAACATCGATGGTCTGGTCAGCGCCTTCGCCGAAAGCGGCCTTGCTAAAGAAGGATATGTTTTAGGTCTTACCGGCAAAAAAGATGATCTGATGGGTGCCCTCGAGCGCCAGTATGGCATTGAAGGCAGCATTCATTACTTTGGTTTTGTCGAAGAACCCAATCTGCCTGCACTCTATCGCGGCGCTTGCATGGTGGCCTTTCCATCGCTGTACGAAGGTTTCGGATTGCCGGTTATCGAGGGAATGGCCAGCGGTACGCCAGTGCTGACCTCAACCGTTTCATGCCTTCCTGAGGTGGCGGGGGGTGCCGCGCTGCTGGTCAACCCCCACGATGCTACCGACATCGCGGCTGGAATGCGTCGTCTGTGCAGCGACACCCAATTGCACGCACGCTTACGCGCTGACGGCCTGGTTCGCGCCGCTCAATTCTCATGGGATCAAACGGGCCGAGGTTACTGGGACGTGCTGAGCAGCCTTTAAGCTGGCCAATGTACTCCTCATAAAATTTAACGAAGTATCTATGTCAAATAAAAAAAAAATATTGGTGTTACTGGCGTGCCGTAATGGTGCGAACTGGATCCGAGAGCAACTCGACACAATTCTTGCGCAGCAAGATGTTCACATCTCACTGCTGATTCAGGACGACAAGTCCTCGGATGGCACGCCTGCAATCATCGCCGATTACGCCACCAAGCATCCGGAACGAGTAACTGTTCGCCTCAACGAGGTCGGCACAGGGTCTGCTGGCGCGAATTTTCGCAAATTGATCGCACAGGCCGATTTTTCCGGTTTCGACTACGTTGCCTTGGCCGATCAGGATGACATCTGGTACCTCGATAAAATGAGCAGGGCAATTTCGGCTCTGCAAAACACCGGGGCGCTCGGTTACTCTGCCGCGGTCACTGCAATCTGGCCGAATGGTAAAGAGCGCCTTCTGGGGCAGTCTCCCCGCACCAGGGAGCTCGATTTTATTTTCGAGGGCGCTGGTCAAGGATGCACCTTCGTGCTGCCAGTTGCAGTCATGAACAACGTGCAGTTGTTCTGCCGGCAGCATGCCGCTGCGCTGGCAGAGTTTCATTTTCACGATTGGCTTATTTATATCCTCGTCCGAACCAATGGTGGTCTCTGGCATTTCGACCCGGCACCTGCGATGCGGTATCGTCAGCACGATAATAACGATATGGGGGCCCGCGGTGGCCTTGCCGGTTTGAAACGTCGGGTAGCGTTGATCAAGCAGGGATGGTATATAAAGCAGTTAGTGATTGCCTTGAATATATTTCGATTGGCTGGCGGTCATGGTCGGCGAGCAATGGCATTGGACGCGCTACTGCAATCGTCTCCATCATTGTCGCGCCGACTTAAGCTGTCGGAACTCAGCTTTAACCACGGCCGACGACGCTTTAGTGACCGCAGTGTCCTTGCCTTGTTTGCTCTGCTTGGGTGGTTTTAAAAATCGTGACAGCTAACATGCGCGGTATGTACCGCGCATTGCTACCTGTCAGTGTGACAATGGAAAAGCGCCTGCTGACAGGCGCAAATTGCTGAGTTTATTCGAGAACGAACAGGCTAATAAGCGCCATCTTTGACAACCAGCACCTTGAACGTCCTGATCAAGATCACCAGGTCGGTAAACATCGACCAGTTTTTGACATACCAGGCATCGAGGTTAACCCGGGTTTCGTAACTTACATCGTTACGTCCACTGGTTTGCCACAGACCGGTGATGCCCGGTCGGGCCTCGAGATAGTAACCCACCTGATCGCCATAACGTTCCAGCTCCGCCTGGATCACCGGACGCGGACCAACCAGGCTCATCTGACCCTTGAGCACGTTCCACAATTGTGGCAGTTCATCGAGACTGGTCTTGCGCAGGAAGCGACCGATCTTGGTCACGCGCGGATCGTTCTTCAGCTTGAAGTCGCGTTCCCACTCTTCGCGGGCGGCAGGGTCGTTTGCCAGCAATTCTTTCAGCAGGACATCAGCATTTACCGCCATCGTACGGAACTTGTAGCAAGGGAATGGCACACCATCCTGTCCGATACGCATGTGGCCGAAGAACACGCCGCCACCGCCACCGAGTTTTACCTGGATTGCCACCCAAAGGAACAGCGGGGAGGTCATGACCAGCAGCAGGGCAGAACAGAACACATCGAACGCACGTTTGAGCATCTGCGGGCCGCGCTGCGCCAGGTTGTTACGCATGCCCAGCACCATGATATCGTGGGCAAAGAAATGGTTGATCGACATGCCGTGCAGCGGCAGACCGCGTAGGGACGGCACGATTTGCAGGTTGGCACAATCGCGGCTCAGTTGCTGGATCAGCATTTGCGACGATTCCATGCCACCCTGGTCCAGCGCCAGCACCACGTGCGGCGAGCCGAGCTGCTTGAGGGTGATATCGGTTTGCGAGCCCAGGTGCAGGCATGGCACCGAGCGGCCGCGGCGATCGTGATACTGGGTGGCAGTAGGTGCGCTGCCTGGCAGGTCCAGGAAGGCGATCAGGTGGTATCCCATCAGGCGTTCGGCTTCGAACACGCGCGCGGTTTCACGGGCATTGGCGCCAGTCCCGACGATGACCATCGGACGGCTCCAGCTGCCGTGCCGCAGCATGGTGAATTTCAGGACTGCGCGCAGACTTAGTAGCAGAATCGGCGCCAGCGTCCACTGCACCAGTGGCAACAGGCGGGGCATTTCCCAACCGCTGAAAAATGCCAGCGCCACCTGGGCCAGGAATAAGCCGGCACACGCGTGCAGCAGTTCGCGCACTTCGCGGGCATAGGGCTTACGTTTGCTGTAATGACCCTGGGTCCAGAAAATCACCAGTGCCAGTGGTGCCAAGTACAGCGACGCCAACGCGCCATTGGCACTCTCACCGGCCGAGACGCCTGTGAGCAGCATCAGGATATGGATCAGTGCGGTGGTCAGCGCCATCGCCAGCAGGTCGCTGCCAAGCAGCAAATTGCGCTCGGCGACCTTACTGGCATGCCAGGCTTTGCTTGGCAGAAGGAATGCATCAATCGGCTTCATGCGTCGCGGCTCCCTGCGGAAAAGAAATTGACGCCGGAATGGGCGACATTTGTGCAGATTGCACGCGGCAAGCTACGGCGGCGTGAGCCGCTGGTGTGTGGAATCACGGTATCAAATACGATCATGCGATCGCTTCATTGTGTTGTTGAAAAAAGAAATTTAAACGTTAAGGCATTGTACTAGTCGGTGGAACTCTCTGCAATTTCGCTCATGTAACATTCCATATTTGCTAAGCGAGCGATGTTGCGACGCAACACGTCAATATTGCACAAGAAATGTTTGGTATAAAAAACATGTAAATAAAGCAATTCCAGTGACACTGAGCAACAATACGGCACCTGCTGCACAGTCTTTGGCGAGGCCGATGGCGGGATGGGGGGCGGGATGCAAATGGTCGAGCGCATGCTCGAGCGCGCTATTGAACAACTCCGCAGCTAGTACCAAGCCGCAATTGAGCAACAGCAAGGCCCACCACACGGGGGCAGGTCGCAGCCATAGCAGGGTGATGATGACACACACGGCAGCGACAGATTGTTGGCGCATACTCATTTCGGTGCGCCATGCACTGACGATGCCATGCCACGCAAACCCGAGGCGCCTGTAGAAGGGCTGGTTTTTCATGGGGGGGAACAAGAAAACTGCGGCCGGCCCAAGGGCCGGCTGCAGTGCACGATCATTACCGTACCACGTGGCACGGTAGTAACCGCAATAATTAACGAGCGTGGTGGCTGGTTGCGTGGTGGGTGGTGCCGGAGTTCGAATCCGAAGCGGCAGCGCCAACAGCTGCGACGGCGGCGCCGACAGCAATCAGGGCACCGGTGCTCAGGCCAGCGGCGCCGGCAGTGCCAACGCCGGCAGCGGTGCCGGTGCCAGCACCAGCGGTTGCGGTGGTTGCGGTGGTGCTGGTGGTACCAGTAGCAGGTGCGGTTTGGGCGAAAGCTTGGCCAGCGGCGAATGCCAGAACTGCGGCGGTGATAGCGATTTTTTTCATGTTGGTCCTCTGAGGTAAGTAAAGAGACATCTTGACTACGATAACCATTGTACCGGCTTTTGTTTATCAATCAATTGGATATCAAAAATAATTTCTAAATTGCAAGTGATTATTGATAACCTTGCGTTGTTTTGCATCAGTTGTGATATTTGCGCGACAAGATTGAGCAGGCCGGCGCGGGTTTAGCGCTGGGCATAATTGGAGTCAAGGCCGTTTCGGCGCGTGATGGTATCACCGAACACGCTTGCCTGAGGCACAGGACGAAAAACGGGCATGATGCGCACCCCGTGCAGATCCACATGGTTGGATGCCCCTCGGGCGCCGCCGGCATCGCCATAATTACTATTGCTCTGCAAGTAACTCATATTGTAAAAATCACGCAACTCGATCCGGTAGTTGCCCGGCTTCAGGTTGGCGTGTAGCGGAGTCGAGTATGACGGCCCTGCGCTTTCAGGCGAGTGTGGCATTTGCACCACGCCACCTGCCACCTGGCGTCCCGCCGCATCCGTTACCGCCATCCATTTCACGCCGCCGCTGATGCCCAGGTTGATCTGGTGTGCCGTATTGCGATACAGAATTTGCAGCGCATAGTCGCCGCCGCGTGCGATGCGGATGTTGCGTACGCTAAAGGTGTCGGCGGGTGCGCCCCAGTGGGGAATGCGGCCGGTCCTGGTCTCGGCGCGGAGGTTGGACCGCACGCGGGCGTCGCTGACGCCGATGGTCTGGCCGGCTTGCACACAACTCGGTGCGCTGTGGTGGCTGCGATTGCCCGAGCTTGTGTACATCGCTTCCACCGCATAGCAGGCGTTGCCGGTCTTGCCCGGTGAGCGGTCGGTCCAGGTGCTGGCGCTTAAGCCTTGCGCCACCGGCTGGCCGTTGCGGTAAATGTTGTACACCACGCCCTGGGTGTCGCCGGGGTAGGCGATACGTACCGTAGCGGCGCCCCTGGCATCCTGTGCCAGCGTGGCGCGCGGCTCGAACGGCGCATACAGCGCGGGATCGACGTGGTATGGCTGGCCGTCCACGCGGCGTATCGCCTGCTGGCCGGGCAGCAGTGCGCCCAGGCGGATCTCGACCAGGTTGTCGTCCGCCAGCGCCGACCAGTCCAGTGCCGCGCCGGCCTGCTGGCCGTTCACGCTGATGCGGTCGATGGCGTAATAGCCTTGCCGGTCCACAGGGACCGTGGCGAGCGGTGGCAACAGCAGCTTGACCTGCAGGCGTTTGCCGCGCAGTTGCAGGTTGTTCAGGGTGGCGGTGTCGCTGGCGCCGAACGCTTCGCGTCGCAGCTTGGCCGTCACGAACGGCCGCAGGGCGAGGCCGGTGTCGGTGGTGTGCACGCCGAAGATCTCGCCCACCACCATGCCCAGATAGCCGCCGATCGACCACAGCATCTGGCGCGAATTGACCACCGGTCCGCTCAGGTCCGCTTGTTGCTGCTTGTCGGTCAGCAGCGGTTCGCCCGACAGCCATTCGAAGTTTTCCATGTTCGACAGGTTGAGGGCGGCGCCGCGCAGCAAAGTGTCATAGGCGGCATCGGCCACGGCCACGTTGCCGGTCATGGCGGCGGCGCGCAGGCCGTGCGCGGTGACGAACGGCCACATGGCGCGGTTGTGGTACACCGCCACGCCTGGCTGTTGCGGGAAGATCACGGGCGCACCGAGCGGGCCGTGCGGGTAATGGGCGAGGATGCTTTGCGCCTGCGCGGGATCGGCGATGCCGTGGATGATGGCCAGCGACTGGCCCAGCCAGTCGTACTTGTAGAGGGCGGCGCCGTCGAAGTGGCCGGCGGTCAGGCTGCTGTACATGCCGGCGTCGGCCTGCCAGAAGCGGCGGTTGATGGCTGCCTTGAGGTCGGCCGCCCAGCCGGTGTAGCGCGCCGCCGGCGCGGACTCGCCCTGTTCGCGTGCCAGTTTGGCGGCCAGGGTCAGCGCCTGGTAATGGGCGACGTTGGTGGACAGCGCCTTGGCGGTGGCCATGCTGGCCAGGTCGCCGGGGATCCAGGCGGCATAGCTCTGCTCGCGCCAGTCGAGGAACGATTGCTCGCCGTTGTACAAGCCGTCCACCGGATCGAAGGCGGCCAGGCGGTCGTTCTCCAGCGTGTTGCGCAGGGCTTTCAGTGCCGTGACGGCAAACGCCTGGCGCTCGGCGGGCGGCAGCGCCTTCAACGCTTCGTCGGCGCCGAAGGCCCAGCTCATGCGGTCGGTGCTCACCGGCCAGCTGCCGCCGCTGCCCGTATCCTGGACGATTTGCAGGCCGTCGGCCGTGCCGGCCACCTCCGGGCCGGGCGTGACGCCGGCGCGATAGCCGGCCAGTTTGAATGCGAGCGAGTTGCGCACCCGTTGCGGATCGAGCATTGCCAGCGACAGCGCGGCAGCGTAAGACAGGTCGCGAGTCCACACGTAGTGCCACAGCTCACCGGTCTTGAAACAATCGCAGGCGATCGGCTGGCCGCCGTTGTAGCTGCCGTCCTGGATCTGGCTAACCGCATCGCGCCGCATTTCCACGCCTGCCAGCGCGAACAGCGCGTCGAAACCGAGATTGCCGGTGCGGACGGTGGGGAGTTGCGCGGTTTCCACGTAGCCCGTTTCCTGCTTGCCGCCCAGGGTATCGCCCTGGCGTACGCGCTGGGTGGTCGTTTGCGTGTAGTTGCGCAGGACAGCGCCGGCGTCGGGCGTGGCATAGCGTACGGTGTTCTGCTGGCCGTCCCAGGTGGAGTAGCGCACCGTGGTGCTGGCCGGGGTGTGCGCCATGGCGGGCAGGGCAAGCGCCATGGGGAGGGCAGCGACGAGCGCCCGCAGTTGCAATTGTCTGGTGTGCATGAGGTTCTCCGTTGCCGTTCGTAGTCGTACTACACGGCGATTTTTAGGGAAGGCAGTTTTCTGGTATTTGCTTTCAGAAAAGGATGGTTTTTTGCGAGAAAACTGTAGTTCTGCTACATATACTTTGCCAAGTTATTGTAGCTGAAATACAACGAGAACCGCGTGATCGCAAGCTTAGCCCCGCAGGGCGCCACTAGTAAAGTGTAGTTAGCGGGAAGTTCAATTGACATTGAATCTAGTTTTAGTACAAAATTCCCTCCGGAACGTCTTTAGAACGTTATTTTTCTTGGTTCTCATGTAGTCGCTGACTACAGGGAAATTATCAGTGTCGTGTAGAGGGGACATCAATGAGTATCTTCGCCAACAAGCGCAGCACAGCTGCCTTCCAACTCAATCCGGTCGCAGCGGGGTGCGCATTGTTTGTCGCCGCCTTTGCCATGCCGGCCATGGCGCAGACCACTGCGCCCGAATCCGTTGCCGATGCGCCGGCGCCGATCGCGTCCGTGGTCGTGTCGGGCATCCGTCGCGGTATCGAGGACGCCATCTCGGTCAAAAAAGATTCGAATTCCATCGTTGAGGCAATCTCCGCCGAAGACATCGGCAAGCTGCCCGACGTCAGTATCGCCGAGTCGATCTCGCGCCTGCCTGGCCTGTCGGCCCAGCGCGTGGCCGGTCGTGCCCAGGTGATCAGCGTGCGCGGCCTGTCGCCGGACTTTTCCACCACCTTGCTGAATGGCCGCGAGCAAGTCTCGACCGGTGACAACCGCAGCGTCGAGTTCGACCAGTATCCATCGGAACTGATGTCGGGCGTGACCGTCTATAAAACCCCGGACGCCGGCCTGGTTGGCCAGGGCCTGTCGGGCACCATCGACATGCAGACCGTGCGTCCGCTGGCGTTCTCCGGCCGTACCGTGGCGCTCAACGCCCGCGGCGAAAAAAATTCGCTGGGCAAGATCGGTAATGCCAAGGACACCGGCACCCGCTTCTCGGCCAGCTACATCGACCAGTTTGCCAACCGCACCATCGGTGTGGCGCTGGGCTATGCCCGCCTGGAAACCCCGATCCTGTCGAACGAGACCGGCCTGTACGAGCCATGGAAGCGCGATACGCGCACTGGACTGCCAGCGGGCACCTTTGCGTCGGACGGCATCAAGGCCGTGGCCCGCAGCGGGCGCAATGAGCGCGACGGCCTGATGGGCGTGCTGCAATACCGTCCGAACAAGCAGTGGACCAGCATCATCGACGTGTACGCGTCGCGCTTCAAGGCTGAAGAGACCGCCAACCAGCTGGAAATCTCCCTGTCGCAGTCGGAGTCGAACTATAACCCGGTCACGGTCAACAACGGCACCATCGCTGGCGGCACGCTCAACAACGTGCGTCCGCTGGTGCGCGGCATGTACAACAAGCGCAAGGATGACATCCGCGCCTTCGGCTGGAGCAACGAGTACAAGTCGAGCGACTGGACCATCTTCGGCGACATCAACTACTCCAAGGCCAAGCGCAACGAGACCGGCCTGGAAAACAATCTGCAGTACAGCAATGGCGGCGCGTCGGCCATCCTGGACAGGGTCAACCTTGCTTACGGCAACGGCGGTTACTCGCAACTGAGCCCGGGCCTCGACTACAGCAACTCGAACAACCTGTACGTGGGTAACACCATCTACGGCTCCGGCTACGGCAAGGTGCCCAGCGTGGAAGACGAACTGAAAGGCGCCAAGCTGACGGCCAATGTACGCGCGTCGGGCGAGCTGGAAAAGGTATTCTCGAGCTTCGACTTCGGCGTCAATTACGCCGACCGCAGCAAGAGCAAGACCCAGGCCGAAGGCGCCATCGACCTGGTTGGCGGCGCGGTAGCCGTGCCGGGCAACCTGCAATACGGCGCAGTTGACCTCGGCTTTGCCGGCGCCGGTTCGATCCCGAGCTGGAACGTGCCAGGCTTCGTCAGCCAGTACATGTCGTTCCGTCCGAGCGCGGACCTCACCTACCTGATTCCGAAAGCGTGGACCGTCAACGAGAAGGTTGTCACGACGTTTGCCAAGGCCAATATCGAGGCGGAGCTGTCGCCAGCGGTGAGCCTGCGCGGTAACATCGGCGTGCAGATGCAGAACACCAAGCAGTCGTCGGACTCGCGCTACCTGGACAACAGCAAGCCTGCCGGTAACCAGATCCAGCCGATCCACGATGGCAAGAGCTACACCGACATCCTGCCGAGCATGAACCTGGCCTTCGGTTTCGACGGCCAGCAGACCGTGCGCGTGGCCCTGGCCAAGCAACTGGCGCGCCCGCGCGTGGACCAGCTGCGCTCGGCACTGGAAATCAACGTCGACACCACCAAGGGCGAACCGAACGGCAGCGGCGGCAATGCGCAACTCGATCCATGGCGCGCCAAGGCGTTCGACATTTCGTACGAAAAGTACTTCGACAAGAAGGCCTATTTCGCGGCAGCGGCGTTCTTCAAGAAACTCGATACGTACATCTTTAACCAGACCCGTCGCACCGATTTCTCGAATTATTTCCCGGCCGACTTCTTGATGACCAACGGGCTGCCGCTGCGCTCGCGCATTGGTGACTACAGCGCTGCCTACAACGGCAACGGCGGCATCCTGAAGGGTGTGGAACTGTCGGGCTCGATGCCGCTGAACATGCTGACCAAGACCCTCGACGGTTTCGGTGTGTCGGCCAGCGCCACCTATACCGACAGCAAGATCACCATCGAAGATCCAAGCGGCAGCATCGGCAACAATATTCCGCTGCCGGGCCTGTCCAAGCGCACGACCAACCTGACCGCCTACTATGAGAAGAATGGTTTCGAAACCCGTGTGAGCCAGCGTCGTCGTTCCGACTTCGTCGGCGAGATCGGCAACTTCTCCAACGACCGCGCGCTGCGCTACGTGGTCGGTGAAAACATCGTCGACTTCCAGATCGGCTATACCTTCAATACCGGTGCGATGAAGGGTGTGGGCCTGGTGCTGCAAGTGAACAACCTGCGCAACGCCGCCTACGAAACCTATAACGGCGACCGCGCCCAGCAGTTGGAATATGCGAAGTATGGTCGTACCGTGATCGCGGGCATGAACTACAAGTTCTAAGCTGCTGTCTCCGCAGTGTATTTGAGCCTCCGCCGGGAAACCGGCGGAGGTTTTTTTTGGGCTCTTCGCCGCTGCACGTGGGATACTAGCGAAAATATCAAGACGGTGCCTGCCGGGTAGTCGCGGTTGCAGGCTATATAATGTTGGCGCACCGAGCAAGGCTCGCATTGAATTAACCAAACTACGAGGCTGCCGCAGCAAGCACGGTATCGATGCGGTGGTCGTAGCGCAGAAAGAGAATATCACTTGAAAATCTATCCAGTCATTTTGTCCGGCGGCGCCGGTACCCGTTTGTGGCCGCTGTCGCGCGCGATGATGCCCAAGCAGCTGTTGCCGCTGGTATCGGATCGCTCCATGTTGCAGGAGACGGTATTGCGCCTGCCAGAGGGCGCCACGATGGCCGCGCCACTGATTGTCTGCGGCAATGAGCACCGTTTCATGGTGGCCGAGCAAATGCGCGAGATCGGCGTGACGCCGCTGGGCATCATGCTCGAATGCGTCGGCCGCAACACCGCGCCGGCCGTGGCCGCTGCCGCCCACTTCCTGCTGGCGCAAGACCCCGATGCGATCATGCTGGTCCTGCCAGCCGACCATGTCATCAACGACCGCGCCGGCTTCCATGCGGCAATCGCGCACGCGGCCGAGCTGGCCAAGGATGGCGCGCTGGCCACGTTCGGTATCGTGCCGACCGCGCCCGAAACCGGTTACGGCTATATCCGTCGCGGCGACGCTGTGGTGGCCGATTCCGGCAGCTACAAGGTCGAACGCTTCGTCGAAAAGCCGGACCTCGCCACCGCGCAAGGCTTCCTGGCCGACGGCGCGTATTACTGGAACAGCGGCATGTTCCTGTTCCAGGCCCAGACTTATCTGAACGAGCTGCGCGCCCTGCAGCCAGCCATGGAAGCGTCCGCTGCCGAAGCAGTGCGCCTGGCGTACCGCGACCTCGACTTTTGCCGCCTGGACGAAGCATCGTTCACGGCGTCGCCGTCCGAATCGATCGACTACGCGGTCATGGAGCACACGCGCCGTGCGGTCGTGGTGGCTGCCGATATCGGCTGGAACGATGTCGGCTCGTGGTCGGCGCTGTGGGAAGTGCAGCAGCGCGACGCCGAGGGCAACGCCAGCCGTGGCGACGTCTACCTGGATGGCGTGACCAACAGCCTGGTGCGCGCGGAAAGCCGCATCGTGGCCGTGATCGGCGTGCAGGACCTGGTGGTCGTGGAAACCGCCGATGCGGTACTGGTGACCCACCGCGACCACGTGCAGCGCGTCAAGAAAGTGGTCGAACACCTCAACGCCGGCGACCGCACCGAACACCTGCACCACACCAAGGTGTATCGCCCATGGGGTTCGTACGAAGGCATCGACATCGGCGAACGCTTCCAGGTCAAGCGCATCACCGTCAATCCGGGCGGCAAGCTGTCGCTGCAAATGCACCATCACCGGGCCGAGCACTGGATCGTGGTCAGCGGCACCGCGCGCGTGACGTGCGGCGACAGCGTGACCTTGTTGTCGGAAAACCAGTCAACGTATATTCCGATCGGCATGAACCATCGCCTGGAAAACCCGGGCAAGTTGCCGCTGCACCTGATCGAAGTGCAGTCCGGCAGCTACCTCGGTGAAGACGACATCGTCCGTTTCGAGGACGTGTACCAGCGCACCTGATCGCTGGCGGTCATGATGACAGCGTAGTCGAGCACGAATGCAATGCAGAGGACCTCCACCGGGAAGCCGGCGGAGGTTTTTTTTGCTGTTACTTTTGCTGCGCTGCGAATGCCGCGTTCTGCTGGTCGAGCCAGACCTTCAGCGGCGCGAAATACTCGAGCAGGGCGCCGCCGTCGATCTTGTCTTCGCCCGAAATCGCCTTCAGCGCTTCCGGCCACGGCTTGCTGGCGCCCATGGCCAGCATCTGCTGCAGCTTGGCGCCGGCTTTCGGGTTGTCGTACACCGAGCAGCGGTTCAGTGGTCCCGTGTAGCCGGCCTCGCGGCACAGCGCGCGGTGGAACTGGAACTGCAGCATGTGGGCCAGGAAGTAGCGCGCATACGAGACGTCGGCCGCCACGTGGTACTTGGCGCCGGCGTCGAAGCCACCGGCTGCCATCGGCGCCGGGCGGCTCACGCCCATGTACTGCTCGCGCAGCTGCCACCAGGTTTGGTCGAAGTCGTCCGGTTTGGTTTTGCCGGCGTACAGGTCCCAGCGCCATTTATCGACCGAGTAGGCGAACGGCAGGAACGCCACCTTGCCCAGCGCGCGCTTGAGCAGGTCGCCGATGTCGGCGTCGGCCGGCGGCGTCTCGTCCATCAGGCCCACTTTTTTCAGGTAGTCGGGCGTGATCGACAGCGCAATCGTGTCGCCGATGGCTTCGTGGAAGCCGTCGTTGGCGCCGGTGCGGAACAGCAGCGGTTGCTTGTTATAGGCCAGGAAGTAGTACACGTGGCCCAGTTCGTGGTGGATCACCGTGAAGTTCTCGGCGGTGGGCGTGATGCACATCTTGATGCGCACATCGTCCTTCTCGTCGATCGGCCACGCCGACGCGTGGCACACCACGTCGCGGTCGCGCGGCTTGGTCAGCAGCGAGCGTTCCCAGAACGTGGCCGGCAGCTTTTGCATGCCGAGCGACGTGTAGAAGCGTTCGGCGTACTGCGTCATTTGCCTGGCGTCGGTGTTGCGCTCTTCCAGTACCTTGGTAAGGTCGTAGCTGCTGGCGCCGGTGGCGGGTTTGAGGATCGGGTACAGGTTGTCCCAATTCTGCGCCCACATATTGCCGAACAGGTGGGATGGAATCGGCCCGGTCAGCGGCACCACGTCAGGGCCGTAGGTCTCGCGCAGCTTGTAGCGCGTGTACGTGTGCAGCGATTGGTAGAGCGGCGCAACCTGCTGCCACAGGCGTTCCATCTCGGCGGCAAAGGCCTCGGGCGGCATGTCGTACTGCGAGCGCCACATGGCGCCGGTGTCGGCAAAGCCCATCTGCCTGGCGCCCTTGTTCGACAGCGCGATGTAGTCGATGTACTTCTGCTTGTAGGCCGGCGCCTGCGCGTGCCAGCCGGTCCACATCTCCTTGAGTTTTTGCTCGTCGCGGCTGTCGGCCAGCACTTTTTCCATCTCGCCCAGCGCCAGGCACTGGTCGGCGCCGTCAGCGTTCTTGACGCAATACTTGGCCTTGCCGTAGGCGCCGTTGAGGGCGGCCTGCAGTTGCGCGAACTGTTCGCGTTCCTTCGGATCGGCAAACACCAGCGACTGCTGCAGCAGCATGATCTTGCGCGCCTGGTCCGGCGCCAGCTTTACGCCGTTGAAGCGGCGGGCGCCGATGGCGGCCTCGCCCGTCGCGGTGAGATAGCGCTCGGCGAACCAGGAGCTGATCGCTTCGGTGTCGTCGGTGATGAAGTTGGAGCCCACCCAGGCGGCGCGCGCCTGTTCGTTATTGAGCTTGTTGAGGCGCGCTTCGGTATCGGCCAGGAACCGCTGGGCTTCGGCGGTGGTGGGTTTTTTCTCTGCGGCGGCATGCGCGGTAACGCTGGCCGCCATGGCCACTGCCGTTGCGATTACAAGCGGCAGCATGCCGATGGTACGTGATGTCATTGCCTCTCCCTGGTGGATATTTGCGGGCCACCAGGCTGTTGCCCGATGGCCCGCAAATCATACACGGCTAGAGAGCGATGGCGACACTCCGCGCTGCGGCCATGTTGGCCGGCAGCGTCACCGTCAGCAGCTTGCTGGCAGCATCCCAGGCAAAGGCAGCAGCCTTGCCATCGACCTTCACACCGGCGGGCTTGTTTGCCACGTTATGCACGCTGACGTCGAACGCGCGCGGCTGACGGGTTTGCTGCGTGCCCAGTTCCGACGCCAGGTTCAAGGTCAAGCTGCGGCCTTTCAATACGCTGGCAAAGCGCAGCAGTTCGTACTTGCCCTGTTCATAGGCCTGCGCGGTGGCGCCGTCGTCGTCGTAGAGCTGGCCGCTGCCGGCGGTGGCCGAGGCGTCGTGGTAGTAGTGCAGGGCGATGCGGCGCGTGGTGTAGTCGCGCGTGGTTTGCACCACGGGCGTCATCGGTATGAAGGCGCCAGCGCGCACGTACACGGGAATGTGGTCGGCCTTCAATGCCACGGTCTTGCTGGCGCCGCCCGCATGGCGCTCGCCGGTATAAAAGTCGAACCAGGCGGCGGTGGCCGGGAAGTACACGTCGGCCGTGGTGGCGCCCTTGGTCATGACCGGCGTCACCAGGAAGTCCTTGCCCCACAGGTAGGTGGACGACATCGACTGCGCCTTCGGATTGCCCGGCTCCTCGTACACCATCGGGCGCATCAGCGGCAGGCCGCGCTGGTTGTTCTCGAAGCCCAGCGTGTAGTTATACGGCAGCAGCGCGTAGCGCAGGCGGATCGCAGTGCGCGCCAGCGCTTTCGTGGCCGCGTTGCGGTACACCGGTTCGGACGGCACTTCTTCCTGCGCGTGCGGGCGGAACACGGGCTGGAACACGCCGTACTGGAGCCAGCGCGCATATAGTTCATCGTCTTCGACTGGGTTGGCGAAGCCGCCCAGGTCCGAGTGCATGTAGCCGGCGCCCTGCATGCCCATTTGCAGCGCGATCTCGGGCTGCGATTGCAAACCGCCCCAGCTGCGATCGACGTCGCCCGACCACGGGATGATGCCGTAGCGCTGCGTGCCCGAATACCCGGCGCGCATCAGGATGAACGGCCGCTCGGTCGGGAAGTCCTTCTGGTAGCCCTCGGCCACCAGGCGCGCCCACTGGTGGCCGTAGATGTTGTGGACTTCGTCGGCGCTGCCGGTGGCGTGGCGCATGGCGGTGGGGTGCAGTTCCGGCTCGCCCAAATCGCCCCATACGCCCTTGACGCCCTGCTGGCGCAGGCCCTTGTAGATGTCCCACAGCCAGTTGCGGCCCGGGGCGCCGAAGATATCGATCAGGCCGGTGTGGCCGAAGAAGAAATCGTACGACAGCGGCTTGCCGTCCGGGCCCGTGCCGAGGATTTTTTTATCGACGGCTTCCTGCCAGCGGCTCGACGTGTTGACGATGAACGGTTCCGAGATCACCACCGTCTGCACGCCTTGCTTCTGGAAGTCGGCGATCATGGCGGTGGGGTTGGGGAAGTTGTCCTTGTCCCACGCCAGGTTGCCCATGGTGCCCTTGACCTCCTTGCCGAACCAGTACAGGTCCATCACGATGGCGTCGAGCGGGATGTCGTCCAGGGCGAACTGGTTGACCGTTTTGCGCGCCTCGTCCTCGGTGTGGTAACCGAAGCGCATGGCGAAGTTGCCGAAGGCCCAGCGCGGCGGCAATGGCTGCTTGCCGGTCAGGCTGGTGTAATTGCCCACCACGTCCTGCCAGGTGTCGCCGGCCACCACCTGGTAGGTCTTGCGGCCACCGATGGTTTCCCAGGTCAGGCTGTTGTCCTTCCTGCTGTCGAAATCGAGGTAGCCGGTTTGGGCATTGTCGAAATGGAGCGCGTACATTTTGGACGACAGCGCGATCGGCATGCCGTAGTTGAGCTGCTTGGACGTGGCGCCGTAGCCGTAGTCGGCCTTGTTGTACAAGGTAAAGCGGTTGCCGCGCCGGTTCATGCCCACGGCGCGCGCGCCGGCGCCGTACAGCGCTTCGTCGGCGTCGAGCGCAAATTCGATGGCGTCCAGTTCGCGGGCCTCGCCCTTGTTGATGTCCTTGCTGCCGGTGGCCACGTCGTCGCGCACTTTCAGGTAGCCGCGCTTTTCCGCCACTAGCGGTTTGCCCTTGTAGCTGTAGCTGATACGGAATGGCGACTTGGTGATGGTGACCGCGATACCGCGCGTGGTGTACTCGATGCGATCCGCGTGGTCCTGCACCGTGGCCTTGACTGCCGCTGGCGCCAGCACGACCGCGTGCGACGCCGGATCGTAGCTTTCGCCGCCGGGAATGAAGGTGGTCTCCACGATGGCGGCGGAGTAGGGCTTGATCACGTAGCGGCCGTCGCTGGTGCGGATGTCGAGCTGGCCGCTGGCGGCCACCATCGACTCGAAAGTGCGCTCGGCAGCGGCCGCCGGGGCCAGCGCCAGGACAGCCAGCGGTACACTGGTGGCGAGTTGGGAGAAGGAAATGCGTATCATGGATATTTCGTGTCCCGTCGTTTTGTTGTTTGGCTACATTTGACTACAAAAATCGGTGGTGAAACTGCGGTTTGCCGTTATTTTACTAGGGAAAAGTTCATTTGACACACCTGTGTCTGCATGTTATTTTGCTACAAATTCAAAATACTCGGGACGCGTAGCATGCACTCACACCTCAGGAAGCCCATATTGTCGTTCTGGCAGTTGTGGAATATGAGCTTCGGCTTTTTCGGCATTCAATTCGGCTTCGCGCTGCAAAACGCCAACACCAGCCGGATCTTCTCCACCCTCGGCGCCGACCCCGACAACCTGTCGCTGTACTGGCTGGCCGCGCCGGTCACGGGTCTCTTGGTGCAGCCCATCATTGGCTACCTGAGCGACAACACCTGGCACCCGACCTGGGGCCGCCGTCGGCCGTTCTTCTTCCTCGGCGCGCTGTTCGCGTCGATCGCGCTGTTCCTGATGCCGCACTCGTCCGCGCTGTGGATGGCCGTGGCCGTGCTGTGGATGCTCGATGGCGCGATCAATGTGTCGATGGAGCCGTTCCGCGCCTTCGTGGGCGACAAGCTGGGACCGTCGCAACAGACCGCCGGCTTTGCCATGCAGACCTTCTTCATCGGCTGGGGCGCGGTGATCGCCTCGCTGCTGCCCACCATTTTTGAAGACTACCTGGGCGTGTCCAACGTGGCGGTGGCCGGCGCCATTCCCGATACCGTGCGCTACTCGTTCTACGCCGGCGGCGCCATCTACATGAGCGCCGTGCTGTGGACCGTGCTGACCGCGCAGGAACTGCCGCCCGACGACATCGAGGCGTTCCGCGCCGAACAGCGCCGCAACAAGGGCCTGCTGCACGCAATCAAGGAAATCCTGGCCGGTTTTGCCGGCATGCCCAAGACCATGGTGCAACTGGCGGCCGTGCAGTTCTTCACCTGGATCGGCCTGTTTGCGATGTGGATTTATACCAACGTCGCCATCGGCAAAAACGTCTTCGGCACCACCGACGCGCAGTCGGCCGCGTTCCAGGCGGCGGGCAGCCACGTGGGCGTGATGTTTGCCGTGTACAGCGGCGTGGCCGCGCTGGCCGCGTTCGTGCTGCCGGTGCTGGCGCGCCACACCAGCCGCAAGTTCACCCACACGCTGTGCCTGGCCATCGGCGGCGTCAGCCTGATCAGCCTGTTCGCGGTGCACGATGTGCAACTGTCGTACCTGCCGATGGTGGGCGTGGGCATTGCCTGGGCCAGCATTCTGACCATGCCATACGCGATCCTGGCCGGCGCGCTGCCATCCAAGCGCATGGGTTACTACATGGGCGTGTTCAATTTCTTCATCGTGATTCCGCAAATCATGAGCAGCCTGCTGCTCGGCTTTGTGACCAAGTACCTGTTCATGGGCGAGGCGGTCAAGACCCTCATGCTGGGCGGCGTCTGCATGCTGGTGGCGGCAATTTTGACACTGGCCGTGCAAGATAACGCAGCCCCTGAACGTTAATAATGTAATATTGCCCGTGAGATAATGGCAACTACGGCGGCGTGGCAACGCGTCGCCCCTTCATTCACGCGGAGCGACTATGAGCATTCAAACCATCACCACCCAACCGATTTCCGGCCAGCGTCCCGGCACGTCCGGCCTGCGCAAGAAAGTCACCGTCTTCCAGCAGGAAAACTACCTCGAAAACTTCGTGCAAAGCGTGTTCGACACGCTCGGCGACGTCGCCGGCAAAACGCTGGTGGTCGGCGGCGATGGCCGCTACCACAACCGCGAAGCGATCCAGGTCATCCTGCGCATGGCGGCGGCCCACGGCTACGCCAAAGTGCTGGTCGGCCAGGGCGGCGTGCTGTCCACCCCGGCCGTAAGCTGCGTGATCCGCAAGCATGGCGCGGCCGGCGGCATCGTGCTGTCGGCCAGCCACAATCCCGGCGGCCCGGACGGCGACTTCGGCATCAAGTACAACATCGCCAACGGCGGCCCGGCTCCCGAGAGCATCACCGAAGCGATCTACGCCCGCACCGAGGCGATCACCGCGTACCGCATCAGCGACGCGCCGGCCGTGGACCTGAACGTGCTCGGCACTTCGCACATCGAGCAGACCGAGATCGTCGTGATCGACTCGGTGGCCGACTACGCGGAGCTGATGCAGCAACTGTTCGACTTCGACGCCATCCGCAAGCTGTTCGGCGGCGGCTTCCGCATGTGCTTTGACGGCATGTCCGCCGTCTCCGGCCCGTACGCCAAGGCCATCATCGAAGGCATGCTGGGCGCACCAGCCGGCACCGTCATCAACGGCGAACCACTGGAAGACTTCGGCGGCCTGCACCCGGACCCGAATCCCGTCAATGCCGCCCAGCTGATCGAGATCATGGCGGCCGACGACGCGCCCGATTTCGGCGCCGCCTCCGACGGCGACGGCGACCGCAACATGATCGTGGGCCGCAAGTTCGACGTTACGCCATCGGACAGCCTGGCTGTGCTGGCCGCCAACGCCACCGTGGCGCCAGGCTACCGCGCCGGCCTGAAAGGCATCGCCCGCTCGATGCCGACGTCGCAGGCCTCGGACCGCGTGGCAGCAGCGCTGGGCATCCCGAGCTTCGAGACGCCGACCGGCTGGAAATTCTTCGGCAACCTGCTCGATGCCGGCCAGGCCACCCTGTGCGGCGAAGAGAGCTACGGCACCGGTTCCGACCATATCCGCGAAAAGGATGGCCTGTGGGCCGTGCTGTTCTGGCTCAACCTGCTGGCCGCGACCGGCAAGTCGGTGGAAGAACTGGTGAGCGAACACTGGGCGCGCTTCGGCCGCAACTACTACTCGCGCCACGACTACGAGGCAGTGGAAACCAAGGGCGCCAATGAGCTGATGGATTCGCTGCGCATCAAGCTGGCGACGCTGCAGGGCGCGGACTTGGGCGCCTACGTGGTCGATTTCGCCGACGATTTCGAGTACACCGATCCGATCGACGGTTCGGTGTCGAAAAAGCAGGGCATCCGCATCGTGATGACCAACGGCTCGCGCATCGTGTTCCGCCTGTCGGGCACCGGCACCGAAGGCGCCACCCTGCGCGTGTACCTGGAGCGCTACGAAGCCGACCCCGAACTGCACCACCTGCCTACCCAGCAGGCCCTCTCGGCCCTGATCCTGCTTGCCGAACAGGTGGCCGGCATCGAGGGCTGGACCGGACGCGCGCGTCCGACCGTCACCACGTAAAACCATAAGGAAGACAGCATGACATACACACGGTGGACCAAGCTTTCCCTGGCACTGACGACGGCCATTACCCTGGCTGCAACTGGCGGCAACGCCGCAGCCCAGGCCACCGGCGTCAAGAAGAAAGGCCCGCCGCGCATCGAGGTGCCCAGGCAGGCTAAGCCCTTCTTGTGGGAAAACGCCACCGTGTATTTCGTGCTGACCGACCGTTTCAATAATGCTTTTACCGGCAACGACCTGGCGTATGGCCGCGAGAAGGACGCCGCGCCGCTGCGCGGCTTCATGGGCGGCGACCTCGCAGGCCTGATCAACAAGATCAACGACGGCTACTTCGACGCACTGGGTGTGAACGCCATCTGGCTCACGCCGCCGGTCGAACAGATCCACGCGGGCACCGACGAAGGTACCGGCAAGTCGTACGGGTTCCACGGCTACTGGGCCCGCGACTTCACCACCGTGGACGCCAACCTCGGCACCGAGAACGATTTCCGTAATTTCGTCGAGGCGGCCCATGCGCGCGGCATCCGCGTGATCCTCGACGTGGTGATGAACCACACCGGCCCGGTCACCCGGATCGACCCGGTATGGCCGCAGGACTGGGTGCGCACCGACCCCACCTGCACCTATAAAGACGCGAAAACCACGATCGACTGCACGCTGGTGAAAAACCTGCCGGACATCCGCACTGACAGCGACGCCGAGGTGGAACTGCCGGCGCAACTGGTGGAAAAATGGCGCCGCGAGGGGCGCTACACGCAGCAAATGAAAGAGCTCGACGAGTTCTTTGCCAAGACCGGCTACCCGCGCGCACCGCGCTACTACCTGATGAAATGGCACGCGGACTGGATCCGCAAGTTCGGCGTCGACGGCTTCCGCGCCGACACCGTCAAGCACGTGGAACCCAAGGTGTGGAAGGAACTGCGCACCGTGGCCGATGCGGCGTACGAGGACTGGAAGCATGCCAACCCGGACAAGAAACTCGGCGACAAGTTCTACATGACCGCCGAAGTCTATAACTACGACATCGCCCACGGCCAGACCCATGATCTCGGTGGCGGCACCATCGCCAACTACTACCAGCAGGGCTTCGACAGCCTGATCAACTTTGGCCTGGTGCGCGATGCGAACCAGGATTACGAGGCGCTGTTCTCGAGCTACTCGAACCTGCTGCACGGCGGCGCGCTGCAAGGCTACTCGGTATTGAACTATATCGATTCGCACGACTACGAGCCGCCGTTCGACGCCGCGCGCAAGCGCCCGTTCGAAAGCGCGACCAAGCTGCTGCTGGCGCCCGGCGCCGCGCAGATCTATTACGGCGACGAAACCGCGCGCAAGCTCGATGTGCTTGAGGCCACCGGTGATGCGAAACTGCGCTCGTTCATGAACTGGGACGAGCTGGCGCAAAACACCCAGCGCGACGGTTACAAGGTCGGCGACGTGTACACGCACTGGAGCAAACTGGGCCAGTTCCGCCGCGCCCACGTGGCGGTGGGCGCAGGCGTGCACCAGCAACTGCAGGCACAGCCTTACGTCTTCAAACGTACGTACGACAAGGATGGCCTGCGCGACCAGGTGGTCGTCGCCCTCGATCTGCCGACCGACAAGGCCAGCGCCATCAAGGTACACGGCGTGTTTGCCAACGGCCAGAAGGTGCGCGACTACTACTCGGGCAAGAGCGCCGTGGTGCGCGGCGGCAGCGTCAATTTCGGTACCCGTAACCCGATCGTGCTGATCGGGCAGGAATAGGCTTTAGCGCACCAGGGGCCGGCGCCGCGCTGCTGCCAGCAGCGTGCGTGGCGACGGCGTGGTGCACAGCACGCGCGGCGCGCGCATGGCAAACGCCCGTTCCACCGCTTCCAGCGCGCCTTCCACGTCGAGCGCCGGCGCCGCATCCGGCATGGCCTGGCGCTGGTGCCAGCGCCCGAAGTCGGCCACTTCCAGCGGCCGCGCGAACAGGTAGCCTTGCGCCTCGTCGCAACCGACCGAGCGCAGGAAGGCCAGCGCCGCGCCATTCTCCACGCCTTCGGCCACCACCCGGTGGCCCAGTTCCTGCGACAGTGAAATCATGGCGCGCACCAGCCCTTGCTGGCGCTGGTCGTGTTCGAGGCCGCGCACGAACGACTGGTCGATCTTGACCACGTCGGCTGGCATGCGCTGCAGGTAGGCCAGGCTGCTGTAGCCGGTACCGAAATCGTCGATCGCCAGGTGGATGCCGGCCTGCGCCAGCGCATCGAGCGTGGCGTGGGCCTTGGTCGGGTGCTCCATGATGGCGCTCTCGGTGATTTCCAGCTCCAGGCAATGGTGCGGCAGGCGGCGCCGTTGCAATCCCTCGACCACGCGGTCGGCAAAATCGGCTTCGAGCAGGTTGGGCGCCGAAACGTTGAGCGAAAGCTGCAGCACCAGGCCGGCATGGCGCCAGGCCAGCTGCTGGTCGAGCGCGGTATTCAGGACCCAGGCGGTGGCCGCCTGCGCCAGGCGCGAACGCTCGACGATGGGCATGAATTCGCCGGGGCCGATGGCGCCGAGCGTGGGGTGGTTCCAGCGCAGCAGCGCTTCGGCGCCCACGCATTCGCCGCTGGCGATGTCGATGCGCGGCTGGAACACCAGGCGCAGCTGGTCACGGCTCTCGAGCGCCGCGCCGAAATCGTTGAGCAGGTTGAAGCGGCGGCGATACACCTGGTCTTCGCCGGCCGAGTACATGGCCACGCTGCGGCCCGATTCGATCGCGTCCTGCACCGCGCTCTGCGCGCGGCGCAGCACGCTCAGCGCGTCGGTATTGCTCAGATCGAAAGGCACGACGCCGATGGTGGGCGTGGCAACAAAGCGGGTCTTGACGGTGGCGATTGCATGATCGAGCTTGGCCTCGAGCAGGGACGGGTAGCGGTCGATCTCCACGGTGGGCGTGTTGAGCATGGCGAACTGCGTGGTGGCCACGTGGTAGACCTTGCGCCCGGCCCCCAGTTCGGCGCGGATCCAGGCTGCGGCATCGGCCACCAGTTCGTCGAGGTAGCGCGGGTTCATGGCGCGCACGGCGTGCGCCAGCTGCGCCGGCGTGGCCAGGTTGATCAGCACTGCCACGCGCTGGGCGCCGGTGGCGCTGTCGCGCTGCAGATCCTGGAAGTCTTCGATGAACTGGTTGCGGTTGGGCAGGCCGCTGATCGGGTCGATGCGGCCCAGCGCATGCATGATCTCGATCTGCGACATCACCATCGCCGCCAGGTCGCACAGCATGGTCAGCTCTTCCGGCGTGGTATCGCGCGGCTCGGTGCCCAGCACGCACATGGCGCCCAGGCAGTGGCCGTCGGCAGTCACCAGCGGTGCGCCGGCGTAATAACGGATGCCGCCGGCGGCCAGCGGGCTGTCGCGGAAATACGCGTCGTCGTGCAGGTCGGGGATGATCAGCAGGTCGCTATTGTCGGCCACACTGCCGCACGGGGCCTTGAGGCGCGGGATCGACCAATGGTCGACGCCCACGCGCGACTTGAACCACTGGCGGTCGCTGTCGGTCAGCGAGACGGCTGCAATCGGCAGGTTGAATAGCCGCGCGGCCATGCGCGTGATGCGGTCGAACGCTTCACTGGGCGGCGTGTCGAGGATATTGAGCTTGTAGAGCGCGTCTAGGCGCTGGGCTTCCGTGGTCTGGCAAGAAATAGTCATGGTCGTTTTCGTTTTGGTGGTGCCAGCGGGCGATGTCCTGCCCACTGCGGGACGTGCGTGACAACGAGCTACTCAATGCGGGGTGGCGGCACTACAATCGATTGCATCAATTGAAATATTATTGCGCTCGTGAAATTAATAGTACCATGATTTAAGTTTTTGCCGGCGTGCACGGTTTCAATTGTGCGCGCCGGCAACACCCATCTTACTCTGCCACGAACACCACGGCGCTGCGCGCCGGCACTGAAAATGTGCCGGTGGCCGTGGTGTATTTGGCGCCGGCGGCGATGCGCCGGTCGGCCGCCCCGGCGCGCAGGTGCACCGGGTGCAGCCGGTAACGGCGGCCCTGTTCTTCCTTGACAGTTACTTGCCGGGCCACCTTGTCGGCGTTGACCACGTAGGTGATGGCCTGGAAGCGGGCGCCCGGATAGCCGGCGCCGTCGAGGTGGCCCACGATCACGGTCGGCACCTGCTGCGCGCCGGTGTTATAAAAGCGCAGGCGCTGTTCGACGTCGCGCGCGGTGCGCAGGCGGAACAGCGTGCTGCTGGCGCGGATGGCCAGCAGGTCGCGGAAGGCGTCGCGGGTCCAGGCGATGTCCTGCGGCGTCGGCTTGATGTCCGCCGCGCGCGCCAGCAGGGGACGCATCAGCGCATAATCCTTGCCGTTGTCCTCCTCGCGCGGCAGACCGGTGCCGAAGTAGTTGTCGCGGTAGGTCCAGTCCAGGCGGTTGAACCAGTCACCGGACTCGAAGCTGTTGCGGTCCAGCGATTTCGAGCGCAGGATGTCGAAGCCGGCGTGGAAGTAGGGCACGCCCTGGCTGAACGCATTGATCGCCGCGCCCAGTATTTGCACCTGCGCCCGTTCAGCCGTGGTGGTACCCAGCGGCAGCTTGAAGGCATTGATGTCGAACAGGGTCTGGTTGTCGTGGTTTTCCACGTAGTTGACGGTCTCGCCCGGTTCGCTGGCGTAGCCGGCCGGCTGGTTGCCGCCATAGACCATGTCTTCGAGGCGCTTGCGCTCGCCCTGGCGGGTTTGCATGGCAAAGCTGCGCAACGAACCGGCCAGGCCCACCTTGACCATGTCGGCCGCGTCCATCAGGTCTTCTTTGGTGCGTGGCGCCGCGCTGGCGTTGGCGTCATATACCAGGCCATTGATCCAGCCCTGGGCGCTGGCGATTTGCGCGCTGCCGTCGGCTGCGCCGCCGCCGCGCATGGCGTCGCGCGCGCGGTCGCTGAAGGTGCCGATGCCGGTACCGTTCAACGACAGCTGCGACGCCTGCACAAAGCGCGCGCCGTCGGCCACTTCGCCGAAGTTCCAGCCCTCGCCGATCAGGTTGATGTGGCGGCCGGTGGCCTGGTTCACGCGCGCCTGCAGCTGCTCCATCGCCGCGCGCGGCTGGTGGCCCATCAGGTCGAAGCGGAACGAATCGATCTTGTACTGCACCGCCCACAGCTCGGCCGAATCGATCATCAGCTTGGCCATCATGGCGTGTTCGGTGGCGGTGTTGTCGCAGCAGGTGGAGCGCTCGATCGCGCCTTTTGCATCGAGCCGGTGGTAGTAGCCGGGCACCACGCGGTCGAGCACGGATTGCGGGTCCTGGCCGGCGATAAAGGTGTGGTTGTACACCACGTCCATGCCCACCCGCAGGCCGATCTGGTGCAGCGCCTGCACCATGCGGCGGAATTCGACGATACGCGCAGCGCCATCGTCGGCGTTGGTTGCGTAGCTGCCCTCGGGGGCGCTGTAGTGGTACGGGTCGTAGCCCCAGTTGTAGCAGTCGGTGAACTTGACGGCGGTGATGGCCGCCTGCTGTGCCAGGCCGTCGGGTGTCAGGCCGGGCAGGGCGGCAATCTCCGCCAGCGTGGACTTGCAGCCCTGTTCCGGCACGGTGGCGATGTCGTACACGGGCAGCAGGTGGATGTCGGTCATGCCGGCTTTGCTGAGCGCTTGCAGGTGGCGCATGCCGTTCGAGCCGGTCTCCGTGAAGGCCGTGTACTTGCCGCGGTTGGCGGCGCTCACGGTGGTGTCGTTGATCGAAAAGTCGCGCACGTGCAGCTCGTAGATCGCCATGTCCGGCTGCGCGGCCACCCGCTTCGGTATCGGCGTGCGGTCCCAGCCTGCCGGTTTGAGGCTGGCCGCGCCGAGGTCGGCGATGTAGCTGCGTTTTGAATCCGTGGTCAGGCTGACCGAATACGGATCGGTGACCAGGTTGCGCACCAGGCCTGCGTTGGGCGCCACCACGTCCACCAGGTACTGGTAGTAATGACCGGCGTGCTGGCCCGGCAGGTTTGCGGACCAGATGCCGGTGGCATCGTCGCGGCGCATGGTGGTCAGCGCAGTGGCCCGCGACGAACCGCTGGCATAGGTGCACACGGCCACGCTCTGCGCGGTGGGCGCCCACAGCTTGAAGCCAGCGGCGTTGGCGCGCACGGTCACACCGAGGTCGGGTGCTTGGGCGGCGCTGGCGTACAGGTCGTCCAGGGCGCCCGGCAGTTGCGCGGTGGTGGCATCGAGCACCGTGCCATCGGGCGCTTCGCGCACCAGCAGCAGCTGGCCGGTGAGCAGGGCCGGGATGCGGGCGGCATCACCTGGCGCCACGGCCAGCAGCGGCCCCTTGCCGATGAATTTGAAGCGCTGCGCCAGCGCGGCCGGAGCCGGCGTGTTCGATGGCGAGAGCAGCACGGCGCCGTCCGCGCCGGTCACGCGCTGGCCGGCGGTGGCGCGCAGCTGCGCGGTGGCCGAGTAATACAGTTTGAAGGTGCCGGTGGTGTTAGCGGCCGGCCACTGGATCAGCTGGCGGTCCAGCCAGTAAGCGCGCGCCTCGGCGGCAGGCGCGGCGCCGGGCTGCAGTACGGTGGCGAACGGACCGTCGCAGTCGGCGATGGTGGGGGCGGCGGTTGCTGCCGCGCTGCTCAGCGCCACGAGGACGCCGCTAAAAACGCCGGTAAGAATCTTGGCCAATCTCGTCTCCAAACTATAGATTAAGTAGTGCTGTTACAAAAAAGCCGGCAATTCTAGGAGAATTGCCGGCCTATGGTAATCTAAAAGCTGTAGTTTTGGTACGAACTGTTATGCTTTGCGGTAGTTGTCGACCATCTTGTAGCGGGTGGCATAGAGCGCGAACAACCCCGCGCACACCAGCGCAAAGCCGGCAAAGAAGAACATCTGGAAGGCGCTCTCCGACAGTCCCGTGCTGGCGATGTGGCCGCTGACCGTATCGTTCTTCACGCCTGCATTGACGATCAGCACCCACAGGTTGCCAATGGTAGTGCCCAGGTACCAGAAGCTGAGGATGATGCCCTTCATCGGCTTTGGTGCCTGGCTGTAGGCGAACTCCAGGCCGGTGGCCGACACCAGCACCTCGCCCAGCGTGAGCAGCGCGTACGGCAGCAATTGCCAGAAGATCGAGACCTGGTCGCCGGCGTCCATATTGAGCTGGATGGCGCCCACGGCGATCCACGACAGGCCCGAGAGCGCAATGCCGGCGCCCATGCGGCGCAGCGGCGTGGGGGTGATGCCGATCGCGCGCAGCAGCGGATACAGCACCACGTTATTCAACGGGATCAGCAGCATCACCAGGATCGGGTTGATCGCCTGCATTTGCGCCGGCAGCAGCGTGAAGTCCCAGCCGAACAGCGACAGCTGCGGGCTGTGCATGGCGTTGGCCTGGACGATCCAGGTGGAAGCCTTCTGGTCGAACAGCGACCAGAACGGCGTGATCAGCGCGAACACGATCAGGATGCGCAGCACCGAACGTACGCCTTCCACCGCCTCCGGCGTGTGGGCTCCATGCGCGCGGTCGAGCTGCATCGAGACGCCGAAACAGCCGAACGCCAGCAGCATTACCAGCGCGGTACAGAAGGCGATCACGAAGCCCCATTGCGGCGCCATGCACAGCGAGACCAGGGCAGCGAGGGCGCCCACGCCGGCCACCATCAGGCCGGGCCGCGCCAGGCCGGGCCGCGCCAGGCCGGGCCGCGCCAGGCCAGGGCGCGACTGGCCAGCCACGCGCGCCAGCAGCGCGGTGCGCGCCACACTGCTGAACGAATCGGGATTCGGCGCGGCCGGCGGCACGTGCACGTATTTTTTGCGGCCCATCCAGAACACCATGGTGGCAATCGCCATCAGCAGGCCGGGAATGCCGAACGCCACCGACGGACCATAGTCGCGCAGCAGCACCGGCATCAGCAGCGACGCAAAGAACGAACCGAAGTTGATGATCCAGTAGAACGCGTCGAACACCAGGCGCGCGCGGTTCTTGTTGGTCTGGTCGAACTGGTCGCCCACGAACGCCACCACCAGCGGCTTGATGCCGCCCGAGCCGAACGCGATCAGCCCCAGCCCGAAGTAAAAGCCATTGATGTTGTGCTCGAAAATCGCCAGGCACGCATGGCCGGCCACGTAGATCAGGGAAAACCAGAAGACCGTGTTGTACTTGCCGAAGTAGCGGTCGGCCAGCCAGCCGCCCAGGAGCGGGAAGAAGTACACGCCGATGACGAAGGTGTGGAACACGTGCTTGGCTTCGTTGGTGCGGTGTTCGGCCGGAATGAACAGCAGCAGGGTACTGAGCAGGAACGGCGTGAGGATGTTGCGCATGCCGTAAAAACTGAAGCGTTCACAGCCTTCGTTGGCAATGATGTACGGGATTTGCCGAGGCAAGGGCCCGTTGCCGTCCTTGATATCGACGGTGCTGGCGTTGCTGCTCACTGGTCTTTCTCCTGATTTTATGTAGTTTGACTACTGATTTCTACCTTTGAAATTCCTGTTGAAATCTCTAAGTATTTGATTTTGAAGAATTAAATGTGATAATTCCCCACCGGCAAGCGCATTGAAAAAAACATGTTCGTCATGTATATTCTGTACAAATTCTTTTTCTTTGCCCAGCCAACCCCGGATTCTCTTATGACTCAGCAACTAACTCAAGTATCGCCGCACGCCCAGGACTGGTATCGCGAATCGATCATCTACCAGGTGTACCCGCGCAGCTACTACGACACCAACGGCGATGGCATCGGCGACCTGCCGGGGATTACGGCAAAACTGGACTATATCGCATCGCTGGGCGTGGACATCGTGTGGATTTCACCTTTCTTCACCTCGCCGATGAAGGATTTCGGTTACGACATCGCCGACTATTGCGACGTCGATCCGATGTTCGGCACGCTGGCCGATTTCGACGCACTGATTGCCCGCGCCCACAGCCTGGGCCTGAAGATCATGATCGACCAGGTGATGGCCCACACGGCCGAAGACCACCCGTGGTTCAAGCAAAGCCGCGCGAGCCGCGACAATCCGAAGGCCGACTGGTACGTGTGGTCCAACCCGAAGGACGACGGCAATCCGCCCAACAACTGGCTGTCCGTATTCGGCGGCTCGTCGTGGCAGTGGGATACGCGCCGGCGCCAATACTATATGCACAATTTCCTGGCCAGCCAGCCGCAACTGAATTTCCACAATCCGGACGTGCAGCAGGCGCACCTGGACGCACTGCGCTTCTGGCTCGAACGCGGCGTAGACGGCATCCGCCTCGACGCGTGCAACTACCACTTCCACGACCGGCAGCTGCGCAGCAATCCGCCGGCCACCAACCGCGATTCGATCACGGTCACCGATGTGAACCCGTACGGCATGCAGGCGCACGACTACGACAAGACCCGCCCGGAAAACCTGCCGTTCCTGCAAAAGCTGCGCGCGCTGCTCGACGAATACCAGGCGATTTCGATCGGCGAAGTCGGTTCCGACGATTCGCTGGCCACCATGGCCGAGTACACGGCCGGCGGCGACAAGCTGCACATGGCCTACAGCTTCAATCTGCTGGTCAATCACCTGTCGTCGCACTACATCCGCCAGCAGGTGGAGCAGTTCGAAGAACGGGTGAAAGGCGGCTGGGCTTCATGGTCGGTCGGTAACCACGACGTGCCGCGCGTGGCGTCGCGCTGGGGCGGCCCGGACGCGCCGCCCGCGTTTGCCAAGCTGGCGCTGGCGATGCAGCTGTCGCTCAAGGGCACGCCGTGCCTGTACCAGGGCGACGAGCTGGCGTTTGCCGAAGCGGACGTGCCGTTCGAGCTGCTGCAAGACCCGTACGGCATCACGTTCTGGCCCGAGTTCAAGGGCCGCGACGGCTGCCGCACGCCGATGGCGTGGACCGGCGACGCCAACGGCGGCTTTACCACCGGCCAGCCCTGGCTGCCGGTCTCGCCGCAGCACCGCGAACGCGCGGCGGCCGTGCAGGAAAACGATCCGGCATCGGCGCTGGCCTTTACCCGCGCCTTCATCGCCTGGCGCCGCACGCTGCCGCAACTGACGCGCGGCGCGATCGCCTTTTACGATGCGCCGGAACCGGTCTTGGCGCTGCGCCGCGATCTCGACGGCGAGCGCGGTGTCATCGCCGTGTTCAACCTCGGCGCGGAACCGGTCAGCTTTAATCTGCCGCAGGCGAGCGGTGCGCAGCAGCTGGAAGGCTACGGCTTGCCGGGGGCGATCGATAACGGCGTCGTATCGCTGCCGCCGTTCGGCGCATGGTTCGGCTACGCCGTCTGACAGTCAAGACAGCTTTGGAACCGTCATCCTCGCGAAAGCGGGGATCCATACGGCCTGTGTAGCGCGTTGACGAATGCGTAAGCTGTCACGCTTCAAGCGTTCCATGGATCCCCGCGTGCGCGAGGATGACAGTATGTCTGGCGTTGACTTCTTGATACGCACTATTTCGGGTATGCTTCCGCCAACTGCCTTGACTGAACCAACATGAAACAATCCGAAGTGGATCAAAAACTCAACCGTACGGCCTTTGCCGACGGTCCGCGCCTGCTGGCCGACATCGGCGCCACGCATGCGCGCTTCGCCTTGCAGACGGCGCCGGGCGAGTTCCGCGCCGTGCGCGTGCTCAAGTGCGACGACTACGCCGATATCGTGGCCATGCTGCGCTCGTACCTGGCCGACCACGCCGACATCACGCTCAACCACGCGGCGCTGGCCGTGGCCAACCCGGTCAGCGGCGACTACATCCGCATGACCAACCGCGACTGGGAATTCTCCACCGACGCAGTGCGCCGCGCCCTGGGCCTGCACACTTTATTGGTGGTGAACGATTTCACGGCGCTGGCGATGTCGCTGCCGGGCCTCAAACCCGCAGACCTGATGCAGGTGGGCGGTGGCAAGCCGGCGCTCAACTCCGTGATCGGCGTGCTGGGACCGGGCACCGGTCTCGGTGTATCGGGCGTGATTCCCACGGTCGATGGTTTCGTCACGCTCGGTTCCGAAGGCGGCCATACCAACTTCGCGCCGGCCGACGAGCGCGAATATGCGATCCTGCAGTACGCCTGGCAAACCTGGTCGCACGTCTCGACCGAGCGCTTGATCTCCGGCCCCGGCATGGAAATCATCTATCGCGCGATCGCCAAGCGCAACGGCCGGCAAGTGCGCGACCTGACCTCGCAAGAGATCATGGCCGGCGCGCTCACCGATAAGGACCCGCTGTGCCTGGAAGTGCTCGAGTGCTTCTGCGCCATGCTCGGCGGCGCCACCGCCAACCTGGCCGTCACGCTCGGTGCGTTCGGCGGCATGTTCATTGGCGGCGGCATCGTGCCGCGCATGGGCGAGTGGTTTGCGCAGTCGCCGTTCCGCTCGCGCTTCGAGGCGAAAGGGCGGTTTACCAGCTACCTGTCCGAGATTCCGACCTACGTGATCACCACGCCCAACCCGGCGTTCTACGGCGTGGCCACCATCCTGTCCGAACACCTGCGTGGCCGCAGCGGCGCCAACACCCTGATGGAACGCGTGCGCCACTTGCAGCACGAGTTAACGCCGGCCGAACAGCGCGTGGCGCAGCTGGTGCTGGAACAACCGCGCCTGGTGCTCAACGAACCGATTGCCGACATCGCGCGCCTGGCCGAAGTGAGCCAGCCGACCGTGATCCGCTTCTGCCGCTCGCTCGGTTTCCTCGGCCTGGCCGATTTTAAATTGAAGTTCGCCAGCAGCCTGACGGGCGCCATTCCCGTGCGTCACAGCCAGGTGCGGGTGAGCGACAGTACGCACGACCTCAGCGCCAAGGTGATCGATAATACGGTTTCCGCGATCCTGAAATTCCGCGACCAGCTCGACGTGCGATCGATCGACAAGGCCATCGCGCTGGTGGCCAAGGCCAAGCGCGTGGAGTTTTACGCGATGGGCAATTCGCGCGTGGTGGCGCTGGATGGCCAGCACAAGTTCTTCCGTTTCCGCATTCCGACGTCGGCGTACGGCGACTCGCACTTGCTGAACCTGGCGGCCGAGCTGCTCAAGCCGGGCGACGTGGTGATCGCCATTTCCAACTCGGGCAAGCTGCCCGACCTGCTCGAAGCGGTCGATGTGGCGCGCGCGGCCGGCGCGGACGTGATTGCGATCACGGCCAGCAATTCGCCGCTGGCGAAAAAGGCCAGCGTGTGCCTGGCGGTCGATCACTCGGAGGACAGCACCACGTTCCTGTCGATGATCTCGCGCATCTTGCAGCTGCTGCTGATCGACATCCTGTCGGTGGGGATCTCGCTCGACGCCCAGCACGGCAAGCTGGTTGTCGAACATAAAACCAAGGGCGAGGCCGATGGCCGCCGGTTGCTGATCTCGCATCTGGACGGCTGACCGTCGTCCATCCCCCTTGGACAAGGCAGACCAGCGCGGTCTGCCTTTTTTTTTCGCCTGTTACAAATTGCTGCTTGAAGTCTGACGTAAACAGGATAAGATATGTCTTATTAAGTTATATCTTAATTCGTTATGTCGTAACGAGTATTCACCACCTGACAAGGACATTGCCATGCTGACCAATCCACACCACCACCATTCCCATCGCCACCATGCTGCCCACGGCCATCACGGTCATGGCGGTGGTGGCGGCCGCGCGCGCGGCCCGAAAATGTTCGACGCCGGCGCCATGCGCTACATCGTGCTGCAACTGATCGCCGAAAAGCCGCGCCACGGCTACGAGATCATCAAGGAGCTCGAACAGCGTTCCGGCGGCGGCTACACCCCGAGCCCCGGCGCCATCTACCCGCTGCTGTCGATGCTGCTCGATATGGGCCATGTCTCTGCCTCGCCCGACGGCAACAAGAAACTGCACACCATCACGCCGGAAGGCGAGGCGTTCCTGGCCGAGAACCGCCAGTTCGTCGATGCCATCGTGGCGCGCATGAGCGACCCGGCCGAGGCGCGCGACGACCTGCGCACCATCATGCATGAGCTCAAGCACGCGGTGATCGCCCAGGGCCAGGAAAACCATCCGACGCCCGCCAAGCTCGAGCAAATCCGCGCCATCCTGCGCCAGGCCACGGCCGACATCACGGCGCTGGCATGACCGCGCCTGGCGTATTGATCCCCGCGCCTGGTTCGGCACTGACCCCGGCGCGCGAGCGCCTGGTGCTGTGGCTGCTGGCACTCACGCAATTCACCGTGATCATGGATTTCATGGTCATGATGCCGCTCGCGCCGCAGCTGATGACGGCGTTTTCGATCACACCGGCCGCCGTCTCGGGCGCGGTGTCGGCATATGCCTGGTGTGCCGGCTTGTCCGGCCTGCTGGCGGTCATGTATATCGACCGCTTCGACCGCAAGCAGTTGCTGTTGTGGATGTTCGCGCTGTTTACCTTGTCCAACCTGGCGTGCGCGCTGGCGCCCACGTTCGAGGTGCTGATCGCCTCGCGCGCGTTCGCGGGCGTGACCGGCGGCGTGCTGGGCGCCATCATCATGGCCATCATCGGCGACCTGATTCCGGCCGACCGGCGCGGCGCCGCCACCGGCGTGGTGATGACCTCGTTCAGCATGGCGGCCGTGGCCGGCGTGCCGACCGGTGTGATGCTGGCCGCGCACTTCGGCTGGGCGTCGCCGTTCTACTTGCTGGTGGTGTTGTCGGTGCTGGTCTGGCTGCTGGCCGCGCGCGCGTTGCCGGCGATCGATGGTCACCTGGGCCACCCGGTGCCGCTCAAGTCGGTGCTGCCGAACCTGGTTGCGCTGTACCGGGTGCCCAACCACTTGCGGGCCTTCCTGCTGTCGTTCATGAACATGGCCACGGGCATGCTGGTGATTCCGTTTATTTCACCGGTCATGGTCAGCAATCTCGGCATCGCGCCGGCGGAAGTGACGTATGTTTACCTGGCCGGCGGCGTGGCCACGCTGTTTACCGCGCGCCGCATCGGCCGCTGGTCGGACCGGGTGGGCGCACACAAGGTCTATCGCTACATGGCGCTGGCGTCGGCGGTGCCGATGCTGTTCGTCACCCATATGCCGGCCATGCCGCTGGTGGCGGTGATCCTGTTTTTCCCGTTCTTCATGACGGCGGTGTCGGGCCGGACGATTCCGTTGCAGGCCTTGATGACCACGGTGCCGGAACCGTCGCGGCGCGGCGGTTTTCTGTCCGCCAATTCGGCAATCCAGTCGATCGGCAGCGGTACCGGCGCACTGCTGGGCGGCATGACCTTGCACACGGACGCGGCCGGTCACATCATCGGCTACGGCCTCAATGGCTGGCTGGCGGCGGGATTGACCGTGGTGTCGGTATTGTGGGTGGGGCAGGTCAGGCGGGCGGCGGACTTGAAACCCGCCCTCCTATAAAATCAAACGCATCAGCCATCAACGCTGGTGCGTTTTTCCGGGTGCTTTTCACGGCGCCAGCGCGCCAGGCTGATCACTTCATCGTTGGTGGCGTCTTCCACCAGGATCTCGTCGTCATTGGCCGAGACCAGGAAACTTTCCCACCGCAGTGCCGCGTCGGCGCTGTTTTCCACAAAGCTGAACTGGTAATAGGTTTTGCCGTTGAGCTTGCGCGGCGCCGGATCGTATTCGATCAGCGCGCCGTGCACTTTCCCGTTCGAGGTTTTCTCCAGCATGGTGGACCAGGCGCGCAACTCCGGCAACGCCAGCAGGGCGGCCGAAGCCTGATCCTTGGTGCGCGTGACCTTGGGTTCCGCCGGCGCGGCCGGTTCGACCGCTGGCGCTGGACGTGGCGCGGGCTTGGCGGCTGGCGGCGTTGCTGGTGGCGCGGGCAGGGGCTTGATCGGCGCGGGTTGCGCAGGGACGGCGGGAGCAGGCTCCGGTGTCGAATTGCTAACGTACACGCCGACGCCGACCAGGACGGCGATGACAGCACCGGCGGTGAGCAGCAGGCGGGGCGGGAGGGACGGAGAAGCCATAATGAATAGACAAAACTATTTTATAGACGGACATACTAAACCAAAGGCAACCATCGGGCAACGTTTGCGGCTGGGCAAGCCGACAGGGTAACGCATAAGCCTATACAATTTTGGTATTACTCCGATCTGATATTTCATTGGCGGCATGACTGTCGATTCCGTAACATCTTGGCAGCATAGAAAAGGATTTCATAGTGGACAAGACCATACTCGGCGTTGACTGGGGTACCAGCAACCGGCGCGCCTACCTGATCGATCAACAAGCCAACTGCCTGGCCGAGTACGAGGATGACCAGGGCATGCTGGCCGTGGGCGGGCGCGAGCGCTTCGGCGCCTCGCTCGACGGCTTGCGCGCCGCCATGGGCATCGATGCCGCCGTCCCGGTCATCATGTCCGGCATGGTCGGCAGCGCCTCGGGATGGCAGGAAGTGAATTACCTCGACGCCTCGGTGCCGCTGACCGAATTGCCGGCGCACCTGGCGCAGGTGAATGACGCTCCCTGGTCGGCCAACTGCCACATCGTGCCCGGCTACGCCTACCGTCGCGGCCCGTCGGCCGACGTCATGCGCGGCGAGGAAACCCAGCTGCTCGGCGCCGTGGTGCTGGGCCAGCGCGACGGCTGGCTGGTGCTGCCGGGTACGCACAGCAAGTGGGTGCTGCTCAAGGACGGCGTGATCCAGTCGCTGTCCACGTACATGACCGGCGAACTGTTCGCCATGCTGTCCAAGGGCGGCACGCTGTCGTCCATGATGGGCGGCGATACCAGCGACGCCACCGGCTTCGCAGCCGGCCTCGACCAGGCTGGCGTGGGCGAGCCGCTCTCGAACACCCTGTTCCGCGTGCGCGCCGGCGTGGTGTCGCGCAGCGCCCCGGTCGAGCAGGCCGCCGCGTTTGTCAGCGGCTTGCTGATCGGCGCCGAATTCGCCGCCGCCGCCCGCAGCCTGCCGGCCGGCGGCACCATCACTGTCATCGGCTCGCCGGCGCTGGCCAAGCGCTACGCTGTAGCCGCCCAGCACTTTGGCCTGCAATGCCAGGTGCTCGATCCACATCGCGTGTATTGCACTGCGATTTCCCAATTCATCAAGGGCTGAACATGACCATTTCCCATCCAACCACGCCACTGGTCGCCATCCTGCGCGGTCTGCAACCTGCCGAGGCGGTCGATGTCGCCAAGGTGCTGTACAACGCCGGCTTCCGCGCGCTGGAAGTGCCGCTGAATCGTCCGGGTGCGCTCGAATGCATCGCCGCCATCGTCAAGCTGAATCTGCCCGATACCCTGGTCGGCGGCGGCACCATGCTCAGCGTGGCGCACGTGGAAGCCGTGTACGAAGCGGGTGGCCGCCTGCTGGTCTCGCCCAACTGCAACCCGGCCGCGATCCGTCGCGCCGCCGAGCTGGGCATGTACTGCGCACCTGGCGTGGCCACCCCGACCGAAGCGTTTGCCGCACTGGACGCCGGCGCCCATGCACTGAAACTGTTCCCGGCCGAAATGGTCGGCCACGGCGGGCTGAAGGCCATGCTGAGCGTGGTGCCGGCCGGCACGCCTATGTGGCCGGTGGGCGGCGTCACGCCCGAGACCATGGCGGGCTGGAAGAAAGCCGGCGCCACCGGTTTCGGCATCGGCGGCGCGCTGTTCACGCCGGGCGTATCGCTGGAAGAACTGGGCGAACGCGCAGCGGCATTCGTCAATGCCTGGCGCGCACTGGCAGCCTGATTCGCTAAATTAAAATATTATGGAGATAAACGATGAGCAAGCATGACGTGCAATGCCTGTGGGACCTGGGTGCACAACTGGGCGAAGGTCCGCTGTGGGTGGCTGAAGAACAACGGCTGTATTTCGTTGACCTGAAAAGCAAGACGCTGCACGCGTTCGATAGCGAGACCGGCCAGCGCCACGCCTGGGAAATGCCGGACTACGTTTGCTGGCTCATCGCGCGCGCCGACGGCGACGGCTTCATGGCCGGCCTGCGCCACGGCATCGCCCGCGTGTGGCTCGAACCGGAATTGCGCATCGAATACATTGCCCATCCGTTTGCCCCGGGCAGCGACCTGCGTCTGAACGACGCCAAGGTCGATCACCAGGGCCGCATCTGGGCCGGCTCCATGCACAACACCGATTACGCGCAAGCGGTCGGTGCGCTGTTCCTGCTCGACAAGGACCTGTCGCTGACGGTGGCCGATGCCGGCTACCACATCTGCAACGGCCCCACCTTCAGCCGTGACGGCGCCACCATGTTCCACACCGACAGCTTCGAAGGCCGCATCTACGCCTATCCGCTGGCGGCCGACGCCACCCTGGGCGAGCCGCGCGTGTGGCGCCAGTTCGCCGAAGGCGAAGGTTCGCCCGACGGCATGACGGTCGATAGCGAAGGCTGCGTGTGGGTGGCGCAGTGGGGCGGCGGCCGTGTATGCCGCTACTCGCCGGACGGCGACCTGCTCGAGACGATCCGCGTGCCGGTGCGCAATCCGGCGTCGTGCACGTTCGGCGGCCCGGACTTCAAAACGCTGTTCATCACCACCGCCAGCGAAGACAACACACCCGAGCAACTGAAGGAATTCCCGCTCACGGGCGGCCTGTTCGCGGTGCGCGTGGATGTTGCCGGCATTCCGGCGGCACGCTTCGGCTAACGCTATCTGACGCGCCGCCGCTGCGGCGGCGCTTTCTTCCATGACTCGTTTGTTGTGCCGCGCAAGGCGGCAGGGGGAGATGCGCAGTGACGGTTTGTACTGGAGATCACATGAATTTCAAGAAAATGCTTGCCGCGTTCTGCGGCATGGCGCTGACCTTGGCCGCCTCGACGGCCTCGGCACAAAGTTTCGCCAACGGCGCCGACGTGGGCTGGGTCAGCCAGCAGGAATCCGCCGGCTACGCGTTCTACAACAGCAGCGGCGTCAAGACCGACCCGTTCGTGCTGCTGAAAAATCTGAACATCAACGCCATCCGCCTGCGCGTGTGGGTCAAGCCCGGCTGGAACGACGGCGCCGATGTGCTGTACAAGGCCAAGCGCGCCGCAGCGCAAGGCCAGCGCATCATGATCGACTTCCACTACAGCGACAGCTGGGCCGACCCCGGCCAGCAAACCAAGCCGTCCGCGTGGGCCAACCATACCCTGGCGCAGCTGAACAACGACGTGTACAGCCACACCCAGGGCACGCTCAACTACCTGAAATCGAACGGCATCAACGTCGAGTGGGTGCAGGTCGGTAACGAGATCAACAGCGGCATGTTGTGGCCGGAAGGGAAGACCACCAGCTTCGCCAACTTGGCCGGCCTGATCAACAGCGGCTACAACGCCACCAAGGCTGTGTTCCCGAACGCCAAGGTGATCCTGCACCTGGCCAATGGCTACGACAACGCGGTGTTCCGCTGGTTCTTCGACGGCGTCAAAGGCGCGGGCGCCAAGTGGGACGTGATCGGCATGTCGCATTATCCGCCGCCAGCGGACTGGACCAACTACAACAACCGCATCTCGATCAACATGAAGGACATGGTGGCGCGCTACGCCAAGCCGGTGATGGTGACCGAGGTGGGCATGGATTGGACGCAAGCTGCAACGTCCAAGGCCATGGTGGCCGACCTGCTGACCAAGACCAAGGCGCTGGGCTCCAACGGCCTGGGCGTGTTCTACTGGGAGCCGCAGGCGTACCCGAGCTGGCAGGGCTATACGTTTGGCGCACTGGACGGCAGCGGCAAGTTTACCATCGCGCTCGATCCCTTCTGAGCGTAATTGCAGGTTGGCGGGAATCAGGGGAGAATGCGTCGTTTGAACTTCCGAGACGCATGATGAAAAAAAATCCTCCCCGCTACCTGCACCTGGCACCGGAAGCCGAACTTCCGCTGCTCGAAGGGTTAGACAACTTCAAGGCCGTGCTGGTGGTCGATGTGGACGTGCTGGAAACGGTACGCTGGGACATCAGCCGCTGGCTGGTCGAGTCAGGCTGCAAATACGCCATGGTGTGGGGCAGGGATGCCGCGCAGTGGCACGAGTCGATCGACGACGCCCACCTGGAAGCAACCAACTACGAAGACGTGGACGAAGCCGACCTGGTGATCAGCACTTCGCACGAAGACGACGACCTCTCCGAAGTTTTCTGGTTCGCCCAGCACCGCGCCAGCCACCCCGCGCACGAGCTGCACGACACCGTGATCGTGCACATCGCCGATGCGCCACGCCGCGAGGAAATCGAGGACGAGTTCCACGACGCTTGATTGCAAACGTGAAAAAGCCCGCGCAGGCCAAAAGCTTGCGCGGGCTTTTTTGTTGGCAAGCCAGGCTCCACAGAGCCTGACCGGCCGGCACATTACATCATGCCGTCCATACCACCCATACCGCCCATGCCACCCATACCGCCCATGCCGGCAGCTGCCTTGTCGTCAGCCGATTCAGCGATCATGCAGTCGGTGGTCAGCATCAGGCCGGCGATCGAGGCTGCGTTTTGCAGTGCCGAACGGGTCACTTTTGCTGGATCCAGAACACCCATTTCGACCATGTCGCCGTAGGTGCCGTTGGCGGCGTTGTAGCCGTAGTTGCCGGTGCCGGCCAGAACCGCTGCCACCACGACCGAGGCTTCTTCGCCGGCGTTTTGCACGATCATGCGCAGTGGCTCTTCCATCGCGCGCAGCACGATCTTGATACCTGCGTCCTGGTCTGGGTTGTCGCCTTTCAGGCCCGATACTTGAGCACGGGCGCGCAGCAGGGCAACGCCGCCGCCAGCCACGATGCCTTCTTCCACGGCAGCGCGGGTAGCGTGCAGTGCATCTTCAACGCGGGCTTTTTTCTCTTTCATTTCGACTTCGGTGGCAGCGCCAACCTTGATCACGGCAACACCGCCGGCCAGCTTGGCCACGCGCTCTTGCAGTTTTTCACGGTCGTAGTCCGAGGTCGCTTCTTCGATCTGCACGCGGATTTGCTTGACGCGGCCTTCGATTGCAGCGGCTTGACCAGCACCGTCGATGACGATGGTGTTTTCCTTGCCGACTTCGATACGCTTGGCCTGGCCCAGTTCTTCCAGGGTGATTTTTTCCAGGGTCAGGCCGACTTCTTCAGCAACAACCTGGCCGCCGGTCAGGATGGCGATGTCTTCCAGCATGGCTTTACGACGGTCGCCGAAGCCTGGGGCTTTCACGGCAACGGTTTTCAGGATGCCGCGGATGTTGTTCACGACCAGGGTGGCCAGCGCTTCGCCTTCGATGTCTTCGGCGATGATCAGCAGTGGACGGCCGGCTTTGGCAACTTGTTCCAGTACGGGCAGCAGGTCACGGATGTTCGAGATTTTCTTGTCGCACAGCAGCACGAACGGGCTTTCCAGGGCAGCGACCTGCTTTTCCTGGTTGTTGATGAAGTATGGCGACAGGTAGCCGCGGTCGAACTGCATACCTTCAACGATGTCGAGCTCGTCGTTCAGCGACTTGCCGTCTTCCACGGTGATCACGCCTTCTTTGCCGACTTTTTCCATCGCTTCAGCGATGCGTTCGCCGATCGACGAATCCGAGTTGGCCGAGATCGCGCCAACCTGGGCGATTTCTTTGGTGGTGGTGGTTGGCTTGGCGATTTTTTTCAGTTCTTCGACGGTGGCAGCTACTGCCTTGTCGATACCGCGTTTCAGGTCCATCGGGTTCATGCCGGCGGCAACGAACTTCATCCCTTCGCGCACGATAGCCTGGGCCAGCACGGTGGCGGTGGTGGTACCGTCGCCGGCATTGTCGCTGGTGCGGGAAGCAACTTCCTTGACCATTTGCGCGCCCATGTTCTGCAGCTTGTCTTTCAGTTCGACTTCTTTGGCTACCGATACGCCGTCCTTGGTGACGGTTGGGGCGCCGAACGAGCGCTCCAGGACCACGTTGCGGCCTTTCGGGCCCAGGGTGACTTTGACGGCGTTGGCCAGAATGTTGACGCCTTCTACCATTTTGGCGCGCGCTGCGTCGCCGAAGATAACTTCTTTAGCTGCCATGTTTATTACTCCTGTGAGGTGTTAAGTTGGAATCGTGGACCAGTGATCGCAATGAATGCAATTACTTGGTGACGATCGCCATGATGTCTTCTTCGCGCATGACCATCAGTTCCTGGCCGTCGATCTTGACGGTCTGGCCGGCGTATTTGCCGAACAGGACGCGGTCGCCTACTTTGACATCCAGGGGACGGACTTTGCCGTCTTCCAGGATCTTGCCATTGCCAACGGCGAGGACTTCGCCTTGATCCGGTTTTTCAGCAGCCGCATCAGGGATGATCAGGCCGGATGCAGTCTTGGTTTCCTGGTCGAGACGTTTGACGATAACGCGATCGTTCAAAGGGCGAAGGTTCATACAAAACTCCTTAATTAACAATGGTACAGTTGGTTGCTGTTTCAATCACATTACTGGGATCGCCACAGCGGAAGGTTGGACAAGAGACTTTGTTAGCACTCTCTCGTAACGAGTGCCAATTATAGGGACGACATCCCTGTATTTCAAGGCACAAGATTTGTGAAAGCGCAAAAAAGCGCTTGATTGATGTTGTTTTAACTACGGCTTGATGCGTTCAAGTTGATACCAGACCCGCTGGTCGAGTAATCCGCCACGATGTTCGACGAACAGGGTGTCGTCGCTTTCCCGGTAATAAACTGTTTCGTAGCGGCCATCGAGCAACTGGCGGGTAGCGCCAGCCACGCAACTGGTCACAGGTGCCTCAGAGATATCTTCCATTGGAGGTAGATTGGCCGTTGGCAACATGCCGGCATTGCGCACCATCTGCTGGCCCACGGTGGCGCGCACGGCATCGGCGCAAGAGGCCTGCCGATACAGCGCGACCATGTTGGATGACGCTGGTGCCGCTGGTGCCGCTGGTGGCAGGGGTTGAGGAGTAATACTCTCGGCCGGCAGGCGTGGATTGTGCGGTGTGGTTGTCTTGGCGGCGCAAGCGGACAACAGCATTGCAATGACCAGGGCCAGCGATGGTTTGAGCATGAGTGAGCGAGATCAGGTGTGGGGTTGCAGCGCGATGACGGCCATGCCGGCCAGTGCCAGCGCCGCGCCGATGCCATCGTAACGGGTGAGCGCCACGCCGTCCACCAGGCGCAGCCACAGCAGCGCAACGGCGATGTAGGCGCCGCCGTAAGCGGCATAGGTGCGCGCCGCGCCGGTGGGGTGCAAGGTCAGCAGCCAGGCAAACAGGGCCAGCGACAGCGCGGCCGGCAACAGCAGCCATGGCGACCTGTCCTGGCGCAGGACCAGCCAGGGCAGGTAGCAGCCGACAATTTCGGCGATGGCGGTGATGAAGAAGAGGGCGGCAAGTTTGAGCAAATCCATGCGGCCATGATACACGGCGGCACCGTGACGGAGCCGTGCGGGCCGGTTGGCGAGCGCCACAGCCGATACAAAAAAGCCGGCAATCACGCCGGCTTTTGTCGTTACCGCATCACCACTCGGCGACGCTGCCATCCTTGTGGCGCCAGACCGGGTTGCGCCAGTCGCCGGCGTTCTTGCTGGCGGCGATCACGCGTTCTTCGTCCACTTCCACGCCCAGGCCAGGCTTCTTCAGCGGCGCGCAGTAGCCGTCGACGATCTTGAAGTCGTCCTTGTTGATCACGTAGTCGAGCAGCTCGCCGCCCTTGTTGTAGTGAATGCCCATGCTTTGCTCTTGCAGCACGGCGTTGTACGACACGAAGTCCACCGCCAGGCACGAGGCCAGGGCAACCGGACCGAGCGGGCAGTGAGGCGCCAGCGTGATGTCGTAGGCTTCGGCCATCGAGGCGATTTTCAGGCATTCGGTGATGCCGCCGGCGTGCGACAGGTCCGGCTGCACGATGGACAGGCCACCGGCCGCGAACACGTTCTTGAACTCGAAGCGCGAGTACATGCGCTCGCCGGCTGCCAGCGGGATCGAGGTCATCTCGGCCAGGCGCGGGTAGTATTCGGCTTGCTCGGCCAGGACCGGCTCTTCCACGAACAGCGGACGGAACTGCTCCAGTTCGCGCAGCAGGGTCTTGGCCATCGGCGCGGCCACGCGGCCGTGGAAGTCCAGGCCGAATTCGATGGTGTTGCCGAACGCTTCGCGGATTTCCGCCACGCGCTTGACCGCTTCATCGACCGCTGCCGACGTATCGAGCAGGCCCAGTTCTTCGGTGCCGTTCATCTTGAAGGTGTCGAAGCCGCCTTCTTTCAGTTTGGCGATTTGTTCGATGATGTCGGCAGGACGGTCGCCGCCCACCCAGCTGTACATCTTCATGCGGTCGCGCACCAGGCCGCCCAGCAGTTCGTACACGGGCTGGCCCAGGACCTTGCCCTTGATGTCCCACAGCGCCTGGTCGATACCGGCGATCGCGCTCATCAGGATGGCGCCGCCACGGTAGAAGCCCGCGCGGTACATGGTTTGCCACAGGTCGTTGATGCGCGACGGGTCCTGGCCGATCAAATACGGTTCCATTTCCTGGACGGCCGTTTCCACGGTGCGGGCACGACCTTCGATGACCGGTTCGCCCCAGCCGACTACGCCTTCATCGGTTTCGATTTTCAGCAGCATCCAGCGCGGTGGAACACGGTAGGTCGTCAGTTTGGTGATTTTCATAGGGGTGAGGAATGAGAGTAAGTTCAATGAACAGCACACAGTCTAAAACGGCGCCCTGCTATGGAAATATGATTAATTCGCCACAAACCATATCATTATCGAATACCAGAAATAAATAAGTCAGCTATCTGATATCAAGATAGCTGATAGTGATTTTTTTATATCTGTCGGACGCCGGTCGCGCTTACACTCGGCGTCATGATAGACATCTCCACGCCTGCCATCGCCGCCGTTGCTGCGGAGGCCATCCTGCTGCAGCGCGGCGGCCGCACCGGCGGTGTCCTGCGCTGGGACGCAGCCTGCAACTGCTGGCGCTGGTCCGATCCGCTGACCGGCCTGTTGTACAACTGGCCGTCTGCTGGCGCTGCTACCCGGTCCACACCGCCTGCCATGACCGCTACGGCCGCAACGGCGGGCAGCTTGCGCTTGTCCGAAAGCGCCTGCGCGCTGGCCGCCTGCGCCTCCGGGCGCCTGCTGCTGGGGCAGGGCAAGCGGCTGGGTATGGTCGAGTTGCCGGCGGCCGGCAGTGTCGCCAGGACGCTACAGTCGCAAGTGTTGTTGACGGTGGACGCGGCCGAGCCGCGCACGGCGATCAGCGACGGCTGCACCGACCGCGCCGGCAATTTTGTGTTCGGCACCGCCAATACCGCCAGCGATCAGCGCCCGATCGGCAGCTTTTACCAGTACTCGCAACGTCACGGCCTGCGCCGGCTGGCGCTGCCAGTGGTGGTGCGCGCGACCGGCATCGCCTTCAGCGCCGACGGCGCCCGCATGTTGTTCGTCGACGGCAACCGCATCCTGCACTGTACGTATGATGCCGACCGTGCCAGGGTTGGCAATGCCACCACGTTTGCCGAGTCGGATGTGGCCGTGGGCGCGGCCGTGATCGACAGCGCCGACTGCCTGTGGAGCATCCAGGGCGCCGAACTGGTGCGGTACGACGCCGGCGGCGCCGTGCTCTGCCGTATTGCGCTCGAAGGCGCTGCACCGGTCGCGCTGGCCTTCGGGGGCGACGGCCTGGCGCACTTGCTGTTGTTGGGTCACGACGGCGCCTTGTACGGGTTGCCGTCCGGCTTGCTCGATAATGCTACCGCCGGCATTGCCGACACGCTGTTCGACGACATGGCGCCCGCACTGCAGGCCGTCGGCTAGCAAGCGCGGACGATGAGGAAACGGGCGGGTGCGCGCGTCCGCAGAATGCGGCTTCGCCACGCTTGTCGCGCGTGCTCTACCTTTCGGGCGGTATAATAATCGCCAATATGACCGATTCCCGCTCCGACCGCTTTGTCCGCTCCCACCTGAAGACCCGCCACCTGGTATTGCTGGTGGAACTCGGCCGTCACGGTTCCATCGCGCACGCGGCGCAAGCCGCCAATCTGACTCAACCCGGTGCGTCCAAACTGCTGGGCGAGCTTGAACACGCCCTCGGCGTGCAATTGTTCGAGCGCCTGTCGCGCGGCGTGGCGCCCACCTGGTATGGCAAGGTGCTGATCCGCCGCGCCGGCGCGGCGCTGGCCGAGATGGACGCGGCGCACCAGGAAGTGATGGAACTGCTGTCGGGCCTGCGCGGACGCGTCGGCATCGGATCGGTGCTGGCGCCGGCCACCTCGCTGGTGCCCAAAGCTATCAATTTGCTCAAGTCGCGCCATGCGCGCGTGCATGTGTCGGTCAAGATGTCCACCAGCAAAGTGCTGGTGGAACGCCTGCGCAGCGGTGAGCTCGATCTGGTGGTCGGCCGCATCCTCGACACCGCTGCCGCCGACGAACTGCATTTCGAACCACTCACCGACGAGCCGCACCTCTTGATCGCGCGCAGCGACCATCCGCTGGCAGGCCGTACTGATTTGCAGCTCGAAGAACTGGTGCGGCAATGCTGGATACTGCCGCCGGCCGGCAGCATCTTGCGCGACCGCCTGACGGCCCTGTTCCTGTCGCACGGCCTCGAGCAGCCCGCGGAAACCGTCGAGACGCAAGACTTGCCGGTGGTGGCCAGCCTGCTGATGAACAGCGACATGATCGTCGCACTACCGGCCGAGGCGGTACACGCCTACCTGCAAACGGGCCTGATGGCCATCTTGCCGTTCGACCTCGGCGTGAGCATGGATTCGTTCGGCATTGTGACGCGCAAGCGACACCAGCTCTCCCCGGGCGCCGACGCCATGCTGCTGGCGCTGCGCGACACCGCCACCACCATGTATCCCCACTACAGCAAGCCATAAACAGCAAAGCTGACAAACTGTTTACGCTTTTTGTATGTCTGATATACGAACTTGATATGGGCCAACATCAATAAGCTATTGGCCTGCCAACTTCGCTTTCGATAGCATCCCGTCTTATCCGTCCGATGTGGTTCAAAGATCAGAGACGGAACTACACAGACACTGGAGATGCACATAATGAAACATAAGAAAATGAGCCTGCTGATCGCAACCCTGTTCAGCACCCCCTTGATGGCGCAACAGGCGTTCGCGCAGGAAGCCCAGGCAGCACAAGCAGCACAAGCAGCAGCAACGCCTGCAGCGCCGGTCGCCGGCGAAATCCAGCAAGTGAACGTGACCGGCATCCGTGCGTCGGTACGTAACGCGCTGGCGGTCAAGGAAGCGTCCAACAGCATGGTGGAAGTGATCGCGTCGGAAGACATCGGCAAACTGCCGGACACCACCATCGCCGAATCGCTGGCACGCCTGCCAGGCCTGTCGTCGGGTCTCGATCGCGGTAATGCTTCGCAGATCGTCGCGCGCGGCATGGGCCCGCGCTTCATCGGCGCCACCCTGAACGGCCGCGAGCTCGCTTCGTCGGAACCGGATCGCGCCGTGCGCTTCGAGCAGTTCCCGTCGGAGTCGATCAGCGGCGCCACCGTGTACAAAACCCAGAACGCCGAACTGGTCGAAGGCGGCATTGCTACCTCGATCGACCTGCAAACCGTGTCGCCGTTGAAGTACAACGGCCGCCAGCTCAACTTCAAGGCCGATGTCCTGCACTACAACATCGCCAAGGACATCGCCGGCGCCGACAAGAACAAGCCACGCGTGGGCGGCATCTGGGTTGACCAGTTCCTCAACAAGACGCTCGGCGCGGCCGTCGCGTTCAGCTACCAGGACCAGCCATCGGTGCAGAAGAACGTGCGCCACTGGGGCTTTAACGAAAACAATTCCGTCGACATGAACGGCGACGGCAAGGTCGACAAGACGCCGTGGGGCTTCCAGGACGACGTGCGCCGCGGCAGCAACAAGCGCAGCAGCGTGCTGGGCAAGATCGAGTACAAGCCGAACAGCGATGTCCTGATCACCGCCGACACCTATTACGCGCAGACCAAGATCGACGAAGCGCAGATGCAGCACTGGACCGGCGACCTGGGCAACTGGGATGGCGGCAACTCGGGCAACTTCAGCAACCTCGACATCCGTAACGGCTATGTTGCCGGCGGCACCGTCAACTGGAACCGCGTCATCAACAACGACGCCCACTGGATCCAGGACGCCAGCGTGTCCGCCAGCGGCCTGAACGCCAAGGTCAATCTCGGCGAGTGGAAAGTCGAAACCGACCTGTCGACGTCGCACGCGCTGCGCAGCAGCCAGTGGCGCGACCTGCGCCAGAATTCGCTGAGCTCGATTCCAGTGTCGGTCAACTGGTCGTTCACCGGCGACGAGCGTCAGCAGTACAGCTTTGGCGGCATCGACACCGGCAACCCGGCCAATTTCGAAGCCCCGACCCTGTACGTCGATACCGACGGTCACGTGAAGGATCTGCTCAACGCCGCGTCGGTCACCGCCGCGCGTCCGATCGAAAACAGCATCGTCAGCCGCATCAAGGTCGGCGTGCGCGCGACCGACCGCGAGAAGAGCTACCGCCAGACCACCTGGCAGCTGGCCCAGCAGAACGCGATTCCTGCCTCGGCGTACGAAACCGTCAACGTGGCCGGCTTCCCGTCGTACTTCGTGCTCAAGGACTTCTACGGTACCATCGGCAATGCCTTCGGTCCTGATGCCTTCAATCCGAATGGCAAAGTCGGTACCGCCGACCAGGTGCGCAACGACCAGCTCGCTGGCTGGCGCGTCAAGGAACGCAGCACGTCGGCCTTCGTCCAGGGCGACCTCGATGGCGAAATGTTCGGCAAGACCTACCGCGGCAACGTGGGCGTGCGCCTGGTGCACACCAAGACCGACAGCTACGGCATGGGTTCCATCAACGGGTCCACCCCGGCAGCGGTCGAGCAGGGCACGTCGTACACCGAGATCCTGCCGAGCCTGAACCTGATCTTCAACCTCGACGAAGCCCAGGAGCACCAGGTGCGCTTCGGCGTGGCCCGCGCCATGTCGCGTCCGCCACTCGATGAACTGCGCGCCTCGCGCAACCTGAGCCAGGCCGGCACCAGCCAACCGCAAACCGGTTCGGCCGGTAACCCCGACCTCAAGCCGATGATGGCCAACCAGGTTGACCTGGCCTACCAGTGGTACTTCCAGAAGGGTTCGCTCGTTTCGGTGGGCGGCTTCTACAAGCAGCTGCAGCGCTACATCGCCATCACCCAGAGCGACAACATCACCCGTTCGGTCAACGGCGAAGGCGGCAACATCCGTGGCGTGGAACTGGTCTACCAGCAAGCATTCACCGGTCTGCCGGCGCCGTTCGACGGCCTCGGTATCGCCAGCAACTACGCGTACACCGCCAGCACCGTGCGTGAACAGGTGCCAGTCGGCAATCCGTTCCCGATTGAAGGCTTGATGCGCAACAATGGCGGCGTGACCTTGTGGTACGAAAAAGCCGGTTACGAAGCACGTATCTCGGCCAATCACCACAGCTCGTTCGTACGTAACCCGACCTGGAGCGCCGGTCAGTTGCTGGTCAACGAAGCGGAAACCTTCGTGTCCATGAACCTGGCCAAGCAGATCACGCCGAACGTGCAGATTCGCTTCGGCATCGAAAACCTGACCAATCAGAAAGCGGTCTACACCAGCGCCAACAACCCGCTGCAACAGGAAGTGACCGAGTTCGGCCGCCGCTTCAACCTGGGCCTGTCCTTCAAGCTGTAAATTTTCCGTTGTACCCTTGTTTTATCGTGGTTTGCGGAGCAGTGCTTAACGGTGCTGCTCCGTTTTTTTTACCCCAATTCGGGGTCAGTGCCGACATTCGGACATTTTTGAACTTATTGGTTGAAGTACGCTTCAAGAAAAAAGTTCCGCGATGTCCGAATGTCGGCACTGACCCCAAAGTTCACAGGGAGTCAAGTTTGAACACGATGTCTTGTTGGCGGCGCGTTGGCGCTGCCGTGCTGTTGCTGGTCGCCGCTACTGCCGCACATACTGCCGCGCACGCCGCAGCACCGATCAAACCCCACATCACCGATGCTACCGTCAAGGCCGGGCGCGAGCGCCTGTCGCTCGATCGCGGCTGGCTGTTCCACCTCGGCGACGTGCGCCAGGCGCCCATCGTCGGTCACGAGGAATCGTATAGCAACGCCAAGGCCGGCAATGCGCCTGGCGCGGCCGGCGCCGAGTTCGACGACTCCGACTGGCGCCGCCTCGACCTGCCGCACGACTGGGCCGTCGAAGGACCGTTCGACCCGAAAGCCAATATCTCGCAGGGCTACCGTCCGCGCGGCATCGGCTGGTATCGCCGCTATCTGCAGGTCGATCCGGCCGACCGTGGCCGCCACTTCGAGCTGCAGTTCGATGCGATTGCCACCCACGCCACCGTGTACGTCAACGGCAACGTGGTCAAGCGCAACTGGTCCGGCTACAACGCCAGCAATATCGATATCACGCCTTACCTGACGTACGGCGATGCCCTCAATACCATTTCGATTCGCGTCGACGCGGAAGCGATGGAGGGCTGGTGGTACGAGGGCGCCGGCATGTATCGCCACGCGTGGCTGGTCAAGCGCGCACCGGTGCATGTTGCCACCGATGGCGTGTATGCCGTACCGCGCGCCGGCAAGGGCCGCGACTGGACCCTGCCGGTGGAAGTCACACTCAATAACAGCGGCAAGAAGGCGTCCGACGTGACGGTGGAAGTGACCGTGTTCGACCCGGCCGGCAAGCAGGTGGGGCGCCAGCTGGCCAAGGCCAGCGTGGGCGTATTGAAAGACGCCACCGTCAAGCTGCCGTTCAAGATCAACGATCCGGCCCTGTGGTCGATCGCCAAGACCAACCTGTACAAGGTCGTCACGCGCGTGCTGGAAAACGGCAAGGCGCAGGACGAAGTAGCGCTGCAGACGGGTTTCCGCACCATCCGCTTCGATGCCGAAAAAGGCTTCTTCCTCAACGGCGAACATTTGAAGCTGCAGGGCGTGTGCATCCACCAGGACCATGCCGGCGTCGGTGTCGCCATTCCCGATGCGGTATGGGAGTATCGCCTGCGCCGCCTGAAGGAACTGGGCGTGAACGCCATCCGCTTCTCGCACAACGCGCCAGCGGCCGAAGTGCTCGACATGGTCGATCGCATGGGCTTCGTGGTGATGGACGAGAACCGCAACTTCAATCCGTCGCCGGACTACATGTTGCAGCTCGAGTGGATGGTCAAGCGCGACCGCCATCACCCCGGCATCATCCTGTGGTCGGTATTCAATGAAGAACCGGCGCAGGGATCGGAAGTGGGCTACGAGATGGTGCGCCGCATGGCCGCCGCCGTCAAAACGCTCGACGATACCCGTCCGGTCACCGCTGCCATGAACGGCGGCTTCTTCAGCGACCTCAACGTGGCGCACGCGGTGGACGTGGTGGGCGCCAACTACCAGGTGCCCGACTACGACCGCTTCCATGCCGCGTATCCGACGGTGCCGTTTACCAGCTCGGAAGACACGTCCGCGTTCATGACGCGCGGTGTGTTCAAGACCGACAAGCAAAAGAACCAGATCGCCAGCTACGACGACCTGGCCGACGCCGCGCAGTGGGGCAATACCCACCGCGATGCGTGGGAAGCGATTGCCAAGCGGCCGTTCGTGGCCGGCGGCTTTGTCTGGACCGGTTTTGACTATCGTGGCGAACCGACCCCCAACGAGTGGCCCTCGGTCAGCTCGGTGTTTGGCATCATGGATTTGAACGGCTTCCCGAAAAACGCCTACTACATCCACCAGGCACAATGGATCAAGGATCGTCCGCTGATCCACATTGCGCCGCACTGGAACTGGGCCGGCAGCGAAGGCAAGGACATCCGCGTGATGGTGATGGCCAACGTCGAACGCATTGAACTGCTGTTGAACGGTATCAAGCTTGGCGAACAAAAGGCCGATCCGTTCCGCATGAACTATTTTAACGTCGCCTACGCGCCGGGCAAGCTCGAAGCCATCGGCTACAACGGCGGCAAGGAAGTCGTGCGCACGGCGGTGGAAACCACGGGCGCGCCGGTGGCGCTGGAATTGGTGCCGGACCGCGCGGACCTCGCCGGCGATGGCCGTGACGCCATGCCGATCACGGTGCGCGCGCTGGACGCCCAGGGCCGCGCAGTGCCGCTGGCCGATCCGACCGTGACCTTCAAGGTCACCGGCGGCGGCCGCTCGATCGGCCATGGCAATGGCGACCCGACCTCGCACGAGGACGAGAAGGGCGCCACCCGGCGCCTGTTCAACGGCCTGGCACAGCTGATCGTGCAGACCAACTACGAGGCCAGCGAGGCGGTGACGGTGGAAGCGAGCGCACCGGGCCTGAAAGCGGCCACGGTGACGATCCCGGTGAAAGCCGTGCCGGCCGTACCGTTCGTGGCCAGCGCCGATGCGCCACTGACGTTCGTGCGCACCTGGCGCGTGGCGCCGCCGGGCGACACGCGGCCGAACCCGAACCAGAAGATCGACAGCTTCGACATGAATACCTGGGGCTGGGGCCAGCCGCCGATGTGGGGCGCTGCGGGCAGCAAGTTCAACCTGTACCGGTCGAGCTTCACGCCGCGCAAGAACCTCGCCGATGGCAATGGCCTGATCCGCTTTGCCGGCATCAAGGGCAAGGCGGAAGTGTGGATCAACGGCAAGCTGGTGGGCAAGAAAGACAGCTTCGCCGCCGAGCCGCTGGACCTGCCGCTGCCGGCAGGCACCGGCAAACGCGAGATCAGCGTGATTGTCGAAGCCGAGCCTGGCGAGAACGGCGCCCAGGGCAGCGGTATCACCGGCAACGTCACCATCGAGCCGAAGAAGTAACAGCGCTTCGGGGGCAGATCCGACATTCGGACATTTTTGAACCTAGTTGTTGAAGTATGACTCAATGAAAAAGTTCCCGGATGTCCGAATGTCGGCACTGACCCCGAAGTGGCACCAAAGAGTTTACTTGCGTTTTGCTTAAAATTCGGGGCCGTACACGTGATTCGGTTGACGGCACCTCGCGCCCTGCCTATAGTGGCGGGATGATTTCAGACTTCCAAGAACTATCCGACAAGATCGACCAGCTGGCCGAGATGACCAATGCTTTGCGCCGCGAAAACGCCCAGTTGCGTCAGGCCAATGCCGCCCTGGTGGTGGAAAACATGGGTTATCAGCGCCGCCTGAGCGAGGCCGCCGACCGCGTGCAGGCGTTGCTGGTGCACGTGCCGTCGCTGGTGCCCGAGCCTGCGCCAGAGGGCGAGGAAGCCGAAGCTACCGAACTCGCAGCTGGCGATGCCACTGTCCCTGCCGCACACAAAGAGGAAGTACGATGATCGAGCTCGACGTTACCATCATGGGCCAATCGTATCGCCTGATGTGCAAGGCCGACGAAGAACGCGCGCTGCGCGAAGCGTCCGTTATGCTCGACAAGAAAATGACCGGCATCCGTGCGTCGGGCCGGGTCAAGGGCAACGACCGCATCGCTGTCATGGCTGCCCTCAGCGTGGCGGCGGAATTTTTGTCGATCAAGGCGCCGCAAGGGCCGTTGTCCGACATGTCCATCCTCGAAGTGCAGACCAAGATTGCGGCCATGCACAAGGTGTTGGATACCGCACTGACGCCGCAAGAAGCGCTGTTTTAACGGGTTTTTAATCATCAAACTCCTTCCTTTGCGGCGGACAAAAGAGTAAACTGGCGTCACCCTGCAGTGTTCGTGAATGTCATATATTCCTTGAACCATTTGTTTGCACCGGTCGTGGGATTTTGTTCGGTGGGCGTGAGCATCGCTTGTTCGATGAACCCGAAATTGAACTAACCGTGACCACCTGAGCCATTAGGTTCGGGATGCCGGCATAACGGCACAAGCGGGGTACTAATTCAGGAAGCAATTCCTTAAAAAGCGGTTGGCGTGCAAATGCCCAGCCGCTTTTTTTCGTCTGGAGATATCGTATGCAATACTGGCTGATGAAATCCGAACCCGACGACGTGAGCATCGACGATCTCATGGCGTCACCGAATCACACCACGGCCTGGTACGGCGTGCGCAACTACCAGGCGCGCAATTTCATGCGCGACCAGATGCGGCACGGAGACGGGGTGCTGTTCTACCACTCGAGCTGCGCTGAACCGGGCATCGCCGGCCTGGCGGTGATCGCCAGCGGCCCGTACCCGGATGCTTCGCAGTTCGATCCTGACAGCCACTACCACGATCCCAAGGCCACCCGGGAGCAGCCGCGCTGGATCTCGATCGATGTGCAGGGAACCCGGAAGACGCGGCTGCTGCCGCTGGCCAAGATGCGCACCATCGCGGCGCTGGAAGACATGGTGGTGCTGCAAAAGGGCAGCCGCCTGTCCATTACGCCGGTGACGTCGGCGCAATGGCAGGCCATCGTCAAGCTGCTGGCGTAGAGCGCTGACAAACCTCCAGAGCTGCGTGGCAGCTCCTCGCCGTACAGTCGTACTGTCTTCGTCGCTGCGCCTTGCTCTGAAGGCTTTCTCAGGCGCTCTTTGCAGGTTCTGCGCGCGGCACAGTCGGGGCGGTGCCACGCTGGCGCACTTTATAGGCCCACACCAGCATGGCGATCGCGGCCACCACCATCGGCAGCGACAGCACCTGGCCCGACGTGATCGGCATGCCCAATACCGTGGTTTCCCAGTCCGGCGTGCGGAAGTACTCGGTAAAGAACCGCGCGCAGCCATACAGCAGCGTGTAGAACGCGCCGACCGCCAGCCGTGGCCGCTCCTTGCGCGCAAACAGCCACAGGATGACGAACACCAGCAGGCCGTCGATCAGCATCTGGTAGATCGGCGACGGATGGCGCAGGCCTTGCAGGAAGACCGGGTTCGGGTGCAGCGGGAACGAATTATCGGGCCACAACATCGCCCACGGCAGCGACTGGTCGGCCACCACGCGGCCCGGCAGTTCGGCGTTGATGAAATTGCCGAGGCGGCCGGCAGCGTAGCCGAGCGGCACCAGCGGCGCGATGAAGTCGTACACGTCGAGGATGTTGCGGCCCGACTTGCGCGCCCACAGCGACATGGCGACCAGCACCCCGATGAAGCCGCCGTGGAACGACATGCCGCCGTGCCACACCTTGAAGATCTCGATCGGGTCGGCAAAATACTTGAGCGGTTCGTAGAACAGCACTTCGCCCAGGCGCCCGCCGATGACCACGCCCAGCATACCGTAGAACAGCATGTCATCGAGGTCTTCCTTGCGCCACAGTTGGGCGGCAATGTGCGGCTGTTTGATGCGCACGCGGCCGAGCGCAATGAACAGCGCAAAGGCGAGCACGTACATCAAGCCATACCAGTGGATCGCGACCGGTCCCAGTTGGAGGGCCACCGGATCGGGCATCGGGTGTATCAGCATAGAGTGTTCTTCCTTAATAATTCCAAAAAGCCGCGCAGCACGGGCGAGGCATTGTCGCGTCGCCAGGCCAGCCCGGTTTCGACCAGCGGCGTGGTGGCGGCCAGCGCACGGTATTCTACTCCGGGACGCATGAGGTTGGAGACCGACTGCGGCACCAGCGCCATGCCCATGCCGGCCGACACCAGGCCGACGATGGTCTGCATCTGGATCGCCTGCTGGCCGATCTCGGGCGTGATACCGGCGTCGCGAAACACCGACAGGACGGCGTCGTACAGCGCCGGCGAGATCGCGCGCGGGAAGATGATCAATGGCAGATCCGGTAAAGCGTTCACTCCGGGCTTGCCGCGCTGTTTCAGCGCCGGCAGGCCGGCGGGCACGGCCAGCACCAGCGGCTCGCGCAGTACCGGCAAATAATCGAGCTCGGCGCGGGCCTTGTCGGGCAGCGGCGGGATCAGGAGGCCGGCGTCGATGCGCTGGTGCAGCAGGTCGTCCAGCTGCAGGTCCGATGTCGCTTCCTGCAGCGTGATCTGCACCTGCGGATAAGCGGCGCGGTAGGCGCGCAGGAACGGCGGCAGCACGCTGTAGTCGGCCGAGGAGACAAAGGCGAGCGTCAGGCGCCCGACCTCGCCGCTGGCTGCGCGCTGCACCAGCTGCGGCAGTTCCTGGGCCTGCGCCAGCAGGCGCCGCGCTTCGGGCAGCAGGGCGCTGCCGGCCGGCGTGAGCGCCACGCCGCGCCGGTTGCGCTCGAACACCGGGGCACCGAGCAGTTCCTCGAGTGCCTGGATCGTTTGCGACAGCGGCGGCTGCGTCATGTGCAGGCGCAGCGCGGCGCGGCCGAAGTGCAGTTCCTCGGCCACGGTGACGAAATAGCGTAGCTGACGCAATTCCAGGTTCATATGTATTTCTATTCTAATTTTAGTCTGTGATATTTTAAACCAATCACAGTAGCGACTATCTTATATTTGACAGGGCAGCAGGGCCAAGGCACTCTGTCGTGCTACGTCGTTGCTCATATTTGGAGAATCATCATGCCAGTCTATCGTTCCCGCACCACCACCCACGGCCGCAACATGGCCGGCGCGCGCGCCCTGTGGCGCGCCACCGGCATGAAGGACGGCGACTTCGACAAGCCGATCATCGCGGTCGTCAACTCCTTCACCCAGTTCGTGCCCGGCCACGTGCACCTGAAGGACCTGGGCCAGCTGGTGGCGCGCGAGATCGAAAAAGCCGGTGGCGTGGCCAAGGAATTCAACACCATCGCCGTCGATGACGGCATCGCCATGGGCCACGGCGGCATGTTGTACTCGCTGCCGTCGCGCGACCTGATCGCCGACTCGGTCGAGTACATGGTCAACGCCCACTGCGCCGACGCCATGGTCTGCATCTCCAACTGCGACAAGATCACGCCCGGCATGCTGATGGCTGCCATGCGCATCAACATCCCGGTGGTGTTCGTCTCGGGCGGCCCGATGGAAGCCGGTAAAGTGGTCAAGGTCGTCAACGGCGGCCAGAAGATCATCAAGCTCGACCTGGTGGACGCCATGATCAAGGCCGGCGACGACACCGTGTCCGACGCCGACGTGGCTGAAATCGAACGCTCGGCCTGTCCGACCTGCGGCTCGTGCTCGGGCATGTTTACCGCCAACTCGATGAACTGCCTGACCGAGGCGCTGGGCCTGTCCCTGCCCGGCAACGGCACCGTGCTGGCCACGCACTCGGACCGCGAGCAGCTGTTCCTGCGCGCCGGCCGCCTGATCGTGGAACTGGCGCGCCGCCACTACGAGCAGGACGACTACTCGATCCTGCCGCGCACCATCGCCAACAAGGCCACGTTCGAAAACGCCATGGCGCTCGACGTCTCGATGGGCGGCTCCACCAACACCGTGCTGCACCTGCTGGCGGCCGCCCACGAAGCGGGCGTGGACTTCACCATGGCCGACATCGACCGCATCTCGCGCAAGGTGCCCTGCCTGTGCAAGGTCGCGCCGATGACCGACAAGTACCATATCGAAGACGTGCACCGCGCCGGCGGCATCATTTCGATCCTCGGCGAGCTGGCGCGCGGCGGCCTGCTCGATACGTCACGCCCGACCATCCACGCGCCCACCATGGCCGACGCCATCGAGCGCAATGACATCAAGCGCAGCGACGATCCGGCCGTGCACGAACTGTTCCGCGCAGCACCGGGCGGCGTGCCCACGCAAACGGCGTTCTCGCAATCGGAGCGCTTCGCCTCGCTGGACCTGGACCGCAGCACCGGCTGCATCCGCGACAAGGAGCACGCATACTCGCAGGACGGCGGCCTGGCCGTGTTGTACGGTAACCTGGCGGTCAACGGCTGCATCGTCAAGACCGCTGGCGTGGACGAGAGCATCCTCAAGTTCAGCGGCAAGGCGCGCGTGTTCGAGAGCCAGGACGCGGCAGTGGAAGCCATCCTCGGCGACACCGTGCACGCGGGCGACGTCGTCATCATCCGCTACGAAGGCCCGAAAGGCGGTCCCGGCATGCAGGAGATGTTGTACCCGACCTCGTACATCAAATCGAAGGGCCTCGGTAAATCGTGCGCGCTGCTGACCGATGGCCGTTTCTCGGGCGGCTCGTCGGGCCTGGTGATCGGCCACGCCTCGCCCGAAGCGGCCGAAGGCGGCGCCATCGGTCTGGTGGAAGAGGGCGACATGATCGATATCGACATCCCCAACCGCACCATCAACCTGCGCATCACCGACGCCGAACTGGCCGCGCGCCGCGCCACCATGGAAGCCAAAGGCGACGCCGCCTGGCAACCGGTGAACCGCGAGCGCTACGTCTCGCAAGCGCTGCAAGCGTACGCCGCGCTGACCACCTCGGCCGACCGCGGCGCGGTACGCGATTTGTCGCAGCTGAAGCGTTGACGGGCGTTGAAACCCGAATGTCATTGCCCTGATCATTGAATAGTTAGAAGATCCTCTCGGTCATCCGCGTCAACCATGACGTTTACCTGCGCGTTAAATTCTGAAGAGAAAAACACTGTAAAATGTAGGGGCATTCGCAGCTTAACCGGAGAGGAATATGAAACGCAATTTGATGATGGTGGGTGTACTGGTCGCGTCGGCGTTCGCATCGCAGGCGGCGCTGGCCGATGCCGGTTCGGATCTGGCCAAGGCGAAAAACTGCATGGCTTGCCACGCGGTCGCCACCAAGCTGGTCGGTCCTGCCTACAAGGACGTAGCCGCCAAATACGCGGGCCAGAAAGACGCGGAAGCCAAGCTCGTCACCAAGGTGATGAAGGGCGGTTCGGGCACCTGGGGCGCGATCCCGATGCCGGCCAATCCGCAGGTCAACGAGGCGGAAGCCAAGACCCTGGTGAAATGGGTGCTGTCGCAAAAGTGAGCTTTTGCGACGCCCAATAAAAACGCGCCTTCGATGAGGCGCGTTTTTTTTGCCTGGCCCGGGGCGGCCAGCGCGCAGCGGGCATCGGTCACTTGACCACTTCCACCTTGGTCTTCTTGCCATCCTTGTAGGTAAACAAGGTCAGCGCGCCGTCCTTGATGTCGCCGAACTGGTCGAACGAGATCAGGCCCGTCACGCCCTGGTACTTGATGTTCTGCAGCGCCGGCAGGTACTTGGCCGGCTGCGACGATTTGGCTTCCTGCATGGCTGCTGCCATCGTCATCACGGCATCGTACACGTACGGCGCGTACAGCTGCACGTCGCTGTTGTATTTCTTCTTGTAGCGCGCCACGAAGTCGTCGAGGTTCTTTTGCTCGTCTGGTGTGACGCCGCCCGCTTCGGCGCAATACACCACGCCGTTGACGGCAGCCGCGCCCGCCAGCTTGGGCAGCGCTTCGGTACATACGCCGTCGCCGCCCATGTACTTGGCAGTGATGCCCAGCGCCTTCATCTGGCGCAGCAGCGGGCCGCCCACCGAGTCCATGCCGCCGAAGAACACCAGGTCCGGGCCCTTGCCGCGGATCGAGGTGAGGATGGCGTTGAAGTCGGTGGCCTTGTCGGTGGTGAATTCCTTGGCGACGATCTGCACGCCCGGGAACGCCTTCTTGGCGCCCTTGATGAACTCGTTGGCCACGCCCTGGCCGTAGGCCGTGCGGTCGTCGATCACGGCGATTTTTTTCGCGCCCAGCTTGCCCACGGCGTAGGCGCCCAAGGTACCGCCGAGCTTGGCGTCATTGGCGACCACGCGGAACGCCGACCTGAACCCTTGCTGGGTGTACTTGGTCTGGGTGGTGGCGGGGGAAATTTGCGGGATGCCGGCGTCGTGGTAAATCTTCGAGGCGGGAATCGAGGTGCCCGAATTGAGGTGGCCGATCACGCCGTTCACCTTGGCATCGACCAGCTTTTGCGCCACCGCCGTGCCCTGCTTGGGATCAGCGCCGTCATCCTCGAGCACCAGCACGAACTTGACCGGCTTGCCGTCGATCTTGATGCCCTTGGCGTTCAAATCATCGATCGCCATGTTGGCGCCGTTTTCATTGTCCTTGCCGAGGTGGGCCGACGGGCCCGAGACCGGTGCCACATGGCCGATCTTGATGATTTCCTGGGCGCTCGCGCTGCCAGCACCGGTGAAGGCGAGGGCGATGGCAAGTGGAATGAATTTGGTCTTGAACGGCATCGTCATTCTCCAAAAGTGTGATGCGACGGGGTCTCGTGAGCGCCGCAGGTTATTCTGCAAGGCCAAAAGGTACAACAATTTGGAGACGGCGCAAAGCGGCAAACGTGATTGTTTTGCACTTTGATGATGCGTTTCCTGGAATGTGCGGGGATGCCCGGAACGGGGGGCGGTCCGCGCACCAGGATGAGACACAATGCGCGAACCGAAAGGCGGGGAGATTTACTTTTTCTGCGCTTGCAGGTGCACCAGTTCCTGCGACACGGCGCGCGCAACGATCTTTTCGATGGTGTCGTGCAGGCCGATGCGGATTTCGTTGGTGAGGCCGTGCAGCGCATGCGTGAGCACGTCGGCCATGCTGTCCTTGATGCGCTGCTCGAGCACGAAATCGACGCGCGATTGCAGCTTGTGCATGATGCGTTCGGCCAGGAGGTGTTCCATCATGGCCCACTCGGCGTCGGTCCAGCCATCGACGGCTTCGGCTTCGAGCGCGGCGGCGATCTCGGCCTTGGTAGGCGCCAGCGGGGCCGTGGTGCCAGGGAGAGGGTCTTCGCCGGGTGCCTCGGTCTTCAGAACTTCGGTCAACACCGGGATGCTGTTATCAAAAGTTGAGCTCATGATTTTCCTGCGACAAAGTGAGTGAGGGGATACTCCTGCTGCTTGTAGGCGACATAGCGCTTGCGGCCGGCAGCCGCATCATCCTCGTCCGAGGAAATCACTTCTATCATGCGCTCGAATCGGTCCACGCGGGAGGGGGCGCGGCGCGACAGATTCACTAATAATTCGGTGTGTGGTAATTCCGCCTCATCGTTGTCGGTGAGGATGATCGGCGTGTGCTCGGCCAGTACATCGCCGGCCAGCACGTGCGGCAGGAAGTCGGTCGTGGAAAAGGTCCACATGGCGGTGTTGAGTTCCGCCAGCTGCTGCGCATCGTCCGCCAGCACCACGATGCGATGGTGGGCGCCGAACGCCTTGCGCGCCAGGCGGCAGGCGTAGGCGACCTTGTCGGCGATGTTGGTGTGGAAGTCGATGCGCGTCATGCTGTCTGTCCTCAGGCGGCCATGCCGCTGTGGCGCAGCAGGGCGTCGATGCTCGGCTCGCGGCCACGGAAGGCCGTGAATGATTCCAGGGCCGGGCGCGAACCGCCCACCGACAGGATTTCGCGCAGGTAGCGCTGGCCCGCTTCGGTGGTGGCGTCCGGTCCCAGCGCCTTGGCTTCTTCGAACGCGGCATACGCATCGGCCGACAAGACTTCGGCCCACTTGTAACTGTAGTAGCCGGCCGCGTAACCGCCGGCAAAGATGTGGCCGAACGAGTTCTGGAAGCGGTTGAACGGCGGCGGCACCACCAGCGAGAACCTGGCGCGTACGCTGTCGATCATCTGCTGCACGGTCTGGCCCGTGGCGGCGTCGTAGTCGTAGTGCAGGTGCATGTCGAGCAGCGAGAATTCCACCTGGCGCAGGGTCTGCAAACCGGACTGGAAGTTTTTCGCGGCCAGCATCTTGTCGAACAGTGCGCGCGGCAGCGGCGCGCCGGTGGTCACGTGCGCAGTCATGTGCTCGAGCACGTCCCACTCCCAGCAGAAGTTCTCCATGAACTGCGACGGCAGCTCCACCGCATCCCACTCCACGCCCGCGATGCCGGACACGCCCAGCTCATCGACCTCGGTGAGCATGTGGTGCAGGCCGTGGCCGAACTCGTGGAACAGCGTGATCACTTCGTCGTGGGTAAACAGCGACGGCTGCGCCACGCCATCGACCGTGGCCGGTTCGGTGAAGTTGCAGGTCAGGTAAGCGACCGGCGTCTGCACGCTGTGGGCGGTGGCGCGGCGGCCCCGGGCGTCGTCCATCCAGGCGCCGCCGCTCTTGCCGGGGCGCGCGTACAGGTCGAGGTAGAACTGGCCGATCAGCACACCATCGCGCTCGATGCTGTAGAAGCGCACATCCTTATGCCATACCGGCGCGACGTCCGGTTTGATCTCGACCGCGAACAGGTTCTGGATCTGGCGGAACAGGCCATCGACCACCTTATGCTCGGGGAAGTACTGTTTGACTTCCTGTGCCGAGAACGCGTAGCGGCGCTCCTGCAGTTTTTCGGACGCGTACGGCATGTCCCACGCCTGCAGGTCGTCAATGCCCAGCTCGTCCCTGGCGAACTGCCTGAGCTCTTCCAGGTCTTGTTGCGCGAACGGGCGGGAGCGCTGGGCCAGGTCCTCGAGGAAGCCAATCACGTGCTCGGGCGATTGCGCCATTTTTGGCACCAGCGACACTTCGGCAAAGTTCTTGTAGCCGAGCAGCTTGGCTTCTTCGTCGCGCAGGCGCAGCAGGGTGACGATGTTTTGGGTGTTGTCCCAATCGTCCTTCTTGCTGAACACATCGCCCTGGTCCGACGCCTTGGTGGCGTTGGCGCGGTACACGGTGGCGCGCAGCGCGCGGTTGTCGGCAAATTGCAAGATCGGGTAGTACGACGGGAAGTGCAGCGAGAACTGCCAGCCCTGCTTGCCGTCCTTTTGCGCGGCAGCGTGGGCGGCGGCCTTGACGTCGTCGGGTAGGCCGGCCAGCTCCGCTTCGTCGGTGACCAGCAGCTTGTAGTCGTTGGTGGCATCGAGCACGTTTTCCGAGAAGCGGGTGGAGACAGCCGCCTGCTCTTCCTGGATTGCCGCAAAGCGTTCCTTCTGGTCGGCCGGCAGCTCGGCGCCGCCCATGCGGAAGTCGCGGATGGCGTTGTCGATGATGCGCTGGCGCGCCGGCGACAGGCTGGCGAAGCTATCGGAGGCGCGCAAGGCCTTGTACTTGGCGAACAGCGCTTCGTTCTGCGACAGTCCGGTCCAGAACTCGGTGACCTTCGGTTGATTTTCGTTGTAGGCGGCGCGCAGCTCGGGCGTGTCCACCACGCTGTTGAGGTGGTTGACGATGCCCCAGGCGCGACCGAGCAGCTCGGTGGCGTTTTCCAGCGGCGTGACGAAACTGTCCCAGGTCACGTCGTCCTGCGGCGCTTCGAGCTGTTGCACGATGGTGCGCGAGCGCGCCAGCAGGTGGTCGATCGCGGGCGTGACGTGCTCGGCCAGGATGGCGTCAAAGCGCGGCAGGCCGGTAAAGTCGAGGAGGGGATTGCTTGCGTCTTTGGTCATGTCGGTTCCCGGTTCTGTTTATTCAGTATGGATCCCCGCGTGCGCGAGGATGACGGTTTTGCAGCCGCAGGCCGAAGATTCGTCGTCCTCGCGCACGCGGGACGGTCCGCCGCTGCGGTCCAGAGAACCTTCGCTCCGCCGGATAATCAAGCGCGCTCGGCAGCTTCCACCGTATTCATCAACAACATCGTGATCGTCATCGGGCCCACGCCGCCCGGCACCGGGGTAATGTGCGACGCCACTTCCCTGACGCCGGCAAAATCCACATCACCGCACAGCTTGCCTTCGTCGTTGCGGTTCATGCCCACGTCGATCACGATGGCGCCCGGCTTGACCATGTCGGCGGTCAGCACGTTGCGGCGGCCCACTGCCGCGACCACCACGTCGGCCTGGCGGGTAAAGACGCCGAGGTCCGGGGTGCCACTGTGGCAGATGGTGACGGTGGCATTGGCTTGCAAGAGCAAGAGGCCCATCGGCTTGCCGACGGTGTTGCTGCGGCCGATGACGACTGCGTGCTTGCCCTTCAAGTCCACGCCGGTGCTCTCGATCAGCTTCATGCAGCCGTACGGCGTGCACGGGCGGAAGCCTTCCAGGCCCGTCATCAGTTCGCCGGCGCTCAGTACCGAGTAGCCATCGACGTCCTTGGTGGTGGAGATCGCCTCGATCACCTTGTGCGGGTTGATGTGCTTGGGCAGCGGCATTTGCACCAGGATGCCGTGGATCTTCGGATCGGCGTTCAGCGCTGCGATGCGTTCGAGCAAGGCAGCCTCGGACAGGTCGGCCGGGTACTGCTCCTTGAGCGAATAGAAACCGGCATCCTCGCAACCCTTGACCTTGTTGCGCACATACACGTGGCTGGCCGGGTCGTCGCCGACCAGGATCACGGCCAGGCCGGGTTGTTTGCCTTGGGCGGTGAGCACGGCAGCACGTGCAGCAATTTCAGCACGCAGTTTTTGGGAGAGGGCGATTCCGTCGATCAGTTGAGCAGACATGTTTTAACCAGGTTAGGAGGATTGGAAGAGGGAAGCGAGATTATAAGCGCTAACGCGCGCGGCCCCGCGATTTCCGACCTTTTGGAATGTTGCACCGCACAAGATTTTCATAGGGAAATCTCACAATATGAAATGCCTTATCATAGTTTGAAAAAGCAAAAAATCACTGTTAGAATCCCCACACGTCGTAGAAGTATTGGTAAATAATCAGCGTTCCACAGGCCCGACCGCTTCAACATCCGGGCATTAACTCAGGAGACTTAACACATGTCAGATCAACTCGACCAGGTACCGGCAAGCACCGACCCTGATTCGCAAGAAACCAAAGAATGGTTGGATTCCCTGGCCTCGGTACTCGAACAAGAGGGCCCTGATCGTGCGCATTACCTGCTCGAACGCCTGATCGACCTGGCACGCCAGAGCGGCTCCGACATCCCGTTCTCCGCCAATACCGCCTACGTCAACACCATCCCGGTTGAGCAGGAACAGCACTGCCCGGGCAATCTCGAATACGAAGAAAAACTGCGCTCGTGGATGCGCTGGAACGCCATGGCAATGGTCGTCAAGGCCAACCGCGTCGACGGCGACCTCGGTGGCCACCTGTCCTCGTTCGCCTCGCTGGCCAACATGCTGGGCATCGGCTTCAATCACTTCTGGAAAGCGCCTAGCGAAAACCATGGCGGCGACCTGCTGTACATCCAGGGTCACTCGTCGCCGGGCGTGTATGCGCGCGCGTTCCTCGAAGGCCGCCTGACCGAAGACCAGCTGCTGCACTTCCGTCGCGAAGTGGACGGTGGCGGCCTGTCGTCGTACCCGCACCCGAAACTGATGCCGAACTTCTGGCAGTTCCCGACCGTCTCGATGGGCCTGGGCCCGCTGATGGCGATCTACCAGGCGCGCTTCCTCAAGTACCTGCACGCGCGTTCGATCGCCGACACCACCGACCGTAAGGTCTGGGCCTTCTGCGGCGACGGCGAGATGGACGAACCGGAATCGCTGGGCGCCATCGGCATGGCCTCGCGCGAAAAACTCGACAACCTGGTCATCGTCGTCAACTGCAACCTGCAACGCCTGGACGGTCCGGTGCGCGGCAACGGCAAGATCATCCAGGAACTCGAAGGCGAGTTCCGTGGCGCCGGCTGGAACGTGGTCAAGGTCGTGTGGGGCCCGGGCTGGGACGCACTGCTGGCCAAGGACAAGGACGGCATCCTGCGCAAGGTGATGATGGACACCGTGGACGGTGAATACCAGAACTACAAGGCGAAAGACGGCGCGTACGTGCGCAAGCACTTCTTCGGCAAGCATCCAAAGCTGCTGGAGATGGTGGCCAACATGACCGACGACGACATCTGGCGCCTCACCCGTGGCGGCCACGATCCGCACAAGATCTACGCTGCCTTCAAGGTCGCGCAGGAACACAAGGGCCAACCGACCGTGCTGCTGGTGAAAACCATCAAGGGCTTCGGCATGGGCAAGCACGGCGAAGCACGCAACACTGCGCACAACACCAAGAAGCTGACCGACGAAGCCGTGCGCGAAATGCGCGACCGCTACTCGATCCCGATCCCGGACGATCAGCTGGCCGACATCCCGTTCTACAAGCCTTCCGACGACGCGCCGGAAATCAAGTACCTGCACGAACGCCGCGCAGCGCTCGGCGGCTACCTGCCGGCGCGCCGCATGCAAGCGGACGAAAAGCTGACCGTGCCGCCGCTGTCCGCGTTCAAGAACGTGCTCGATGCGACCGCGGAAGGCCGCGAAGTGTCGTCCACCCAGGCTTACGTGCGTATCCTGACCACGCTGCTCAAGGACCAGAGCGTCGGTCCGCGCATCGTGCCGGTGCTGGTCGATGAGTCGCGCACCTTCGGCATGGAAGGCCTGTTCCGCCAGGTGGGCATCTTCAACCAGCAAGGCCAGTTGTACGAGCCGGTCGATAAAGACCAGGTCATGTACTACCGCGAAGACAAGGCCGGCCAGATCCTGCAAGAGGGTATCAACGAAGCCGGTGGCATGAGCTCGTGGATCGCTGCGGCGACCTCGTACTCGACCAACAACCGCGTGATGATCCCGTTCTACACGTACTACTCGATGTTCGGCATGCAGCGCATCGGCGACCTGGTATGGGCCGCCGCCGACATGCGCGCCCGTGGCTTCCTGATGGGCGGCACTGCCGGCCGCACCACCCTCAACGGCGAAGGCCTGCAGCACGAAGATGGCCACAGCCACCTGTTTGCCGCTGCGGTCCCTAACTGCATGCCGTATGACCCGACCTTCGGTCACGAGCTGGCAGTGATCATCCAGGACGGCATGCGCCGCATGGTGGAAGAACAGGAAGACGTGTTCTACTACATCACCATCATGAACGAGAACTACCCGCACCCTGGCATCCAGCCGGGCCAGGAAGAGGGCATCCTGAAAGGCCTGTACCTGCTGCAAAAAGGCGACGAGTCGCTGCAGCAGCGCGTGCAGCTGCTCGGTTCGGGCACCATCCTGCGCGAGTCGATCGCGGCGCAAGACCTGCTGAAAAACGACTGGAACATCGCCGCCGACGTGTGGTCCGCACCGTCGCTGACGCTGGTCGCCCGTGACGGCCAGGATGCCGAACGCTGGAACCTGGTCAACCCGGCCAAGGAACAGCGCGTACCGTACGTGACGCAACTGATGAACGCCACCACCGGCCCGATCGTTGCCACCACCGACTACATGCGTGCGTTTGCGGAACAGATTCGTGCCTTCATGCCGAAGGACCGTACCTACCGCGTACTGGGCACCGACGGCTTCGGCCGTTCGGACACGCGCGTCAAGCTGCGCGAATTCTTTGAAGTGAACCGTTACTACATCACGGTCGCCGCACTGAAATCGCTGGCCGAAGAAGGCAAGCTGGACGTGTCCGTGGTTGAACAGGCAGTCGCCAAGTACAACCTCGATCCGAACAAACCGAACCCGGTGACTCAATAACAGTCGGTTGGTACGTCATCCCCGCGAACGCGGGGATCCATAGACCGGTGGCTTCGGCGCCTCAGTATGGATCCCCGCGTACGCGAGGATGACGGCTCGCACAAACAGAATACGGAGCAAACGCTATGAGCATTGTGGAAGTTAAAGTCCCGGATATCGGCGACTTCAAGGAAGTGGAAGTCATCGAGCTGATGGTCAAGGTCGGCGACACCATCAAGGTGGACCAGTCGCTGGTCACCGTTGAATCGGACAAGGCCAGCATGGAAATTCCATCGTCGGCCGCCGGCGTGATCAAGGAAATCAAGGTCAAGGTCGGCGACAAGATCGCCGAAGGCGGCCTGCTGTTGCTGCTGGAAGGCGAAGCTGCTGCTGCGCCTGCGCCAGCCGCTGCCGCTCCTGCACCTGCCGCCGCAGCCGCCGCTGCCCCAGCACCTGCTGCTGCACCAGCCTCTGCACCGGCTGCCGCCGCTGCCGGCCCGGTGGACATCGCGGTGCCGGACATCGGCGACTTCAAGGAAGTGGAAGTCATCGAGGTGATGGTCAAGGTCGGCGACACCATCAAGGTGGACCAGTCGCTGCTGACCGTGGAATCGGACAAGGCCAGCATGGAGATTCCATCGTCGCACGCCGGCGTGGTCAAGGAAGTCAAAGTCAAGGTGGGCGACAAGGTTGCCATGGGTTCGATCGTGTTCGTGGTTGAAGCGGCCGGTGGCGCTGCCGCCGCTGCTCCTGCCGCCGCTGACGCCGCTGCACCTGCTGCTGCACCTGCACCAAGCGCCGCGCCAGCGGCCGCCGCTGCTCCAGCGCCTGCACCAGCCGCGGCTACAGCTCCAGCTGCAGCCGCGTCGCAAGGCTCGGTCCAAACCGGCAAACTGGCCCACGCATCGCCATCGATCCGCAAGTTCGCACGCGAACTGGGCGTCGATCTGGGCAAGGTGCCAGGTTCGGGTCCGAAAGGCCGCATCACCCAGGTCGACGTGCAGAACTACGTCAAGGGCGTGATGGCTGGCACCACGGCGGCACCTGCCGGTGCTGCGTCGTCGAACGCCGGTGGCGGCAACTTCAACGTGCTGCCATGGCCGTCGCTGGACTTCAGTAAATTCGGTCCGACCGAGCTGCTGCCGCTGTCGCGCATCAAGAAGATCAGTGGCCCGAACCTGCACCGCAACTGGGTGCAGATCCCGCACGTGACGCAGTTCGACGAAGCGGACGTCACCGACCTGGAAGCCTTCCGCGTCGACACCAACAACGCCAACGCCAAGAACAAGGATGCTGCCAAGCTGACCATGCTGGCATTCGTGATCAAGGCCTCGGTAGCCGCGCTGAAGAAGTTCCCGTCGTTTAACTCGTCGCTCGATGCCAAGGGTGAAAACCTGATTCTCAAGCAGTACTACAACATCGGCTTCGCAGCGGATACGCCGAATGGCCTGGTAGTCCCGGTGATCAAGAACGCCGACCAGAAATCGGTCTCGCAGATCGCCCGCGAAATGACGGAACTGTCGTCGCAGGCGCGCGACGGCAAGCTGAAACCTGCCGACATGCAGGGCGCGACCTTCACCATCTCGTCGCTGGGCGGCATCGGCGGCACGCACTTCACGCCGATCGTCAACGCGCCGGAAGTGGCGATCCTGGGCTTGTCCAAGGCATCGATCAAGCCGGTATGGGACGGCAAGGCCTTCCAGCCACGCCTGATGATGGGCACCTCGCTGTCGTACGACCACCGCGTGGTCGACGGCGCCATGGGCGCCCGCTTCTCCGTGTACCTGAGCGAAGTGCTCGGCGACATGCGCAAAATTCTGCTGTAAGGAGCGACTATGAGCACAGAAGTGAAAGTGCCGAATATCGGCGACTTCGCAGAAGTTGAAGTGATCGAAGTGATGGTCAAGATCGGCGACACCATCAAGGTGGACCAGTCGCTGATCACCGTGGAATCGGACAAGGCATCGATGGAAGTGCCATCGTCGCACGCCGGCGTGGTCAAGCAGGTCCTGGTCAAAGTGGGCGACAAGGTCAAGGAAGGCGTGGCGATGCTGGTGATCGACGCGGCTGCCGGCGACGGTGCCGCACCTGCTGCCGCCGCTGCGGCACCGGCTGCTGCGGCCCCCGCGCCTGCTGCAGCACCAGCCCCCGTAGCCGCTGCCCAGTCGCCGGCGCCGGTCGGCGGCAGCTACAGCGGCCAGGTCGATATCGACTGCGACATGATGGTCCTGGGCGGTGGTCCTGGCGGCTACTCGGCAGCGTTCCGCGCGGCCGACCTGGGCCTGAACACCGTGATCGTCGAGCGTTACGAAACGCTGGGCGGCGTGTGCCTTAACGTCGGCTGCATTCCATCGAAGGCCCTGCTGCACGTGGCGTCGGTCATCGACGAAACCCAGCACATGTCCAAGACCGGCGTCACCTTTGCCAAGCCGACCATCGATATCGACCAGGTGCGCGCTTACAAGGAAGGCGTGATCAAGAACATGACCGGCGGCCTGGCCGGCATGGCCAAGGCGCGCAAGACACAGATCGTTACCGGCGTGGGCCAGTTCCTGAGCGCCAACCACATTGAAGTGACCGCCGCAGACGGCAGCAAGAAAGTGGTGCAGTTCAAGCAGGCGATCATCGCTGCCGGTTCTTCCGTGGTCAACCTGCCGTTCGTCCAAGGTAAGGAAAAGGCGGATCCGCGCATCGTCGATTCGACCGGTGCGCTGGAACTGCGCCAGATCCCGAAACGCATGCTGGTCATCGGCGGCGGCATCATCGGCCTGGAAATGGCCACCGTGTACTCGACGTTCGGCGCGCGCATCGACGTGGTCGAAATGATGGACGGCCTGATGCAGGGCGCCGACCGCGACGCGGTCAAGGTCTGGCAGAAGTTCAACGAGAAGCGCTTCGACAACATCATGACCAAGACCAAGACGGTCGGCGTGGAAGCGCTGCCCGAAGGGATCAAGGTCACGTTCGAAGCGGCCGAAGCCGGCGCGCCGGCACCGGCGCCACAGGTCTACGACCTGGTGCTGGTTGCCGTGGGCCGCAGCCCGAACGGCAAGAAGATCGCTGCCGACAAGGCGGGCGTGGTGGTCACCGACCGCGGCTTCATCCCGGTCGACAGCCAGATGCGCACCAACGTGCCGAACATTTTCGCCATCGGCGACCTGGTGGGCCAGCCGATGCTGGCGCACAAGGCCGTGCACGAAGGCCACGTGGCAGCGGAGGCTGCCGCCGGCCAGAAGTCGCACTTCGACGTCAAGGTGATTCCATCGGTGGCGTACACCGATCCGGAAGTGGCATGGGCCGGCATTACCGAGGACGAAGCGAAAGCCAAGGGCATCAAGGTCGAGAAGGGCCACTTCCCGTGGGCCGCTTCGGGCCGCGCCGTGGCCAACGGCCGCGCCGAGGGCTTCACCAAGCTGCTGTTCGACGCTGAAACCCACCGCATTATCGGCGGCACCATCGTCGGCACGCACGCCGGCGACATGATCGGCGAAATCGCGCTGGCCATCGAGATGGGCTGCGACGGCACCGACATCGGCAAAACCATCCACCCGCACCCGACCCTGGGCGAGTCGATCGGCATGGCCGCTGAAGTGTACGAAGGTTCGTGCACCGATCTGCCGCCGCCGCGCAAGAAATAAGCAATCGTTACCGGTTGCCCGAGATGCCGTTCAGCGTGAGCTGGGCGGCATTTTTTTCAGCCTGTCGGCGTGCGGAGCCGCCGCATTCAGGTCGGTTCCACGCTGCCGCCCACCAGGATATCGGCGCCTTCGATACGCGTCGCTACCAGGCAGGTGCGCCCCGTCGCCCGGCCTTGCCGGAGCAGGATGCCGTGGCCGAGCAGTGCGGTGAGGGCGCCGGCCGCGACCCCGGTGGCGCTGTCTTCCAGCGCCGGATCGAGATGGTTGAAGTTGCGGCCTTCGTAGCTGCCGTTGTCAACCTTGCAGTACGTGTAGATGCCATTGACGCCTGCGGTTTTTCCCCAGGCGGCGATGGCCGGCAGATTGGGCGTCAGGCCATGCAGCGTGGTTGCATCCGCCACCTCGACCAGCAGCTTTGGACTGCCGACTGAGAACACACGTGCCGGCGCCAGCGGCACCAAACCCGGCGCGGCCAGCAGGCGCTCGATGAGGTCAGGCGTGATGTTCGGCTGCGAAGCCTGCTGCCGTTGCAGACGAACCAATACCTGGCCCTCGGCGCCGGGAACGAGCCCGAGCCGCTGGCCATGTGCAGCGGTCTTCACCGTGAGTTCGCGATGACTGCCATGCTGCATGAACAGGTGCTGGCCGACAGCCAGGGTCGCGTGCAGACATAGCGGACTGCGCGTGTGCGGATAAAAATAGTCGACGTTTGCCACCACGCCCGCCTCATCGAGCGGATCGATCCAGGCGCATGCATGATATTTTCCATTCGCCGCTGATGTCATTGTTTCCAGCGCCTTTGCTAACGGCGCTCCTACGTCAGCAAGCTGTCGGCCTCACCCGCTCCACCTCCAGCCCGAACAGTGGCCGCAGCCCGGTACCGAACATATTGCCGATGAACGCCGCCACCAGCCACAGCCAGCCGTGCAGGCTGCCCGAGACGATGCCGCTGAAGTAGGCGCCGATGTTGCAGCCGTAGGCCAGGCGCGCGCCGTAGCCGAGCAGCAGGCCGCCCACGATTGCCGCCACCAGCGAGCGCAATGGCACGCGCCATACCGGCGCGTAGCGCCCGGCCAGGGCGGCGGCGAGCATGGCGCCAAAGACGATGCCGATGTCCATCACTGACGTGACGTCTTCGATCACCGGCGCATTGAGCGCGGAGGCGTTGGCCGGCGCCGACCAGTAGGTCCAGCTGGCGACGTCCACGCCGGCCAGCGTGGCGGCCTTGGCGCCCCACAGGGCAAAAGCGGACGTCACGCCCCAGGGGCGGCCGGCCAGTGCCAGCGTGGCGAAATTGAGGAGCACGAGCGCGATGCCGCCCGCGACCAGCGGCCATGGGCCGTGCAGCCAGCGCGCCGTGTGGTCGGGTTGCACGTGGGCGGCCACCAGCTTGCCGTGGCGGCGCTTTTCTACCACGACCGTCACTGCGAAGATCAATCCGAACACCAGCCAATTGAGCGCCAGCGCGGGCGCCACGCCCAGCGACTTGACCAGCGAGATCGGCGCCAGTTGCGGCAGCGACGTCCAGAATGGCATGTGGGCGGTGCCAATCAGCGAGCCGCCGATAAAGGCTACCAGCGTGACGATCATGCGGGTGCTGCCGCCGCCGACCGTGTACAGGGTGCCGGAGGCGCAGCCGCCCCCGAGCTGCATGCCGATGCCGAAGATGAATGCCCCGATCACCACCGACGTGCCGGCCGGCGCCACCAGGCCCTTGACCGGCGCGCCGAACAGCGAGCCGGCCGCCAGCACCGGGAAGAACAGCGCCACGCCCACGGCCAGCATCACCATCTGCGCGCGCAGTCCTTCGCCGCGGCCATCGGCGATGAACACCCGCCACGCCGACGTGAAGCCGAACGCCGCGTGGTACAGCGTGACGCCGAGCAGCGCACCGACCACGTACAGTGCGGCCTGGCGCGGGCCGACGGCCTGGGCCAGATACCACGCGCCGATCACGACAATGGCAAGCGCGCTCCACAGGGGGCCGGGGTTGATGTTGGACGGTGGGCGCATGGGCGCGGTGATCGTGGTGGACATGGTGATGGGGTAAAAAAGTAAGTAAGTTGGCATTCTCCGCCTTTTTGGCGCAGGACGGCGCAATCATATTTCTGATTAAAGCCGAGCGGCGGTAGGCGAGGGCGGTAAAGTGTGAAAGCATGGCTGTCCGACCATGAGGCTAGCCATGCACCAAGCCACCCCGATCCGACTCCTGCCCTTGCTCTTCGGCCTGACACTGGCCGCCGTTACACAAACCACGCACGCCGCCCCGCTCGACGGGCAGCGCATCTTCCAGAACAACTGCGCGATGTGCCATTCGGCGTCCCCCGACATGGCCACGCTGGCCGGGCCGCCGCTGTTCAACGTGATCGAGCGCAAGGTCGCCGGGGTGGCGGGCTTTGCGTACTCCGATGCCTTGAGCGCGCTGGGTGCAAAGGACAAGCGCTGGACCGCGCAGGAACTGGAACTGTTCCTGAAAGACCCCAGTGCCTACGCGCCCGGCACCTCGATGCCGATCGCGGTTGCCCAGCCGGCCGAACGTGCGGCGCTGGCCGCCTACCTGGCCACCGCCAAGGGCAAGGCTGCCATACCGGCTGCATCGCAAGCCCCCGCCGCCAGCGCCAACACCAACGCCAACAACACCAGCAAGGAAGAACACTGGAGCGACGACCAGCCCGGTCGCATCCATGCAGTGCGCATGGCCGACCTGCCACCGCCGTTTGCCAGTGCCAGCGCCGGCAACAACCCCAAGACCGCGCCACGCCCGCAAGGCGTGCTGCCATCGGTGCCGGCCAACTTCGCCGTCAACCTGTGGGCGACGGACCCCGATCGCGGCCGGGTAATGGTCAAGGCGCCCAATGGCGACATCTTCATCTCGTCCACTACCAAGCGCCTGATCAAGGTATTCAGGTCCAGCACCGGCGCGACCGCCGACAAGATCAGCGTGTTCGCCGACAAGCTCGATCGGCCGTTCGGCTTCGCCTTCTGGCCGGCGGGACCGAACCCGCAATACCTGTACGTGGCCAACGTCAATTCCATCATCCGCTTCCCCTATAAAAACGGCGACCTGGTGGCCGGCGCACCGGCCGAAGTGGTGGTGCCCACTCTGACGGCGGAGACGGGCAGCCATTCCTCGCGTACGCTGGTGTTTTCCGGGGATGGCAAGACCATGTATTTGTCGATCGGCTCCGCGTCCAACGTGGCAGAGGGCATCGGCGCCACGCCGCCGGAACCGCTCAAGCAGTGGGAAGCAAAACACGGCCTTGGCGCGGCCTGGGGTTCGGAGCTGGACCGCGCAGTGGTGCTGGCGTTCGACCCCGATGGCAAGAACAAGCGTACCTTCGCCACCGGCTTGCGCAACTGCGTGGGCATGTATCTGTATCCGCGCACGGGCGATTTGCTGTGCAGCGTGAACGAACGCGATATGCTCGGCGATAACCTGCCGCCCGACTACCTCACGCGCGTGAAGGGCGGCGCCCACTATGGCTGGCCGTGGCATTACATCGGCAACAACGAGGAGCCGCGTTTGAAGGGCCAGCGGCCCGACCTCAAAGATAAAGTCACCGCGCCGGACCTGCTGCTGACGGCGCACTCGGCGCCGCTGGGCATGATCATGTACGACGCACCCGCCGCCGCCAAAGCGGCCTTCCCGCAAGAGTATCTTGGTGATGTCTTCCTGGCCCTGCACGGCTCCTGGAACCGCGCCACGCGCACCGGCTCGAAAGTGGTGCGGGTGTTCATGAAAGACGGTGTGCCGACCGGGAAGTACCAGGACTTCATGACCGGTTTTGTCGTCAGCGACAAGGAAGTGTGGGGCCGGCCGTCGTCGGTGGTGGTGCAGGACGACGGCTCGCTGCTGGTCGATGACGACGTCACCGGAGAGATCTGGCGGGTGGCCCCGAAGTAATCATGCTGCCTGCGGCTGCCCGCCCTGCGCCGAGGCGGGCAGGCCGAAGATGCGGTCAAACGCCAGGCTGAACAGGAAGGTGTACACCAGGAAGAACACCACGATCCACAGGTCGACAATGAACGCCTCCCACAGCGAGATCTCGAGCCACCATGCGAACAGCGGCACCAGGAACGCCACCAGGCCGCCTTCGAAGCCGACGGCGTGGGCGATGCGCCGCGCCACGCTGCGGCCCTTGGTGGTCTGGCGTGCTTCCCATGCCTCGAACATGGTGTTGAAAATGAAATTCCAGACCACGGCCACGGTGGACGACGCCACGGCCGCCACGCTGGCGTGGGCGCCGCTGCTGCCGGCCAGCAGCATCAGCGTGGTGGTGGTCAACCCCACCGCAAACAGTTCGAACAGCGATACATAGACAATCTTGCGCTTCAATCCTTGCATGATAGATTCCTTCAAACATCAATTGACCGATGATAGTTGAAACGATCTGATAGTAAAAGTCGACAGCTATCAGTTTTTGTGACAGCATGGCGGATGGCCTTTTCCAGTGACAACGTCGACCTGTTTCTTGCCGTGATCGACCACGGTTCCTTTTCCGCCGCCGCCCGCGCGCTCGGCCGGGTGCCGTCGGCCGTCAGCATGGCGATCGCCAACCTCGAGGCGGAGCTGGACCTGCAACTGTTCGAGCGCAACTCGCGCGCAGTGATCCCCACCGACATGGCCCGCGCACTGGAAGCGGAGGCGCGCCACATGGCCGGCCAGATGCGCCGCCTGCAGGCCCACGCCTTGTCGCTGCACCAGGGGCTCGAGCGTCGGCTGACGCTGGCGGTGTCGCCCGAGCTGCTGTCGGCCGCGTGGGGCGAGCCGCTGGCGCGCCTGGCCGACGAATTTCCGTCGCTCGAAGTCGATGTGCTGTCGGCGCCGCAGGCCGATGCCCGTCGCATGCTGCACGACGGTACCGCGCAGCTGGCGCTGCTCTACGACCGCCCGCAGGTCGATGAACGCGAGAGCTTCCAGGAACTGGGCAGCGAGGTGCTCGTTGCCGTGCTCTCGCCGCAGCACCCGGCAGCGCGCGAACGCAACGGCCACTTCCGGCTCGAGGACCTGGTCGATATCCGGCAAGTGGCGATTGTCAGCCGCGCCGCGCACCAGGAGGACAAGCGGGTGCTGGTGTCGCGCAAGCTGTGGCGCACCGACAGCCACCAGGCCACGCTGGAGCTGGTGCAGGCGGGCATCGGCTGGGCGTTCCTGCCCCGGCGCCTGGTGGCGCCGCTACTGGCCGATGGCGAGCTGCTGGTGATCGATTTCGCCAGCATGAGCAACCAGCTGCGGCTGTGGGTAGACGTGGTGTGGGTGAACGACCGCCCGCTGGGCCTGGGCGCCAAGCGGCTGATCGCGCTGATGAAGGATATCGGCGGGTTGGAGGCCCGCCCCGGCCACGTGTAGCTTTAACGGGTCAGGCGGTAGATTAGCAAAGCACTGCGGATGGTAGCGCGTTCGAGCGAGGCGATTTCGAGGTCTTCATCCGGCGAATGGGCGCCGTTGCCGGCCACGCCCAGGCCATCGAGGCTGTCCACCAGCGAGGCCACGAACTGGATGTCGCCGGCCCCGCGCTGGCCCGGGGGCAGGGCGGGGATGGCGCCCAGGCCGGCGTCGCTGCTCGCCTGCGAATACACTTTTAACACCGCCAGGTTACCGGGCGTGGGCGCCATCGGCGGATAGGCGTCGTGGAAGCTGATGCTGGCGCTGGTGCCGGGCAGGTTTTGCGCGACGATGGCGCGCATTTTCGCGTGCGCGCGGTCGCGCTGTTCGTAGGTGAGGTAACGCAGGTCGCCGTGCACCAGCGCGGTCCTGGCGATCACGTTGGTCTTGCCGGCGGCCTGGCCTTTCGTGCCCGTCTCATCGACGCCAGCATCGGTGCCGCCGAGGATCAGTCCCGCGCTGAACGTGAGATCGGGTTCGATCACCTGCTGGCGGAAGCCATCGAGGATGCGCGCCGCTTCGTACACGGCGCCATAACCCGCCTTTTCGGTGAAGATGGTGCTCGAGTGGCCCTGCTTGCCTTTCACTTCCAGCTCCCACGACGACGAAGACCGGCGGCCGATGGTGCCGGTGTCCTGGCCTTCCTGGTTGCGCATGGTGCCTTCGAAGGAGAGCGCGATGTCGCTGCGTTTGGCGGCGGCCACCATGTCGGCGCGCGACGTGGCGATCGGTTCGCCGGCGCTTTCTTCGTCGCCGGTAAACATCACGGTGATGGTGGTGTTATCGAGCGCGCCGGCGCTTTTCAGTGCGCGCAGCGCTTCGAGGATGACCACGTCGCCGCCCTTCATGTCGTTCACACCCTGGCCGCGCACGCGGTCGCCGTTGCGCTGCCACAGTTGCACCGGGCTGTCTTTTTCAAACACGGTGTCGAGGTGGCCGAGCAACAGCAGCCGTTTGCCCTGCTTGCCCTCGCGCGTGCCCACCAGGTGGCCGGCGCGGCGCATGGCCGGCGGCATGTCGATCCAGCGCGTGGCAAAGCCCAGCTGGTCGAGTTCCCGGCGATACAGCTTGCCCACTTCGCGCACACCGTCGATGTTCATGGTGCCGCTGTTGATGTTGACCGATTGCTCCAGCAGGTGCAGCGCCTGCGGCGAACGGGCCTTGATGGCGGCGACGATGTTCTGCTCGACGGGGGACAGTTCGGCGGCGTGGGTACAAGGCAGGGCCAGGGACAGGGCCAGCAAGGCGGGCGACAGCAGCGATATTTTCATGGGCGATCCGCAGGCAAAGGTGTAAGCAATTGTAGCGTAGTGTGAATTGCGGCCGCACCGCCGCCACCGCGCGCCGGAAGCTGTTATATTCGCAGTGCAGATTTTTTGCAGATTTTTTTAAAGGATAACCATGCTCCGTCGTACATTCCTGACCGCCGCTGTCACTGCCGCTGTTGCCGCCATGTTTGCCGGTACCGCTTTTGCCACGCCCACCGCACCGAAGAGCGGCGCCGAGTACACCACGCTGAAAACGCCGCAGCCGGTCCAGGCCGAGGGCAAGAAGGTTGAAGTGATCGAGTTCTTCATGTACCACTGCCCGGCGTGCTACGCGCTGGAGCCGGCCATGCTGGACTGGGTCAAGAAGCAGGGCGACAACATCAGCTTCCGCCGCATCCACTTGCCGCTGACCGGTGAAAAAGATCCGGAAACCCATTTGTTCCTCACGCTCGAAGCGATGAAGCTCGAGTCGCAGCTGCACGCCAAGGTTCTGCAAACCTGGCACGTGGAACGCAAGCGCCTGCAAAGCGACGACGCCAATATCGAGTGGGCCGTCAAGAACGGCATCGACAAGGAAAAATTCCTGGCCGTGTACAACTCGTTCGCGATCAACAACCGCCTGAAAAACGCCGGCCGCGTGGCATCGTCGTATGAAGTCAACAGCACGCCGACCATCATCGTCAATGGCCGCTACCTGACCAATCCGTCGATGGTGGACGCCGCCAACCCTGGCATCCCGCGCCAGCAACTGACCGCCGCCACGCTGCAAGTGCTCGACGCGCTGGTCGCGCAGTCGCGCAAATAATTCTCTGGCTGGCCAATATAAGGAAGCCGCCCGGTGCAAGCCGGGCGGCTTTTTGTTTATGGGAAGGGTGCTACAGGGGCGCCAGGGCACAGCGGTAAGCGTATGCCCAGCGCGCTTGCTCGCCGCAGATTTCCGGCAATGGCGCCAGGTCCAGGCGCATGAAACCGTGCTTTTCCACGATGCGGCGCGAGCCGGGGTTGTCGTCGGTGATCCAGGCGTCGAGGGTGCGCAACTGGTAATCGTTGCGGGCGGCATCGAGCAGGTGGCGTAGCGCCAGGCTGCCCAGGCCTCGCCCGCCGACGTCATGGGCGATGCGGTAGCCGACTTCGCCGGTGCCCGCCGCGCGGTCGATATGGCGCAGGTTGGCGCGGCCCACGATGACGCCGCCGTCGTCCACCAGCACGCAGGGCAGCATGGCGCCTTGGTCGTGCAGGCCGAGATATTCGGTGATGTGGGCGGTGATGCCCTGATGGGAATAGAACGAGGGCGCGCGGGCCGCCACATGCTGTTCGAACCACGTGCGGTTGGCGAGCTCGAACACCAGTAATGCTGGCGCGTCGGCTGCTTGCAGCATGCGGATGATCATGTGGCCGGCCATCGCGCGGATGGCTTAGTTGACCGTGAAGCGCGCCGGAATTTCGATGCCGCCGTTACGGGCTGCTTCGGCGTAGGCTTTCATTTCTTCGATGACCGCGTCCAGTTGTTCCTGGCCCGGGTTGGCCTGGAAACTCTTGATGCGCTCGTTCATGAGCGTTACTTGTCGGCTCCAGTCCAGTCTATTTGTTTTGCTCATATGCACTCCTTGTAAAGGATTAGTATAGATCAAATGGCAAAGTTGTACAGACCTTCGGTGTCTAAAGAACCACGCTACGCAGGAACAGGTCGAGGCCCAGTGCCGCCTGGCGCCGGATTTCGGTGTGGGAAGGTTGATGGTCCGGTGGAAACAGCATGCGGCTCATGGTATCGCCCATCAGGCAGTTCACAAAATGCACCGCCAGGAACTCCTGGGACAGGTCGGTGCGCAGTTTTGGCTTGATATCGTCGCGGGCGAAAAACTTGCCCAGTTGCTCGCGTGATTTGCGCGGGCCGGCATCGTAAAAGGTTTCGGCCAGCTCGGGCGTGGTGCGCGCCTCGGCCACCACCATGCGGTGCAGGTTGACGAAGGCCGGCTGCGACACCAGTTCCAGGAAGCGCAGCGCGTAGTCGCCGAGGATCGCTTCCATCGGACGGGTGTCGGTTTCCAGGCTGGTCATGTCGGAGAAAAACCTGGCACGGCCCCGCGTGATGGCCGCGCTCAGCAGACCGGCCTTGCCGCCGAATTTCACATAGATGGTGCGCACGGCAACATGGGCTTCGCGGGCAATCATTTCCAGGCTGACCTTGCTGTAACCCTTTTCCAGGAACAGCTGGGCAGCGGTATGCACCAGCGCCTGTTCGCGTGCTTCCTTGTCGGCTGCGCGCGGCCGGCCGGCCGATTTGCCGAAGCACGGCTCGTACGGCGCGGCGTCCGGGCAGTCGAGTTCTTCCTCGGTTGAAATGTTGTCTTTTTTCATGGTGTTCGATGATAGCGAATGGCGCCATGCTAGTCCAAACTAAAATGAAATGCAATCGTTTCATTTCTTGACTTCCAATTGAAATCGTCCAATAATGCGCTCATCCCCTCTCATTATTTTCGGAGCAGTGCATGTCCAGCCCACAACAGCAAGAACAAAAAGGTCCAAGCGCGGTACCACCCCAGGCAGCCCAGCCGAGCCAGGATGCTCCGGCGCGCCCGGCCAAATCGAATCGCAAAGTGCTGGTCATTGCCGGCATTATCGCGCTGGTCGCCATCGGCGCCGGCGGCCGCATGTGGTATCGGAGCCATAACTTCGTCGAGACCGAGAACGCTTACGTCGCCGGCCACGTGCACCCGGTGTCGGCGCGCATTTCCGGCGTGGTGACCAAGGTGCTAATCGACGACAACCAGGTCGTGCGCGCAGGCGACGTGATCGCCGAACTCGATCCGTTCGACCAGGGCGTGAAGGTCGAGCAGATCCAGGCGCAGATCGCCAGCGCCGAGCAGCAGGTGCTGCAGGCCGACGCCCAGATCATGCAGGTGAAAGCGCAAGCCAGTTCGGCCGCCGCGCAAGTGGCGCAGTCGCAGGCGCAACTGCTGCGCGCCAAGCAGGACGCCGATCGTTTCGGCCAGCTGTATAACGACCAGATGAAGGCCGTCTCCAAGGCGGAACTCGACGCTGCCGTCGCCGGCCGCGCCGGCGCCGTGGCCGACCTGGCCGCGCGCAAGGACAATGCTGCCGCCGCCCGCGCGCAGATCACTGCCGCCGAATCGGCGCGCGACGTGCTCAAGGCGCAGGTGTCGGTGCTGCGCGTGCAACTGAAGGACGCCCAGCAGCAGCTGGCCTACAACCACATTCTGGCGCCGGTGGCGGGCCGCATCGGCAAGCGTTCGATCGAAGTGGGCCAGCGCGTGCAGCCGGGCCAGCAGCTGACCGCCATCGTGCAGGACAACGTGTGGCTGACCGCCAACTTCAAGGAAACCCAGCTGGCCGAGATGCATGCGGGCCAGGAAGTCAAAGTCACCATCGACGCTATGCCGGGCAAGGAATTGATCGGCACCGTGGAGAGCTTCGCGCCAGCATCTGGCGCGCAGTTCGCGCTGCTGCCGGCCGATAACGCCACCGGCAACTTCACCAAGATCGTCCAGCGCGTGCCGGTCAAGATCGTGTTCAAGCCGGAAGACGTGAAGGCCCTCAATGGCCGCCTGGTGCCGGGCATGTCGGCAATTGCCGAAGTGGCGATCCACCAGGACGAGAAGAAGTCCGAGCGCAAGGTCGCTGCCGCACCTGCCACGGTCCAGTAAGGAACAACATCATGGCCAGTTCCACATTCGATCCGCCGGCGTCAGGGGCGGCGGGGAAGGCTGCACCCGCCGCTCCGCCGGCGCCGAGCGAAAAAGTCACGGCCCGCACCTGGATCGCGATTGCCGCCGGCATGCTGGGCGCCTTCATGGCGGTGCTCGACATCCAGATCACCAACTCGTCGCTCAAGGACATCCTCGGTTCGCTGTCGGCCACCCAGGAAGAGGGCTCGTGGATCGCCACGGCCTACCTGGTGGCGGAGATCGTCGTCATTCCGATGACCGGCCTGTTTACGCGGGTATTCGGCACGCGTAACTACATGATCGGCACCACCGCGCTGTTCCTGCTGTTCTCGACCCTGTGCGGCTTCGCCTGGAACCTCGAGAGCATGATCATCTTCCGCATGATGCAGGGCTTCACGGGCGGCGCCCTGATCCCGATGGCGTTCACGCTGGTGATGACGCAACTGCCGCCGTCCAAGCGCGCCACCGGCATGGCCATCTTCGGCTTGACTGCCACGCTGGCGCCGTCGATGGGCCCCACGCTCGGTGGCTACCTCAGCGAGCTGTATGGCTGGCCGTCGATCTTCTACCTGAACTGGGTGCCGGGTTTGCTGCTGATCGGCGGTATCGCCTATGGCCTCGAGAAGGAAAAATTCCAGCCGTCGCTGCTGGCGGGCGCTGACTGGAGCGGCATCTTTTTCATGGCCGTGGGCCTGGGCAGCCTCACCATCTTCCTCGAAGAAGGTAACAGCAAGGACTGGTTCGATTCGTCGTTCATCATCACCTTTGCCGCGCTGGCAATCTTTGGTTTGCTGGGCTGGGTGGTCAACAGCGCATTGAAGCAGCAGCCGTTCGTCAACCTGGCCTTGTACGGCCAGCGCAACTTCGCTGCCGCCACCGCGCTGTCGATGGCGATGGGCATGGGCTTGTACGGTTCGTCGTTCCTGCTGCCGCTGTACCTGGGCCAGATTCCCGGCTATTCGCCGATGCAGATCGGTGAAGTGATCATGTGGTCCGGTTTGCCGCAGCTGTTCATCATGCCGTTCGTGGCCAAGCTGTCGTCCAAGGTCGATAACCGCATCCTGTGCACGTTTGGTTTGCTGCTGTTCGGCGGCTCGTGCCTGATGAATTCCTACATGGACGCCACTACTGGCTACGACCAGCTGCTGTTGTCGCAGATCGTGCGCGCGCTGGGCCAGCCGTTCGTGATGCTCACGCTGTCGAACTTTGCCATGAACGGCATCCAGCCCAGGGACATGCCGTCGGCTTCGTCGCTGATCAACATGACCCGCAACCTGGGCGGTTCGATCGGTATCGCGCTGCTGGCAACCGCATTGACGTCGCGCGAGCATTTCCACTCGCAGCGCATCGGCGAATCGGTCACCGGCTTTGCGGCCGCCACGCAGGAGCGCCTGTCGGCGCTGACGCAATCGTTCATCGGCCAGGGCTTCGACTCGACCACGGCGTCGAACATGGCGCTCAAGGCCATCGACGGCATCGTGCGGCGCGAGTCGTTCGTGATGGCCTACAACGACGGCTTCTTCCTGGTCGCCATGGTGCTGTTTGCCTGCATCGGCGTGCTGTGGTTCTCGGACAAGGTCAAAGCCCCTTCGGGTGGCGGTGGCGGCGGGCACTAATCTAAAATTTTGTGAGGTAACACCATGTTCCATTCAGCTTTGCAGCGCATCGCGCTCGCTGTGTCCATTACCGCAGCGCTGTCCGGCTGCGCCACCGTCGGCACCGACTTCGGCACGCCTGAAAACGTCAAGGATGCGTCGTTCCGCCACCTGCCGCAAGCCGGCAGCACTGCCGCCCATTTGCCGGCGCAGTGGTGGACCGTGTTCAACGATCCGGTCCTCAACCGCCTGGAAGAGACCGCGCTGCGCGACAACCCGAGCGTGAAAGCGGCGGGGCAGCGCCTGGTGCAGGCGCAGGAGCAGGCTGGGCTGTCGCGCGCCAACCAGCGTCCTTCGGTGGGCGTGAGCGCCTCGGTGTCGAACTCGCGTACCTCGGCCGAAACCTCGCAGGGTATCGCGCTTGGTGGCCGTTCGATCAAGGGTAACAACTACGCGGTCGGCGCCAATTTCTCGTATGAACTCGACCTGCTGGGCCGCGTGCGCCGCCTGGTGGAAGCGTCCGACGCGCAAGCGCTGGCGGCCGAAGCGGACCGCGACGGCGTGCTGCTGATGCTGTCGTCGCAACTGGCCACGGCCTACTGGCAGTTGCGCGGGCTGGACGCCGAAATGGCGATCCTCAACGGCGCGCTCGATACCCGCCGCGAGAGCGAACAACTGGTCACCGCGCGTTTCGACGCCGGCCTGTCGAATGAACTCGACGTGTCGCGCGCCCGCATCGAACTGGCCAACGCCAAGGCGGACCTGCACGAAGTGCAGCGCCAGCGCAACCTGGTCGAGCACCAGCTGGCCACGCTGGTGGGCGCTTCGCCGTCGGCGATGCTCACTGCCGCTACTGCCACCCCTGCGGTGCTGCCGGCGCCACCGGCGATTCCCGTCGGCTTGCCGGCCAGCCTGCTGGCGCAGCGTCCTGACCTGGTCGGCAGCGTTGCCAGCCTGCGCGCGGCCAATGCGCAGATCGGCGTGGCCGAAGGTGCGTTCTATCCATCGGTGTCGCTGACCGGTAACTTCGGCTACGCGTCGGAAGCGCTGCGCAACATCGGCGAGAGCGGTGCGCGCCAGTTCAGTGTCGGTCCGCTGGCGCTGTCGCTGCCGATCTTCGACGGTGGCCGCAACAAAGCCAACCTGGCGATTGCCAAATCGCGCTATGACGAAGCGGTGGCCAATCACGAAACCAAACTGCTGACGGCGCTGCGCGAAGTGGAAGATGCGTTGTCCGACGTGCAGGAACGCCAGCTGCAAGGCGAAGCGCAATCGGCCTCGCAAACGGCCGCCGCGCGCGGCTACCTGGTGGCGCGGGCGCGCTACGAGCGTGGCGTTTCGACGTACCTGGACGTGACCGATGCCCAGCGCAGCGCGCTGGCGGCCGACCGCGCGGCAGTGCAGATCAATACGCAGCGGTTGCTCGCGACCGTGGCAGTGGCGCGCTCGCTCGGTGCGGGGTGGCAGCCTTCGTCGCAGCTGGCTGCGGTAAGCGTTGCCAGGTAATCGCAGTGTGCATCGATCCCCGCGTTCGCGAGGATGACGATTCGAATGCCCGTTGCCGTATTTGGCGCCATCGGCCCGTAATCCGTCATCCCCGCGCAGGCGGGGATCCATGGAACCTGTAAGGCGCCTTGCCTCCCGCCCCTCGCTTACAATACCAGCCTAACCCTACCCGAGGTACGCATGAAAAAAATCCTGCTCCCGCTGGCGCTGGTCCTGGCTGTTGCCTCCACCGTCCACGCCGCACCGGCTACCATCGCCGATTTGAACAAGATGAGCCAGCGCTACGCCCCCGTAGCGCTCACCGCCGACACCAGCAAGCTGTCGGCCGGCGACAAGCAGGCCATCGTCAAGCTGATCGAAGCGGCCAAGATCATCGACGTGCTGCAACTGCGCCAGCGCTGGTCCGGCAACGAGGCCTTGTGGGCCGCGCTGAAGAAGGACACCACGCCGCTGGGCAAGGCGCGCCTCGCTTACTTCTGGCTCAACAAGGGTCCCTGGTCGATCCTCGACGACCACCAGTCGTTCCTGCCCGCGCAAATCGGGGGCATCAAGATTCCGGCGAAGAAGCCCGAAGGCGGCAGCTTCTATCCCGACGACGCCACCAAGGCCCAGCTCGATACCTGGATGAACGCCTTGCCGGCCATCGACAAGTCGCAGGCGCAGTGGTTCTTCACGGCGATCCGCCGCAACGCCGGCGGCCAGTTCACCACCGTGCCGTATTCGGTCGAGTACCGGCCGGAACTGGAAAAGGCTGCCGCACTGCTCAAGCAGGCCGCTGCCGCCACCGACAACGCGTCGCTTAAAAAATTCCTCGACCTGCGCGCCGATGCCTTCCTCAGCAACGACTATCTCGCTTCCGATTTCGCCTGGATGGATCTCGATTCGCCGGTGGACGTCACCATCGGCCCGTACGAGACCTATAACGACGAACTGTTCGGCTACAAGGCCGCGTTCGAGGCGTACGTGAATATCCGCGACCAGAAAGAGACGCAAAAGCTCGACTTCTTCGCCCAGCACATGCAGGAGCTGGAAGACAGCCTGCCGATCGACGCCCAGTACCGCAACCCGAAAGTGGGGGCGATTGCGCCGATGGTGGTGGTGAACCAGGTCTATGGTGCCGGCGACGGCAACATGGGCGTGCAGACGGCCGCCTACAACCTGCCCAACGACGAGCGCATCATCAGCCAGCGCGGCTCCAAGCGCGTGATGCTCAAGAACGTGCAGGAAGCGAAATTCAAATCGACGCTCACGCCGATTTCGAAACTGGTGCTGCGCGCTGCCGACCAGAAGGACGTCGATTTCGACTCGTTCTTCACCCACATCCTGGCGCACGAAATCACCCACGGCCTCGGTCCCCATGCCACCACCATCGACGGCAAGGCCTCGACCCCGCGCCAGGACCTGAAGGAAGCCTATTCCACCATCGAGGAAGCCAAGGCCGATATCACCGGCCTGTACGTGCTTGACGTGATGATGGGCAAAGGCCAGTTGAAAGGCATCCTGGGGCAGGGCGAGGCGGCCGAACGCAAGCTGTACACGACGTTCCTGGCATCGGCCTTCCGCACGCTGCACTTCGGCCTGACCGACTCGCACGCGCGCGGCATGGCAATCCAGGTCAACTACCTGCTCGACAAGGGCGGTTTTGTGTCGCATGGCGACGGCACGTTCTCGGTGGACTTTGCCAGGATCAAGGATGCGGTCAAAGAGCTCGATCGCGAGTTCCTGATGATCGAAGCGACCGGCGATTACGCACGCGCCAAGGAGATGATGGCCAAGTACGTGGTGATCCGTCCCGACGTGCAAAAGGCGCTCGACAAGATGAAGTCGGTGCCGAATGACATCCGCCCGCAGTTCAGGACCGCCAACAGCCTGCTGGCGAAGTAAGGGCAACGGGGTTTTGCAAGGTCGTGGAACCCCGTTTTAAAACCTCAAGCATTCAACTTTGCCTACGTAATAATTTACTGTTGTAAGACCTTCCACAAAGCAATAATTATTGCGGTCACCGTGCTACAGTTTTGATCAAGGAAATCGCCACCATGATCAAGCGCACACTCATCCCTCTCCTGATGTTGTCTTGCAGCCCGGCCTTGGCCGCCGAGCTGACCTCGATGGAAACCCGTTGGCTGACGGCGGGTTTATCCGTGATCAATTACGCCAAGCACGACCTCAAGCTGCCGGTCGATATCACCGTGCAGCCGCAGGCGCGCGCCAGCGATGTGCCGGTGGCCGTGGGCTACCAGGACGGCCGCTGCAAGCTGGTGCTGTCCCTGCGCGGCAATCCGCAAGCGGAAGACATCCTCGGCAGCGTGCCCGAAGCACGGCGCCCGCTGATGATCGAAGCCATGTTTGCCCACGAGATCGCCCACTGCTGGCGCTATGCGCAGGGCGCCTGGCACCAGACCCCATCCGGCTTTGCCCAGGGCGGCGTCGCGCAACCGGCCCAGTCGCTGCAACAGACCCGGCGCGAAGAGGGGTTCGCCGACCTGGTGGCGCTGGCGTGGACCCAGCAGCGCCATCCCGAGCATTACTCCGACGTGGCCGCCTGGATGCGGCAGGTACGCGCGCCGGCAGCGGCGGCGGTGGCGTCCGTCGAATCGCACGGCACCATGGCATGGCTGCAACTGGCCAGGACTGGTGACGCCTTCAACAGCCGGTTGCCGTTGTTCGAGCAGGCGGGCAGCTTGTGGCGCAAGGGGCTTGCAAACGGGGAGTAGTTGCGAACTCGTCACCATGTCAATTTTGTACGCTTCCGCACAGAGAAAAGGGGGGCCGCGCGGTTTAATGTGTCCATCAACCACCACAACACAGAGGGACATATCATGAACAAGCTGCTCTTCCTGGTACTGGCTAGCGCCACCAGCATGACTTTCGCTGCTACCCCAAAACAAGATACCGTCGCCTACAAGGCCGCCGCCGACCGCGCCGAAGCCAGCTACAAATCCGCCAAAGCCGCTTGCGATGCGCAATCGGGCAACGCCAAGGATATCTGCGAAGAACAAGCCAAGCTGGACCAAAAGCAGGCTGAACTCGACGCCACCACCAAGTACAAGAACGACAAGAACTCGCTGGAGAAAGCCCGTATCGCGGTGGCGGACGCCCGCTATGACCTGGACGAAGAAAAATGCGATGCCATGACCGGCAACGGCAAAGACAGCTGCAAGAGCACCGCCAAGATGCAGCAAACCGCTGCCATCAACGATGCCAAGGCTGGCAAGCAAGCCGCCGACATCGCCCAGACTGGCGTTGATTGCAACAACCTGACCGGCGGCGACAAAGTGAGCTGCGAAGCCCGTTCGAAAACCGCGCTGGCCAAGGACGCCGTGGCCGACTCCGTCATCACCACCAAGATCAAAACCGGCCTGATGGCTGAGCCATCGCTCAAATCGCTGGACGTCAAAGTGGAAACCAACAACGGTAAGGTATCGCTGAGCGGCTTCGTGCCATCGCAAGCTGAAGCCGACAAGGCTGCCAATGTCGCCCGCAGCGTCAAAGGCGTGCATGACGTGCAAAACTCGCTGCGCGTGAAGTAATCCGCACCGTATAGCGTGAACTGGGGCCGGTACATCCGGCCCTTTGTTTTGCTTGCATTCATTATGATCATCATTTAAGCTGGCTGCCAGCGTGCCGCCGGCGCGCACGCACGTTCGAGGTCATGATGTTCGCATTGCGTTTTTCCCACTGGCTGCAGCGGCGCGGCTGGCACTATTCGTGGGTGATCGTTACCGTCACGTTTCTGACCGCGCTGACGTCATCGGCTGCGCTCGGGCTGCCCGGCGCCCTGCTGCAACCGCTGTCGCGAGAATTTGGCTGGGATGTCGAGCAGATTTCGTCGGCGCTGGCGATCCGTTTCGTGCTGTTCGGCTTGATGGGGCCGTTCGCGGCCATCCTGATGGAGCGCTTTGGCCTGCGCGCGGTGGTGGTCACGGCATTGTCGCTGGTGGCTGGCGGCATGGCGCTGGCCACTGTCATGACGCAGTTCTGGCACCTGATCCTGTTCTGAGGAATCATGCTGGGCATCGGCTCGGGCATGACGGCGCTGGTGTTCAGCGCGGTGGTCTCGAACCGCTGGTTCGACAGCCATCGCGGCCTGGTGGTCGGCGTGCTCACGGCCAGTTCGGCTACGGGGCAGTTGATCTTCCTGCCGGTTGGCGCTTGGCTGATCGAGCACGTCGGCTGGCGTCTGGCGGTACTGCCGGTGTTCGTGGCGTGTGCGCTGGTGGCGCTGCTGGTGTGGGCCTTCATGCGCAACCGGCCCAATGAAGTAGGCCTGGCCCCATATGGCGCGGCGCCTGGCACACCGGTCGCGCCGCTTGCGCCGCCGATGCACGTGACGTTCGCCACGCCATTCCAGGTGCTGGCCAGCGTGGCGGGCCAGCGCGTGTTCTGGATCTTGTTCGGCACCTTCTTCATTTGCGGGCTCAGTACCAATGGCCTGATCCAGACCCACTTCATTTCCTTGTGCGGCGACGCCGGTATGGGGGCGGTGCCTGCTGCCTCGGTGCTGGCGATGATGGGCGCTTTCGACCTGGTCGGCACCATCGGCTCCGGCTGGCTGTCGGACCGCTACGACAACCGCAAGCTGCTGCTGATCTATTACGGCTTGCGCGGGCTGTCGCTGTTCTGGCTGCCGTATTCGGAATTCACGTTTTATGGGCTGTCGCTGTTTGCCATGTTCTATGGCCTGGACTGGATCGCCACGGTGCCGCCGACAGTGCGGCTGGTGGCCACCACGTTCGGCAAGGAGCGGGCGGGGATGGTGTTCGGCTGGGTGTTCGCGGCACACCAACTGGGTGCGGCCGTGGCCGCGTGGGGAGCAGGACGCGTGCGCACCCTGCTGCTGACCTACAACCCGGCGCTGCTCGCTGCCGGCGCGGCATGCCTGGTGGCCGCCGCATTGGTGATGACGATACGCCGTCGCCCCCGCCAGGACTAAAGTTCGGGGTCAGTGCCGACATTCGGACACGGCCTCAAGCATTAAATGATGAGCTCGTGTCCGAATGTCGGCACTGACCCCGAAGTTGTTTAGTTCAGGTACTTGGCCAGCCAGCCGTGCACTTCGTTGTAGAAGTAGCGGCTGTTTTCTCCCTTGAGGATCCAGTGGTTTTCTTCGGGGAAGACCAGCAGTTTGCTCGGCACGTTCAGGCGCTGCTGGGTGGCAAAGTTCATCAGCGCGTTATTGGCCGGTACGCGGTAATCGAGTTCGCCCACCGAGATCAGGATCGGCGTGGTGAAGCCGGTGCCCTTGGCGTGGTTCCCGCCTTGCATCACCGGGCTCTGGTCGCGCCACACGGGCAGGTTTTCCCAGACCGGACCGCCGCTGTTCACTTCCCGGCCGTAAATGCTGTCGCTGGTCCCCCACTGCATGATCAGGTCCATCTCGCCCGCGTGCGAGACAATCGCTTTATAACGCGTGGTGGTCGCCTGCAGCCAGTTGGCCAGGTGGCCGCCGTAGCTGGCGCCCCCGGCAGCGAGCTTGCTGCCGTCGATGTAGCTGTATTTTTTGACCGCTTCGTCGACCGCCTCGTTCAGCTCCTCCGCCGGACCTTTTAAAGGATCGCCCTGGATCGCGCGCGCGAATTCTTCGCCGTAGCCGGTCGAACCCTTGTAGTCGGTGAGCAGCACCACGTAGCCGGGCTTGGCCAGCAGGTGGTAGTTCCAGCGCAGCACGAACTGGTCGCGCCACATATTGGCGGCGCCGCCGTGGATCACCGAGAACAGCGGATATTTTTTGGCCGGGTCGAAGTTGGCCGGCTTGATGATCATGTTGTGGATCATGCGCCCGTCGCTGGCCTTGAACCAGAAGTGCTCGGGCGCCTGCCAGTCGATGGCCGCCGCGCGTTCGACGTTGAACGACGTCAGGCGCTTGGGCGTGCCATTGAACGAATACACCTCCGGTGGATTGATGGCCGACTCCCACACGCCCACCACGGCCTTGCCGCCAGCGTTGAAAGAAGCGATGGCGCCGGTGGCGGGCGAATTCTCCGCGCGCAGGTCGCTGCCGTCGTACTTGATCGAGTGCAGTTGCTCGAGGCCCGCGTGCTCGTAGCTGAACACGATGCGGTTCGCGCCATCGGGCAGGGCGAAGCGCGAGACCGAACGGTCGAGCGACGCGGTCAGGATTTTTGGCGCCGGGTTGGTCACCGGCCAGGCCAGGCTGGCCAGGCGCGAGACGTCATACACCTTGCCCGGCGCTTCCTCTTCGGTCAGCGCGAACAGGGTCCTGCCGTCGCGGCTGAACCTGAGCGCCTTGTAACTGTGCTGGTCCTGGGTAAGCTGCTGCACCTCGCCGCCAGCTGCCGGCAGCGCGAAGATTTGCGTATAGCCGGCCGCGCGCGCTGCTTCGTCGCGGTTGGTCGAGGCGGTAAACACGATGGTCTTGCCGTCTTGCGACCAGATGGCGTCGAGCGACTGGCCCTCGTCGCCCTGGCCGCCGCCAAAGCCCGGCATTTGCGCCAGCCTGGTGCCAGCCAATACATCGCGTGGGGTTGCCATGCCTGCGCCGACGGCGGCATCCATCACGAACAGGCGCACTTTTTTATCGTCGAGCCACTTGTCGAAGAAGCGCGGCGGGAAGGTCTCGTAGGCGCGCACGTTGTACTTGCGGTCCTTGCGTTCCTTGGCGATGCGCTTGTTGTCTTCTTCGCTGGCCGCGCCGGGGAAGACGTCGCTCACGAACAGCAGCTGCTTGCCATCGGGGCTGAACCTGGGTGTGCGTGCGCCGAGGGTGAGGGTGGTCAGGCGCTGGGCTTCGCCGCCGCCGGCGATATCGATGCGGTAGATTTGGCCGGCATCGTCGCCTTCGCGCTTGGCGGTGAACACCAGTTGGCGGCTGTCGGGCGACCAGTTGACGGCGCCTTCGCCGCCCTTGCTGAAAGTGAGCCGACGCGGCACGCTGTCGTCATCGAGCGACTTGATCCACAAGTCCGACCATTGTTCCTTGCTGTCGTAGGCCGGATCGGTGACGGAAAACACCGCCCACTTGCCGTCCGGGCTGACGGTCGGCGCGCCCACGCGCTTCATCAGCCACACGTCTTCGTGGGTGATGGCGCGCTTGGCGGCCGGTGTTTCGGCCGCCGCATGGACGGCGCTGGACAGCGCGGCGACGAGGGCGAAGGCAAGAACGGAAAGACGCGGTATAGTCATGAAAACAGTCGCCCAAAAAAAGTTAAAAAGCGATAGTGACCAATACTGCCGGGGCTGTCAATCGGCCCGGTTTTCATCCAGGGGAAGCAGATGCCCACCATTAGCAACATCCACCACGTCGCCGCCTTTACCAGCATTACCAGCAACAGCCAGGGCGGCAATCCTGCCGGTGTCCTGATCGATGCGGCGCTGCCCGACGCGGCGACCATGCAGCGCCTGGCCACCGAGCTTGGCTACTCGGAGACCGTGTTTGCCGCACCGGCTGAGGGAGAAGCTGGCTGGCGCGTGCGCTACTTTGCGCCCGACGGCGAAGTGCCGTTTTGCGGCCACGCCACCATCGCGCTGGGCGCGGTGCTGGCGCAGCAGCAGGGCGATGGCGTGTTCGCGCTCATCACCAACCATGCACGCATCACGGTTGCGGGCAGCATCGACGGCGACGGCGACGGCACGGTCGCCACGGCCGCGCTGAAGTCGCCGCCCACGTCCAGCGCGCCCGCACCGGCCGCGCTCACGCAGGCGGCGCTGGCGCTGTTCGGTTATCACGAAAACGATCTCGATATGCGCATCGCCCCGGCCCTGGCCAACGGCGGCGCCGGCCACCTGGTGCTGGCGCTGGCCAGCCGCGAACGGCTGCGCGCGATGCGCTACGACCTGGAGGCCGGCCGCGCCCTGATGCGCGCCCATGGCATCGCAACCATCGCGCTGGTGCACGCGCAGTCCGCGCAGCGCTTCCACGCGCGCAATCCATTCGCCTCTGGCGGTGTGTATGAAGACCCGGCTACCGGCGCGGCAGCAGCGGCGCTGGCCGGTTACCTGCGCGACATCGGCTGGCCGCACGGCGGCGCCATCGACATCATCCAGGGCGAGGACATGGGCGTGCCATGCCACCTGCGCGTGGAGATCGGCGACACGCCGGGCAGCTCGGTGCGGGTGTCGGGCGCGGTGCGCTGGCTGGCAGCGTGAGGGCTACTCCCATTTTTTAACGATGCGGGCCAGCTCGCCGGTGCGTTCCATCTGCTCGAGCGCGCGCCGCACGCGCGCCACCACCGACGGATCAACATGCCTGCCCATGGCGATATAGGTGGGGTTCTGGTACATCACGTGCGGCAGCACCTTGAGCTTGCCGGCCATGCCCGTGCGCGCGATCAGCGCCTTCAGTCCTGGATTGCGGTGCAGGAAAAACCGCCCGCGCCGTGCCGCCAGCATGTGCAGGTTGATGGCTGGATCGGTGGCGCTGGCGCTCACGTGCAAGCCGCCGAGCTGCTCGAGGTATTCGGACGTGGTAAAACCCCGGTTGACCAGCACCACGCCGCGCTCGCCGAGCGCGCGCACGTCGTCCCAGCTGTCGACCACCAGTTGCTCGTCCGCGCGCGCCACCAGCAGGTACTGCAACTGGACGATGACGGGATCGAGGAAGACCAGTTGCCGCTCGCGCTCCGGCGAGCGCTGGATAGCGCACGCCAGGTCGTGCTGGCGCGTGGCCACTTCCGATATGGCGCGGATCAGCGGCAGCCATTGCTGGTCGCCGGCGAACACCAGTCCTGGATCGATGCGTTCGATGGTGCGGAAGATGTCGATGCACAGGCCGATCACGCGACCGTTGCCGCCGTCGATGAACTTCGGCTCGGTGCCGGTCTGCGCAGCTACGCGCAGCGTGACGATGTTTTGCGCCTGGCTGCCTGCCGCCGGCAGCAGGCAGCACAGGAACAACATGGCGCGCGCTACGTGGCGCATGGCGTCTCCAGGCATATCGTTTATAAAGTATCGATGGTGTTTAAATCAGCCCTGCCACAGAAAGCGGTCGAGATCGACCGCAACGTCCGATGTTACACCTTCGGACGCCAGCATGCTCGCCTGCTGCGGCAGCGCCGCCAGCAACTGTCCGCGCCCGTTGACGATGCGGTGCAGCGGCAACCCTGCGTCCAGGTGACGTTTGATGTAGCCGGGCAGGGCGCGAATAAAACTGTCATCGACGCCCATGGCCATGGTCACATCGCGGTAGCGCACCACGCGCCCCGCAGGAATGGTGGCAACGAAGTTGCAGAACTTTTGCTGCACCGAGTCCGGCAGCGGCGCATAGCGCCCCGGAACCAGTGCGACCGTATCCCCGCTGCGCAGCGTGCCGCCATGGACCACCACGCCGAGGATGCCGCGCCGCTCCACCACGGGCGCCAAATTGCCCACCAGCGGCGCGATGCGCTTGCACGGTTCGCAGTACATGGTGAGGCGGATTTCAACATCGCCAGTGACGATGGCGCTGCCGGGGCGGAAGTCTGCAGGCACGGCGCCCGCGATCACCAGGTTTTCGTACAGCGCGCCTGGCGCTACCGCCAGCGCATCGAGTTGCGCCGCCAGCGTGACCAGCACCTGGCGCGGGCTGAGTTTGTGGGCGTGGATGTCGCCGGCGATGCCCACGCCTGCGGTCAGCGTGATGGCGCTTTGCTCCACGACCGGCTGGTGGCGTGCGGGCTTGAGGAACAGGTGGGCGATGGTGATCGGCATGTGAAGTTTTCGCGGATACAAAAAAAGGCTACGCGCATGAAGCGGGTAACCTTGATCCGGTGTTGCTTGTCTTGCTGCTTGAATTCGGTGGTAGGCCGTGCGGGATTCGAACCTGCGACCAACGGATTAAAAGTCCGCTGCTCTACCAGCTGAGCTAACGACCCCCGAAAGAGGCCGTATTATATACAGCTCCCCAGCTGGTGCCAAGGATTATTTTAAGGTGCTTGTTTTGCCGCGCCCCGGGACGTCAGCGCCGCCGTCGCCTTCAGCACTTCGTCAGCCGTGGTCTCCCCTTCGGCGATCTTCAGTGCGCCGGCGATGCGCAGCGGCTTCATGCCGTCGGCAACGGCCTGGCGCCGCAGCGCGTGGATGTCGGTTTCTTCGCGTATCTGTTCGCCGAATTGTTCGGTCACCGTCAACAGCTCGTACAGGCCGGTGCGGCCACGGTAGCCGGTTTGCCGGCATTCGGCGCAGCCCACGGCGCGGTAGATGGCGGCCGGCTTGGGCATGTGCCAGGCGCCGCCCAGGCTGTGCCACAGGTCGTCGGCCAGTTCGCCGTCGGGCGCCTTGCAGTGGTCGCACAGCGTGCGCACCAGGCGCTGCGCCATGATGCCGATCAGCGTCGCTTCGAGCAGGTAGTAGGGCACGCCCAGTTCCAGCAGCCGCATCACGGCTGACGGCGCGTCGTTGGTGTGCAGCGTGGACAGCACCAGGTGGCCGGTCAGCGCGGCCTGGATCGCCATCTCGGCCGTGGCCAGGTCGCGGATCTCGCCGACCATGATGATGTCCGGGTCTTGCCGCATCAGCGCGCGCACGCCGTCGGCAAACGTCAGGTCGATGGCGGGATGCACCTGCATCTGGTTGAAGGCCGGTTCCACCATCTCGATCGGGTCTTCGACCGTGCACACGTTGACTTCGGACGTGGCCAGCGCCTTGAGCGTGGTGTACAGGGTGGTGGTCTTGCCTGAGCCGGTGGGGCCGGTCACCAGGATGATGCCGTGCGGACGGCGCGTGAGGCTGTCCCAGCGCGCGGCGTCGTCCACCGGGAAGCCCAGCTCCGGCAAGGTTTTTACCACCACGTCGGGATCGAAAATACGCATCACCAGTTTTTCGCCGAACGCGGTGGGCAACGTGGACAGGCGCAGCTCCACTTCCTGGCCGCCGGCGGTGCGGGTCTTGATGCGGCCGTCCTGCGGGCGGCGTTTTTCGATCACGTCCATGCGGCCCAGCAGCTTGATGCGCGCCGTCATGGCGATCATGACCACCGCCGGCACCTGGTACACCTGGTGCAGCACGCCGTCGATGCGGAAACGGATCGACGCCATGTCGCGCTTGGGCTCCAGGTGGATGTCGGAGGCGCGCTGCTCGAACGCGTACTGCCACAGCCAGTCGACGATGTTGATCACGTGCTGGTCGTTGGCATCGACCTGTTTGCTGGCCTTGCCCAGTTCCACCAGTTGTTCGAAGTTGTTGCGCAGCGCCAGTTCGTTGCTGTTGCTCTTGTTGGCCTTCTTGATCGACTTGGCCAGGCTGAAGAACTGCGTGGTGTACTGGGCGATATCGAGCGGATTGGCGATCACGCGGCGGATCGCCCGGCGCGACAGCCGCGCGATTTCCGCTTCCCACTCGGTGGCGTTGGGGTCCGAGGTGGCCACCACCAGCATGTCCGGCGTCAGTTCGACGGGCAGGATGTGGAACCGCGCCGCATAGCTGGCGGACATGACGTCGGCCACCTTGGTGAAATCGATCTTGAGCGGGTCGATGCGGATGAAGGGCAACTGGTGGCGGTGTGCCATCCACTCGCACAGCGCGTCGAGCGTGAGTAGTTTGTGCGGCGGCTGGGCCGAGAGCAGCTTGCCATGCGCCACCGCGCACAGCGGGTGCATGGGACTGTTCTTCATGATGGCCTGGCTGTGGGCGTACAGCGTATTGACCTCGCTCTTGCGCACCATGCCGTCGGCCAGCAGCCAGTTATAGATGTCTTGCAGATCGAGCGGTGCGGCCATGCGAAGCTCCCACTGTCTCGGCGCCGGACCGTTCCGGCGCCGCTGCTGCTTGTTGCTTGTTGCGCTACTTGGTCAGGCTGGCGGCAATGCCCTTGACCCACGACTTGGCCGGCAGCTTGGTGTCGGCCAGGATCTGCGCGGCGCGCGCGGTGAGCGCCTCGAGGTCGATGGCGCGCTGGCGCTTGAAGGCGATCGCCACGACGTTGCCATCATGGACCTCCGGCAGGCAAATCACTTGCGCGAACGCGAACTTGATGGCCTTGATGTTGCGCGCATAGCTCGGATGGTCGCCGAACAGGTTCACCGTCATGATGCCATCATCGCTCAGGCAGCGGTTGCACGCCTGGTAGAACTCGGTGGTGTCGAGCACCGGGCCGCGCGCGGTGGCGTCGTACAGGTCCACTTGCAGGGCGTCGATGGTGCCGGCGTTGGCCTCGTCGTTGACGAAATCGAGCGCGTCCATTTCCAGCACGCGCAGGCGGGCGTCGTTCGGCGGCAGCTTGAACATCGACTCGCAAATGGCGATCACCGATGGATTGAGTTCCACCGCCGTAATCGTCGCGTCCGGGAAGGTGGTGTAGCTGAACTTGGTAAGGGTGGCCGTACCGAGGCCCAGTTGGGCCAGGTGGCGCGGCTGTTCCTGCCACAGCATGGCAGCCATCATCTGCTGCGCGTATTCGAGTTCGGGCCAGTTGGGCTTGCGGATACGCATCGCGCCTTGCACCCATTCCGTGCCGAAATGCAGATAACGCACGCCATCCTGCTCGGACAATGTGACCGGCGCAAACTTGGGCTTGCGCGCCGGGCGGGAGGATTCTTCTTTTTCGATGGATTTACGTTTGATCAGCATTGGGCAGGTGAGGGCGGGAATGAACCGGCATTATCCCGCGTGGGCAAGGCCAGCGGCAAGCCGTAAACGATAATGCCGGCCTCGCGGGCCGGCATTATCTCAGCATCGAACAACGCTTGGTGGGCGATTAGCGCTGCATCGGCTCGATCGCCACGCGCAGGCGCAGGCGTTCGCCGGGGTCGTACGACATGACGTCGGTGTAGTTGCGGCCGCGATATTCGTAGGTGACCTGGTAGCCGGAAGTGCGCGATTCCCAGTGATCGACCGTGCGGCACTGCTTGACTTGCTGTTCCTGGTAGCCGCCGCTGTTGGGAACGTTCGAGTTCTCGGTGCGGTCGCCGATCACGGCGCCAGCGATGGCGCCAGCAGCAGTGGCTGCCGAGCGGCCGCTGCCGCCGCCCACCTGGTTACCGGCCAGGCCGCCGATCAGGCCGCCAATAATGGCGCCGCCGACGCCGCGCTGTGGTGGCGGTTGCTGGACTTGCACGTATTCGGTACGGCATTCCTGGCGCGGACGGTTGATCTGCTCGACCTGCGGCGTTACGCGCACCACGCGGCCGTAATCTTCGAAATCGGCAGCGCTGGCAACTTGCGCTAACGGCAGGGCGCTGACGCAGAGGGCTGCCGCGATCAATTTGGTGTGCAGGCTCATGTTTGATACCTCGTGTTGTTTGACTGTCGGGGGTGCGTGTCAGCTAGTCTGAGACGCGTGATTGTATGGTAGTCCGGTTGGCGCTTCAGGGCCAGTGGTCAACTGGTATCTGTGGCAACAAATTGTAACAGCGGGACAGAAACACCGCTGCAGGGGAATGGGCCGGGAATGTGCCCATTTCGTCTTAAAACCCCCTCAGAATGTTCCAGTTTTAACAAATATTGCGCAACGAATCAACTTCGTGTTGATCTGGGAGGAACAACACGTTACCCTAATAAGCGTATGGGATTCAAAAACATGCTGAATCGACCACGGTTGGCACCGACCTGCCGGCCGTGTTAAGTGGACAGGTGCTCAAATTATTTATTCATTAATTCACAAGATAGGCACTCTCGACAACAAAGTGGACACACCGTACATGCCTGGTCAGATCGAGGGAAACGAGACATTGTTGATGACCGTGCCGGCCAACCTGGTGCAGTCGATCCGCGCCTTCCGCGTGGTCGAATTGCAGGAGGAAGCGGCGCGCCTCGGCCATCACTTCCTGTATGCGCACCCGCTCGCCGGTGCCACCAAGCAGCAGGTGCTGGGCCTGATCGCCGAATCGTTCCAGTTTCCCAAGGGCATAGGCAAGAATTTCGACGGTCTGCGCGAAACGCTGACCACCACCATGGCCGCTGCCGGCCACCAGGAAGGTTTCCTGGTCGTGCTTGAACAATTGCCGAATGCCCAGAAATTTGACAAGGAAGCACGGGAAACCCTGCTTGATGTCTTCCGCGATGCTGCCGATTATTGGGCCGAAAAGCAGGTCCCGTTCCGCGTGTTCTACTCGTTCGAATAGGCCGCAAACCATCCCCAGCTGCCACTGATGCGCCGGGGTTGATTCTTGCTGCGCTGCAACATAATCGACGTCAATCTCGGCATTTTCTGGTCCGCTTGGTGTGGACAAGGTACAATGTCGGCCTATGAAAAACATCGTCATCCTTATTTCAGGTCGCGGAAGCAACATGGAAGCGATCGTGCGCGCGGCCCAGGCCGAGCGTTGGCCGGCCCGCATTGCCGCCGTGATCAGCAACCGTGCCGACGCCGGCGGGCTCGAATTTGCCGCCGCGCATGGCATTGCTACCGCCGTGGTCTCGAACAAGGATTACGCCAGCCGCGAAGCGTTCGACGCCGCCCTGCAAACCGTCATCGATGGCTACGCGCCCGACCTGGTGGTGCTGGCCGGCTTCATGCGCATCCTGACGCCGGGCTTCGTGGACCATTACGCGGGCCGCATGCTCAATATCCACCCGTCGCTGCTGCCGCTGTTCCCGGGCCTGCACACCCATGCGCAGGCGCTGGCGGCCGGCGTGACCGAACACGGCGCGACCGTGCATTTTGTCACCGCCGAGCTCGATCATGGGCCGGCCGTCGCCCGAGCGCGGGTACCGGTATTGCCCGGCGATACGCCCGACACGCTGTCGGCGCGGGTGCTGGTACAGGAGCACAAGCTTTACCCGCAGGCCGTGCGCGATTTCGTGGATGGCAAGCTGACGATGGCGCAAGAACATACCCAGGTCCTCGAACACTGATCGCAGACCGCTGAAACACAGCAGAAATATTAACCAAGGATTTCCATGAGATTGCCTCCAGCGATACTCGCCAACGCCGAAGAAGTGTTGCGCGAGATTTTGCGCTTTGCCGCGCCAGCCGATACCACCCTGTCGCGCTATTTCAAAGACCACCCGCGCCTGGGCGGCCGCGAACGCGGCGCCGTGGCCGAGTGCGTCTATAACGTGCTGCGCAACAAATCGTTTTATACCGATTTCTCCGAAGCAGGCGGCGGCGCCACCATGCGTCGCCTGACCCTGCTGGGCATGGCTGACGCGGTCGGTGTTGCGTCGCTCGGTGGCTTGACCGACGACGAAGTGCAATGGGTCGAGCGCATCCTGCAAATCGACCGCAAGGTGATGCACAAGTCGAGCCGTTCGAACATGCCGAAGTGGCTGTTCGACAAGCTGGTCGCCCAAATGGGCGAAGAAGAAACCCTGCTGCTGGCCGACGGCATGAACCAGCCGGCGCCGCTGGACCTGCGCGTGAACGCCATCAAGGCCAACCGCGACGACGTCATCGCCACCCTGGCCGAGGCGCCGATCCGCGCCACGCCAACGCCGTTCGCGCCGCTGGGCCTGCGCGTGCTGCAAAAGCCGCAGCTGCAAAACCTGCCGCTGTTCAAGGACGGCCATATCGAAGTGCAAGATGAAGGCAGCCAGATCCTGTCGGCCGTGGTCGGCGCCAAGCGCGGCGAGATGGTGGTGGACTTTTGCGCCGGCGCCGGCGGCAAGACGCTGGCACTGGGCGCCACCATGCGCAATACCGGCCGCCTGTATGCGTTCGACGTCTCCGAAAAACGCCTGGCCAAGCTCAAGCCGCGCCTGGCGCGCAGCGGCCTGTCCAACGTGCACCCGGTGCTGATCGCGCACGAGCGCGATGCCAAGATCAAGCGCCTGGCCGGCAAGATCGACCGCGTGCTGGTCGATGCGCCGTGCTCGGGTCTCGGTACCCTGCGCCGCAACCCGGACGTCAAATGGCGCCAGCAGGAAAGCGCTGTCGCGGAAATGCAGACCAAGCAGGCGGCGATCCTGGACGGCGCCGCGCGCCTGCTCAAGGGCGGCGGCCGCCTGGTGTATGCCACCTGCAGCTTCCTCGACGAAGAGAACGACTTCATCGCCAACCAGTTCCTGGCAGCCCACCCGGACTTCGAACTGGTACCGATGAGCAAAGTGCTGGCCGAACAGAAGATCGACCTGGAAATGGGCGACTTCCTGAAACTGCTGCCGCACAAGCACCAGACCGACGGCTTCTTTGCTGCCGTGTTCGAGCGCAAGCCGATGGCCAAGAAAGCCGCACCGGTACAGGAAGAAGCAGAAGAAGAGTAACCGCAGTAACCAGCACGGCCGGGCAGGGCACAGTCCCTGTCCGGATCATTCCCGTACGACCTAAGAATTGACGATGACCCCACAACAGCCGCTCCTTAAACTGATCGACGATATCACTGGCGACTTCAAGAATATTTTGCTGGTGTGGCAACTGGGCGCCATCGTCGCTTCCATCGTGCTGGGCTGGACCTTGGCCACCATGCTGCGCACCCGTTTCGGCCGCAACGAAAGCCAGGGCAATATGGCACGCTTCGGTGTCGAAAGTTTTGGCAGGGTGATGGGGCCGCTGGCCATCATGTGCCTGTTGTGGCTGTCGCGCCTGGTACTGCGCCAGTACATGCCCCATACCAACCTGGTCAACGTGGCGATGCCGATCTTCGGCGCGCTGGCGGCGATCCGGTTCACCTTCTACGTGCTGCGCCGCGTGTTCGCGCGCCACCGCGAGATCAGCCCCGGCATGGTCTCGTTCGAAAAGCTGTTCCAGTTGCTGGTGTGGGCCGCCTACGTGCTCTACATCACCGGCATGTGGGACGAGGTGTTCTATTTCCTCGACCACACGGTGCTGCCGCTCGGTAAGTACAAGGTCTCGATCGCCGATATCCTGCAAGCGGCCATCTCGGTGGTGGTGCTCCTGATGCTGGCGCTGTGGGCCGGCACCGCGCTCGAAGAATGGCTGATGAAAATGCAGGGCATGCACACCAACCTGCGGGTGGTGGTGTCGCGTACTGCGCGTGCCGTGCTGATCCTCGTTGCCGTGCTGCTGAGCTTGTCGCTGGTGGGGATCGATCTCACCGTGCTGTCGGTGTTTGGCGGCGCGCTCGGCGTCGGTCTCGGTCTCGGCCTGCAAAAGATTGCCAGCAACTACGTGTCCGGCTTCGTGATCCTGCTCGACCGCAGTCTTACCATCGGCGACATGATCACGGTGGACAAATACAGCGGCCGCGTTACGCAAATCAACACGCGCTACACGGTGTTGCAGGGCCTCGATGGCATGGAATCGATCGTGCCCAACGAGATGCTGGTGTCGGGCGCGGTGCAAAACTCGTCGCTGTCGAACAGCATGGTCAATATTTCCACCAAGGTGTCGGTGGCGTATGAGACCGATGTCGATATGGTGCTCAAGCTGCTTGAAGATGCGGCGCGTACCGTGCCGCGCGTGTTGCAGGACAAGGGGCCGTCGGCCACGCTGGTCGGCTTTGGCGTCGATGGACTCGACTTGCAACTGAGTTTCTGGATCAACGATCCGGAAAAAGGCCGCGGCGGCGTGACGTCCGACGTCAACCGCGCGATCTGGCGCGCGCTCAAGGATAACCACGTGCTGGTGCCGTTCCCGGCCCGCGAAATGCGCGTACCCGGCCAGCCACCCGAGCATGACACCCAGGGCTGAGCCAGCATTAAGCACGAGCGTGCTGAAAACTTAGGCATGGACCGCACGGGCCTATCGTCAAAAGGTCCTCAAATCATCGTACAATGGCGTGCTGTGCATAAGACAGATTGATTTTTTGCGCCTGTTGTAAAGAGCAATATTGGCGGATCCGCCTTGTTGCAACATGGGCCTTTTTTGGAGAATGAGCTTGAGTTTACATGCGGTACTGGATTTTCTTGCCAACGGCGTTACCCGCTTTAGTGCATGGGAAGTATTTTTTTACACGCTGATCGTGACCCATATCACGATTGCCGCCGTGACGATTTACCTGCACCGCCACCAGGCGCACCGTGCACTCGAGCTGCATGCGATCCCCAGCCATTTCTTCCGTTTCTGGCTGTGGCTCACCACGGGCCAGGTGACCAAGGAGTGGGCATCGATCCACCGCAAGCACCACGCCAAGTGCGATACCGAGGAAGATCCGCACAGCCCGGTCACGCGTGGCATCAAAAAAGTATTCTGGGAAGGCGCCGAGCTGTATCGCGCCGAATCGAAAAACCTGGAAACCATGGAAAAGTACGGCCATGGCACGCCTGACGACTGGATCGAACGCAACCTGTACACGCGCTTTTCCGCCTCCGGCGTGATCGCGCTGTTCTTCATCAATTTCGCTCTGTTCGGCGTGATCGGTATCAGCGTGTGGGCTGTGCAGATGATGTGGATCCCTGTCACCGCCGCCGGCATCATCAACGGCATCGGCCACTACTGGGGCTACCGCAACTACGATTGCAGCGACGCTGCCACCAACATCATCCCGTTCGGCATCCTGATCGGTGGCGAAGAGTTGCACAACAATCACCACACGTTTGCCACGTCGGCCAAGCTGTCGTCGAAATGGTACGAGTTCGACATCGGCTGGGGCTATATCCGCGCGCTGGAAATCGTCGGCCTGGCCAAGGTCAAGCGCCGCGCGCCGGAACCCAAGTTTGCCAAGGGCAAAGTGGAAGCGGACTTCGATACCCTGGCATCCGTCATCGCCAACCGCTACGACGTGATGGCCAAGTACGCCAAGTCGGTCAAGTCGGCCTGGAACGAAGAGCGTGAGCACCTGAGGGAAAAAGCCAAGCTCGAATCGCGCTTCCTGAAATCGTCGCGCAAGCTGCTGCAACGCGAGCCGGGCAAGCTGGAAGCGCCACAGCAGGAGCAATTGATCGAGCTGTTTCAGCACAGCAAGGCGCTGGAAACCATGCACACCATGCGCGTGGAGCTGGGCGTGATCTGGGAACGTTCGCACTTCACCCGCGAGCAGTTGCTGCACAAGCTGCAAGACTGGTGCAACCGCGCCGAAGCGTCGGGCATCAAGTCGCTGCAAGAGTTCTCGCTGCGGCTGCGCAGCTACGCTTGAGCTGTCGATGTTGTCGCAAAGGCCCCGCACCATGCGGGGTTTTTTTTCGTCCTGACACAATGCAGGGACGAAAAAAAACCACCCGGAGGTGGTTTTCAGGAAACGGTGATCGATTACTTGATCTTGGTTTCTTTGTAAGCGACGTGCTTGCGTGCTTTAGGATCGAACTTCATGATCTCCATTTTAGCAGGCATCGTGCGCTTGTTTTTGGTGGTGGTGTAGAAGTGACCAGTACCTGCGGTCGATTCCAGCTTGATTTTGTCGCGGCCAGTTTTTGCCATGGTAGCTCCCTAATTAGACTTTTTCGCCACGGGCACGCATGTCGGTCAGAACGGCATCGATGCCGACCTTGTCGATTACGCGCAGACCAGCGTTGGACAGACGCAGGGAGACCCAGCGGTTTTCAGATTCAACAAAAATACGACGGTTCTGCAGGTTAGGCAGGAAACGACGTTTGGTTTTGTTGTTTGCGTGGGAAACATTGTTGCCGACCATCGGCTTCTTCCCAGTAACTTGGCAAACACGTGCCATAACGCACTCCTTAAAAGACATTCCACAATTGGAAAAACGAGAGTATATCCAAAAAACTTAGGATATTCAATGACTTGTGAAAAACAATGGTGTCATGGATATCGCATAAAATTTAACAATTGCGCGTAAGCCCTTGAGCCGACAGGGGTAAACCTATAATTGTCCGTGCTCGGCGAACGAATGCACGTGGTGTCCGGCCACCACAAAATGGTCGAGGATGCGGATATCGACCAGCGCCAGCGCCTGCACCAGGGCCCCGGTGAGCCGCACATCGGCTTCGCTGGGGTCCGGTGAGCCCGAAGGGTGGTTGTGTGCCAGCATGATGCTGGCGGCATTGCGCGCCAGCGCTTCCTTGACGACTTCGCGCGGATAGACGCTGGTATGGGTCAGCGTGCCGCGGAACAGTTCCTTCACATCGACCAGGCGGTTTTTGACGTCGAGGAACAGCACGTAAAACGATTCGAAGGTGCGGCCGTTGAACAGCAGCCGCAGGTACTGTTTCACTGCTTGCGGTGAGCCGAGCGTGGTGGGGTGGCGCAATTCCTCGAGCATGGCGCGCCGCGCCAGTTCCATCACCGCCTGCAACTGGGCGAACTTGGCCGGGCCCATGCCGTTGATTGCGGAAAACTCCAGCAGGGTGGCGCCAAACAACCGTTGCAGGGAACCGAAGTGCTGCATCGCGTGCTGGCCGAGCTGAACCGCATCGATGCCGCGCACGCCCACGCGCAGAAAGATCGCCAGCAATTCCGCATCGGACAGCGCACCGGCGCCATCGCGGATCAGGCGCTCGCGCGGGCGCTGGTGTTTGGGCCACTGGTTGATCGTCATTGGTTCCTCCGCCACAGTTGTCTGGTAATTATGCGGAGCGGGTTCGGCCGCGAACGGGCGTACATCAAGCGTGCGGCGGTTATAACCCGTCGCGGTTAGGGCGGAGGCAGCGGATTGTGATGCACCGGTAGCGGGGCATGGCGCGAGGTAGCGTCCTTATTTCAACTTCGGGTATAGCAGCCGCTGGGCCGCATAAATGCCGCGCCGGCCCGAGACCAGGTAGCTGATCGCGCAACCGCAGGCCGCATACACGGCAATATCAAAGCCAAACAGCTCGATGGCAAGGATGGTGGAGGCCAGTGGCGTGTTCGAGGCCCCCGCGAACACGGCGGCCAGCCCCACCGCCGCCAGGAACGGCGGCGGCAGTTGCAGCAGCGGCGCCAGCACGTGGCCCAGCGTGGCGCCCACGAAGAACAGCGGCGTCACCTCGCCACCCTTGAAACCGCTGGCGATCGACCAGGCGGTCATGACCAGCTTGACCAGGAAATCCTGCGGCGCCACCTGGCCCGAGAAGGCTGCCTGCAGCACCGGCAAGCCCAGGCCCAGGTAACGGTCGGCGCTGTTCACCGTCACGGCAAACAGTGCGATCACCATGCCGCCGATGACCGGGCGCAGCAGGCTGTTGGCCACCCAGCGTTTAAACAGCGCCGAGAAACCATGGATGGCCATGCAAAAAGCCCGCGCCGCCAGTCCGAACGCCACGCCGGCCACGGCAACGAGCAGCAGCGGCATCGCACCCGGCGCCGGCATGGCGCCAGCCGCGTAATGCATGTGGTGCGCGCCCAGGCCCAGCGTGACAAAGTGCGCGATCACGGCCGACAGCAGGCAGGGCAGCAGGGCGCTGGCCGCCATGCCGGTCAGCGCCACCACTTCGATGCCCCAGATGGCGCCAGCGATGGGCGTGCCGAACACGGACGCGAAGCCGGCCGCCATGCCGGCCGTGATGATCAGCGTGCGGGTGTGATTGCTGACCTTGAATAGTTTGCTCAGCTGGTCGGATAAGGCGCCGCCCATCTGCACGGCCGTACCCTCGCGCCCGACCGAGGCGCCGAACAGGTGCGAGGTCAGCGTGCCGAACAACACCAGCGGCGCCATGCGCAGCGGGATGGTGTTGGCGGGCGCGCGCGTTTCGTTGATCAGCAGGTTGATGCCGGCATCGCTGCCGGCGCCATAGCGCCGGTACAACCATGCCACCAGCAGGCCGGCGACCGGCAGCAGCCAGATCAGCCAGCGGTATTGCCCACGCCAGTGCGTCACCGCATCGAGCGCGAGCAGGAAGGCGGCCGACGCGGCGCCAGCCAGCACGCCGATCATGCACGACAGGGCGGCCCACTTGATGAGCTTGGCAAATATCGGATGTTTGAAGTGGTCCACCATGGGCTCGATTATAGTTTGCCGCTGAAATAACGAGCTCCGAGTCTGACGATCAGGCCGAATCAGGCAAGGTGGCTTACAATACAGCCTTTGTCAGCTTACCGAATTTACGTCATGTCTAACGAGCAACCTGTCGTCACCCCGTCGGCCTATCTCACCCTGCATTACCGCCTGGCCTCCGTGGATGGCAAAGATATCGTCACCACTTTCGGCGGCACGCCGGCCACGTTGATGCTGGGCCAGGGGCAGCTGGCGCCGGTGCTCGAAGAATTGCTGCTCGGCATGCCCGAAGGCACCCACAAGACCTTCGAGCTGGAACCGGGCGTGGGCTTCGGTCCGCGCAACCCGGAGCTGATCCGTGAAGTGTCGCGCGCCACGCTCGACGCCAACTCGGCGCCCGATGCCGACTATAAAATCGGCGACCTGGTCGATTTCGCCGCGCCGGGCGGCGGCCGCTTTGCCGGCATCCTGCGCGAGCTCGGTGCAGAAACCTGCTTATTCGACTTCAACCATCCGCTGGCCGGCCAGCCGTTGAAATTTGAAGTCAACCTGATTTCAGTGTTGTGAGGACTAACCCATGAGCGATAAAGAACTCCTGTTGGCCCAGCCGCGCGGCTTTTGCGCCGGCGTTGACCGCGCCATTGAAATCGTCGAGCGCGCCCTGAACCAGTTTGGCGCGCCGATCTATGTGCGCCACGAAATCGTCCACAACGCCTATGTCGTGGCCGACCTGCGCGCCAAGGGGGCGATCTTTATCGAGGACCTCGACGATGTCCCGGCTGGCAATACGCTGGTATTCTCGGCGCACGGCGTTTCGCGCGCGGTGCGGGCAGAAGCCGAATCGCGCGGGCTGTCGATCTTCGACGCTACCTGCCCGCTGGTCACCAAGGTCCACGTGGAAGTGGCCAAGATGCGCAAGCAGGGCTGCGAGATCATCATGATCGGCCACCAGGGCCACCCGGAAGTGGAGGGCACCATGGGCCAGACCGACCAGGGCATGTACCTGGTGGAAACCGTGGACGATGTCGAACACCTGGTGGTGGCCAAGCCGGACCAGTTGGCCTACGTGTCGCAGACCACGCTGTCGGTCGATGACACCATCGAAATCATCGCCGCGCTCAAGCGCAAGTTCCCGGCAATTATCGAGCCGAAGAAGGGCGACATCTGCTACGCCACCACCAACCGCCAGGAAGCCGTCAAGTTCATGGCGCCGCAGGTGGAGCTGGTGATCGTGGTGGGCAGCCCCAACAGCTCGAATTCGAACCGCCTGCGCGAAGTGGCCGAAAAGATGGGCACGCCTGCCTACATGGTCGACAACGCCTCGCAAATCGATCCGGCCTGGCTCGACGGCAAAGTACGCGTGGGCGTGACGGCAGGCGCGTCGGCGCCCGAAGTGCTGGTCGAAGCCGTGATTTCGCGCCTGAAAGAGTGTGGCGTGCGCAGTGTGCGTCCACTCGACGGCGTGGAAGAGTCGGTCACATTCCCTCTGCCCAAGGGCCTCGATGGTCCAAAACTTGCACCAATCGAGGACGCTGCGTAAAGACGATCGCGGCGGAATTTAATTCAGTTACTGCTGAGTTATTCCGCTGTTAGTTTTTCCAGAATCTCGCTATCATTGCCTCGCTCTTAAAAGCTTGTCGTTTCGTCTCCAATGGTGCTTCTGGTACGGAACTTGCATTATGAATGCGTAGCCAACTGCGGCACTACGGGAACTTGCTTTCCGGGTGCCGTTTTTGTTACGTGGTGCAGGCATAACATAGTAAAGGTTCTCAATGGATACCCTTATCCAACAAATTATCAACGGGCTGGTGCTCGGCAGCATGTACGCACTGGTCGCGCTCGGGTACACCATGGTGTACGGCGTGCTCAACCTCATTAACTTCGCCCACGGCGACGTCTTGATGATCGGCGCCATGACCGGCCTGACCATCCTCAACCTGCTCAATCAATATGCGCCTGAAATGCCCGGCTATATCAAGCTGGCGATTGCCATCGGCGGCGCGATTCCGGTCTGCATGATCGTCAACGTGCTGATCGAGCGGGTCGCTTATCGCCGGTTGCGCAACGCGCCGCGCCTGGCGCCCTTGATCACCGCGATCGGCGTGTCGATCCTGCTGCAGACCATTGCCATGATGATCTGGACCCGCAACCCGCTGCCGTTCCCGCAACTGCTGTCACCCGAACCGGTGCTGATCGGCGGCGCCCTGATTTCGCAAACCCAGATCCTGCTGCTGGTGCTGGCTGCGGCCTCGATGGTGGGCCTGGTGCTGCTGGTGGAAAAAACCAAGATGGGCCGCGCCATGCGCGCCACGGCCGAGAACCCGCGCGTGGCCGGCCTGATGGGTGTCGATTCCAATAAAGTGATCGTGCTGACGTTTGCGCTCGGTGCGGCGCTCGCTGCCGTGGCTGGCGTGATGTGGGGCGCCAACTATGCGTCGATCCAGTTTGCCATGGGCTTCCTGCCCGGCCTGAAAGCGTTCTGCGCGGCCGTGCTGGGCGGCATCGGCAACATCTACGGCGCCATGATCGGCGGTATCGTGCTGGGACTGGTCGAAAGCCTGGGCGCCGGCTACATCGGCGACCTGACCGGCGGCTTCCTTGGCAGCCACTACCAGGACATCTTCGCCTTCGTGGTGCTGATCCTGGTGCTCACCGTGCGGCCGTCCGGCATCATGGGCGAGCGCGTGGCCGACCGTGCGTAAGGAGACCGAGATGGCTATTTTTGACACTTCGCATAACCCGCGCAAGGCTTACGCCAGCATGGCCGTGCTGTTGATCGGCCTGCTGATCTTCCCGTTCTTTGCCGCCCAGTTCGGCAATTCGTGGGTACGCATCATCGACATGGCGCTGCTGTACATCATGCTGGCGCTGGGCCTGAACATCGTGGTCGGCTTTGCCGGCCTGCTCGACCTCGGCTACATCGCATTCTTTGCGGTGGGTGCTTACGTGACCGGCCTGCTGGCGTCGCCGCAATTCGCCACCTTGCTCGAATCGATGATCTACGAGTATCCGGCCGTGGCCGACGCCCTGGTCGCCGTGCTCGGGCCCGAGATCCAGCAGAACGGCATCCACCTGTCGGTATGGGCCATCGTGCCGATTGCCGCCATCCTGGCCGGCTTTTTCGGCGCCTTGCTTGGCGCGCCCACGCTCAAGCTGCGCGGCGATTACCTGGCCATCGTGACCCTGGGCTTTGGCGAGATCATCCGTATCTTCATGATGAATTTGAACGAGCCGATCAATTTCACCAACGGTCCGCAGGGCATCAACATGATCGACCCGATCCGCGTGTTCGGCGTCAACCTGGCCGGCGAGGCCGGCTCGCGCGCCACCGTCATGCTGGGCGACTTCGCCATGCCGTCGGTCAATGCCTACTATTATTTGTTCCTGTTCCTGTGCGTGGTGATCGTTTTCGTCACGGCGCGCCTGCAGCACTCGCGCCTGGGCCGCGCCTGGGTGGCGATCCGCGAAGATGAAATCGCCGCCAAGGCCATGGGCATCAATACCCGCAACGTCAAACTGCTGGCATTCTCGATGGGCGCGTCGTTCGGCGGCGTGGCCGGTGCCATGTTTGCCGCGTTCCAGGGTTTTGTCTCGCCCGAGTCGTTCTCGCTGACCGAATCGATCGCCGTGCTGGCGATGGTGGTGTTGGGCGGCATCGGCCATATCCCGGGCGTGATACTCGGCGGTGCTCTGCTAGCCTCGTTGCCGGAAGTGCTGCGCCACGTGGTGGAGCCGCTGCAACAAAAACTGTTCGGCCATGTCGTGATCGAAGCGGAAGTGCTGCGCCAGCTGCTGTACGGCCTGGCGCTGGTGCTGATGATGTTGTACCGCCCGGCCGGCCTGTGGCCGTCGCCCAAGCATGAAGACCGTCCCGACCACGATTCGGATACCAAAGATACATCGTCCGACACCGTCGCGGCCTGAGGATAGTAAAAATGAGTGAACAGCCAACCATTTTGAACATCGCCGGCGTCAATAAACGTTTCGGCGGCCTGCAGGCGCTCACCGACGTGGGCATCACCATCAAGCAGGGCCAGATCTACGGCCTGATCGGCCCCAACGGCGCCGGCAAGACCACGTTCTTCAACGTGATCACCGGCCTGTACCAGCCGGACACGGGCACTTTCGAGCTGGCCGGCAAGCCGTATTCGCCGTCCGCCCCGCACGAGGTGGCCAAGGCCGGCATTGCCCGTACCTTCCAGAACATCCGTTTATTTGGCGAGATGACCGCGCTGGAAAACGTCATGGTCGGGCGCCACGTGCGCTCGAAGCAGGGCGTGTTCGGCGCCATCTTCCGCCACAAGGCCGCGCGCGAGGAAGAAGCGTCGATCCGCACCCGCGCCCAGGAGCTGCTCGACTTCGTCGGCATCGGCAAGTTTGCCAACCGCACGTCGAAGTTCCTGTCGTACGGCGACCAGCGCCGCCTGGAAATTGCCCGCGCGCTGGCCACCGATCCGCAACTGCTGGCGCTTGACGAACCGGCGGCCGGCATGAACGCCACCGAAAAACTGGCGCTGCGCGAACTGCTCATCAAGATCAAGCAGCAGGGCAAGACCGTGCTGCTGATCGAGCACGACGTCAAGATGATGATGGCGCTGTGCGACCGGCTGATGGTGCTGGAATACGGCAAGCCGATTGCCGAAGGCCTGCCGGCTGAAATACAAAGCAACAAGGCGGTGATCGACGCCTACCTGGGAGGATCGCATTGATGAGCAGTACAGCGAGCAGCAACGTTTTAAAAATCTCCGGGCTCAAGGTCGCCTATGGCGGCATCAAGGCGGTCAAGGGCATCGACCTGGAAGTGAACCAGGGCGAGCTGGTGGCGCTGATCGGCGCCAACGGCGCCGGCAAGACCACCACCCTGAAAGCCATCACCGGCACCCTGCCCGAGTGCAAGGTCGAAGGCACGATCACGTACCAGGGCGAGTCGATGAAGGGCACCAAGTCTTTCCACCTGGTGGAGAAGAAGCTGGCCATGGTGCCGGAAGGGCGCGGTGTGTTCACCCGCATGACCATCGAGGAAAACCTGATGATGGGCGCGTTTACGCGCAACGACAAAGCTGGCATTGAGGCGGACGTGGCCAAGTGGTTCGACGTGTTCCCGCGCCTGAAGGAACGCGCGCAGCAGCTGGCCGGTACCCTGTCCGGTGGCGAGCAGCAAATGCTGGCTATGGCGCGCGCGCTGATGTCGCACCCGAAACTGCTGCTGCTCGACGAGCCGTCGATGGGCCTGTCGCCGATCATGGTGGACAAGATCTTCGAGGTGATCCGCAACGTTTCGGCCGAGGGCATTACCGTGCTGCTGGTGGAGCAGAACGCCAAGCTGGCGCTGCAAGCGGCCCACCGCGGCTACGTGATGGACTCCGGCGTGATCACCATGACCGGCCAGGCCAGCGCCATGCTGGACGATCCGCGCGTAAAAGCTGCCTACCTGGGTGAGTAACAACCTGTCCTGGTCGGGAATGAGGCGCTGCTTGCGCGCCTCGGCGGCGGCTAGGCGCTAAACCTCGAGGTGAAAAAAAAGCCCCGGAGTCCGAGGCTTTCAAGGTCGTCCGCGAGCGGACGAGGAGGAGGTTGCTACTGATCAGGCACGTACCGGCGCGGCTTTGGCGGCCGCAGCGGTGAACTGGCTGACGGCCTGGTTCAGGTTGGTTTCGATCGACTCGGCGGCTTGCTTGGCGGTACGGGTCATTTGCTCGTAGCCGGCATTGGCGTTGCCGATGGCCGATTTGAACAGGGCGATCGCGTTTTCGCTGCCGGCCGGGGCGTTCTTGCTCACTTCTTCCACCAGCGAAATGACTTTGCGGTTGGTTTCGGCGATTTGCGTTTCGGCAGCTTTGCTGAACTCGGCGCCGGTGCTCGAAGCGATGGTGGCCAGGTGACGGCTGTAAGCCAGGGTTTTTTCAGCGTTCGGCTGGGCTTGAGCAGACGCCAGCGCGAAGAATTCTTGCGGGTCTTTAGCCGACAGCAGTTGCTTGGCGGTGTTCGACGATTCTTCCAGCGAAGCTTTGGCGGCGGTCAGGTTCAGGTCCACCAGTTTTTCGACGCCTTCGAATGCTTTGTTGGTCAGTGCCGAGAAGATGGCAAACTGGGCTTCGAAGTTGGCTTTGGTCGCATTGGAAAATTGCTCAGGGATCGAAAACATTTAACTCTCCAGAAAATAGGGCTTGAATGAGGTTTCTTACTGTTTTTACTGTCGGTGCGAAACGACCAGAACAGACCAGAATGCAGTCATCCACGTTTCAGACCGAATCACAAATTGTGCAACGCAACAAGACCGATTTTACGGCCTTCAAAAATTAAGTCAAGCGATTTTTTGTGCGTTGCATCAAGGCATGAGTGTTATTTTCAGGTAAGCAAAGCGACTGCCGGTTATTTGTTTCCTTGCAAGTAAATATCCGTGCGGAACCGCGCCACGACTGGCCTCCGGCGGCTCTTCCCCATGAGGCCGCCTCTCCCGTGCTAGACTCGACGAGCACCTGTTCGGCATAGCCGACCTCCTATTAGACTGATAGTAACTTGACATGCCCGATCCGTCCGCCGCCGTAACCGCTCCCCGCACCGCTTCTTTTCTGTCGCCCGTTCCGTTGTTTTTCGTGTTTTTGTGGAGCAGCGGGTTCATCGTTGCCAAGTTCGGCCTGCCTTATGCGCCGCCGCTGACCTTTATCGTCTTGCGTTTTCTGTGCGTGCTGGCGATCCTGGCGCCGCTGGTATTGCTGTTGCGCGCCCCCTGGCCGCACGGCAAGGTACTGCACATTGCGCTGGCCGGCGTGTTGCTGCACGCCGGCTACCTGGGCGGCGTGTGGTGCGCGATCAAGCTGGGCATGCCGGCCGGACTGTCGGCACTGATCGTGGGCATGCAGCCTATCCTGACTGCGCTTGCCGCGCCGCTGATCGGCGAAACCGTGCGGCCGCGCCAGTGGCTGGGATTATTGTTCGGCATTGGCGGGGTGGCGCTGGTGGTTGCGGCCAAGATCGAGCTGGTCGGCCTGTCGTTTGCGGCGATTGCGCTGTGCGTGTTGGCGCTGGTGTCGATCACCGTCGGCACCTTGTACCAGAAACGTTATTGCCCACAATTCGACTTGCGCACCGGCACGGTGATCCAGTTTGGCGCATCCACGATTGTGATCTTGCCGGCGGCTATCATTTTTGAAGGCATGGGGCTGGACTTTGCTGCGGTGCAGTGGACGCCGCACTTTATCGGCGCGCTGGCCTGGGCTGTGCTGGCGGTATCGATCGGCGCGATCTTCCTGCTGTTCGCGCTGATCCGCCGCAGCGACGCCACTCAAGTGACCAGCTTGCTTTACCTGACGCCGCCGACCACCGCGCTGATGGCGTGGCTGATGTTCGGCGAAGCGTTCAACGCCCTCGGCATGGCTGGCATGGCGCTGGCCGTCGCCGGGGTATTCTTTGTTGTCAGTAAATCGAAATAAGGAAACCTGTGACGACTCCCGAACAACAGGCGGTGGACGCCGCCATCACGTCGCGCCGCTCGATCCGCGCCTACCTGCCGCAACCGGTCGCGCGCGAAGATATCGCCCACATCCTGCAGGTGGCGGGCAGGGCGCCGTCGGGCACCAATACCCAGCCGTGGAAAGTGTATGTGCTCGAAAGCGAGGCCAAGCGGTCGCTGTCGGATGCCATCCTCGCCCTGCATAACGACCCGGCGCAGGCGCGCCAGCACACCGAGGAATACGCCTATTACCCGACCGAGTGGAAGTCGCCGTTCATCGACCGCCGCCGCAAGGTGGGCTGGGACCTGTACGCGCTGCTGGGCCTCACGCGCGATAACAAGGCCGGCATGGCCGCCCAGCACGGCAAGAATTACGACTTTTTCGGCGCGCCGGTGGGGCTGATCTTTACCATCGACCGGGTGATGGCGCAAGGTTCGTGGCTCGACTACGGCATGTTCCTGCAAAGCGTGATGGTCGCTGCGCGCGGCCGTGGGCTAGATACCTGTCCACAGGCCGCGTTTACCCAGTATCATCGGGTGATTGCCGCCCAGTTGGCGCTGCCCGACCATGAAATGGTGGTCTGCGGCATGGCCCTCGGCTATGCCGATGTGAGCAAGGTCGAGAACACGCTGGTCACCGAGCGCATGGCGCTCGACGAATTTGTTAAATTTATTTCGTGATATCTGTTTGAACACGCGTTGCGATTTGCATATGGCGGATCCGCAACCAATCTGGTCAGCAGGGAGAATTTTGCTTGCGCTGGCGCAGCATTTTGCTACACTGCAACGATCAATTTGTGACTTTTGTTGGTTCTTCTTGGGGAAATGAATGTATAAACTAGCGCTCAGTGCCGTCATTTCGCTGATGTTTGCCTCCGCCGGCCTGACCACGGCCAGCATCGCCCACGCAGAAACTGCCGCACCCAAGAAGGCCCAAGTCAAAAAAGCCAAGGCGCGCCAGACCGTGCGCCTGTCCGCGCCCCGGGCGGAAGGCCGCGTGGTCAAGCGCATCACGCGCGTCAACGGCCGCAAGAAAGTCAGCTACCAGCGCCTGGTCACGGCCGCCCCGGCGTTTGCCACCATGGGCGACCTGGCCGGCTTGTCCGCCACGCGCGATCCGCTCGACCTGAAGTCGAACGTGGCGCTGGTGCTCGACCAGGCCAATTCGGAAGTGCTGTTCGAAAAGAATTCCAACATCGCCTTGCCGATCGCCTCGATCACCAAGATGATGACCGGCCTGGTCGTGGTGGAAGCGAACCAGGACATGGATGAAGTGCTGACCGTGACCGACGACGATGTCGATCGCGCCAAGTTCAGCAGCTCGCGCCTGCGCGTGGGCGCCCAGCTGACGCGCGCCAACATGCTGCATATCGCCTTGATGAGTTCGGAAAACCGCGCTGCGTCGGCACTCGGCCGCAACTACCCGGGTGGCAAGCCTGCGTTTGTCGAAGCGATGAACGCCAAGGCGCGCGCACTGGGCATGAGCGACACCCATTACGTCGATTCGAGCGGCCTGTCGAAAATGAATGTGGCCAGCGCGCGCGACCTGGCCAAGCTGGCGATTGCCGCCTACGAACACCCGATGCTGCGCCAGTTCTCCACCGACGCCAACGCCATCGTCGAAGCGAATGGCCGTCCGATGCAGTTCGGCACCACCAATCGCCTGGTAGCCAGCCCGGACTGGTCGATCGGTTTGCAGAAAACCGGTTTTATCAACGAAGCGGGCCGTTGCCTGCTGATGCAGGCGGTGATCGAAGGCCGTTCCGTGATCATGGTGTTCCTCGATTCCAAGGGCACGCAGTCGCGGGTGGCCGACGCCGGCCGTATCCGCAAATGGATCGAAGCACTGAAGCCGGCCGCGCTGAACATCGGCGCCGGCGCCGCGCCGGTTTATTCCACCGGCATGTAACCGAGGGTGGCGGAGATCTGGTTGGCGGTAATCACCAGGTCTTCCAGCCAGTCTTCCTGCAAGCGGTCGGCCGGCGCCGAGATCGACAGCCCGGCAATCAGTTTGCCGCTATCGTCGCGGATGCCGGCGGCCATGCAGCGCACGCCCAGTTCCTGCTCTTCATTGTCGCGCGCATAGCCGCGCGATTTCACCAGGCTCAACTCGCGCTCGAGCTTGGACAAATCCGTGATCGAATTCTTGTTGTGGCCGGCCAGCCCGGTACGCGTGGCATACGCGCGGATGGCCTTGGGCTCATCGACCGACAGGAACAGTTTGCCGGTGGAGGTGAGGTGCAACGGTCCGCGACCGCCGATGGCGCGAACCACCTGCATGCCCGAGCGCTCCGAGAACGCACGGTCGATATAGACGATCTCGTCGCCCTGGCGTACCGACAGGTTGATGGTTTGCTGGGTTTTCTTGTGCAGCGCGCGCATGAAGTCCAGCGCCGCTTCCCGCACCGACAGCCGGCTCTTGACGACGTTGCCCAGTTCCAGCAAACGCATGCCGAGCCGGTAAGTGCCGGGCTCGATGCGGTCGACAAAACGCGTGACCACCATGTCGTTGAGGATGCGGTGGGCAGTGGACGGGTGCAGCCCGGAAACCTTGGACAATTCCTTGAGGCTGACCGGGTCCGGGTAACGCGCCAGGGCGTCAAGCAACGCCATCATGCGGTCGATGACCTGGATGGTGGTCTTTTGTTCGGTAGGTGTCTCTGCTTTGATCATGCGGTTGGTGCGGTGCAGTAAATTCGATATTTACTTTATACCATAATGTGAAAACAAACGGCACATGATGCATAATCTTATCTTTTTACACAGCCCCATCCCATGGAACCAGTAAGCGAATTCAAGAGCAAAAGCGGCCTGAAACGGATCTTTTCGGCATTTTTCTACTCGATGGATGGCCTCAAGTCTGCCTGGCGCCATGAACACGCGTTCCGCCAGGAACTGGTGCTGTTTATCGTGGCCACCGCCATCGCGCTGGCGTTGCGCATTTCGGCGTTTGAAAAACTGGTGCTGATCGCGGTGATGGTGCTGATCCTGATCGTGGAACTGATCAATTCGGCGATCGAAGCGGTGGTGGACCGGGTTTCGCTCGAGCGCCATCCGCTGTCGAAAAACGCCAAGGATTTCGGCAGCGCGGCCGTGTTGCTGGCGTGTTTGCTGGCAACAGCGACCTGGGGCGTGGTGCTGTTCAACCGGTTTTATTAGTCTTATTAGCCTATATAAGATTGCGGTATATTGAACTGCTAAAAGCTTAGTTCTAATTTATAAAGGACAGCAGTAATCTGGGGACTTCACAACCAGGGGATTACGATGCTGTCCAAAAAAATTATTGCCGCTGCCATCCTGGCCGCGACCACTGTGGTTACCACCGCGCCATCGTTCGCTGCAGATATTTCTTTGCTGAACGTATCGTATGACCCCACGCGTGAGCTGTATGCCGACGTGAACGCCGCCTTTGCCAAGGACTGGAAAGCCAAGACTGGCGACAACGTCAAGATCAAGCAGTCGCACGGCGGCTCGGGCAAGCAGGGCCGCGCCGTGATCGACGGCCTGGAAGCGGACGTGGTGTCGCTGGCGCTGGCCTACGACATCAACGCCATCGCCGAGAAAAAACTGCTGTCGCCGGACTGGCAGAAAAAGCTGCCGCACAACAGCACCCCGTACACCTCCACCATCGTGTTCCTGGTCCGCAAGGGCAATCCTAAAGGCATCAAGGACTGGAACGACCTGGTGAAACCAGGCGTGGCCGTCATCACCCCGAATCCGAAAACCTCGGGCGGCGCCCGCTGGAACCACCTGGCAGCCTACGGCTACGCGCTGCGCCAGCCGGGCGGCACCGAAGCGTCCGCTAAAGATTTCCTCGGCAAGCTGTATAAAAACGTGCCGGTGCTGGACTCGGGCGCCCGTGGCGCCACCACCACCTTCGTTGAACGCGGCATCGGCGACGTGCTGATCGCGTGGGAAAACGAAGCGCTGCTGGCGATCAAGGAACTGGGCCCGACCAAGTTCGACATCATCGCCCCGTCGGTTTCGATCCTGGCCGAGCCGCCGGTGGCCGTGGTTGACAAGGTAGTGGACAAGCGCGGCACCCGCAAGGTGGCCGAGGCTTACCTGAACTTCCTGTACACCGATGCAGCGCAGGAAATCATCGCCAAGAACTACTACCGTCCGGCAGTAGAGAAGGAAGCGAAGAAATACGCCAGCCAGTTCCCGGCCGTCAAGCTGTTCACCATCGCCGATGTGGCAGGCGACTGGACCCGTGCCCAGAAGGTACACTTCTCGGATGGCGGCGTGTTCGACCAGATTTATCAGCCTAAATAAGCAACCTGGTAACCAACATCATGGCCCATGCGCTTGCCGAATTCCGTGTCCTGATCGCGCCCGGTCTGCATAACAGCGGACCGGACCACTGGCAAAGCCGGTGGCAGCGGTTGTTCCCGGCCTTCGAGCGCGTGGAACAGGATGACTGGGACGTGCCCGACCTGGCGCGCTGGTCGGCGCGCGTGGACCAGCTGCGCCAGCAGGGCAGCGATACCCGGCCCACGCTGATCGTGGCGCACAGCTTCGGCAGCCTGGCCACCGTGCACAGCCTCGCGCGCGATCCGTCCAACGTGGCGGGCGTGCTGCTGGTGGCGCCGGCCGACCCGGAAAAATTCGACGTGGTGGACCAGTTGCCGCTGAAACCACTGGCGCGACCTTCCGTCATGGTTGGTAGCACCAACGATCCCTGGATGGCGGCGTCGCGCGCGGCGTGCTGGGCAGAGCGCTGGCAGAGCCGGTTCGTCAACGGCGGACCGCTCGGTCATATCAACGCCGAGTCCGGCCTGGGCGACTGGCCCGAAGGATTGGAAATGTTGTATTTTTTGGCAGAACAAGCGCACAATACGCAATCCCGGACCCACTGATCCACCGATCGGGTCCTCTTTCAGGAGACCACTATGACTTTACGACTGGGCGACGTCGCCCCTGATTTTGAACAGGATTCCTCGATTGGCAAGCTCAAGTTCCACGAGTGGGCGGGCGACTCCTGGGTGGTGCTGTTCTCGCACCCGGCCGACTTCACCCCGGTGTGCACCACCGAGCTGGGCCTGACCGCCAAGCTGAAACCGGAATTCGACAAGCGCAACGTCAAGGCCATCGCATTGTCGGTCGATCCGGCTGAAAAACACGCGGCCTGGATCAGCGACATCGAGCAGACGCAAGACACCGTGGTCGGCTTCCCGATCATTGCCGACGAAGACCGCTCGGTGTCGTCGCTGTACGACATGATCCACCCGAACGCCTCGACTACCGCCACCGTGCGCACGCTGTTCGTGATCGACCCGGCCAAGAAAGTGCGCCTGTCGCTGACCTACCCGATGAGCACCGGCCGCAACTTCGACGAAGTGCTGCGCGTGATCGACGCCCTGCAACTGACCGACGGCTACACCGTGGCCACGCCCGGCAACTGGAAAGACGGCGACGACGTCATCATCCCGCTGACCGTGCAAGACCCGGAAGTGCTGAAGCAAAAGTATCCGAAAGGCTTCACGGCTGCGCGTCCTTATCTGCGCGTGACGCCCCAGCCGAACAAGTAATGTCAAAGCGCAGTAAGCGCATAAGCAAATAACCATGCTGTTGTTTGATAATTTCCCCGAAGTAGGTACTCTGCGGCCTACTTTGGGGATTTTTGCATGGATGTATCTTTCGTTGTATCGGGTTTTGCTGTTGGCCTGCTGGTCGGCATGACCGGCGTCGGTGGCGGTTCGTTGATGACGCCGCTGTTGACCCTGCTGTTTGGCGTCTCGCCGGCCGTGGCCGTGGGCACCGACCTCGCTTTCGCCTCGATCACCAAGGGCGTGGGCACGTTCACCCACCGCCTGCGCGGCACCGTGCACTGGGATATCGTGCGCCGCCTGTGCATCGGCGCCTTGCCGGCCGCGCTGCTGGCCAGTCTCTCGCTCAAGTATTTCGGCACCCTCAACCAGGATATCGGCCAGCTGATCCGCTACATGATCGGCGGCTCGGTGCTGCTCACCGTCGTCGCCTTGCTGTTCAAGCGCAAGATGCTCGAGTGGATCACCGCCCATCCGGAACGCCAGCTGCAAGGCCGCTCGCTGGCGCTTGCGACCATCGTATCCGGCGCCGTGCTCGGTGTGCTGGTCACCATCTCCTCGATCGGCGCCGGCGCCATTGGCGCGACCGTACTGGTGCTGCTGTACCCGCGCCTGACCGCTGCCGAAGTGGCCGGCACCGACATCGCCTACGCCGTGCCGCTGACGGCGATTGCGGCCGTGGGCCACTGGTGGCTCGGTTCCATCGACTGGAACCTGCTGCTGGCGCTGCTGGTCGGTTCCTTGCCGGGCATCACGCTCGGCTCTTATGTGGCGCGCGCGGTGCCGGAGAAGCTGCTGCGCGGCCTGCTGGCGGTAATCCTGGTGACGGTGGCCTTCAAACTGATTTTTAAAAGCTAGGTAAGCTGGACTCGTTATAGCTGATTGATCTAACTAAATAAAAATTGCTTCGTTTGTAGAATGATGCGCAAGTGAGACTATGCAGCCCTTATAGAAGTTTATGTAATAAGGGAGCGACCATGTCAGCAGTTCTAGCAGCGCCCGCCACGGCACCGGTTGCCGCACGGGGCGCGCCTTTCCGCGTGATGCCCGGTTTCCGGCTCTCGCTCGGGTTCACCATCTTTTACCTGGCGCTGATCGTCCTGATCCCGCTGTCGGCGATTTTCCTCAAGACCTTTACCATGACCTGGGAAGGCTTTATTGCCGCTGTCACATCCGACCGCGTGATGGCTTCTTATCGCCTGACGTTTGGCGCCTCGCTGATCGGCGCGTTTATCAACGTCATCTTTGGCGGTATCGTGGCCTGGGTGCTGGTGCGCTACGAGTTTCCGGGCAAGCGCATCGTCGATGCCCTGGTGGACTTGCCGTTCGCACTGCCCACCGCCGTGGCCGGTATCACGCTGACCGCGCTGTATTCGGCCAACGGCTGGTTCGGACAGTTCATCGAAGGCGTGCTCGGCATCAAGGTGGCGTTCACGCCGCTGGGCGTGGTGGTGGCGCTGACCTTTATCGGTTTGCCGTTCGTGGTGCGCACCGTGCAACCGGTGCTCGAAGACGCCGAGCGCGAACTGGAAGAGGCCGCCGCCAGCCTGGGCGCCAACGCGTTCCAGACCTTCAGCCGCGTGGTGTTCCCCACGATTTTGCCATCGCTGATGACCGGTTTCGCACTGGCGTTTGCGCGCGCCACCGGCGAGTTCGGTTCGGTGATTTTCATCGCCGGCAATATGCCGATGGTGTCGGAAATCACGCCGCTGTTCATCATCACCAAGCTCGAGCAGTACGACTACGCCGGTGCCACCGCAATCGCGGTGGTGATGCTGGTGGTGTCGTTCCTCATGCTGTTGGCAATCAATCTCTTGCAAGCCTGGGCTCGCGGAAAGTCGGGTAAATAATGAGCGGTATGAATACTCCTGCGCGTCGCGGCGAACTGCCGTCGGCCCCGCAAACCCTCGAGCCGCGCTGGGTGCGCAATGTGCTGATCGCTGTCGCATTGCTGTTCCTGACCGTGTTCCTGTTCGTGCCGTTGGTCGCCGTGTTTGCCGAAGCGTTGCGCAAGGGCTGGGAAGCGTACGTGGCCGCCATCGTCGAGGAAGACGCGATCTCGGCCATCAAACTGACCCTGATCACGGCCGCGATTGCCGTGCCGCTGAACCTGGTGTTCGGTATTGCGGCGTCGTGGTGTATCGCCAAGTTCGAGTTCCGTGGCAAGAGCTTTTTGCTCACGCTGATCGACTTGCCGTTCTCGGTGTCGCCGGTAATTTCGGGCCTGATTTACGTGCTGCTGTTCGGCGCCCAGGGCTGGTTCGGCGAGTGGCTCTACAAGCACGACATCAAGATCCTGTTCGCAGTACCGGGCATCGTGCTGGCGACGATTTTCGTGACGTTCCCGTTCGTGGCGCGCGAGCTGATTCCGCTGATGCAGGCGCAAGGCAGCGAGGAAGAAGAAGCGGCCATCGTCCTGGGCGCCTCGGGCTGGAATACCTTCCGCCGGGTGACGCTGCCCAACATCAAGTGGGGCCTGCTGTACGGCGTGATCTTGTGTAATGCGCGCGCGATGGGCGAGTTCGGCGCGGTGTCGGTGGTGTCCGGCCACATCCGTGGCGAGACCAACACCATGCCGCTGCAAGTGGAAATTCTCTACAACGAATACAACTTTGCCGCAGCCTTTGCCGTGGCGTCCCTGCTGGCCTTGCTGGCCCTGGTGACGCTGGCCCTGAAATCCTTTATCTCCTGGCGCCTGAACGAATCGCGCGTCGAAGATGCCCGTATCAAGGAGCAGTAACATGACGATCGAAGTGAAAAACATCAACAAGCGTTTCGGCGATTTCGTCGCCCTCAACAACGTCTCGCTCGATTTTCCGCAGGGCGAACTGACCGCGCTGCTGGGACCGTCCGGCTGCGGCAAGACCACCTTGTTGCGCATCATCGCCGGCCTCGAGCATCCCGATTCGGGCCAGGTGCTGCTGGACAATAACGATGCGTCGCACCGCCACGTGCGCGAGCGCCAGGTGGGTTTCGTGTTCCAGCACTATGCGCTGTTCAAGCACATGACCGTGTTCGAGAACGTCGCCTTCGGCCTGCGCGTCAAACCGCGCGCCGAACGGCCGTCCGAAGACCAGATCCGCCGTAAAGTAAAAGACTTGCTGGAGCTGGTGCAACTGGACTGGCTGGCCGACCGCTATCCACCGCAACTGTCGGGCGGCCAACGCCAGCGTATCGCCCTGGCGCGCGCGCTGGCGGTGGAACCGCGCGTGCTGCTGCTCGACGAGCCGTTCGGCGCCTTGGATGCCAAGGTGCGCAAGGAACTGCGCCGCTGGCTGCGCCGCTTGCACGACGACTTGCACGTGACCAGTATTTTCGTCACCCACGACCAGGAAGAAGCGCTGGAAGTGGCCGACCAGGTCGTGCTGATGAACAAGGGTAACGTCGAGCAGATCGGTGCGCCGGACCAGGTGTACAACCACCCGGCGTCGCCGTTCGTGTACGGCTTCCTCGGCAATGTGAACATGTTCCATGGCCGCGTGCAGGACGGCATCCTGGCCAGCGGCGACGCCAGCTTCCAGGTGCCGGGCCAGCAAAATGGCGAAGGCAAGAACGGCAAGGGCACGGCGTATGTGCGGCCGCACGACCTGGAAATCGACCGCTACACGCCGGGCGCCGAAGGCATCGTGGTCAAGCTGCGCCGCGCGCACGCGATCGGCCCGCTGGCCCAGCTCGACCTCGAACGCGGCGACACGTCCGAGCTGATCGAGGCGGTGATGTCGAATGAACGTTTCACCAATTTGCAGCTCAAAGAGGGCGAGACCCTGGTCGTGCGGCCGAAGCGGCTGCACGTGTTCGTTGATAATGGAGCACAACCTGGAGCGCCATTATGAACTTCCAGCAATTGCGCTCGATCCGCGAAGCGGCCCGGCGCGGCTATAACCTGACCGAAGTGGCCAACGCGCTGTTCACGTCGCAACCGGGCGTGAGCCGCCAGATCCGCGAGCTCGAGGATGAGCTGGGCGTGGTGATTTTCGAACGCAACGGCAAGCGCCTGACCGGCATGACGGAGCCGGGCAAGGGTATCCTGAAAATCATCGACCGCCTGCTGATCGAGGCCGAAAACCTGCAGCAGGCCAGCCTCGAATACACGGGCCAGCAAAGCGGCACCCTGAGCGTGGCAGCCACCCACACCCAGGCCCGCTACGCGCTGCCGAAGGTGGTGCAGGGCTTTCGCGCCGCCTATCCGGACGTGCGCATCGCCTTGCAGCAGAGCGCGCCCGAGCACATCGCCGAGTGGATTTTGTCGGGCAAGACCGATATCGGCATCGCCACCGAGGGCCTGTCGCAGTTCCCGGACCTGGTATCATTCCCGTGCTACCGCTGGAGCCACATCATCGTGGTGCCGGACGGCCATCCGCTGCTGTCGCGCAGCCCGATCCGGCTCGAAGACCTGGCCGAGTTCCCGCTGATTACGTATGACGTGGGCTTTACCGGCCGCGGCCATATCGACGCGGCCTTCAACCAGGCCGGCCTCAAGCCCGACATCATGTTGACGGCGATGGATTCGGACGTGATCAAGCAGTACGTGTCGCTGGGGCTGGGCGTGGGCATCGTGGCGTCGATGGCGTTCGACCACGGCCGCGACAAGGGCATGCGCGCGGTGGAAGCGTCGCACCTGTTCGCCTCGAACACGACGCGGCTGGCAGTGCGCCGTGGCGCCTACCTGCGCTCGTATGCGTACGACTTCATCCTCCAATTCGCGCCGGATCTGAAGCGGTCCGATATCGAGACCGCGTTGAATGGTGGCGGCGACTAGCCACCACCGGTAGTGCTTATTGGGAGTGCTTACTGCGGTGATTACTGGCCGGGGTTGGTGATGCGGGCGTGAATTGCATTGACCGCCTCGACCACCTCCGGCGACAGTTTTACTTCAAACGCATCGATGTTTTCCTTCAGCTGCGTGAGCGTCGTGGCGCCAATGATGGTCGAAGCCACGAACCAGCGCGAGTAGCACCACGCCAGTGCCAGTTCTGTTGGGGTAAGCCCATTCTCGCGGGCCAGCTTGGTGTACTGCGCGACGGCTTCCAGCACCGATGGCCGCAGGTAGCGCGGGCTCCAGCTGGGCGGGAAGATGGTCAGGCGGCCGTGCGCCTTCGGATCGTCGTGGTACTTGCCCGTCAACTGGCCGAACGCCAGCGGGCTGTAGGCCAGCAATCCCACGTTTTCACGGAAGCAGGTCTCGTCCAGCAGGCTGGTCTCGTAGTGGCGCGCGGTAAGGTTATACAAGTTCTGGATCGACGCGATGCGCGGCAAGCCTTTCAACTCGGCGTGCTTGATGAATTCGCTCACGCCCCAGCTCGATTCGTTCGACACGCCGATCGCGCCGATCTTGCCTTCTTTAATCAGGTCGCCCAATGCCGCCAGCGTGTCTTCGATGGCCACGCAGTCGCGCTCGTTTTCGGGATTGAACACGGTGCTGCCGAAGATCGGCGTGTTGCGGCTGGGCCAGTGCAATTGGTATAAATCGATATGGTCGGTTTGCAGCCGCTGCAAGCTGGTCTCGACCGCTGCGCGCAGGCTGGCTGCGTCCAGGTTCTGCTTGCCGTCGCGCACCCAGGTCAGGTTAGGATTGGGGCCGGCGGCCTTGGTGGCCAGCACGATCTGGTCGCGCAAGCCGCTTTTCTTGAGCCAGGTGCCGATGTAGCGCTCGGTGGAACCTTGCGTCTCGGCGCGCGGCATCACCGGGTACATCTCGGCGGTATCGATGAAGTTGATGCCGCGCTCGAAGGCGTAGTCGAGCTGGCTGTGCGCTTCGGCTTCGGTGTTCTGTTCGCCGAAGGTCATGGTGCCAAGGCAGATTTTCGAGACGTTCAGGCCGCTCGCGCCCAGTGCTGTTTTTTCCATGTCGTTTCCTTTATTTGCCACGCACGGCGTCGGCGCAGTCGCGCACCAGGGCCGGGCCGGCGTAAATCAAGCCGCTGTACAGTTGCACCAGGCGCGCGCCGCAGTCCATTTTTACTTTCGCGTCCGCCCCGCGCATGATGCCGCCCACGCCGATGATCGGCAGCGCGTCGCCCAGTTCCGCCTTGAGCAGCTTGATGACGGTGTTCGACAGCGCGAACACGGGCGCGCCCGACAGGCCGCCGGCTTCGGCGCCGTGGCGCATGCCGGTCACCGCGTCGCGGCTCAGGGTGGTGTTGGTAGCGATTACGCCATCGATCCGGTGGCGCACCAGCGCGTCGGCAATGTTCTTGACCTGGTCGCCGTCCATGTCCGGTGCGATTTTCAGGGCCAGCGGCACGTAGCGCTTGTGCTGGTCGGCCAGGCGCAGCTGCGCCTCTTTCAAGGTGCCCAGCAAGCCGTCGAGCTCGGAGCCGCCTTGCAGCTGGCGCAGGTTCTTGGTGTTGGGCGACGAGATGTTGACGGTGACATAGCTGGCATACGGATAGACTTTTTCCAGGCAGTGCAGGTAGTCGTCGGTGGCGCGTTCGATCGGCGTATCGGCGTTCTTGCCGATATTGAGGCCCAGCACACCAGCCTTGTCCTGGTAAAAGCGCGACGACTGCACATTGGCCACGAAGGCATCGACACCGCCGTTATTAAACCCCATGCGGTTGATGATGCCGTGCGCCTCGGGCAGGCGGAACATGCGCGGCTTGGGATTGCCGGCCTGCGCGCGCGGCGTGACGGTGCCCACCTCGATCGAACCGAAACCGAGGTCGGCCAGCGCGTCGATATAGGCGCCGTCCTTGTCGAGGCCGGCCGCCAGGCCCACCGGGTTCTTGAACGTGATGCCCATCACCGTGCGCGGATCGGCCGCCGGTTGCTTGACCAGCCTGGTCAGGCCGAGGGCGGCAGCGCGTTTGAGCGCGGGCAGGGTGGTGTGGTGGGCTTGCTCGGCGTCCATGGAGAACAGCAGCGGACGGGCCAGGGAGTACAGGAAGTTTTGGGACATGAGGGCGCTCTGGATGTTGTTCGCCCGTATTTTATCAGTCGCCCAGTACACTCCACACGCCTTTGATGCGCGCTTCCAGCGGTTTGAAGTTGGTTTTATAGGACATCTTCTGGCTTTCCTTGATCCAATAGCCAAGATATACGTAAGGCAGCTTCAATTCGCGCGCCTGCGAGATTTGCCAAAGGATGTTGAACGTGCCGTACGACGCGCCTTCGACGTCGGGATCGAAAAACGTGTACACCGACGACAGGCCATCGGACAGCACGTCGATGATGCTGACCATGCGCAGCACGCCACCCGGTTCGCGGAACTCCACCAGCCGCGTGTTGACCCGGCTTTGCAGCAGGAACTGGGCATACTGGTCGCGGCTGTCCTGGTCCATGCCGCCACCGGCATGGCGCTTGCTCTGGTAGCGCAGGTACAAATCGTAATGTTCGTCGGAGAAGGACAGCGTGGCCACGCCCGCGATCAGGTCACCATGGCGTGCCCACGCACGGCGCTGGCCTCGGCTGGGCAGGAATTGATCGACCACCACCCGCACCGGGATGCAGGCCTGGCAACCGTCGCAATACGGGCGGTAAGTAAAGATGCCGCTGCGCCGGAAGCCGTTCTTGACCAGTTCCGAATACACATCGGCATTGATCAGGTGCGACGGGGTGGCGACTTGCGAGCGTGCCTGGCGCCCGTCGAGATACGAGCACGGGTACGGCGCGGTGGTATAAAACTGCAGCGTCGAAAAAGGCAGTTCGTTCAGGTGCGTCATGCCGGTCCTAGTTCGGTGCCCCATACTTGGTGTATGACCGGGCGGTTGTTCTTTTGACCAATAATAGCGTTAATCAAGGAACCGTGTCGCAGGATTTTGCTCCAGCTTAACTGCGCTGAGCCAGCGGCGCAATCGGTTCCCAGTCCTTGATTTGAGGTAAGCCAATATTGTTGCGCAAGTGTACTAAAAAGCGCTCGCGCGGAATCGGTGCGGCGCCCAGCGAGGCCAGGTGGTTAGTTTCCTGTTGGCAATCAATCATCTGGACGCCATGGTCTTGCAAGAACCGCACCAGGTAAGCCAGGGCGATCTTGGAGCCGTCCGGCACGCGGGCAAACATCGATTCGCCGTAGAACATGCGCCCGATGCAAACGCCGTATGCGCCCCCGGCCAGTTCGCCATCGCGCCATACCTCGGCGCTGTGTGCGTAGCCCAGCCGGTGCAAGCCCGTGTAGCCGGCAATGATGTCTTCCGAAATCCAGGTGCCGGGGCCGTCGCGGCGCGGCGCGGCGCACGCGCGCATGACCTCCTCGAATGCACTATCGAAGCGCACCTGCCACCGTCCGCCGTCCGGGTTGGTGCGTTCACGCTCCACTTTGCGCAAGGTCTTGCGCAGGCTGTCGCTGACCCGGAACTGGTCGGTCATCAAGACCATGCGCGGATCGGTGCTCCACCACAGGATGGGCTGGCCTTCTGAAAACCACGGGAAGATGCCGTGCTGGTAAGCCATCAACAGCCGCTGCGGCGACAGGTCGGCGCCGGCGGCCAGCAGCCCCGGCGCCTCGCGGGTGAGCGCGGTCGAGACATCGGGGAAGGGGGTGTCGGTGTCGAGCCAGGGGATCACGTGGCATCGTCCGAACGCATGGCCCGGTGGATATCGTGTTCATGGAAACCGTAGTCGTCCCGGGTACCCGCTTCGCGCATGCGGGCGCGGTCGGCAAAGAACAGTTCGAGCGTGGCGCGGATGGTGGGGAAGGCCAGATCGTCCCACGGAATCTCCGCCTCGCTGAACAATTGCACGTCCAGGCTTTCGATGCCGGGCGCAAAATCGAGATCGAGCAGGGTGGCCAGGTAGAACATGTGTACCTGCTGCACGCGTACCACGTTCAACATCGAAAACAGCTTGCCGAGTGCGATATGGGCGCCGGCTTCCTCCTCGGTTTCGCGGATCGCCGCCTGGGCCGTGGTTTCGCCGTTTTCCATGAAGCCGGCAGGCAGGGTCCAGTAGCCATGGCGCGGTTCGATCGCGCGCTTGCACAACAGCACCTTGAGTTCACCGTCGCGCTCCCAGACCGGGATCGAGCCCAGCACCATTTTCGGATTGTGATAGTGGATCGTGCCGCAGTTGGTGCAGACAAAACGGGGGCGGTTATCGCCGGCGGGGATCGTCAGGGTGACGGCGGCGGCGCATTCGGAACAATATTTCATAGGCAGATGCTGACTGGTCGGGATGGTTTGTTCATTTGCCTACTTTACACCGATTGCGGCGCGCGGACATGCCCGTTGCAAGGGGCTCTGCGGATTTATTCGGTCTATCGGTGATCATTTCGAGATTAATATTGCCTAATCCCCTGAACTGCCCTATAATACATCCATACAGACGCGGGGTGGAGCAGTCTGGCAGCTCGTCGGGCTCATAACCCGAAGGTCACAGGTTCAAATCCTGTCCCCGCAACCAAATACTAAAAGCGCTGATTTCGAAAGAAGTCAGCGTTTTTTTCATTTGCGCCGTGATTTTTTACTCATCGCTGACGGGCGGATGCAAACTCGCCCACAAGTGCGCCGCCGCCATGGTCCGGTGCGGGGCATAGCGCGCCAGCAGCTGTTCGGTGCGCGCCATGGCGGGCTTGGCGTCTTCGCCGAGCAGCGCCTGCAGGGCGGCGCGGATGGCGACGTCGCCGTGCAGCGAGCAGTCGGCATGGCCGTAGCCGCGCAGCAGGCCATAGTTGACGGTCCAAGGGCCGATACCCTTGATCGCCAGCAGCGCCGCCGAAATCTGTTCGATGCTGTTGGTGGGCGAAAGCTCGAGATTGAGCGCGCCGCTGTGCACCAGTTGCGCCAGCCGCAGCAAGGTTTCTGCTTTGGCGCGCGAAAATTTGCGGGCCAGCAGTGCGCCCAGTTCCAGCGCGGCCACGTCCCCTGGTCCCGGATAGCACCACAAGCCGCTGCTGTGCCGGCGCCCGGCCAGCTCGATCAGGGTGCGGCGCAGCGCGATGGCGAACGACAGGTTGATTTGCTGGCCGATCACGGCCCAGGTCAACGCCTCGAACACGGTGGCCGACTGCACGATCAGCAGGCCCGGTTGTGCACGCACCAGCGCCCCCAGCAGCGGATCGTCGGCAGCAAATGCGCAAAACGGCGCCGGGTCGATGCGCAGGCCGAGGATGTTCAATACGGCATCGTGCGCCTGCACTTCCAGCCGGCGGCGCGCGGCGGTGGACAGCTTGCCGTCGGCGTGTACCGTGCAGACCGCTTGACCAGGCGCGCTGGCGCTGGCCGATGGATCAACGAGACCTTCAAACGATACGTCCAGCAGCACCGGCACACCACCGAGCATTACCCCCTTGCGCACGCGGTTCCCTTCAACCTGCTCGGCCACCGCCTCGGTATCGCGGCGGTGGAAGGCCAGCACGTCGTGCAGGCGATAGCCGGGCGCCAGCTCGAACGTGAAGGTGAAGCTGGCCATCAGGCGCGGGCCTTGCGCAGCGCGCCGAAATTCGGACGGAAGCCCGTCACCAGTGCGGTGCCCACGACCACGATGCCGGCGCCGGCGACCGTGTACCAATGGATCGTTTCGTCGGCGAACAGCACCCCCCACAGGATGCCGAACAGGGGACTGAGGAACGTTACGGTCAGCGCCGACGATGGCCCAACATCCTGGATCAGGCGGAAGTAGATCAGGTAGGCCACGCCGCTGCACAGCACCCCCAGCGCGATCACCGCACCCATCACGCCGATGGTGGGCGTGGCCGGCGCCGGGAAGAACGGCACTACCGGCAGCACCAGCAGCACCGACGCCCACATCGAACCGTGGGCGTTGGCGAACGGCTCCACGCCTTTTGCGCTGGCCGCGCTGCGCGTGTAATTGCTGGCTACGCCATACATGAACGAGGCGCACAGCACGGCCACGATGGCGATGCCGGCGCCGGGCTTGGACGTCACATGGTCGAAGCCGACCAGCAGCGCCACCCCGCATGCGCCGAGCAGCAGGCCGATCGCGACCTTGGGCGTGATCGGGTGGCGCGACCACACCGCGGCGATCAATGTGCCCCACAGCGGCGTGCTGGCGTTGAGCACCGCCATCAGCGATACCGACAGCGTGCGCGCGGCAAACGCGAACAAGAGGAATGGCAGCGCGGAATTGACCAGGCCCAGGATCAGGTAATGCTTCCAGTGCTGGCGCAGGGCCAGCGGCTTTCTCAGCACCAGCGCCATCACGGCCAGGAACAGTGCTGCAAACAGCACGCGGTATTCGATCAGCACCGGAGCACCGAGCACGGGCGCGGCGATGCGCATGAAGAGGAAGGAGCCGCCCCAGATGGCGGCGAGGAAAATCAGGCGGAGGAGGTTGGCTGTGCTCATGGCGCCATTGTCCCGCAGCGGGAGGGAGAATGCCAGCCGGTTCTTGCTTTTACCCTGCGCTGCGCTCAGCGCGGGCTGGAGCCCGGCTTCGGCTTAAACCGCACCCGTCTCCACCACGCACACCGCATCGCCCGGCGCCGTCGGCGCCGCCGCGTGCGGTACCAGCATCGCGGTCGGTACGCCGTTCTTGGTCGCGGTCAGTTCGGCCAGGATCGAGATGGCGATCTCCGACGGCGTCTTGCTGCCGATGTAGAGACCGATCGGCCCGTGCAGGCGTGCCAGTTGGGCCGGCGTCAGGTCGAATTGCAGCAGCCGCTCGCGGCGTTTGCTGTTGTTCAGGCGCGAGCCGATTGCGCCGACATAAAACGCGTCGGACTTCAGGGCCTCCATCAGCGCCAGGTCGTCGAGCTTGGGATCGTGGGTGAGCGCGACCACCGCGCTGCGATGGTCGAGCCGCATGGCGGTGACCGTATCGTCGGGCATGTCGTGCACCAGCTGCACGCCGTCCACGTGCCAGCCGGCGCGGTATTCCTCGCGCGGGTCGCACACGATCACGTGATAGTCCATGGCCGTGGCGATTTGCGCCAGGAAGCGCGACAACTGGCCGGCGCCGATGATCAGCAACCGCCAGCGCGGACCGTGCAGCGTGACCATGGCGCGGTCGCTGACCTGCATCTGCGCGCCGCGCGGCGCCACCAACAGTTCCACCGCACCGGTGTGCAGGTCGAGCCGGCGCTGCACCAGTTCGTGGCGTTCGAGCCGTTCGAGCAGCTCGGCGATGCGGCTGTGCTGTGCCAGCGGTTCGATTACCAGTTCGATGGTGCCGCCGCAGGGAAGGCCGAAACGGTGCGCCTCGTCGGCGGTGATGCCGTAGCTGACGATTTCCGGCGCCGTGCGGCTGATGCCATGATCGCGCACGCGTGCGATCAGGTCGTCCTCGATACAGCCGCCCGAGACCGAGCCGATCACGGTGCCATCGTCGCAGATGGCCAGGGTGGCGCCGATCGGACGCGGGCTGCTGCCCCAGGTCTTGATGACGGTAATGAGTTCGCAGCGGCGCCCGGAGGCGATCCACGCGGCGCTGGTTTTGAGTACTTCGAGATCGATGCTGTCCATGGTTGGAATATACTATGCCTCTCCGAACCGTGCAGGCACGCCATGACCGAACCGAATCATTACGAAGACAGGGAGGACGACTACGACGATGAAGACGGTCCGAAGTTCGGCCGCCTACTGCTGGTGCTGGTCGGCGTGGTGCTGCTGTGCGGCGCGCTCACCTGGCTCATGGCCACCGTGTTCCCGGACTTTCCGAATTTCACCTGACGATGTTAGCTCGCCTGGCAAAGCTTACAGAGCAAGGCGCAGCGACGAAGACAGTACGAGCGTACGGCGAAGCTGCAACGCAGCTCTGGAGGCTTTGCCAGGCGATCTACGGCTTGCAGACGATGGCCAATGCATTGTCATACGGGCTGTCCGGCACGATATCTTCCGCCGTGAATTTCTCGTACTTGTAGGTTTCCAGCGCCTCGCCCTTGCCCATGGCTTCCGGATAAAACACCTGCGAGAGCAGAACAGTGGTGCGGTCTTCGCACGAATACAGGTGCAGCGCCTTCACCGATTTGTACGGCTTGCCCTCGGGCGAATTCTGCGCGCGCGCGAAAGAGTGCAGCGACCACACCTTGCGCGTCTTGTCCTTCTTGATCACGCTGGCGCGGTCGATGTAATAGACATTGCCGGCGGCGGCCGAAGCACCGCCCACCTTGGCCCATTGCGCGGCCTGGGCGCCGCCCGCTGCCGCAAACAACAGGCACACCAGGACCGGCAGCGCGGACTTGTTCATCGATGACTCCTACGGCACCAGCGGTTTGTTGGAAGACTGCTTGCTGCGGATGTCGGCGACGGTCTTGTCGATCACTGACAGGCGGTAGTTCACCGAAGGGTGATTGGCGGTGTAGCCGTTGAGGACGGTGGCCGGATACTGCGTGGCCAGGCGCTGCCAGAACGCGCGGGCGCCAGCGGTGCTGTAACCGGCGCGTGCCACCATGTAGAGCGACAGGCGGTCGGCGGCGCCATCGAGCTCCTGCGGCATCGGCTTCACGCCGGCGCTGCCGATCAGCATGGAGGTGTCGGGACGGATGGTGACCAGGTTGTCGATGATGCTGGCCACCGTGTAGGCCGAACGCGTGGTGGCGGCATGGCCGAGGATGTTGTGGGCCATGTCCTTGGCCAGCACGTAGGCAATCGCTTCGTCGGTCTGGGCGAAATTGACCATGCCGCGCGTGATCAGCACACGCTGGCCGTCGGCATAGGCGTTGATGTTGTCGACATTGCCGATGTCGATTTTAAAGGCGCAGGCGCGCGTGACGGGCACCTTGAGCGGAACGTTGACGTTCTTGCGCTCGACCATCAGGTTCAGGGTCTTGTTGCTGGACGCGAGCGGACCGAGGATGCCGGCTGCCTGCGTTTCGGCGTTGGCGCCGCGCGGCAGTTCCTTGCCTTCGGCCGCCAGCAGGATGTCGCCCTGTTTCAGGCCGGCCTTGGCGGCGCCGCTGCCGGCGAGCACGCTGGCCACTTCCAGGCGGTCGCCGTAGTTGAGCACTGCCGTGGCGGCATCGACGTATTCGCCCGAGTACGAGTAGCGGTTCTTGGCGGTAAAGCCCAGCAGGTTGCGCGCCTGCGAGCGGCACAGGTCGGCGTTATTGATCAGGAGCGGGGCGGCAATGCGGTACAGGCGGTCCTGCAGCGCCACCATCTGGCCCAGTTCTTCGCGGGCCGCCGCCATCTTGGCGGTGACCACCGGCTGGTCCTGGTTGATGGTGCGGACCACGGCCGGCTCGGACGCGCCGTCCGTGGGGCGCACGGTGTAAGTGGTGCAGGCGGTGAGCAGGCTGGCTGCCGCGACCAGGGACCATGAAGCGAGTGTTGTCGAAGTATGCTGCCGAACCATCCTGAAGTCTCCATGCTTTTTCGTGAACCTCGCCAAACCTGCTGCGCGGCCTGCGAGGTCGCTATTGTACGCCGGTGCTGCCAAAGCCTCCGGCGCCACGTTCGGTGCTGTCAAATTCTTCCACCACGTTGAAGCCCACTTGCAGGACCGGCACGATAATCAGTTGCGCCAGCCGTTCCATCGGGTTCAGGGTGAAGGCTTTGTTGCCGCGATTCCAGGTCGAAATCATCAGTTGGCCCTGGTAATCGGAGTCGATCAAGCCTACCAGATTCCCGAGCACGATGCCGTTCTTGTGTCCCATGCCGCTGCGCGGCAGGATCATGGCGGCGTAGCCGGGATTGGCCACGTGGATCGCCAGCCCGGTGGGAATCAGGACGGTCTGGCCGGCTTCGATGACCATCGGCGCATCGATGCAGGCGCGCAGGTCGAGACCGGCGGAACCCGGAGTGGCGTAGGCCGGCAACTGGTCTTTCATGCGCGGGTCGAGGATTTTGACGTCGATAGTATTCATGTTATTTGTCGAAGAGCGAATGCTGGGTGATGCGTTTGGAAATTTCGGAAATCAGCTGGCGCGCCAGCGTGAGCTTGTCGGCGCGCGGCAGGATGGTGTGGCCGTTTTCGTCGAACAGGATGATGGTGTTGTCGTCCTGGCCGAAGGTGTGGTGGCCGATGTTACCAACCAGCAGTGGAATACCCTTTTTTTCGCGCTTGTCGGCGCCGAACTGGATCAGGTTTTCCGACTCGGCGGCAAAGCCCACGCAATACGGATGGCCGGCCAGCGACGTGCGCGCGGCCACCGTGGCCAGGATGTCCGGGTTCTGCTCGAACTTCAGGTCGGGCACCGAGCCGTCCGGGTTCTTTTTCAGTTTCTGTTCGCTGGCATTCGAGATGCGCCAGTCGGCCACCGCCGCCACCGCGATGAAGATGTGCTGGTGATCGACATTGGCCAGCACCGCGTCGTGCATCTGCATCGCGCTTTGCACGTTGATGCGCTGCACGCCGAACGGCGCCGGCAGCGCCGTGGGGCCAGATACCAGCACCACTTCGGCGCCGGCTTCGCGCGCCGCGCGCGCCACCGCGTAACCCATCTTGCCCGACGACAGATTGGTGATGCCGCGCACCGGGTCGATGGCCTCGAAGGTCGGTCCGGCCGTGATCAGGATGCGTTTACCGGCCAGCACTTTCGGCTGGAACGAGGCAATCAGTTCTTCCAGCAGCTGCGCCGGTTCGAGCATGCGGCCCATGCCCACTTCGCCGCAGGCCTGGTCGCCGGCGGCCGGGCCGAAGATGACGATGCCATCGTCTTCAAGCTGGCGGGCATTGCGGCCGGTGGCCGGGTTCTGCCACATTTCCACGTTCATGGCCGGCGCGACCAGGAGCGGCACGTGGCGCGGACGCGCCAGGCACATGGTCGAGAGCAGGTCGTCGCACACGCCATGGGCCAGCTTGGCCATGAAGTCGGCCGAGCAGGGCGCGATCATGATCGCGTCCGCGTGGCGCGTGACGTCGATGTGGGCCATGTTGTTGTCCACGCGCGGGTCCCACTGGCTCGAATACACCTTGTTACCGGATAGCGCCTGCATGGTCACGGCCGTGATGAAGTGTTCGGCGGCGTCGGTCATGACCACCTGCACCGAGGCGCCGGCCTTGGTCAGCGCGCGGCACAATTCCGCCGACTTGTAGCACGCCACGCCACCGGACAGGCCCAGCACGATTTTCTTGCCGCTCAGTTCCATGATGCTCTCCGCTTTATTTGTTTACCCGGCGCAGCTCATCGAGGATGAACAGCGCGGCGCCGACGCAGATCGCCGCATCGGCGACATTGAATGCCGGGAAGTGGCCCAGGCCCTCCCAGTGGAAATCGAGGAAGTCCACGACATGGCCGTACACCACGCGGTCGATCACGTTGCCGAGCGCGCCGCCAAGCACCAGCGTCAGCGCCCACGAGAACATGCGCTGGCCGCCGTGCTTTTTCAGCAGGTAGATGATGTAGGCTGCCGCCGCCAGGCCGATCGCGGTAAAGAAATGGCGCTGCCAGCCGCCGGCGTCGTGCAGGAAGCTGAAGGCGGCGCCCTTGTTATATGCCAGCACCAGGTTGAAGAACGACGTGATGAATTTCTCTTCACCGAGTGCGAACGTGCGGGTGATGGTGATCTTGGTCAGCTGGTCGATCAGGATGATGATGAAGGCGATGCCCAGCCACGGCGTCAGGCTGGCCGAAGATTTGGAAGAGATGATTTTTTTGGTGGCCATTATGATTCAGCGAGAAATACGGTGTCAGGGGTATCCAAAGGTGCCGATGTCGTCATCCCGCTTCGGCGGACCGCCGCGTACGCGGGGATCCAGGCTGATGACGTATCACGCTCAGCATGGATTCCCGCCTGCGCGGGAATGACGGATTATGCGTTAGCGACTAAGCGGCTAGCTTTGGCGCGCGCACAGTTTAAGCGAACTTGCGCTGTTCGCCCGCACCGAACAGGTTGCTGTAGCAGCGGCCGCACAGGGTAGGGTGGTCGGCGTGGGCGCCCACGTCGGCGCGGTAGTGCCAGCAGCGCTCGCACTTTTCAGCCGTCGATGCGGCGACTGCCACCACTTCTTCCACTTCGGTCGATACTTCAGCCACCTGGGCGGCCGACGTGATGAACACGAACTTCAAATCGTCGTCCAGGCTGGCCAGCAGCTTGTACTTGTCGCCCGATGCCTTGATCGACAGTTCCGCCTGCAGCGACGAGCCGATTGCGCCCGACGTGCGCAGGTCTTCCAGCTGCTTGGTCACGTCCGCGCGCACCGTGCGCAGCGCCGTGTACTTGGCCAGCAAAGCGCCGGCGTCGGCCTGCTGCGGCAACTGCCACCAGGTCTGCGTGAAGATGGTCTCGTCGCTGGCGGCGTATGCTTCCTCGCCGGCGAAGATGGCCCAGGCTTCTTCCGCCGTGAACGACAGCGCCGGGGCCATTACGCGCAGCAGGCTTTGCGTGATGTGCCACAGCGCGGTCTGCGCCGAGCGGCGTGCCGGCGAATCGACGGCCGACGTGTACAGGCGGTCCTTGAGGATGTCGAGGTAGAAGCCGCCCAGGTCTTCCGAGCAGTAGTTCTGCAGCTTCGAGTACACCGGCTGGAACTCGTAGCGGGTGTAGTGCTGGGCGATTTCTTCCTGCAGCGCGGCCATGTTGGCGATCGCGTAGCGGTCGATTTCCAGCATTTGTTCCAGCGGTACCGCGTGCTGCGCCTGGTTGAAGTCGGACGTGTTGGCGAGCAGGAAGCGCAGCGTATTGCGGATGCGGCGGTATGCTTCGGTCACGCGTTTGAGGATCTCGTCGGAGATCGACAGTTCGCCGGTGTAGTCGGTGGACGCGATCCACAGGCGCAGGATGTCGGCGCCCAGGGTATCGGAGATCTTTTGCGGCGCCAGCGTGTTGCCGAGCGACTTC